>Ga0210405_10006328_pt1 | contig 10589 bp, 11 predicted proteins | sample IncBWH11MmetaG_FD_155492 | JGI IMG/M metagenome (GOLD analysis project Ga0210405, IMG submission 155492) | Forest soil microbial communities from Barre Woods Harvard Forest LTER site, Petersham, Massachusetts, United States - Inc-BW-H-11-M | ecosystem: Environmental > Terrestrial > Soil >... | reverse complement strand
TTCACCGCCTTCGCCACTTGCGCAAGTTCCTCGGCGCCGTGCGGCTTGCCAAAAGGAATTTTCGAAGGTGTCTCATAGATCGGCCCGAAGTATGTGTAACTGGTGCCCGCGCTTTCCGCGTCCTGGGCTCCTTCGAGGCTATGGCACGAAACGCCGATGAGAAAATCGGCCGGCGCATTTCCCGCTCGGCACCAGTTGACGACTTCGCGCGCCGGTGCTGATGCGTGTCCCAAGTGCACGCCTGCCGCGCCAGCGGCTAGGGCGACGTCGAGGCGGTCGTTAACGATCATTTTAATTGAGCGTGGTCGAATTGGGCCGGGGCGAACGGAAGCGAGAGCGACCGCATCCTTGACGAGCGCGAAAAGCTCACGCGCCGGCAAATCCTTCTCGCGGATTTGCACCCAATCCACACCTGCCGCCGCAGCGGCGCGAATCACGTCGAGAAGCGCGGGGAGACTCTTGTCCCCGGTACGTGCCTTGCGGTCTGTCACGTAACAGATGATTGGCCGGGCGATTGGCCGGTCGGTCGATCCGCCGGTCGGTTGGTTAGCCTTGGCTTGCAACGGTGACGGCTCTGCGGCGAAATGCTTCGAGTGCGAGGAAAACATTCATGATGCCCAAGCCCGAAATCGCTCCGCGCATGAAAGGATTATTGACGAAAAATAAGAGCGACGGGTACTGATACAAGAAGTAGTTGGTCTCCCAAATTTCCGACCACGGCACGAGGATCAGCACCAGTCCCAGTTCCAGCCAGACGAGGAGCCACACAACTCGAAACAAGCGGGCAATCATCAGCCTAGGATTATGGGAGATTCCTTGCAGAGTGGCAACAGTCAGCCGCCGATTTTGAAATTGGAAATTGAAATTGGGAATGACCAAGAATCGGCGAAAAGATGCGTACCGCCGAGCCAAGATTACAGGCCAAAAATCGACAACAACCAACTAAAGCGCTTGCGCGGGTGAAGCTGCGCAAGCGGTGGCGCGTTGCGCCGACTCTAATTCCCAGCCCTTCCCGGAGCCGGGCTGGGTGTGGGACGCGCATACCCGGAACGGCCTCACCTCTAAAGAGGTGAGCTACATTTAGGCTCAAAAAAACGACATTAAAACGGTCAAGTACGTTGACCTAGAGGGCGGAATTTCGAGGGGTGAAGACGGAATTTGATGGTACGAGGGACAGGTCACGGTCGCGCGATCGGAGAGCGTGGGAAGTAGGAAAAACCCCCACCCTTCGCAACGAACGCGAAGGATAGGGCACCCGTAAAGACCTAAATACCGACTTCGGATGGCTTAAGGGTAGGCTACCCGGCACCCGGCTTTCTAATTTCGTCGCATCTGAAGGGTCAGTAGTACGCCAGATCCGTCGGACTTGGATGTAATGGTAGTAAGCCATTTCGCTCCAAGTCTGTCAGTAAAGGTCCATCGGCTCCCGGTCGCCGCCGAGCCTTCAACCTTGGTCCACTTTCCCCATTTTGTCAGCGAAGCGCTGACGACGTCGTTGATTTGCGACGGAGTGTGCGGTGCGGGAACCCGCACGGTCATATGCCAATGGTCGCGATCGCCATAGTACTCATCCAGGTAAGAACCCTCCGGAAGATCCGTCCCGAGTTCGTCTGGGATATACATGTCAGGCAGCATCGCTCTGGCGAACTTCGAATCTGGATCCCAGTTGTATTCCATATTCAGCGCAGTGAATTTCGCGCGCCGTTTCCCACCAGTTTCGAAACGACGTAAAGAGAGCCATCGATACCCGAAGATAAACCAGCCGTGGTGATGATTCTTCCGTTGTCCACATATTTCTTGTCGCGGACCACGGTCGTGGTCGGCGATACATCTGTAAGATTGTCGAGGTATCCGTAAAACGTTGTGGCTGGGAGATTAACTAACAGCCCCGCCTTGGCTGCGAGAAACGCTCCATTGCAAACCGTCAGCACCTCAGCCTGTTTGGCTATTTCCTTGATCCATTTGATGGCCACTTGATTAACCATCTGGTCCCCGACTGCCTTGTCTCCCGGTTTGTAGAATCCGCCGCCCGGAAGGACAACCAAGTCCGGTTTCGGCGCGTTTTCAAATGAATATTTCGGCGTTATGGTCAGGCCGCCGGCTGTGTGTAGAGGGGCCACCGTTTCGCCAACGGTGTAAACATTCATGCCCGATTCCACAAACACTTCGTACGGCCCGGCAAAATCGATCACCTGGACGCCTGGAAATACGAAAATCGCAACATTAAACTTCTTCGTCGTTTTTTCGAACCGCATTTGGGCCAGGCTCACGTGCGCCACTGCCAGAATCACAATCAATGTAACAACGGCTTTCTTAGTGATCTGGCTAACCGTCGCTCCGGTTTTCATGGTGGCCTCCGAGTGGGGATTGGACTCGTCTAACTATATCGCCAATCGTAGCAATATACCGTATGACGGTATACATGGCGGAAGGTAAGCAAATACACTTGAGATTTCCTGAAGGATTTGTCCTGATACGCTGATCTTGGGGAGTTTATTACTGCTAGAGGGCAGGTAGGCGAATTTGAAAATGAAAAGTTGAAAATTGAAAATGTGGAAAATCCCCAACCTTCGCAACGAAAAAGGATGGTCACCGGTGAACCTTAACTCCGCGCCGCTCGAGCTCGGTCAGAACATCGGATCGAGCTGGCGTGTACGGTACATAGAGTTCCGTCAGATTCGGTAAATGGAGCAACGGCGAAATATCAACGACATTAGTTCGGGTAAGCTGAACGGTAGTCAGAGATGTGGCGTCTTCGATACCATTGATGTTAGAGACTGGAACAAAGATAGCAGTAAACTCCGTGAGGTTAGAAAGGCCGCGGATGAAGGACAAGTCAGTAACAAGAACTTGAAGAAAACTCAGCTTTCTTAACTGATGCAGCTCGCCAATAGCTGCGACATCCTCCACTTGCATCGCTGTCGTAAAATCCGCTGTCTGCCGAGCAAGCCAAAGGCTGGATAATCGCGAGAGTCTTCGCAGAGGCGACAAATTTAATATTCGCGGGCCGAAAATTTGCAGGCTTTCAAGCCTTCCAAGTTCCCCAATCGGGGAAAGGTCAACAGGCTCATCATCGAACAGAGAGAGTTTCTTGAGGTTGATCAGATTTCGCAGCACCGGAAGGCCGGGAACCTGCGCCCCACCAATGCTCAGGTCCTCAAGCGTGTCAATGTCACTGATCGGCGACAAATCCGTAATTCTAGCCCCGCCCAGACCAAGTTTCCGCAGACTGCGATAATTGTGGATAGGCGACAAATCGCTAACTTGCGTGCCTCCGATTGACAGCTCCGTTATATTCCCCAATCCTTGAATCGGTGTAAGGTCACGTATCCCAGTGGAACCTAACACCAAATCCTTCAAGTTCGTTAGACCTCGCAACGGTGACAGGTCGGATACGGTCGCTGTTTGGGCAATCTCGAGACGCTCCAAACTGTGGAGGTCCTTCAGTTCGGATAGATCGCTAAACTCCGGAGCGTCGAAGGCCAATTTTGTCAGGTGCTGAGCTTCGCGAAGACCGCTCACGCCGTCTAAAGTCTTCGCTCCGACTACGACTATGCTGAAGGGGCTCCTCATGGCGCAAAAATATTTCACGGACTCACGCATCGAAATATGGCTGTAATTGTCGTTGAATTGCAAGGTACCTCCGACACCGGCCGGATTCACCGTCCATCCCAAATTTGTCAGTCCTTCGATAGGAGAGCCGAAGTTGGTCGCCCCACGCGCATTCGGAGGATGGGCCTTTTAATCGGGTCTGGCCGCATTTCCTTCAACGCGCTTCGGAACGCGACGTATGGGGCATCTTTCGCGTCACTTGGTTTGACGATGTCGAAGTGGTCTGCGTCAATCGGGTCAAGTCGACGGTTGCAGAGATTCGTCGCGCTCGATTCACCAACGACTCTTATACCGTGCGTATCTTGGGTTTCATACGCGCAGTATGAAGCGATGGGAAATTGCGCGGCGAGCCAATCCTTTTGAACAGAAGCAAGGTATTCATTCGCGTCGATCGGCAAAAGTCCTCCTATTTGACGATTGCTCGACACGAGCCTTGCCAGGTTGGCGATTTCAGCGCCTGTGGTTGGCGTCGAAAAGAAATAGATCATTGGGACTTGGGAGGCTCCGTTTCGATACCGAATCAAGTACCCCCTAACCACCAACCCACCCATGCTGTGACAAAGAAAATAGACGTGCTTATGTTTGGAAAAAACTCCCGCGCTATCGAGGTCTCGGCGCAAAACTTCCACCAACTCATCGACCGTGTAGCTTGAATGGGAAAAAGTTGACGGGTATCCGATTACAAAAATATCGAAGTCGTTGAAGTAAGGATCGTCTTTTATCAAGGCCGGCCAATAAGCCTTCGTACTCCCGTTGGTCCAAGTAGATCGCGGTTCTCCCAGCACGCCGTGAACGAAAACGATCACTGAATCCTTACCAGCCTGACGAATATATTGCGACCGGACTGAATCTTGGGCTTGGCAGTCGATGGCAAATAAAAGCCGGGCAGCGCAAAACACTACTAACGACAGTAACGGGGCCCGGTACGATTGAGAGCGCTTGCCGATTCCAACCCTATCCGGAAAGTGGTCCAGTCTTGTGAAGAGCTCTTGGAAATGCGTCGTATGAAAAACGGACTGCATGTTGCGCAGACTATCACACGCAATCTAAATCTGTAGCCCCATGCGGGTGCCCCATGCTTCGGTTCTCAGAAGCGTGGGGATTTTGATTTTTCCCGAATCGGAACCGACTGCGTCTTACAACTCTTTTATCTTCAGTCCGCGCGATAGCGGTAGTTCTAGAACAATTATGGAGGAGTTAACAGCAAAACTACGTAGAACGACTGCGTAGAATCCCGTCTGCGGAAATGGAAATGGGGAAGGACCCCACCCTTCGCAGCGAATGCGAAGGAATGGGGCACCCGGCCGTTGGAAAGTTGACCGGTCATCACCATCTCATCGCCGACCTTCCGAGCTTTCATGAGTGTTTCTGCACATCCCTTCAATGCCCGCCGGTGGTCTGCGGAGATGGTGTTCCGTCCGACCATTTGCTTACCGGAACGTCAATTACAGTAAAACGGCCCACTTTGTCTTCGTGCGCGTCCAACGAGACGTCGTCCCCCAAGTCGGATCCCAAGGCTTTAGGGTCGATTTCGGAGACAAAAAACATCACATGGGGAAGCCAGGGTCCTTTGACGCCGGCGTTCAAATACCCTTGCTTTGACATCATGTAGGACACCGAACCGGGTTCGGGTGTGGGCAACTCACCTTTCGCGATGCCGTCTATGATGGCGTCCTCAATCTGAGTGTTCGAACGTCCGGCAATCGCCAGTTCCGTCTTTTTGAGCCAAACTGGAAGATAGGACCGCACAGCGGGAGCGCTAAGGCAGATCGGACCGTGTATCTTTGGGTCCCAAAAAGCCGGATTGTTTTTCGGTAAGTCCCATGATCGTCCCACCAGGCAAACGAAATCGTTCTTTCCCTCCACGGCCGTCTCATAGCCATGCCTTCCGAGGACCAGCACCTTGGCTCCGCTCGAAACGGAGTTCGGGCCGGCACTGCGGGCCATCGCAATCTCTGCATCGCGGTCCATCAGGTATGGATCGATTGAGGCCATGGTAGACGGCGCTGAAATGTTTTGCGCCTGCATCCGCCAAGGCATAGCGAGGGCAAATGCCAAGGCAAAGGTCAGAGAAGCAAGAACAACGAATCTTCGGCTGTGCATGACTTCCTCCTTCTGTCTTGAATACTTTTCAAATTCTTCGCGTGCTGACGGCGTAGTGCTCAGGCCAGTATCACTATACCGTATGACGGTATAGTTGGGAGAAGGTAAGCAGATACACTTGAAGGATTTGTCTTGGTACGCTGATCTTAGGGAGTTTATTGCTGCTAGAGGGGTTGGTCCAGGAAATGGATGTTCGTAGGCGGGACGTGCCGTTCCCAAACAGACAGGGAATTCGAAATTGGAAATGAGAAGGACGGGGCACCCATTGTGCCATACGTTATCGTGTATAAAAGTAACATTTTCTCCCCTGAGCTGAAGCCTTCGGTCTTTCCCGCAAACAAGACCTAAGGCATAAGCTTTTTACTTTCTGTCGCTTACCCGACATTCATCGAATGGTCCTCCAACTGCGCTTTAGTTGGGGTCGAGATGGTCATCGCCCATACCAGCCGTGCATGTCGTTTTCTCGAATCGGGACCACCGCCGGGTCCGCTACGCGAGACCGAAGAGATTCCATCCATATCACTTCGGACCAGCTTCGGCTACTCGATGGTAGAGCTAGTCGTGACGCTTACCATCGTCCTTATACTTGCGGCAATCGCGATTCCCAATTTTGTGCGGGCGATGAACTCATATTCACTGGGCAGCGCAGTGGAAAACATTTCGATGATAATTCAGCGGACCCGCTATGAGGCCATCAAGCGCAACACCAATGTCAGTTGCCGTTACTCGATCGATCCGAATGGCAACGTCCCTATAGTTTGGGCGGACATTAACGGCACTGGCGTTCGCGTGGCGACCGATCCGCAATTCGCTTACAACCGGTCGTTGTTAAACGCAAATCCCGGTCCGCAGATTCCCGGGCCAGCATCCATGGGTTTTGCCGCGGCAGTACAGCCCGCTGCCATAGCCGCTAACGGGGGCATCCTTGTCACTTTTGATTCCCGTGGCGCTGTGAGTTTCGGCGGCGCTCCTCCGATTTGGGTTATGTACTACAGCTTTAATAACAATCTAAGTTATGGAGCCAAAGCGATCACGATTGAACCTACCGGGAGAAGCAAGGTTTGGTCCGTTTCGCCGGGCGATACGGGATGGCACAGTCCTTAAGAGTTGGAGATGGAATGAAAAGCGCGGCTCAAAAACGAAGACAAACAGGGGAAGCTCGATTGGTTTCGCAGCAGCGTGGATTCACTCTCGTTGAGTTGGCAATCGCGACGGTCGTTTTCCTTGTAGGCGTTGTGGCGGTGATGCAATTGGTTCCCGCGGCATTGCAATCCAACTTGAACAATCGGGTGGACACGACTTCCGTAGTCGTCGTCCAGCGTGAGCTCGATCAAATGGTAAAGCAGCCGTTTTCGAGCGTCTCTTTCACGGACGCAGATGGAAACGTATGCGACCTGGGGAGTGCGGCGACTCCCAACGTCGTCGTCGGGAGCCCGGTCACGCAATACGGAGAGTTTGTCAGGATCGATTTTACGCAACCTCTGGTGGCGGGCTACAACTTCCAAGCGGCCGATCCTTTGGATCGTACGGAGGGCGGATATGATGTGCGCTGGGCAGTCATTACTTCCGTTGATGCCAAAGGAAAGGCGGTCTCGAAACGTTTCATCGTGGGGGCCCGGCAGAATCTCGGAGCCAGGACGTTGGCTCCAGTTTCCTTGGACTCCTGGCAACAGCTATCTCAATAACAATGAAAAATAAATCACAACGCGGTTTTTCCCTGCTTGAAGTGCTGGCCGTAGCTGTCTTCATCACCGTGATAACCGGTTCCGTGTTCGCGCTTCTCAACACGGGCGTGCAACGCTACCAGATGGAGTCTGAAGTGCTCGACTCATTCCAGACAGCGAGGCTTGGAATCGACCAGATGAGCCGAGATATCCACGAAGCGGGGTTCCCGCCGGCAAACACCGGATGGAAGCTTCCAGTCGGCCAACCTACAGCATTGCCGTTCGCATGGGATCCTGGCTATGTGCCAAATACGTCGTGTACGGTGGGCGGCACATGCGCCACGCCCAATCAGTTTGATTTAATTATCGAAGGTAACATCAGTCCTTCCACAGGAGCTATAACTCAGTGGATCCGGTACACGCTGCAGGGCAACACTCTCATGCGCGGAGTTGTGAACAAAGTAGCGGGAACAGATCCTGTTGTGGCGACCTCAGTAGCCGGAGTGATGCTTCCTTACGTCGACAACGTAGTGAACAACGATTCCGCGGCGCAAATAGCGTTTCTGCAGGGTTTCTACCCCGGCATGTTTCCAGGGGGCACCGCCGTGCCTGTTTTCACGTACGAATGCAATAGTAGCGCGACTCCGCCGGCTCCTCTGCCCTGCACGAACGTCAACGTCGTAGCACCAAATAACACAGCGCCATATATTCGCCAGGTTGGCATAACTCTAATCGTTCAGTCTCAGCAATTAGATCCCCAGACTCGCCAACCACGAGTGATTTCGCTTCATACAGACGCGGTTGTCATGAATCCCAGTCAGTAAACGAGGGCCCAACATGAAGGCTATACGCGGGACGGACATAAACGAATCGCAAGAGGGTGTGGCGCTTTTGATTGCGATTTTCGTGCTCATGCTCATTAGTATCGTTGCTCTTTCGATGCTGCTGTCGTCGGGCATGGAGACATCCATCGCGGGAAATTACCGCCTGGCAACGCAGAGCTATTATGCCGCATTCGCAGGCTTAGAAGAGGCGCGTGGACGCTTGTGGTCGAAGCACCCCAAGGCTCTGGGAGCTTTGATTCCGAACCCGCTGCCCGTCGGAACGGTCCGCTACATCATCAATCCTGCTGCGGGAGAAGTGGTTGCGCCCACGAACGCGGCCAATGCTTTCTACGATAGCGAGTACTTTCAAGAATTTGGTGTTCAGGCCAGCACGCTTGGCGCGAACGCACAAACAACCCCATCGATTTGGGGGCTAGCCGCCCCACCCGCGGGCCTTCCAGGACCTTTCTACAAGTGGGTGAGAATCACTGCGAAAACGGAGCAGTCTGAGAACCTGGACATCGACGGTAATGGAGTCATCGATGCCGTTAATCCAATTTATTACGATGGCCTTCACCAATACGTGAAGGGAAATCCGGTGAGCCTAGCCCTTTTTCCAAATGAACCGACCGGTCAAAAACAGGTCTATCGCCTGACGGCCATGGCCGTCTTGCCGAACGGCGCCAAGCGAATGTTACAGACGGACATCGCAATGATGCTATTCAATTTCAAATTCCCCGGAGCGCTTACGCTCGATGGCAAAAACCCCAATTATCAGAAACCCACTTCTGTCCCGTTCGTCGTCAACGGGAATGACCAATCACCGGGCGGCGCTAATTGCCCGCCTCCTGGTGCGTCCCTCCCCGCCGTCGGGGTCGTCGGTGGAAACGCGTCCATCAATACCGTGGTAAGCGATATACAGCAGAACCCTAATCGCTCACCCGAGTACACAGGAGGCGGCCTGCCTACTCCCAGCGTAGGGGACGTCACTTCGAGTCTTCCGACAACGGAAAGTAGTCCATCGCAGCTCGAAGCCATCGTCGCGCAGATAGAATCCGCGGCCGATTACGTTGTGCAGGGACCTGCCACGAGCTTGCCGGATTATGGTACTGCAGCCAATCCGGTGACTGTCGTTGTTGACAGCCCAAATAATGGAGCGACCGGCAACCTCACAATCTCGGGCAACGTCACCGGCTACGGCATCCTGGTTGTCCGGGGCACTTATAGCCCCAGCGGAACAGTAGGCTGGAACGGAATGGTTCTGGTTATCGGCCAGGGAAACATTCAAGGCTCAGGCGGCGGAAACAATTCTTACAATGGCGCGGTATTCATCGCGCAAACCCGGGATGCGTCGGGCAATCTCCTGAATAACCTCGGGGCGCCCACATTCGATTGGAGCGGCGGAGGCGGAAATGGAATTTTTTATAACAGTTGCTCAATCGCCAACGCTTCGAACAACCAAACATATCGAGTTCTTTCATTCAGCGATATTCCGGAATAAGAAAGGCGATGATGAAACAATCCCTGCAAGTTTGTAGCTGGGGAATCCTAGCAATTCTTTCGGCGGGATTACTTGCTCCCGCTCACGCGCAAACATCTCAAGGCCCCGGGACTCCCGTTCAAGAACAGTCTTCATCCTCCGCGCAAGAAAAACCGCGACCCAAGAAGACTTGGACCGACGATGACGTCAAGAGCCTCCGGAAACCGTGGGACAATTACGAGGAAGATAAAGCTCTTGCCGCGCACTCATCGGCTGAGGCATCCGCGAAGCATCAGTCAGCTCCTGCTGGACCTGCCGCCAGCTCCGGGAGCCGGACGAACGTTTCGTCTGATCCATCGCTGCCCAAGAACAGTGAAGAGGCCCAAAGGCGGATCCACGAGAAGGAAGAAGAGATTCGCCAAAAACAACAGGTTCTCGATAAGTCTTCCCAAGATCTCGAGAGCGCAGACAATGAGATCGATCAGTCAGCATTGAAGAGCAATGTGGAAATTGCGAAAGTGGATTTAGAAACGTCGAAAGATGATTTGAAAAAATTGCAGGCCCGTCAAGCGGAGCTCGGGCCTAAGGTCGCCGCGCCATCCGGATCGGAGCAGACAGCTCCGCCAGCTCAGTAGATCTTCTCGCATCCAATCTTTCCAGGGGAGTCCTTAGTATGGCGAGGCGTGCCTAAAGCGGCCCAGAGAAGGCATTGGCAAAATCGACCGGCGCCAGCCGGCTGACAAAAATCTAAGCCACTCCCACCTCGTAACCCACGCGTCCTGCGAAACGCCAGGTACCCCATGCTTCGCTTCTCCGAAGCGTGGGGATCTTGATTTTTCCCGAACTGGCGCGAATCTACGTCTTGCAACTCTTTTATCTTCAATCCGCGCGATACCGGTTGTTCTA
>Ga0210405_10006326_pt1 | contig 10597 bp, 11 predicted proteins | sample IncBWH11MmetaG_FD_155492 | JGI IMG/M metagenome (GOLD analysis project Ga0210405, IMG submission 155492) | Forest soil microbial communities from Barre Woods Harvard Forest LTER site, Petersham, Massachusetts, United States - Inc-BW-H-11-M | ecosystem: Environmental > Terrestrial > Soil >... | reverse complement strand
ACGGCATTTGACGATGTTCGCAATATAAACATCCTCGCGCCGCAGGCCCATCGCCTTGATCATATTGTTGAGCAACTGGCCGGCGCGGCCGACGAATGGCTCGCCCTGCGCATCTTCGTCGGCGCCTGGGCCTTCGCCCACGAACATCAACTCAGCCCGCGGATTACCCACGCCGAAGACGATTTTGGTTCGGCCTTTATGGAGTTTGCAGCGGGTACAGTCGCCGAGATCTTCGCGAATCAATTTGAGTGCGGCGACCGGGTCGGACACTCCGTGCTCCGGTTTGGAAGTCAGGATTTCAAAAATGTTGTCCTCGATGGCGTTTGTGACGACAGCGGATTTTCTGGCAGACATTTCCTCTCGCAATTCTGACTGGGCTAAATACGTTGAAGCCACGAACGCTGGCGTGGATTCGACAGCCGGCTCAGCTTCCATGAGCCATGAAGGCTCAAGCTCGCGCCGGTAGAAATCGTAGATGCCCAACTCGTGATAGTAGCGGACACGTTCGGCGAGGGCGCGCCGCAATTCCGGGTCGAGGGTGCGCGCCACTCCTTACTTCTCCACGTCAAAATAAATCTTGGTTGTCGCTCGATACAGCAAAACCTTCGCACTCTCCAGCTGCATATCGAACGAGTCGACATGCGCCCACTTGATGCCGCGCACAGTCTTCGCTGCTTCGGCCACCGCGGCCTCCGCCGCCTTGGCGAAGCTCTCCTTGGAAGTTCCAATCACTTCGATAATCTTCTGAGTCATCCAGCGCTCCTTAAGAAAGTTTGAACGAATTGTACGCCCGTGCCAATGCGTTTGCAGCGAGGAACGGCCTCGCCCTCATATTTAAAATTTATAGAGAGACGTTACTCAGACTTTCACCGAAGCCCTGCGGCGATCGCGAATCCGCACCACCTGATTGAGCACGCGCTGGGCGACTTCCCATTTGGTGGTCTCGGGAACTTCAATAACTTCGTCCTGCGTGATGATCGTCACGTCGTTGCGCTCGGAGTCGAAGCCGATGCCTTCGCGGGAGACGTCGTTCACCACGATAGCGTCGAGCTGTTTTGCCGTAAGCTTTTGGCGGGCATTTTCGAGGACGTTCTCGGTTTCGGCCGCGAAGCCAATAACAATCTGCGACTGCTTGCGCTGGGAAATCTCTTTCAGAATATCGGCGGTTGGTTCCAGTTCGAGCGCGATTGGCCCTTTGCGCTTGATCTTCTGCAAGGAAGTCGATTTTGCGCGGTAATCGGAAACCGCAGCGGTCTTGATGACGATGGAGGCCTGCGGCAAAAGATCGAGAACCGCATCCCGCATCTGCTCGGCCGATTCCACGCGAGTGACCTCAGCCGCGCCCGGCGGTGTTAGAGCAGTCGGACCACTCACCAGCAACACACGCGCCCCGCGGCGCAGGGCCGCCTCCGCGACGGCGTATCCCATGCGCCCGCTGGAGCGGTTCGAGATATAACGCGCCGGATCGATCTTCTCGCGCGTAGGCCCGGCAGTGATCAGAATGGTTTCGCCCGCGAGATCCTGAGCCACACCCAGTGATTCCAGAAGCGCCGCAACGATAGTCTCACTCTCCGCGAGCCTTCCCGAGCCAGTCATGCCGCATGCGAGATATCCTGAACCGGGCTCGACGATCTTTACGCCGCGCTGCCGAAGAATTCCCAGGTTTGCCTGCGTCGCGGCATGATTCCACATGTTGACATTCATAGCAGGAGCGACTACCACAGGAGCAGTCGTGGCCAGATAAAGCGTCGTGAGAAAATCGCTGGCGATCCCTTGCGCGAATTGAGCCAGAACATCGGCAGTAGCAGGAGCGACCAGCAGAGCGTCAATCGACTGCGCCACTGCGATGTGCTCGATTGCCGAATCGATATTCGCCGCGTGTTCTTCGCCCGGCGAAAACATCTCGGCAATCACTTTCTCGCCGGAGAGCGCAGCGAAGGTGAGAGGGCGAACGAACTCCTGAGCCGCATGCGTCATGATGACTTGCACGCGTATGCCGCGGTCTTGCAGTAGCCGCACAATCTCGGCTGCCTTGTAAGCCGCGATGCCGCCCGTCACTCCGAGAGCAACTTTCATTTTTTCTCGAACTGATTTTCTCGCGTCGCGATTTACTGCGGAGCGGCCTCAGGCGTCTTGCCCGAAAGCTTTATCCAATTCCTCCGCTGCCTGTTCCGCGGCGCTTCGAATTTCAGGAATCTCCCACTTCACTTTGCCCGCGCGAATTTCATCCTGCGCGATGCGGCAAGGTTTGCGGGAATTGGTTTGGACCACCGGCGGAGCTCCCGATTGGAGTTGGCGGGCACGCCGGGCTGCCACCAGAATATAGCGATAGTTGCTGTCGAAGCCGTCGATCAATTTCATGGTTTCTCCCCCCGATTGAAACCCGAGATACACGATTTTGATTTTCGAAAGTGGATGCGCTTCGTTCTTCGCCAGGGAAGCCAAGAACTGCTTCCCCTATTTTCCCACGAAACTCAATCTTACGGGGACTCGCAACCTTAAATAAGGTTACGTCGGATTACGTCTCCCGAGTTTCGCAGGCCGGCCGGAACGAATCCAGAATCCGTTTGATCCAGCTCTGCATGTTTTCCAGACGGCAACGCTCGGCGGCAGCCACGGTTTTAGCTTCCTCCTCGGAGAGTTCTCCGCCCGCGCGAACCAGCCGTTCGCCCCGCACCACGGCCCGCAACAGATCGATGGAATCCTCAAGCTGGTCGTTGATGAGAATGTAGTTATATCGCTGGTAATTCTCGATCTCTCGAGTCGCCGCATCCAGCCGGCGCTGGATCACCTCTTCGCGATCTTCGCTGCGCTTGCGCAATCGCTCTTCCAGCGTCTTCCGATCCGGAGGCAGAATGAATATGCTCGTGGCATCCGGCAGTTTGCCCTGGATTTGCTCCGCTCCCTGCACATCGATATCGAGTAAAAGGTCGCGTCCTTTCTGCTCGGCTTCGCGCAGAAAACGGCGCGCCGTTCCATAATAATTTCCAAACACGTCGGCATGTTCGAGAAACGCGTCTTCTCGAATCATCTGTTCAAACTCCGGCCGCGAGATGAAATAATACTGCCGGCCATTCGCCTCACTGCCGCGTGGAGCGCGCGTGGTATAGGAAATTGAAAACTCCAGGTCGCTAACCGATTTCAGAATCTCATTGACCAGCGTCGATTTTCCCGAGCCGGACGGGGCTGAAATGATGTAGACAATTGGTTTGTGAACCGGAGAACTCATTCCAGGTTCTGCACCTGCTCGCGAGATTTTTCGATCTCGGCCTTCATGACGAGTCCCGCCTCGGTGATCTTCAATGCCTCGCCGGCCAGCCCGGACGTCTTCGAAAGTAGAGTGTTGGCTTCGCGGTTCATTTCCTGCAGCAGGAAGTCGAGCTTCTTCCCGACTTCCCCAGACTCGTCGAGCAGGCCTAGAAAATGTTGAACATGATTTTCCAGGCGCACAATTTCTTCCTGAATATCGCTGCGGTCAACCAGTAGCGCGGCTTCCTGCATCACGCGCTCCTTGTCACTACTTGCACCGAGCAATTCCTGAATGCGCGCTTGCAACCGCTCCAGGTAACTATGCAACATGTTGCGCCGGTGCTCTTGCACCGTGGTGACAGCTTCCAGCAAATGCGCCATGCGCTGACGTAATTCGCGTTCTACGCCACGCCCTTCCAGTTCGCGCATCTGATTCAAACGTTCCAGCGCCTCGCCGATCGCCAACATCACTGCGGTTTCGATCTCTTCATCTTCTGGTTCGCTGGGCGCATCGAGTGCTCCGGGAATGCGCAGGATCGCGTTGAGGTCCGGCTCAGATGAAACTTCGAACTCGCTGGCCGCCTTGCGGAACGCCGCAATGTAGGCGCTGACCAAAGATCGATTGAGAGCCAAGGCTTCGCTGCTCGCGCGCTCCAGGCTCAGCGTGACTTCCACATGTCCCCGCGCGATCTTCTCTTTGAGCAGGCGCCGCAACTGCATTTCCAGCGAGTCGGAGCCCGAAGGCAAACGAAAATGCAAATCTAGAAAGCGATGGTTCACCGATTTCAACGAGAGCGAAAAAGCCAGGTGACCGTTGCTCTGCGCGGCGGATGCCGTAGATGCCAGGCCTCCGGATGAGAAACCGGTGTTTCCTCCGGCCTTGCGGATCAGTTCGCCTTTCACCTGGGCGAAACCCGTCATGGAGCGAATGGCCATATGTAAAGTTTAAAAAAATCGCCGGCGGCCGATGTTAGCTGGGTTGCGCTGGCTCCAGTTTCTGCTCGAAATCGGCAAACTGCAACTCGTACAAGCGCCGGTACGTGCCCAGCTTCGCCATCAAATCCTCATGAGCACCAATATCGGCAATTGCGCCATTTTCGATTACCGCAATGCGGTCGGCGCGGCGCACCGTCGAAAGCCGGTGTGCAATCACAAACACGGTGCGCCCGCTCATCAGATTATGCAGCGCGGATTGCACCAACGCCTCCGATTCGCTGTCGAGCGCCGACGTGGCCTCGTCCAGAATCAAAATCGGCGCGTTCTTCAAAATCGCCCGGGCAATCGCGATGCGCTGACGTTCTCCACCGGAAAGCCGCACGCCGCGCTCGCCGATTACTTCATCGTAACCCGCGGGCAGCGCTTTGATGAAATCGTGCGCCAAAGCGGCCCGCGCCGCCGCCTCGACTGCTTTGAGCGGAACGTTCGGCTGGCCGTAGGCAATGTTGTTGCGAACCGTGTCGTTGAATAAAACCGTTTCCTGCGTAACGATCCCCACTTGTTCTCGCAACGAGGCAAGCGTTACATCGCGCACATCCTGGCCGTCAATCAGCAGCCGCCCTTCGCTCGCATCGAAGAAGCGCGGGATCAAGTGAACCAGTGTGCTCTTTCCCGATCCGCTGGAACCGACGATGGCCACAACTTCTCCGCGGCGAACTTCAAGGTTGATATCGTGCAGCACGCGTGCCTCGGCTCCTTCGCCGCCGTAAGTGAAGCTTACGTGATCGAACTGGACATTCTTTGAGAATGGAGGCAGCCGCCGGGCATGGGGTTTCTCGCGGACATCGTCTTCGATGTCCATGAATCTGAAAATTTCACTCGATGCTCCCAGGGCTTGCTGAAAATTATTGTTGAACTGCGCGAACTTGCGCACCGGATTGTACAGACTGAAGACCGCCGTAATAAACGCCACAAAAATTCCGGGCGTCATCTCACCGTGCTTCACCTGTTCGCGGCCAAGGTTCAGCAGCAGCGCGATTCCGATCACGCCGAAAATATCCATCAGTGGCGAACTGATCGCCGTCGCGGCAACCGAGCGCAGGTTGGCGCGGAACAAGCGCCGCGCCGCTCCACGAAATCGCAGGATCTCCCACTTCTCGCTGTTAAAAGCTTTTACGATGCGGTTGCCAGTAATGGCTTCGTGCAAAATATTCTGGATCTCGGCCAGTTTGTCCTGCCCTTGCCGTGTCGTGCTGCGCACGCGCGACCCAATCTTGCGCGAGGAATAAACGATCACGGGAACGAACAACAACAGCACCCAGGCGAGTTCTCCGCCGAGAATCACAACGACCGCGGCCACCGACAGAAAAGTAAAAAACTGCTGCAAGAACTCCGCCAACACGGTGGACATTGCATACTGCACGCGCTCGATGTCATTGATAATCGCGGAGAGCAGCGTGCCGGTAGTGTACTTGGAAAAAAACGCCGCCGAACGCCGCATGATCGCATTGTAAAGATCGTCACGAAGATCGGTGATCATGCCGAAACCGGCATGGTTGATCAGGTACGTTCCCGCGTAATCGAAAATCCCCTTGAGAATAGTCGAACCGATCAACGCCACCGCCACCATGTTCCACGCATTGGTGAAGCGCGAAGGCACCAATTGCTGCAGGTAAACCGCATGGTGCGTAACCGGAATCACGAACAGCTGGATATCTTTCGATCCGGTGGAGGGATTTAACACGCGGTCAAATATCGGGCGGATCAGCAGGAACTTGAACGCGTCGAGCGCTCCCACTAACGCCATGAGCAACACTGAACAAAGTATCTGCCACCAATACGGAAGCGCGTAGCGAACCAGCCGCATCAGTTGGCGCATACAACTCCGAGCAGGCCGAAGCGGCTTACTGGCGGCGGCGTAGGCATGAGATGCAAGGGCTTTATTTTACTGCGATTGCCGATGGTTTGTCGTTGACTGGATTGGTGTCCGCTACCGGCTCCGATTCTCTCCCGCTTCGAAGCTCGAATGCCTACGAGCAAACGAACGCGCCTCTACTTAGGCATATCCCGATGCGCGACCTTCACCTTATATCCCGCTTTATGCAGGCTCTTTCCAACCTCCTCGGCGATCATCACCGATCGGTGCTGGCCACCGGTGCAGCCAAAACTGATGGTGAGATAACTTTTGCCTTCGCGAATGTAATGCGGCAAAAGGTAGACCAGCAAATCGGAAATACGCTTGATAAATTCTTTCGTCTGCGGAAAAGATCGAATGTATTTGGCCACGCGGGGATCGCGGCCAGTCAGCGGCCGGAATTCAGGAACGAAGTGCGGGTTCGGCAAAAAACGAACGTCGAAAACCAGGTCCGCCTCTTCCGGCACACCGTGGCGAAAACCAAAACTCACGCACGAAACCAGAATGCTTTTCTCCGACGATTGTTCGCGGAAGCGCTGCGTCACGTGGGCGCGCAGTTCGTGGACGTTAAACTTCGAGGTATCGATAACAATATCGGCCAGGGCCCGAATGGTCGCAAGGTGCTTTCGTTCCGCCTTCAGCGACGCGTTCACCGGCTCGTTCGTGCCCAATGGATGAGGGCGGCGCGTCTCGCTGAATCGCCGCATCAAAACCGCGTCCGAGGCTTCCAGGAACGCGACCTTGGTTGGGATCATGCGCCGCACTGCTTTCAAAATTCCCGGCAGCAGGTCGAGCTTTGAACCTTCCCGCACGTCCACCACCAGCGCCGTACGGCGGATCTCGCTCGATTGCAGCGCAACCTCAGCGAATCGCGGAATCAATTCGACTGGAAGGTTATCGACGCAGTAATAGCCAAGGTCCTCGAAGGCTTTCAGCACCGACGCCTTGCCGGAACCGCTCATACCTGTGATGATCACCAGCTCCGCGGAATGCGCGGGCTCATGTGCGGCGGCATGCGCCATTTTTTTCTTCCGGCGCACGAGTGCGGGCTTTGCGGATGCGGATGATTTCCGCGGCGTCATGAACTGGATACTAGCACCGAAGGCAGGATTCTTCTTAATCACCTATTCGATTTGTCTAAGCGCTGCCCGGACAGGTAAGCTATGTCGCCATGAAGAAGTTTCAAGAACTCACGGAACGCGAAGTTCTGGCCCTGGCAATTTCTTTGGAGGAAGAAGACGAGCGCGTCTACTCCGATTTTGCTGAGGGATTGCGCCAGGACTATCCAGCATCGGCCGCCATGTTCGAAGGCATGCGCGAAGAAGAATCCGGACACCGGCGCCGGCTGATCGAACTCTACCGCCAAAAATTTGGCGAACATATTCCGCTGATCCGGCGGCAGGATGTTCGTGGATTCGTCGAACGCCCGGCTCTGTGGCTGATCCGCCCTCTGCGCATCGACGCGGTGCGCAAGGAAGCCAGCACGATGGAAGCGGAAACGCGCCGATTTTACGAGAAAGCGGCGGTGCGCACTCAAGATGCCGGTATACGGCAATTGCTCGATGATCTGATTAACGAAGAACGTGAGCATGAAGAGCGCGCCCAGGAACTGGACAAAGAAAAGCTACCCGCCAGCGTGAAAGCTGATGAAGAGTTGGCGCAGCGCCGGCTTTTCGTCCTGCAGATCGTTCAGCCGGGGCTGGCCGGCGCCATCGATGGCTCCATCTCCACACTTGCTCCCGTATTCGCTGCTGCATTCGCCACCCAGAAGCCTCACGATGCGTTGCTCGTCGGCCTGGCCGCGTCGGTTGGCGCCGGAATCAGCATGGGGTTTACCGAGGCGCTCTCTGACGACGGCAGTCTCACAGGCCGCGGCCATCCCTGGGTGCGTGGCGTGATCTGTGGCTTAATGACGGCATTGGGCGGAATCGGACACACGTTGCCGTTCCTGATCAACAATTTTCGGATTGCGTTGTGGGCCGCGGGAGTAGTCGTAATCGTCGAACTCGGCCTGATCACTTGGATCCGCCGCCGCTATATGGATACACCCTGGGTTTCCGCCGCGCTCCAAGTCGGCCTGGGCGGAGTCCTCGTCTTCATCACGGGTGTGCTGATCGGGAGTTCGTAGCGGTCGGTCTCAGGTCTTAGGTTTCAAGACTGAGACCTGAGACCTAAGACCTGTCCCGCTACGGCTGCGTCTCCAGCGGGTGCTTGCTCTTTTCGTAAAATTCGTTCTGCAGCTTCAGGCTGACGTCATCGGCCTTCACCGCCCGGATGGCTTTCTCCAACATATCGATCCACCACCCCATCTGAAATTTCCCAAGCTCCTCGGTCGCAGCCGAACCGTCGCCGGAATAGTGATTGGGAAAGCGCGCGTACCACCAGATTCCCGTGTAAACATCTTCCGGAAGATTCTGCCGGTGCTGGTCCGCGCCGGATTCCTGGTTCGCCCGGTCGAGGTGAACCGTGTCGGGCCGCGAGATCATCATCTTCGATGTTTCGCTCTCTCCGGCGTGCATGTCGATGGAAGTCTTCTTAGGCGGACCGCCAGACTCCGGCGACCGCCGGTCGAACACATACACCACATAATCATGCGGCTTATCCAATTGCGTTTGAGCAAAGTACGGCAGCAGGCTCTCGTTGCCCCCGTGTCCGTTGACGATCATCACTTTCTTGCAGCCGTTGCGCGCCATCTCGTCAGTAGTTTCCTGCAGCAGCGCAAGTTGCATACTGCGACTGTAGGCGACAGTTCCCGGTTCGTGGCGAGCCTCGGCAATCTGTCCAAAATAATACTCAGGGAAAACCACGGCATATTCCCCCTCAGCCGCGTGCAGCGCGGCATAACGCACATCCAGCAAATCGGTGCCCAGCGGCAGATGCGGTCCATGTTTTTCGAGGATGCCGAACGGCAGCAAACAAACTCCATGCGAGCGGTGGATGCCCTCGCGAAAGTCAGCCGCCGTCAATTCTTCCCAATGGACGGAGAGCTTTGCCTGCGGCGCGCCAGCCTGCGCAGGCGCAAGACGCGGTGCGAAACAAGCAGCAATCAGGATCGTCAGCAGAACCCGGAACATCGACCGTGTGCGAGCGTTCATAAGCGAGTTCCCTCGCCGCGGATTCTAGCACCAGCGCAACTAGGAAAAAAGACGAAGCGGCCCACACACATAGGCCGCTCTCGCCCGCCCTGCCCAACCATGACAACTACTTCAGAAAAACTTCCTGCAGCAGCTCCGAGCTGATGATCTCGCGAATCTCAGCCCGCTTCTCGTTCAGCTCCTGTGCTGGAGTTTTTCCACCCAATATCTTGTCGCGCGCCGCCTCGCCCTTGGCCGCAAGCCCATCCAACGCCGCGTGGTTTTTGTATTCGATGGCCACGCAAATGTCCCAGTCTTCCGGACCGTTCTTGGTCTCCTTCAAGAAAATCTTGTAGTCCACAATCGTCCCCTGCTTTTTTTGTTCCTCGATCAGGGGCTTCGTGGTCTTGCGCAAGCTCGTGAGATAGTCGTCCATGTGAGTGGGCTTCACGCGAATCAACTGAACGCGCCACACCGGACCCTCCGTGTAATGCTCCTGAGCCAACGACACAGGCGCCCAGCAACAACAGAAAAACGACTAGACCGCACAGCTTCTTCATAGTCATCTCCTGAACAGTATTTAACGGCCACAGGATCATATGCCTGCGTCCCAGGCGGCATCGAAGACCCCTTCCAGCCAGCCGAATCACAACTGTCATGCTGAGCGCAGCAGTGTGGATCGCGAAGCGATCCTCACTGCGGAGTCGAAGCATCCCTACCCTCACCCGACTCTATCCACGGGTATTTCCTGAAGCCAAGTCCTTCCACCGCGGATTGCGGGTTCGAACAAAGTAATTTTGTGAACGGCGGCCATTCCTCCACTTACTCTCGCCGCCTGGAGAGATTGTCATTCCGACCCGAGTACTCCGTTCCGATAGGAACGAAATGCTCGGTGGAGGAATCTGCTTCTCCCGTCCCGTAATCACGCCCATTCCTCACCCCACGCGACACTTGCCCCACGCCTCCTCGCTCCCGCATCCACTCCCACCCCTCCCGATACCCCTCATACCGATACCGCTCCGGATGCCTCGGCCTCTCCGGCAAAATCGTCACCGCCTTCTTCGGCTTCCCCCGCAACAGCACCCCCGCCGGAATCACATACCAAACATCTTCCGGAATCACATACGCCGCAAAAAAGTCCACCCGCTTCAGCGTGTAAGGCTTACTCCCCGCCCCCGGCTTGAACTGACACAGATATCCATATTGCGTCCGGCAGTCCGTCGACTTCACCTGCACCCGCAAAATCCTCTCCCCCGCCTCAATCCCCACGTCGTAAGCCGACGAATCTCCCCACGGCTTCGACACCTTAAACCCCAGCCTCACCGCCCTCGCCATAAACTGCAGCTCCACCCACTCCCCCCGCTCCTTAAACGTCCTGAACCCCACACACTTCGTCATCTTCCCACTCCTATCTCTCAAGCCT
>Ga0210405_10006324_pt1 | contig 10599 bp, 8 predicted proteins | sample IncBWH11MmetaG_FD_155492 | JGI IMG/M metagenome (GOLD analysis project Ga0210405, IMG submission 155492) | Forest soil microbial communities from Barre Woods Harvard Forest LTER site, Petersham, Massachusetts, United States - Inc-BW-H-11-M | ecosystem: Environmental > Terrestrial > Soil >... | reverse complement strand
CGGCAGTCCGCTGAAGAAATTCACCACACCACCGCGCCGCACCATCGCCAATGCCTGTTCCCATGTAGCTGGATTTCCAGCCGCTTCGACCACCGAATCTGGTCCACGGCTTTCGTCGGTCAAAGCCCGTACCGCCGCCGCCACATCACCAGTTTCCGTGACATTTATAGCCGCAGCAGCGCCCAGTTTCCGCGCCACCGCCAGTGGCCCTTCGCGCCGCGCCAGCGCAATCACACGTACTCCTCGCCGCGTCAGCATTCTCACAAACATCAATCCAATCGGTCCGCATCCGATAACGACGGTTGTATCGCCCGTGCGCACTTCCATCTCGTGCACGCCGCGCAGCACGCAAGCCAGCGGTTCCACCAGCGCCGCGCTGTGGTCGTCCACTCCGTGCGGCACCTCCAGCATATTTTCCCGCGCAATCCGCCCCGGGATGCGCATGTAATCCGCGTACGCCCCGTTATTGAACAGCAGATCGTCGCAAAGATTTTCCTGCCCGCGCCGGCAGTGATAGCAGCGCAAACACGGCGCCGAATTCGCCGCGATCACCCGAGTTCCCAGTCGCCACCGGGGGTCAACACGCTTCCCCATCGCCACAATTTCGCCCACCACCTCATGCCCAAAAACGGCCGGTGGCTGGATCATTTTTGCGTGATACCCGCGCTTCCAGACTTTCAGGTCCGTGCCGTCGGTCAGCGCCAGCCGCACGCGCAACAACACCTCGTCCACCGCAAGCGCCGGCACATCAATCTGTTCAATTCGCAGGTCTTCGCTGCCGTAGAGCACAGCCGCGGTCATTTTGGAAGGTACAACTCGCTTTTCCTGGAGAGGCGCTTCCTCCAGTCCAAGCTCATTTTTCTTTGGGGACGCTGTTTTCATTTGTGCGTTATCAGAATCTTCAGGGAATCTTCAGTGGGATGCGCCGCCAGCTCTAAACCCTCCTGGATTCTATCCAAAGGAAACCTGTGCGTGACGATATCCATCACCGGCAGTTTCTTCCCGAGCACCAGCGCCGCCGCACTTTCTTGGATGTCAACCGCCGCGCTATAGCTGCCAAGGATTTCCTTCTCGTCGATCCCCACCGCCGAGGCTGGAAACTCTATCTTTGTGACTGGATCGTTCGCGGCAAACAGGAGAACCCGCCCCCCAGGCCTAGCCGCCGCCAACGCTTCCACTACGACTGCTGGATGCGCCACAGCAACAAGAACCACGTCTGCCCCGCGCCCCCCCGACCGGGCCCGGATTTCTTCAACTAGCTTACCACTTACAGGGTTAAAAGACTCAAGTGCCCCAAGCCGAAGGCTCTTTTCCCGGCGCGTCGCCACCGGGTCACTCGTATAGATGCGTGCCCCCTCGATTCGGGTGACCATTAGAAGTTGCAGCCCGATGGGCCCGCAGCCAATGACCAGCACCGTTTCTCCGGCCGTCACACGCGCTTTCTCGACCGCTTTTACAATCGTGTTGATCGGCTCAATAAACGTGGCCTCTTCAAAGCTTACGTTATCCGGCAGCGCCACAATGCCCCGTTCCGACACCCACGGCATCGCCTTCACATATTCGCCAAATCCCCCGCCGTTCGGCGTGAAACCCGCCGTCAGCCCAGTGGATTTATATAGCTTGCACTGCGAAAACATCCGCCGTTCGCAAAAAAAGCACTCCCCGCACGGAATGTGATGAAAACTCATCACCCGGTCGCCCGGCTTCCATTTCGTGACGCCGCGCCCCACAGCCACGACCGTCCCCGCCAGTTCATGTCCCAGAATTTGCGGCGGTTCCACGTATCGGTAAAAAATCTTTTTGATATCCGTCCCGCAAATGCCGCAGGCCGCCACCTTGATCAGCACTTCGCCCTCACCCACTTCCGGCACCGGCACTTCCTCCACCCGCACAATTCCCTTTTCGCGGTAAACACCCGCCCGCATCGTCTTGGGTATCGGCCCCAGCCTCCGCACCTGCTCCACCACTGTTCCTGCCCCGCTCATCGTGCCGCCACCTCGCTGACAGACTTCGCATCCTCGTGGCCAACCAATTCCTTCAGATAATTTTCCAGAAATGCTGCCAGTAAAGCGCCGGCACGCTTGCTCTGCCTTCCAAATCGAATCAGCGACGGCAGCGCCAGCGGATTCTTAGCCAGTTGCGTCAAAACCTTTCGAAGGCTCACCTGGTTTTGCGATGACAACGTCAAATTGAAATTGATGGGCAGATCTTCTGTCGCGGCGTCGCTGATCGCCCGGATCACCACGCTGCGGGCCCCCCAGGCTGACGCCGCCTTCACGATCTCGAAACTCTCCATATCCACCGATTGTGCTCTCGATGCGCAGGATTTCTTCTGACTTGCTTTCACCAGAATCTCATCGGTTGTGAACAGGCAATTTGCATCCTTCGCGCCTTGCCCCAGGGCAAGCCGTCGAAGTTCCCCATTTACCTCAAGACGTTCTTCCCTCATATCCAGATGTTTCAATTCAACGATCAGTTCCTTGGGCGCGATGACGTCTCCAACATCAAGCGTATCGCACAGCGCTCCCGCCAGCCCGCTCGAGACGCACACGTCAAAGTATTGATCTTTATCCGCCATGCGCATCATTAAACCCATAGCCTGCGCCGCGGCCTGCGTGCCCACGCCGGTGATCAGGACCGTAACCTCGGCCGCCCCAACCACTGTCCTGCGCAGTTTCAGCCCCTGATAATCAATCAGGTTGAACGCCCGCAGCTTGCGCCAGGCCGCGAACTCCGCCTCCACCGCAAATGTCACCAGCACCTTCATCGGCGCGTAACCCTCAAACTCTTCTTCTGTCCGATTCGTTGCTTCCTTATTTCGTTACTTCCTTACTTCGTTCTTACGCTGCCAGCTTAATCTTCTTCGCCCGCTTCACCGAAACATACCCGTTCGCCCGATACCACCGCACGGCACGCTCGAGCGCCGCCAGAACCGGACCAGGCTGGAATCCCAACTCGCGCTGCGCCCGCGAAGCATCCACAAACATCTTGTGCCGCGCGATCTTCACGCCTTCCACCGGTATCTGCGGCTCTTTTCCCACCAGCCGCGAAAAGGCGCTCTCCACATAAGCTACACCGAGCGCCACCCCGTGCGGAATCTTCATCCCCGGCGCCCGCAAACCAGTTATCTGCGCCAGCAAATCCAACAGCCCTTTCAAGGTCAGGTTCTCCGCTCCTAGCAAATACCGCTCTCCCACTTTGCCCCGTTCCGCCGCCAACAGGTGCCCAGCCGCGCACTCTTCCACGCCGACAAAATTCAATCCCGTTTCCACATACCCCGGCATCTTCCCATTCAGAAAATCCAGAATAATTTTCCCGGTCGGAGTCGGTTTCCAATCCCACGGCCCCACCGGCGTAGTCGGCATCGCTACAATCACCGGCAAGCCCTCTTTCGCCGCCTGCAACGCCTCGCGCTCCGCCATCCATTTCGAACGCTTGTAATGCCCCACCATTTCTTCCAACTTCGCGTCGGTAAACTCATTCGGCAATTCGGGCCGGTCCACCGCGATCGTTGCCACCGTGCTCGTATAAATCAGTTGCTCCACGCCCGCGCGCTTTGCCGCCGCCAGCAAGTTCTTCGTCCCGCCAACGTTCGAATCATAAATATCCTGTGGCTTCTTCGCCCACAACCGGTAATCCGCCGCCACGTGATACACCCGCTTCACACCGGCCATGGCCCGATCCAGGGAGCCTGCGTCCCGCAAATCCCCCGTCACATACTCCAGCGACAAGTCGCTGATCGCCCGGTTGCTGCTCGACGCCCTCACCAGCACGCGCACCGCTTCCCCACGCGCCACCAGTTGCCGCGCCACGTGGCTCCCCAGAAATCCCGCCGCCCCGGTCACCAGTGTCGTCATGCATTGCGCGCCCGCTCGCGCTTTTCGCCCAGTCCGCCCTGCAACTGCCACGCGAGCATCTTCCAGAAATCCCCGGCCTTCGGATTCACTCCCAGTATCGCCGCGGTCTCATACCCCGTGTGACTCGCGCACGGCTCGCACCGCGGATTCATTCCCCGCCCAAAATTCTCCCACACCGTCTTTTCCAACAAGGTTTTGTACTTTTGTTCGTAGCCATAATTCAATTGTGCGCACGGTGCCGCCCAGCCCTGTGGCCCGTACACCGGACTTCCCCACGAGCAGCAATTCAGTTCACGCTCTCCCCGCAGATACTCCAGATAAATCGGCGAAGTCAGTAGGTTGTACTCGCTCAACAGATCGCTCGCCTCGCGAAATTGCTGCCGCATCTTTTCGTAAAACGCCGCCGTCGAATTCCGGCACATGGGCCGCGCGGGATAATGCGGCGAAAGCATGTATCCATCCACATGCACCGCGTGCAATTGCTCATACAGCGACGCAACATCACCTACATCCGAGTCCGGATAAATCGTCGTCGTCACCACTACAAAAAATCCCGCGTTCTTCGCTGCCTTCACGCCGTCAAGCGCCTCCGCAAACAATCCCGGCCGTCCCGCGCGCGATTCATGCAAAGTTTCCGTTCCGTCCAGCTTCACGTTCCAGAAAAAATTCGTGTACGGCGGAATCATGTGCAACCGCCGGCGAATCAGGGTTCCATCCGTGCACAAGAAAAGATGCTTCCCCCGCCCCAGGATCTCTCGCGTCAGCCGCGCAATCTCTGGATACTCCAATGGCTCCCCTCCACAAATAGCCACCACCGGAGTGTCGCACTCCTCGATCGCGGCCAGGCACTGCTCCACGCTCAGCATCGCCCGGTGTTCGGCCGCCGTTGCTCCACTGCCGTTGCCGTTCGCTCCCCCGCACGCACCAGCACATCCGCCCATAGGATCAAGCGACAGCATCACCGGTATTTTCTTGTCACCACGAAGTTTCCGCGACGCGAGGTATCTCGCGGAATCCAGAACTAAGCCAAGGGGGTACCGCATTCGTTTGCTTAGGAAGCGCTCCGTTCGCGCTTGGTATATAAACCGCTGCGCAACCTGAACTCACCCGGCAAAAACCTGCACGCGCAGTACTCTTCCGCGCGCTTCCCCTGATTGCGGTAGCGGGCCAGCGCGTACACCGGAAAAGAATTCTTATAAAGGTGATATTTCAGATAAAAAACGCCGGGGAATCCGGTCCCGGTAAAGTCGTCTTCGCTCCAGGAGCCGTTCGCGTTCTGCTGAGTTACCAGATACTCCGCCGCTCGTCCCACCGCCGGATCGTTCCGATCCGCTCCCGCCAGCAATCCAATCAATCCCCACGCAGTCTGCGAAGGCGTGCTGTTTCCCTGCCCCTTCGTCGACTCCATTTCATAACTCAGCAGCGACTCGCCAAAACTTCCGTCCGCCTTCTGCACTTGCCTCAGCCAGGCAACCGCCCGCGCGCAATAATCCTGCGCCGTCAGCGAAACCGTCTCCAATGCCCGCAGCACACCGCTAGTCCCGTACACATAATTCACGCCCCAGCGCCCGAACCACGACCCGTCCTTCGACTGGTCCTTCGTCAGGAAGCCCACAGCCCGCTGTACGACGGGATGCTCCGCCGGCCACCCAAATCGTCCTAGGCATTCGAGCACCCGCGCCGTCACATCTGCTGTCGAAGGATCGATCATCGCGTTGTGATCCGCGAACGGAATATTGCATAGAATCTGCCGGTCATTGTCGCGGTCAAACGCGCCCCATCCGCCGTCGCGATTCTGCATGCTCAGCAGCCACTGCACGCCCCGCCGCAGTGCCGCTTCCATACGCTTATCATCCGGGAACTTCACCCGCTGTAGCGCCATCAGCACAAACGCCGTGTCGTCCACGTCCGGATAAAAATCGTTGCGGTATTCAAATGCCCAGCCACCCGGCTCGGCATCCTTGTTCTTGATCTGCCAGTCGCCGCCGCCCAGAATCTGCTTCGTCAGAACCCAGTCCGCCGCCTTCACCAGCGCCGGATGGTCCGCCGGCAATCCCGCCTCTTCCAGCGCCACCATCGCGATGCACGTATCCCACACCGGCGAAACGCATGGCTGCAGGCGAATCGTGTCGCCCTCTTCAATCTCGAACCGGGAAAATTCCTTGATTTCGCGGAACGTCAGCGGATCGTCGGGCCCGTGCCCCATCGCCATCAGTGCGAAAATCGAATTCATCATCGAGGGATAAATCGCCGCCAGCCCGTCGGTGCGCTCCATGTGCTCGAGCATCCACTGCTTCGCTTCCCTCAGCGCCTTGTTCCGGAGCGGCTTCCACGGCAGCTTTTCATAAAGTTTCAGCCCCCGGTCCACCGCGAGAAAAAGATTCTTCCAGGAAACCAGTTGCTTGCTCCAGTTGAACGCCGCCGTCTTCTGTGACGGATCCTTGAACAATTCATCCACGCGTGCATGTTCCGGCAAGCGGAAATCCGGCCGCAGCGCGGAAAGAATCGCCATCGGAATCACGATTCCTCGCGTCCACGAAGACATCTCATAAATGTTCAGGTAAAACCAGTTCGGCAGCAGCATCAACTCCGGCGGAATCGCGGGAACCAACTCCCATCCCACCGCGCCCACCAGGGCCAAATAAAATCTCACGTAGGAATTTGTATGCTCGAGCCCGCCCAGCCGGTGCACTGCCTCGCGCGCCTTAGCAAGGTGTGCCGAATCCAGCGAATCGCCGGCCAGTTTCAGGGCGAAATATGCTTTGCAAGTGGCATTCAGTTCGGAGGGTCCGTTCGGATAGATCGGCCAGCCGCCATCGGGCAGTTGCTTCTGGCGCACATAATTCGCCAGCTTGGCAATCCTCGACGGTTCAGCCTTGCCGAGGACATAGAGGTAATAGATGTAGTCGGATTCGAGGGTAGTGTCAGCTTCCAGTTCGCCGTGCCAGTAGCCTTCTTCGGCTTGGACAGACAGGAGGTACTCCGCGCCATTCTTCACGGCGGTTTCGATCTTTTCCGCCCAGCCCTCTTGGCGCCACAGTGCAGGCGCCGGTGCTGCGGGAATTTCCTCTCCTACGCGTACAAATGACGCCATCTATGCTCCCCCCAGAGCAGCCCGAAAAGCAGCCAAGGGGTACACCCCAAGCTGCCCCTTGAAAACCCCTAAATTCTCTGATGCCTTGGACTTCCGGAAGGTAACGTGGCTGACCTCAACCAGGTACCCCCAGTACTTTCTTATTATCGCCGTCGATTATAACTCGGTCAACGCCTAAGATGCCCATCCGTCAACAGCAGGTTGTCACTAAGTGTCATATCTGGACTCCGCCGGGTCCGTCCAGCATTCGATGCACTAAGACCTCTAACGGCCCAGGTAGCGGTTGCCCCTCCCGTTGCAACACGGACGGCTTTTCTTGCAGCAATTTTGCAGGCAGCTTCATCCACAGCGGAGCCGGCGGCCCCTCGCCGCCCACATCGCCCCGCAGAACCAGAGCGTGCGCCCGGTCCAGGGCAATCTGGGCCGACTCCTTGAAATCCTCACGCAACGGGTCAATCACCGCGAAGTACAGCGACGGCTTCACAAACTGCATCAGCGAATTGCTCTCCAGAATCACCGCGCGATTTTCCTCGCCGCCCGCTTTCCCGGCAATCTCCCGCAACGCATCCCTCAACAGTGGCAACCCTTCAGCCAGGTAGCCCTGCTTCGTCCTCAACCAGAATGAGCGTTTCGCACCAGCCGCCAGGAATCGCGCGCTATCCGTTCCTGTATCCGCCCGCGTCTCCCAATCCAGCGCGCAGATATGTTCGTCCGGCGCGCAATCGCAGTTCTCCCCGTTTTGCGCGCATACCCCGTGACCATACTGCGTAATCTTCCCCGCAATCCACTCCGTCTTGGGAAACGCCGCAATGATGTCGCACACCAGTTGCGTCTTCCCAATGCTCCGCGTGTGCCCGCCCACCACCACGAGCCTCCACAGCGTCCCCTCTTTTTGCCTGGCCTCAGCCATTCTGTCTCCCGATTATTTGATGCCCCAGCCACCCGACCGAATGCTTCTTGAAGAGATCAAGTTCTCTGTGAACTCTCTCTGTGACCCCTCTGTGATTTCTGTGGTTAACCTCTACTCTTCCAATTTCTTAATTCTTCCCGCCAACTCCGGCAACCGCGCGAACCAAAAATACGCCTCCTTAAATTGCTGCAATGGTCGCGCGGGCGTTCCCCAAACCGTCTGCCCCTTCCGAATGATCTTTCCCGTAGGAATCCCGGCCTGCGCTCCGGCGATCGACCCGTCCTCGAGCGTGCAATGATCCGCGATCCCCACCTGCCCGCCCACCACGACGTGATGCCCAAGTTTGCTCGACCCGGAAATTCCCGTCTGCGCTGCAATCACCGTATGCGCCCCAATCTGCACATTGTGGCCCACATGCACCAGGTTATCCAGCTTCACTCCGTCCGCAATCCGCGTGTCATCGAGCGACCCGCGGTCAATCGTCGTGTTCGCCCCAATCTCCACATCATCCGCAATCTCTACCAGCCCCGCCTGCGGAAACTTCCAATATCGCTCGCCATCGAACGCATACCCAAACCCGTCCGCCCCCAACACCACTCCCGCATGAATCTCCACACGATTCCCGACGCGCACTCCCGAGTAAAACGTCACTCGGGGATGAATTCTGCAGTTTTCCCCAATCCAGCAACCCGCCCCAATCACGCTGTGCGCCCCAATCTGCGTGCCATCTCCAACGTGAGCGTCCTCGCCTACGACAACGTAAGGTCCAATACTCACACTCGCGCCAATCCGCGCCAGCGGCGCCACAATGGCCGTCGGATGAATCCCCACTGCTAGAGGCGCTCGCTCCAGCAGCAACGCCGCCGCTTTCGCGAATGCTACTTTGCTCTTCCCGCTGCGCAAAACCGTTTTCCCCGGCAGAGCGATTCCCTCCGCCGCCACCACGCAACTCGCCGCGGAACCCGCCGCACGCTCCGCATGTTTCGCCGCCTCCACATAAATCAACTGCTTCGCCCCCGCACGTTCCGGCGCCGCCACTCCGGTAATCTCCAGCGCGGAATCTCCCTCAAGTCGCGCCACAATCGCCTTCGCCAACTCGCCCGCCGTCCACCTCATCCCCGCCTCCAATCCACTCTTCTGAGCGTCCTCTGTAACTCTTTCTTTCCTCTTTCACTCACAAGAATTCATACAACGGCTTCTCACCCTCCGGCCGGTTCTTCCACCGCGCATGAATCCAAACCCACTGCTCCGGATGCTTCCGAATAATCTCCTCAATCACCTTGGTAAACCGCTGCGTATTTTCGCGGACGTCCCGCTCCCCATCGCCAGTCCGCACCAACTCCACCGGAGGTTCAAATCGCAATCGATACTTCCGCAAATTCTGATCCCAATACGCGTAGCCCGGCACCACCGCCGCATCCGTATGCAGCGCTACTCGAGCAATTCCAGTAGTCGTGCAGGCCTGCGTCCCGAAAAAATCAACAAACACGCCCTCTCCCGGCATCGTATTCTGATCCGCCAGAATCCCAATCGTTCCCGCCTCCTTCAAGACTTTCAGCATCACCCGCGCCGCTTCATTCTTGTAAATCGACCGGTTCCCCGACCGCCCGCGATAGTCATTCACCATTTCATCCAGAGGCGCGTTATCCAGCGGCCGAGCCATGTAGTGCAGCGGAAACCCGTACAACGCATGCGCATAGGATGAAAGCTCCCATGCCCCAATGTGCCCCGTCAGATAAATCACGCCTTTCCCACGGCTTTTCCCCGCCAGAAAATTTTCGTGTCCGTCCAGCACCACCACATTCTCAATATTCTCCCGCGTGTAACCCGGCAGCCGCGCAAACTCCGCCGCCATCCATCCGAGATTCCGCGCCATCTCGTTCAGCACATCGCGTCGCCGTGCCTCGCTCCACTCCGGAAACGCCAACCGCAAATTAAATTCCGCCGTCTTTCGCATTTTCGGCAGCAGCAACAGCAGTAGCCGGACAGTCCCGGAAGCCAATCCCCGTGCCACCGGCCGTGGCAACACTCCCAGCGCTTTCACAAACGCCCAAGCCACCACATATTGAAGCCGCTCGATCATTTCCCGTTCGCAAAGCCCCTTTGAGTGCGGAAGCTGAGCTCCCGCTTTTACAATCGCTCACCAGAAACAATGTCGTCCGGCGCGCGAACAAGCCGCCGCATCCCCCACTTCCAACCTTCCAAGATACACCGACAATGCTAAACTCCTCTTTCCGTGACCGAAATCAGCAGCGAACACGCCGAATCCCAGCCGCTCTCACCCACGGCGCGCATCCTTTGGATCGTCCTGATCCTCTCCACTCTCTATCTCTGTTTTTTCCACAATCTAGGCGCACTCGGCCTCGTCGGCCCCGACGAGCCACGCTACGCCTGGGTCGCCCGCGACATGCAGGAAACCGGCGACTGGATCACCCCGCGCCTTTACGGCAAGCCCTGGTTTGAAAAGCCCCCGCTCTACTATTGGGGTGCCGCGCTCAGCTTCCAGTTGTTCGGCGTCAGCGAAACCTCCGCCCGCCTGCCCAGCGCCATTTCCGCGCTCCTCGCCACACTAGCCATGGCCTGGCTAGCCTTACGCCTCTACGGCGCCGAAACCGCTCGCTGGCTGCTGCTCCTCCTGCCCACAACCGTCGGCATGATCGGCTTCTCCCACGCCGCCGCTACAGACATGCCCTTCACCGCCATGCTCACCATTGCGATGGTCTTCGTTGCGGGCATCT
>Ga0210405_10006323_pt1 | contig 10601 bp, 10 predicted proteins | sample IncBWH11MmetaG_FD_155492 | JGI IMG/M metagenome (GOLD analysis project Ga0210405, IMG submission 155492) | Forest soil microbial communities from Barre Woods Harvard Forest LTER site, Petersham, Massachusetts, United States - Inc-BW-H-11-M | ecosystem: Environmental > Terrestrial > Soil >... | reverse complement strand
GCGGGCAACTCGACGATGTGGGCCATCGCGCCACCCAGCTCGCCGACGACGACCTCGGCCGCTTGCCGCGCAGCGGTGCCGGGCCACGACCCGGTGCCGCTGGCCGTTGCGAAAACGTTCACCGGCCAACCGTATTCGACCGTAGGTGATCGAGCTGACCAGGGCTTCTGTCACTGCGGCCGCGCGACTACCCTCGTATGAACGGAAAAGACCTCGCCGAACTGGGAAAACCTGGAAAACATGTCACCAATGGCGGTAGCGGTACGCCCGCTGGCGCTGTGTTGCGCGGCGCTGCTGGCCGCGGCATGTACCCGCGTGGTGGGCGGCGCCGCGGTACCGGGATTCGGCGCCGAACCCAATCTGTCCGGGGTCGACGTCGATCGCGTCCTGCTCGATCAGTCCCGCATGCGCGCGATCACCGGCGCCGACGAGCACCTCACGATCATCCCGTCGATGGACGGCAAGTCCCCGGTCGACGTTGACACACTCGCCAAGGTCGCGCCGCCGCAATGCCGGTTCGTCTACGAGGACACCGCCACCTTCGGGCCCGACGTCGAAGAGTTCCACAAGACCACTTTCCAATACCCGCCTCGCGGCGGGCTGATCTCCGAGGGCGCCGCCGCCTACCGCGATGCCAATACCGCGCGTCATGCGTTCGACGCCCTGGTGGCAACCGTCCGGGACTGCGCGAACACCTCGGCCGGGGAGGGATACGTCGGTCCCTGGATCGCCGACGAACGGTCGCTGCAGACTCGCCCCGGCGACTGCGGACGTGATTACGAGGTCAAGTCAGTGGTGCTGATCGAAGTCACCTACTGCGGATTTCCGGAGTCGGTGTCGACGATCGTGATCACCAACATCGCCGCCAACGTCCCGTCGCGTTAGGCCGTCGCGGTGGGTCCGAGGTCAGACCGCCTCGGACGCAAGGCGTAGATACGGACGGGTTGCGGTGAATCAACCATAGTGACAGCCGGGCGATCGGGTCAGGACGCGGCGCCGATGGTGGCGCTGCCGACCACCTCGTCGCCGTTGGGGTCGGGGCGATACAGCACAAGCGTCTGCCCGGGCGCCACACCGCGCAGCGCAGTGCGCAATCGCACCACAAGCTGGTCGCCGGCCAACTCGGCGACCGCGTCGACGGCCTCGCCGTGCGCGCGCACCTGCACCGCACACTCGAAGGGTCCGACCGGCGGCGTCCCCGCGGTGAAAACCGGGTGCTGCCCGGTCAGCTTCCACACATCCAGTTCGGCCGCCGAGCCGACCTGCACGGTGCCGCTGTCGGCGTCGATCGCGGTGACGTAACGCGGCTGGCCGTCCGGGCCCGGGCCCGCAATGCCCAGTCCCTTGCGCTGACCGATGGTGAAACCGTGCACCCCGTCATGAGTGGCCAGCACGGTCCCCCGCTGGTCGACGACCGAGCCGCGGCGCACGCCGATCCGGGCCCCCAGGAACGCGCGAGTGTCACCGGACGGGATGAAGCAGATGTCATGGCTGTCCGGCTTGTCGGCGACCGCCAGGCCGCGGCGGGCCGCCTCGGCGCGGATCTGCGACTTGGGCGTGTCTCCGATCGGGAACGCCGCATGGCGCAGCTGACCGCAGGTCAGCACCGCCAGCACGTAGGACTGGTCCTTGTCCAGGTCGACAGCCCGACGCAGCCGCCCGCCGGACAGCCGGGCGTAATGCCCGGTGGCGACTGCGTCGAAACCCAATGCCAACGCGCGTGTCGCCAGCGCCGAGAACTTGATCCGCTCGTTGCACCGCACACATGGATTCGGGGTCTCACCACGGGCGTAGGACGACACGAAATCGTCGATCACGTCTTCTTTGAACTTATCCGCGAAATCCCATACATAGAACGGGATCCCGAGCACATCGGCGACCCGCCGAGCATCTCCGGCGTCCTCTTTGGAGCAGCAGCCCCGCGAGCCGCTGCGCAGTGTCCCGGGAGCCTGCGATAGCGCCAGATGCACGCCGACCACGTCGTGTCCGGCGTCGACCATGCGGGCGGCGGCGACAGACGAATCGACACCGCCGCTCATCGCGGCGAGGACCTTCATCGCGACGCCCCCGCGGCGGCCAGCGCGGCTTGCCGGGCGCGGGCGACGGCGCCGGGCAGCACTCGCAGCGCCGCGTCGACGTCCGCCTCGACGCTGGTGTGCCCCAACGACAGTCGCAGCGACCCGCGGGCGCTGGCAGTATCAGCGCCCATCGCGAGCAGCACATGCGACGGCTGCGGCACTCCGGCAGTGCACGCCGACCCGGTTGAGCATTCGATTCCGTTGGCGTCCAACAACATCAGCAGCGCATCGCCCTCGCACCCGTCGAAGGTGAAGTGCGCGTTACCCGGGAGTCGTCGAGATCCCGCAGCACCGTTGAGGCGAGTGTCCTCGACGCCTGTCAGCACACCGTCGATGAGACGGTCGCGCAGCAGCCGCAGCCGCGCGCTGTTGGCCTCCAGCCCGTCGACGGCAAGCTGCACCGCGGTCGCCATGCCGACGGCACCGGCAACGTCGGGAGTGCCGGAGCGGATATCGCGTTCCTGCCCACCGCCGTGCGACAACGGCACACAGCCGACGTCGCGGCGCAGCAGCAGCGCGCCCACACCGGGCGGGCCGCCGAACTTGTGAGCGGCCACACTCATCGCGGACAGCTGGCTGGCGGCGAAGACGACCGGCAGCTGCCCCACCGCCTGAACCGCGTCGCTGTGCATCGGGACGGCAAACTCGGCAGCGATGGCGGCGAGTTCATCGATCGGCATGATGGTGCCGACCTCGTTGTTGGCCCACATCACCGAGATCAGTGCGACGTCGTCGTGGCGCTGAAGAGCCTCACGCAGCGCGGCGCCGGACACCGATCCATCCGCGGCGGTGGGCAACCAGGTCACCTGGGCGTCTTCATGCTCGACGAGCCAGTTCACCGAATCCAGCACGGCGTGGTGTTCCACGGCGGTGGTGACAATCCGCCGGTGGCGTGGCTCGGCGTCGCGGCGCGCCCAGTAGATCCCCTTGACCGCGAGATTGTCGCTCTCGGTGCCGCCGGCGGTGAAGATCAGCTCGGACGGACGCGCACCCAGCTTGGCCGCGATCAACTCGCGGGATTCTTCCATTCGACGCCGAGCGGCCCGACCCGTGGTGTGCAGCGAGGAAGCGTTGCCCACCGTGTTCAGCGCGCCCGTCATCGCCTCGATGGCAGCGGGGTACATCGGGGAGGTAGCGGCGTGATCGAGATAGACCATGACCCGCCCAGACTACCGGCGCCGCCCTGCGACGATGCAGGCCGGAACAGGCATGAGGTGGGGGCACCCCCAGCCGCGCAGCGGCGAGGGGCGAGCAGGGCAATCAGACCCAGTTTGAGGTCAGGAGGCCAGCACGGGCCGACGCGGCCCATGGCCCGGGTGCGACAGCGCTGTCGTGCGTATCGCGGCCTGGCAGCGACGGGCCAGCTCCCGCCTATCGGCACCCGGCAGCTGCAGTGATTCGACGTAGACCCGCGCCACGGTGCGGCGGGCGACCAGCAACCGGCCAATCGAACGCAGCAGCGTGTCGTCACCGATATAGGCCGGAACGGTCGAGACCCTGCCGTCCCGGTGGTGGTAGCGCAGCCGCAGCGGCTGGACCGGCCGGCCGGTGTCCACGGCGGCCTGGAACATCGCCGGATAGAACGGCCCAGACGCCAGGCCGCACCAGGTGGTGCCCTCCGGGAACGCCACCACCGTCTGACCGGCACGCAGCCGAGCGGCGACGGCATCGACGACACCGGGCAGCTGGCGCAGGCTGGCCCGCTCGATCGGGATGACCTTGATGATGAGGGCCATCATCCGCACGACGAGATTGCCGGCCACATCGGCGCGGCCGACGAACGAGGCCGGCGGCGTGCGCCACCGGCTGGTAGGAAGTACCGCGCCGATCGTCACGATATCCAGCCAAGACATGTGGTCGCTGACCACCAACACACCGGGCAGATTGCGAATCGGCCCGCCCGACACCGTGATCCGGACCCCGAGACACCACAGCATCAGTCGGCAGTAGAACCGCCTGGCCCGCGAACGGCCCGGGAGCGGAAGCGAGACCAGCAACAGCGCGGGCGCCAACAGCAGGCCCAGGCTGGCACGCAGCGTCACCCGCAGCGCCACGATCAACCGACGGGACGCTTCCGGGCCTCCGGCCTGCAGACAGCTTGTATCGCAGGACGCCCGCGGCAGCCAGGCGTGGTCGCGCGCTAGCGGACTGCTCATCAGGCCACTCCGCTCGCTGCCTCGGTGGCCGCCGCTACCGACCGGAGGCGGCGCAGATATCGGGTGTCGGCTTGACGCTTGTCCAGCAGCGCGGGGAAATCGCCCACGCCGAAGTCGGCGTCGTAGGCCGGCTCACCGCATATCCGCGCGCCCAACCGCAGGTAGCCGCGCATCAGCGGCGGGATCATCGGCCGCGCGGGCGCAGGGATCTCGTCGAGGGTGCGTCCGTCGATGATCACCGGGCGATGCGGATGCACCCGGTATTCGGGCGGGGCGGCATGGCGCCGTAGCACGAAGTCGCGCACGCCGCGAATCTGGGCGCCCGGCGGCCCGCCGTCGCCGGCGACCGGAACCGACACGCAGCCAGCGACGTAGTCGTAGCCGCATCGGTCTAGGTAAGCCAGGATACCGGCCCACATCAGCAGCACGACGGCACCGTTGCGGTGATCTTTGCGAACTACCGCGCGCCCCATCTCCACGAGCGACGGCCGCAGCGAATCCAGCGCCCGGATGTCGAATTCGGTTGCGGTATAAAGTCCTCCGGCGGCGACTGCACCGGTCGGCGACAGCATCCGGTAACAACCAACCAGCGCACCTGAGTTGTCCTCGCGGACCAGCAAGTGGTCGCAGTGCTCGTCGAAACGGTCATCGTCGAGGCCCGCGTCCTGCCCGGTCAGCGTAAAGCCTGGCTCGTCGTTGAATACGTCGTAGCGGAGCCGCTGCGCGGACTCGATCAGCGCAGGATCGGTGGACAGCAGCAGTGAGTACCGTGGCTCGGTGGGCAAACCTGTCCCCGAGGCGGGCTTGTCAGCGGGTATGAGGATCGAGTCAATGCTCATGACATCACAGTTAGCCCTGTTGATCAGCTAAAAGGCATCGGCGCCGTGACGTGTCCGTGCACGGCAGATGACGATGTCGCAGCGAAGATCCGACAACCGTGCAGGTCGAGGGCAAAAACGTTGCCTGGATCACAAAATTGGTTCAGTATTCTGCCGTGGCTTACAGGAGCGACGCAGGCTTGGTCTGTCACGGCTTCCGGGCACCCGCTTGGGCGGACGACCGCAAAGACTGCGATCGTGGCTGAGGTCGACGGCGCGAAATTTGACCCCGATGCGCTGCGCGCCAAATACGCGCAGGAACGTCAGCGGCGCCTGCGCGCCGACGGGATCTCCCAATACGTGCAAGTCGCCGGCGCATTCAGCCGGTTTGCCCACGACCCCTGGGCCGATCCCGACTTCACCCGCGACCCGATCACCGACGCGGTTGACGTCGCGGTCGTCGGCGCGGGCTTCGGCGGGTTACTCATCGGAGCGCGATGCAAGCAACTCGGCGTCGACAACGTCCGGTTGTTCGACAAAGCCGCCGATGTCGGCGGTACCTGGTACTGGAATCGTTACCCCGGAATCGCCTGCGACGTCGAGTCCTACGTCTATATGCCGTTGCTCGAGGAGCTCGGCTACGTCCCGACCGAGAAGTATGCGAAGGGCGCCGAAATCCTGGCTCACTGCCGCCGCGTCGCCGAACGTTACGACTTGTACCGCGATGCGTGTCTGCAGACCGAGGTAGACGAAATTCGTTGGGAGCCCTATAGTTCACGCTGGGTGATCTCCACCGACCTCGGTGACGAGATTCGCGCACGGTTTGTGGCGATGGCAAACGGCTATCTACAGAGGCCGAAACTTCCTGGAATAACCGGTATTACCACGTTCGGCGGTCATGCATTCCACACCAGCCGGTGGGACTACGAATACACCGGCACCGACCTTGCCGGATTGTCCGACAAGCGCGTCGGCATCATCGGAACCGGCGCGACCGCGATTCAGTGCGTGCCGCGGCTGGCCGAATCCGCGCATCGGCTGTTCGTCTTCCAGCGCACCCCGTCAACGGTCGACGTGCGGGCCAACCGGCCGACCGAACCCGAATGGGCGGCATCGCTGGAACCCGGTTGGCAGCAGCGCCGCATGGAGAACTTCCAAATCCTCACCGCGGGTGGCGCAGCCGACGAGGATCTGGTCGACGACGCGTGGACCAGCCTCACCAAAAAAATGCCGATCGTGAACGACCAAGGGCCGAACGCCGCCGAATTGGCCGACTTCGCCAAGATGGAAGAGATCCGGGCGCGCGTCGATGCGATCGTTTCCGACGCCGCCACCGCGGAGGCACTCAAGCCGTGGTACGGGTACTACTGCAAGCGGCCCTGCTTCCACGACGAGTACCTGCAGGCGTTCAACCGTGACAACGTCACCCTCGTCGACACGCACGGCCAGGGAGTCGAGCAGATCACCCGTGACGGCGTGGTCGTGGACGGCGTCGAATACCCGCTGGATTGTTTGATTTTCGCCACCGGCTTCGAGGTCGGCACCAGTTACTCCCAACGCACCGGCTTCGAAGTCATCGGCCGCGACGGCCTGACCCTCACCGAGAAGTGGGCCAACGGTGTGCGCACGCTGCACGGCCTGCACGTCAACGGATTTCCCAATTGCTTCATCGAAAGCATCGCTCAGTCCGGCTTCACGGTGAACTTCCCGTACCTCATCGACACCCAGTCCCGCCACATAGCCTGGATGATCGGCTGGGCATTGCAGCACGGCGCCGGGGTGGAGGCCAGCCCCGACGCCGAAGCAGGCTGGGTCGACACCGTGGTGGAACGCTCCAGCGTGATCGCCGGCCGGCGCGAGTCGTGCACCCCCGGCTACTACAACCGCGAGGGCCACGCGGACGCTAGCTTGAACCAGGACAGCTTCTTCTTCGGCAGCCCAACCGAATACGCCGACATCCTCGCCGCCTGGCGGGCGACGGGCAGCCTCGACGGACTCGACGTGCGCTCGTCGGCGCTGGCACCGGTGCCAACGGACTGAACGAACCACCTTTGACAGCCGCTGGGTGGGCGCGCGCCGTAGCGTCACCAACCCATGGATCCTGGAATTCCCTTGAAGGGCCCGACAATCCAACTCGTGATCCAGCCGCCGTAGAAACCTCCAGGCTGCGGGGTGGCTTCTTCGCCATTGACCGTGCAGCGATCGACGGCTGCGGGCATCACCGCGATGGCACCCGCGATGGGCGCGAAGTCTCGGCTGGGCTCCTGGTAGGTCCACGCCGCTCGTGGCGCCACCCGCACGGCGGTCACCAAGTCGTAGTAGCTCGCTTGCCCTTTCCATTCACACCAGGAAGAACCCGCAGCCGGTCGCAGCACGCCGTCGGCGAAGGCATCGCGGGGCAGGTAGTAGGTCGGCGGGTGACTGGTTTCCAACACCCTCCAGGCGCGCGTTGCCGACGCGATCGTCTGGCCGCCCAGTTCGACGGCGATCGAGCCGGTGAAGTCCTCCAGCCGCGGCGGGCGGGGGTAATCCCACACCGACTCCTGTCCCGGACCGGGAACATCGGGTTTCGGCCACGGCTTCACAGCTGCATTATTTCGTCGCGGATACGGGTAGGTCCGCGAAACGGCACCCGCGGTCAGGCGTGTAGCGCCTCCGATATCTTGCTGTCTCACCGCCGACAGACGGGTCGTGGAGATCTCCGCCGTCGTGGCCACGCTCTGAAATGCTCCTCAGTGAGCAGCCAGCCAGTCGGCGAACCGAGTGGAGGCGATCAGCGCATCGTCACCGGTAACCAGGCTGTCCTCGGAAACGAGAGTGCCGAAGTAGCGGGCCGACGGGTCGACGATGACGGCGGTGGTACCACCCCGATGTGCCACCACTAAATTCGCTAGGTCGGCAAACCGCAGCTTCTCGGGGCCGCCGATATTGACCACACCGTTGACGGGGACGGCCTGAGCGACCCGCGCCACTTCGGCGGCGACTTCGTCGGCGGCGATCGGCTGGATCGGCCCATCGGGTGCCCGCACTTCGTCACCAACCGTCAGCGAGTCCGTAATTCCTTCGCCAAACTCGTGAAACTGCGTGGCGCGAACGATCGTGTACGGCAACCCCGACTCGGTGATGGTCCGTTCCTGAACGACTTTGGCGCGCATATAACCGCTTTCCGGCAACCGGTCGCAGCCCACGATGGACAGCGCGACGTAGTGGCCGACATTTGCCGACTTGGCCGCGTCCACCAGATTTCTGGTCGCTGTGGTGAAGAACTGCATCACGGGCTCGTCGTCGAACGACGGCGAGTTGATCACATCGACTAACACGTCGGCACCATCGAGCGCCTGCGCAAGCCCTTCTCCGGTCAGCACATCGGCACCTGAACTACGCGAAGCAGCGACCGTTTGATGCCCCGCCTCGCTTAACGAGGCGGTCACGTCCTTGCCAATCAGACCGGTGGCTCCCAGCACAGTGATTTTCATTGTCCGGACGCTACTCTCACTGCCTTATGGCCGCGAGGACGCAAAAGCCCCCGAAACGCGGCGCGTGCGGGGGCTTTTACGTGTTCTCGCGCAGGGAGCTCAGCCCTTGCGGGCCTTGACCGCCTCGGTGAGCTGTGGCGCAACCTTGAACAGGTCGCCGACCACGCCGTAGTCGGCGATCTCGAAGATCGGCGCCTCTTCGTCCTTGTTGACCGCGATGATCGTCTTCGACGTCTGCATGCCGGCGCGGTGCTGGATGGCCCCGGAGATCCCGAGCGCGATGTAGAGCTGCGGCGAGACCGTCTTACCGGTCTGGCCGACCTGGAACTGGCCCGGGTAGTAGCCGGAGTCCACCGCGGCGCGGGACGCGCCGACCGCGGCGCCCAGCGAGTCGGCCAATTCCTCGACCACGCTGAAGTTCTCGGCACTGCCCACACCACGGCCACCGGAAACCACGATGGTCGCCTCGGTGAGCTCCGGTCGGTCGCCGGCGACCGCGGGCTCCCGCGCGGTGACCTTGGCCGCGTTCTCGGCGGCCTCCGGCACCTCCACGGTGACCTGCTCGCCCGCGCCGTCGGCGGGTTCGGCATCGATCGCGCCGGCGCGCACGGTGATCACCGGGGTGTCGCCGTTGGCCTGCGCCTCGACGGTGAACGCACCACCGAAGATGGAGTGCACTGCCTTGGGCCCGGCCTGCACATCGACCACGTCGACCAGCAGACCGGAACCGATCCGGGCCGCCAGCCGACCCGCGATCTCTTTGCCGTCAGCGCTGGCCGCCAGCAAAACGGCTGCCGGACTTGCCGATTCGGCCAGAGCGGCCAGCACGTCGACGGCCGGAGTGATGAGATAACTCTCGGCGGTGTCGGATTCGGCCACGTAGATCTTGGCGGCACCGGCCGCCTTCAACCCGTCGACCAGTGGCGCGGCGGTGCCGGGCTTACCCACCACGACAGCAGCCGGCTCGCCCAAAACACGAGCCGCAGTGATCAATTCGGAGCTGACCTTCTTCAAAGCGCCTTCAGCGTGCTCGGCGAGCACCAGTACTTCAGCCATGGATTTTCCGTGTCTTTCGGTTCGGGATTTGAGTCTTAGATGAGCTTCTGCGAAACCAGGTACCCGGCGATCTTGCTACCGCCGTCGCCCTCGTCGGTGACCTTCTCACCGGCGGTCTTGGGCGGTTTGGGGGTGGCACTCAGCACCGTCGACCCCGCGTTCTCCAGGCCGACCTCGTCGGCCTCGACGCCGATCTCGGCCAGCGTCAGCTTGGTGACTTCCTTCTTCTTGGCGGCCATGATGCCCTTGAAGGACGGGAAGCGCGGCTCGTTGATCTTCTCGTTCACGCTCACCACAGCGGGCAATGAGGCCTCGATGGTGAACACGCCGTCGTCGGTTTCCCGCTCGCCGGTGATCTTGCCGCCATCAAGCGACAGCTTCCGCAAATGGGTCAGCTGCGGCAGGCCCAGGTACTCGGCGATGATGGCCGGCACCGCGCCGCCGACGCCGTCGGTGGCCTCGTTACCGGCGATCACCAGCTCGGTGCCCTCGATGGTGCCTAGCGCGCGCGCCAGCGCCCACCCGGTCTGGACGACGTCCGAGCCGTGCATCCCGTCGTCGAGCAGGTGGACAGCCTTGTCGGCGCCCATCGACAACGCCTTGCGAATGGCCTCGGCGGCCCGCTCCGGGCCCGCGGTCAGCAAGGTCACCGATCCCTCGGTGCCGTCGGCGGCTTCTTTCTCCCGGATGAGCAGCGCCTCCTCGACGGCCCGCTCGTTGATCTCGTCCAGCACAGCGTCGGCGGCCTCACGGTCCAGCGTCCAATCGCCGTCGTTGAGCTTGCGCTCTGACCAGGTGTCTGGGACCTGCTTGATCAGGACCACGATGTTCGTCATGAGTGTGGCTCGTCCTCCTCGAATGAGTCCTGCAGCCGCCAGCGGCAAGACTTAGCTCATGTCTTTCGCCCCCGCACGCGCATGTTACTGACTGGTAACTTTGTGCGGTTCGCTCTCACACCATAGCGGGTCGTCCTGCAGGTTCTGCCCCCCCGTCTGCCCCGTGAGCGGGAATACCCCC
>Ga0210405_10006321_pt1 | contig 10602 bp, 10 predicted proteins | sample IncBWH11MmetaG_FD_155492 | JGI IMG/M metagenome (GOLD analysis project Ga0210405, IMG submission 155492) | Forest soil microbial communities from Barre Woods Harvard Forest LTER site, Petersham, Massachusetts, United States - Inc-BW-H-11-M | ecosystem: Environmental > Terrestrial > Soil >... | reverse complement strand
ATTCGCTGTTCTCGGCGCGACAGGCAAGAGGTCGCTCCGCTCGTAAAAGCGAATCGCGTCAACCGTAAGACCGATCTTTCTTGCAACTGTTCCAATTTGCATCCGGCCTGCCCTTCTCACCAAATCTACACCCTGGAGTATAGTCCAGAGTCAAGGCTAAGAGTCCTTGGGAGTGGGTCGGTTTCCGATTACCGGGTTATCCGCCCAAGCGGATTGTTCCGAGTACGCGTAGTCCGTCCAGGGATTGATGTCAAGCATCACTTCTACAAGCTGCACCATATCGGTCTAATGTTTGACTCGATGGGCCACGTTTCAAACATCTTCACCGTCGACGAAAAGGATACGGTTGCTTCTAACGGCAAAACCTACAGCGGTACCTTCGATTTCAAACTCTGGCCTCCCAGCTTCGATGCCGTCGGCGTCGGAAGTCCCCTCGCGGAGGTCACGGGAACAACACTCGGTACCCGCATCACCGTCGATTGACCAACTCACAGCCCGACAAAATGCATGTCGTGTACCGTGGCAAAGGGGATCGCAGTTATAGCGGGTGGCTTTGTCCCCGGAAAGTCTCGCCATGGCCTGGAAGGGCGATCCTCTTCGTTGCGTTCGGAAAGAAGCGTCAAGACTTTGGCCACCACCAGTCCTTTTTTTGGGGTTGTGCGTCGCGGGCTGAGGCGACATGGCCCCCCTTGGCAAGGGCGGACGCCTGTTTCGGTCTCGCGGTTGCACCGGTGGAACTATGGGCCCAATTTGTGTGCCAGTCTGGGACACTTCCGGTTAACCTTGCTTTTAAGCACTGCTTCCCTCAATGAGCGAACATCGTGTCCTACGAACACTTGCGCCGCAGCAGCCGCATCCCCAAAGAGCTCGTTATCCTTTTGACCGGAAGCGACATGGATGGCAAAGGCTTCTCGGAAATGACCAAAACCGTCCTCCTCAGCCGCCACGGCGCTGGCATCATTTCCACTTATAAGCTCTCCGCCGAGCAAGAAATCATCGTTCGCTATCTCGACACCAACAAAGAAGCTCTCGTTCGCGTCGTCGGCCGCATCGGTTCGGAAGGCGAGATCTACACTTACGGCGTGGCTTTTGTGGACTCCGGCACCGACTTTTGGGGGATCGACTTTGCCCCCGTTTCCGATAAGGAAAAGGAAGCTCGCCGCGTGATCCTTGAATGTGGCAACTGCAAGGAACACGAGACGGTGGATCACACCGACGTGGAATCAGACGTCCTGATCATTAACGCGGGCATCGTTCGCTACTGCAAACAGTGTGGAGATTCGACCCTTTGGAAGCGCGCTTCCGAACTCCCCGTTGAACAACCAGTCCTAGTAGCCGCGGGGGGAGGAGCGGCAGCTTCTTCCTCATTGGAGCCCTTGAACGCCGCGACCATGGAGGCGCCCCGAAACCCACAGGCTTCGCCAAACGTGGCGGCTCCTTCCGTATTGCCGTCTTCGCCAAGCGCGCAAACTCCCTCGGCATACGGCGCCCCGCCGGAGCGCAAACCGGCCGTGCCTATCGACAACCGGCGCAAACACCCTCGCACGAAGGTCAACTACAAGGCTTGCATTCGCCGCTCGGGCTTCACCGACGAAGTGGTCACCTGCGAAGACATGTCCAAAGGCGGTCTTTGCTTTAAGAGCCGCAAAAAGTATTTTGAGCGCGCCGCCATTGAAGTGGCCGTGCCATACGCTCCCGGAGGCAACGCCATATTCGTCCCTGCGGAAATCGCGTGGGTCGTCGAAATCACCAAAGACAAGCTTTACAGGTGCGGCGTGGCCTACCGCATCACCTCCCGTCCTTCCTAGCTCTACTGGTAGAGTCCAATCAAATTCCCCGCCGGATCGCGGAAGGTCGCGATGCAATTCGAACTGCCAGGTGAGTCGGGGTGCGGAGTCTCGACCACTGCGCCGCCATGGGTGGCTACTTGATCGAGGGTGGCATCGAGGCTATCCACCCAGATGTACGGCAGCAGCCCCGGCTGGCGCGAACTCTCTCGACCGTCAACCCACGCGCCGCTCACGTTTCCTGTGGCATCATCGAAACTTGGACGGGTGGTTTCGCGGTGCCGGATAGTCCAGCCAAATACCTGCTCGTAGAACGCCGCGGACTGGTGCACATCTACTGCTGGAATCTCCAGATAACACAAGCGCGGGCGGCGCAGCAGCGCAAGACGGTGAGCGGATTCCACAATCGTGGCTCCCCACGCATCTGGACTCACGTCCCGCGCGTGCCGCGCGAAGAGCCAATGGTGACCCTCGAGATCTTCCGCTCCGTACTGAAATTCGCCATACTCGGTTTCGTGAGGCTCCTCCACAATCTTCGCGCCGGCGGCTTTGGCTGTTCGACAGTGCGCCTCCACGTCGTCCAAAAAAACGGTCAGGCTCTGCGCGCAGTAGCCCAGTTGCGCTGGGCTCGAGCTTCCGTCTCGCGCACTCCTTAGCATGACCCAGGCGTTACCGAGATGTAGCTGTGCTCCGTTGACCGGCTCGCCGTAACGGTAGTGTTCCCGAAAACCAAACGCTTTACTCAGCCAGCGGATCGCCGCGGCAACGTCGCAATAAGAAACGTGCGGCAGTATGGTATCCGGCGGCACAGAGCGATTCTCGATCATGGCGTTTCCTCTCAGAAAAGGCGCAGCTGCCGAACTTGCCATCAGTTCGGGTTAAGACAAACGCCCCATTGTTTCGCAATGAACCATAGTAAGGTCAAGAGAGAACTTCAGACGTCTGCTAAATCTGTTCCCGGAGGAGCGCCTGAATGGTGCAGATCAAGGGATCGGCAATCAAGGAAACCATTGACCAGATCAAGTCGCGCGCCGGCGAGGCGGCCTTCCAGAAAATCCTGGGACTGCTCGACGACGAAACTCGCGCAATTTGTCAAGGAGACATCTTCTCTTCCTCCTGGTACCCCCTTGATCACTTCACGCGATTTCTCGAAATCGAGATTAAGGTTCTCGCCGACGGCAAGGAAGAGATGGTCACTCGAGGGTCGGAAGCCGTTATTGAAAGGCAGCTTCGTGGAATCTACAAGGCCTTCGTGAAACTGGGCTCGCCAGAATTCGTGATCAAGCGCATTGCCGCCGTGCACGCAACCTACTTCCAGGGCGTCCCCATCGAGGTCCAGCTCGAGGGAAACAACCGTGCGCTGGTCAAGTACACCGGGTTTGAAAAACAGCACCGCATCATGGGATTCGCCATCGTTGGATTCTTCAAAAAAGCTCTCGAAATCTCAGGCGCCAAGGACGTGGTCATCTATTTCTCCACGCCGATTGAGGAGGGCAAGAGCTATTCCGAACTCTCCATCGCATGGCGCTGACCCGCGCTCGAGAAACGCGAACTTTGCCACAACATCGCAAACGAGCTCGCGTAGTATGGAACAATGGCAATCGCAAAATGCTGGCGAACTAATCCGCGCCGTTTCGCTGTGGCCGCTTTCTTTGTCTTTGTTTTCGAAGCGTCAGCCTTCCGATTCCCCGCCCAAGCACAAGAGAAGCCCCAAGGTGTGATTCGCGTCGGGGTGAACCTGGTATTGCTCGACGCGACCGTGAAGACCAAGGCCGGCCAAATCATGGCTGATCTGAAAAAAGAAAACTTCGAAGTTCGCGAAGACGGCGTCGAGCAGAAACTGGAAGTCTTCAGCCGCGACGAATTGCCGCTGGAGGTCGCGTTAGTTTTGGATTTGAGCGATTCGATCGGGCCATTTCTAGGCCCTCTGCGCGACGCCGCGAACACCGCTCTGGCGGCGCTTAAACCCGACGATGAGGTGGCCCTCTTCACCTTTTCGACCGAAGCCCAATTGCGCGTGCCGTTCACGAAAGACAAAGGAGAAATTGCCAGCCAGATCAATACATTTCACGCGGGCGGCGCCACCAATATCAACGACGGGATCTTTATCGCTTCGGAAAATCTCCTGAAGACACCGCCGAAGGGCCGGCGCGTCATTATCCTGATCAGCGATGACGTCGGCACGGACGCGGGCGGGCAGGGCACGCGGGATATCGTGACCGAAGCTATCGCCGCCGATGCGGTCCTTTACAACCTAAAGATACCCGGCTACAACCCGCCGCAAACCCTTTTTGCCGCCAGCATGATTCCCGGCCTGGTCAACATCCGCAGAGTGATGGACCAAACGGGCGGCGAACTGTTCGACGTGCAAGACATCGCACATCTGGATGCGGTGTTCCGCGCACTGATTCAGCGCATAAAGACACGCTACACGCTGGGCTACTACACCAACGCGTCCGCAGCCCTCGGTAAACCACATAAACTTGATGTCCGGCTGGCTTCCTCCTTCGGGAAAAAGGGGAAAGACTACGTGGTGCTCTCCAAAAACGGCTTTTACGTGCATTAGAGGCTATCGCTTCCATCAGGAAGACCGAAGCGAATGCGCATTTCGCGGCGGCCGAATCTGGTAATGGAGAGCGCGCGGCTATCGAGTTCCTGGATTACCCATTTTCGCTTCATCGCGATGCTCAAAAGCGCCGCACCGACGGCACCACCAAGGTGTGGCCGACGCTCACTCCAGTCCACACATGCGAAGGCGAAGCGGCGTCGCAGGGCACGAGTCGTTTCGACATCGATACCAAGATTCTCGAAGGCCTTCGAGCCGCTAGGCGTCAATTCGTAATCGTCATCGGCGTTTCTCCCGCCTGACAGCCAGCCCAGGGCCTTGCAGCGGTCATGCAGCGCAACTCCCAGGACGCCCGCGATGTGATCGTAGCAAGTCCGAGCGGCGCGGAGCTGGCTTGGAGTATTCGGCACGAAGGCGCTGCGGGCTCCCCCTGCCAGGACGCGGAGAGCTTCCAGCGCTGCGGCCACGTTAGCGCCCGCCAAATTGTAGTAGCGATGCTTGCCCTGGGGGAGGACGGCGACCAGCCGATCCGTCTTTAGCCGGTGCAGATGAACGCTGGCGGTCGAAGGATTCACCTGCGCGATGATAGCAAGCTCCGTGCTGGTGCGCGCGCGGCCGTCGATCAGGCAATAGAGCATGCGCGCGCGCGCCGGCTCACCGATAGCGGCGGCAATTCTGGAAACGGCGGCGTCCGGATCGCCATCTGCATTCATACTTTGATGTTAGACGAAGTGTTCCTGTCGGGCAACCACCATACTGCCGAATATGCGGCCACCTAAACCACCTAAACCCTCCAACGACCAGATTGGCCGCCGTGAGGCGATTGGCGGCATGGTCGCCACGGTGGCCGCACTGACGGTTGGCCAAGATTCGTTGGCTGGTTTGTCCTCGAAAGGATTGTCCATGACGATCGTGTGCGTCATCCGCTATCAGATTGACCCATTCCAGCGGGACGCCTTCAAAAAGTATGCCGAGAATTGGGGGCGAATCATTCCGCGATGCGGCGGCCACCTCGTCGGCTATTTTCTTCCGCAGGAAGGAACGAATGACATCGCCTGGGGACTGATCGCGTTTCCGAGCCTGTGCGCATACGAGGCCTATCGCACTCGACTGAAGTCGGACCCGGAGGGCAAGGAAAACTTCGCGGCATCACAAACGAAGCGTTTCATTCTTCGCGAGGAGAGGAATTTCGTCGAGGTCGTCGACGGGACGTTCGGGATACCTTCGCAGATGTGACGCCAACCACTCGCCCACGAAAAGCGGATTTCCTGTTGACATCCCACAGGAACCTGGGTGATACTCCTGTGGGTACGCCACAGGAGATCACAATGGGCAGCGACAAATCAGAAATTCTTCAGGGCACACTGGATCTGATGGTCTTGAAGACTCTCGACTCGATGGGGCCGTTGCATGGCTATGGAATCGCCCGCCGCATCGAGCAAATCAGCGAAGAAGCGCTGCAAATCAATCAAGGGACGATCTACGCTTCGCTTGTGCGTCTGACTCACAAGGGCTGGATTTCGGGGGCCTGGGGCATTTCGGACAACAACAGAAAAGCCAAGTTTTATTCGATCACCAGAGCTGGACGCAAGCAGCTGCATACCGAAGCGCAAAACTGGGAGCGCATTTCCGCGGTCATTGGCCGCGTGCTGCGCATCGCGGAGCGAGGTTAATCCGATGTTTGCGTGGATAAGAGCGCTGCTTTCCCGAACGCGCGCGTGGCTCTCGCCCCGTCAGGTTGATCGCGAATTCGAAGGCGAGCTTGGCGCTCATCTGGAGATGCTCGCAGAAGAAAATGTCCGCAGAGGCATATCGCCAGAAGAAGCCAGGCGCGCCGCACGTATTCGCTTGGGAGGCGAGACACAACTCAAGGAAACCAACCGTGAACTCCGCGGTTTGCCTCTGCTCGAAACCTTTTTCCAGGACACACGTTACGCATTCCGGATGCTCGGCAAGAATCCAGGCTTCACCTGCGTTGCCGTACTTACTCTGGCGCTGGGCATCGGTGCGAACACGGCGATCTTCAGCGTCGTGTATGCGGTGCTTCTGAAGCCCCTGCCCTACACACAGCCCCAGCAACTGTTCGACGTATTCCAGGCTCAACCGCAGGTGGGCGTCGGGGGAACGGGCTGGTCTTACGCCAACTTCGCCGAGCTGCGCGAGCAAAATCACATTTTCACGGAAATGGCGGGAGCTCAGAACCACCAACTCACGTTGACAGGCCGCGGTGAGCCAGCGGTCGTCAATACCTCCGTTGTTACAGCGGAGTTCTTCTCCGTCTTCGCCGAGAAGCCTCTCATGGGGCGGGTGTTTTTTTCAGAGGACGGCAAGGCGGGCGCGCCACCGGTGGTTATACTCAGCGAAAATCTCTGGCGCAGCTCGTTTGGAGCCGATCCAAGCGTCCTCGGAAGTTCGATTAACCTGGATAAGCGTTCTTTCACAGTCGTCGGAATCATGCCCGCAGTGTTTCGGTTTCCGGTTGTCACGGAGAGCGAGAAGATCTGGATTCCGCTGGCTCAAGATCCGTTGTTTGGCAGCTGGATGGAGCGAAGAGGAGGTCATTGGCTGCAAGTGACCGGCCGGATGAAGCCGGGCGTTTCCCTGACGCAAGTTCAATCGGAACTCGAGGCCATCAGCGCACGATTCGCCAAGGAGTTCCCCGCCGAGAACGAGGGCTGGACGATCCGGATGGTGCCGCTCCAGCAGATGATTGTCGGAAAAACAAGATCCGCACTACTCATGCTGTTGGGCGCGGTCGGCTTGGTGCTATTGATCGCTTGCGCCAATATAGCCAATTTGCTGCTCACGCGTGCGACGTCTCGCGCACGGGAGATTGCGGTGCGCGCAACGCTTGGCGCCGGGCGGTCCCGGATTGTTCGGCAGTTGCTTAGCGAGACGTTCGCGCTAGGCATGATCGGCGGGCTGGCAGGTATCGCGCTCGCCTACGCCGGCGTTCAAAGCTTGACCTCGCTGATGCCTCAGGATTTGCCGCAAGTGAACGCCATTCACGTTGACAATTTTGTTTTGGGCTTCGCGCTTCTGCTTTCTGCCCTGGCAAGCTGTGCTTTTGGTTTGGCGCCCGCGCTGTTCGCGGCAAATTCCAATTTGCAGGCGAGCCTGCGCGAAGGCGGGGCGCGTTCCGGCGAAAGCGGCAATCGCCGCCGTGTGCGCGGCTTTCTCGCAGCGGGAGAAATTGCGCTCGCGATGGTATTGCTGGTTGCGGCGGGGCTGCTGCTGCGCAGCTTTTCCAAACTGATGGCGGTGAGTCCGGGGTTCGACGCCCACCAAATCGTGCAGGCCGATATCTCGCTGCCGCGGTTTCAGTATGCAACGCCGCAGCAATGGGCGGCCTTCTCCGACGAATTGCTCACGCGTCTTCAGGCCGAGCCTGGCCTGGGCGATGCTGCCGTCGTGGTTCCCCGGCCGATCGCCGACGGCTTCGTGAACCTGGGATTCGATATTGTCGGGAGCCCCGCTTCGTCTGCGAGCGCGTCACGGACCGCAAACTATGTTTCGGTGAGCCCGGATTATTTCCGCGTGATGGAGATTCCGTTGCTCGCCGGGCGCCTTTTCGACAAGCACGATATTTCCTCCACGCCTCGCGTTGCGCTGATCAGCGAAGCCATGGCGCGGATTGATTTCCCAAACCAAGATCCTTTGGGAAAACTGCTCGAGTTTGGTTTTCCTCCCGATAGCGGAGCGCCGCGCGAGATCGTTGGAATCGTCGGCGATGTGCGCGACGTGGCGTTGGGGCAGGATCCCGGCGCGATGATGTACGTTCCCTACGCGCAATCTCCTTTTTGGGGCGCGAACGTGGTGGTAAAGAGCACGATGAGCGCCGCCAGCGTGGCCAGCGCGATTCGCAGGAACGTCCAGCAAATCGACAAGGATTTGCCGGTAACGGATGTCGGCAGGATGATGGACACGATCGACGCTTCCGTCGCCGAACCGAAGTTTCGGACGTTCTTGCTGGGACTGTTTGCGGCAATGGCCTTGGTGCTGGCGGCTACCGGAATTTTCGGAGTGATTTCTTATTCGGTGTCGCGGCGGACTAACGAAATTGGCATCCGCGTGGCGCTTGGAGCTTCGCGCAATACAATTCTGCGCATGGTCTTACGCGAAACTCTGGTCCTGACTGGCACGGGTCTGGCTCTCGGAGTGCCCGCCGCGCTGGCCGCCGCGCACCTGCTGGGCCACATGCTGTTCAACGTCTCCGCCAATGACCCGGCTACGCTCGCCACCGTAGCGGTTACGCTTACCTTGGTCGCCACCTTCGCGGGGTATCTACCCGCGCGTCGCGCCATGCGCGTCGATCCGATGGTCGCCCTTCGCCACGAATAAAGGATGTTTCTAAGCGAGCGAAAAAAACACGCGGGGAAATTCCAATTCCTGGGAAATAAGTCGGCAGCTTACTGGTATTTCGCGACAACTTCTCCGTTCTCAATCTTCAGGTCCGAAATGTCCGACGGCAGCTTCAGCTTCTCACGGTTCTCCGGGGATTCCATCATTCGGCGCACGGCGGCTTCGAGCGTGGCTTGCGGAATTGGAAGCGCACCGATCTGGCCGCTGACCGGCTCAAACCGAAGAAAGCCGTTATCCGCGCCCAGCTTGCCTTCGAGCTGCAGGGTCATCTCTTTGCCATGGAGATCGAACACCACGTAGGCCCTGACTCGGTCATCGATCAACTGGACCTTTACGTCCTTGACGTTCGAGCGCATCTGTTCGACATCGTCCATCGTGGGCTGTTCGGCGTTCGGCGCGGATCCAGGTGTGTCGGCCGGAGAGGCCGCGGCAACAGCGTTAGACGATTTGTTTCCGGGAAGGACCAGATGCAACGCCAGATAGGAGTTCAACTCGGTCTCGTCCATGCGGAGCGTTGCAGGCTGGCCTTGTGCCACGGCTTGCTGGACATCCTGGAACTTCTGTTCGGCGCGGGCGGCGGCTTCCGGAGTGCTTGATACCAGCGGCGGCGCAGACTTATGTAGCAATAGAATCAATACGATGAGAACACAGGCGTACACGCTCCAGCGCACAATTCGGAAGATAAGTGCCAGCGTGCTCATCCTTGACGCGTGTGCAACGGCTGCCGGGCTTCCACCAGGAGTGTTGGCGATGTTTGGCATGACTTGCTCCTTGCTCTTCTGCCCCAATCGTTGGATGTTCCGCAGCGTCTCTAAGTTTCGTGTTTTCAGTAATTCAGCAGTCGCGCGGCGACCGGGCGACGCAGCGCAGGGAGGGAGATCATCCCCTCCTGCGATAACCCTAGAGTTCACAGATGGTTGCGCCTAGAGAACGAAAGTACCCAACGAGCAAACTCGTCAACTGCCCTCCTGTCCCTGTCCGGCGAAGGCCTTACTCTCCCCCGGTTTCGAGGGATAAGAAAAAACGAGGAACAGAGCGAGTGCAGCCGCGTCTAGAACTATATCGTCTCTCGATATAGTACGGCGGGCACCGTTGGAGATTAGAAATTAGCCACGCCCTTTGTGGGGAGAGTCATTAGGGAGAATGGGAATGAAGAAGGCCTTGGTTCTTGTGCTCGCGGCTTTATTCACGGCGGCGATCGCCATGCGCGGAACCGGCAATCGCGCCGTCGCGGCCCCGTCGCGGCCTGGCGCGCAATTCACTTCGGACGGCAAACTCGTTCGTCCGGAAGGCTATCGCCGCTGGGTGTTCGTCTCCTCCGGTTTCGGCATGAGCTACAACCCTGACCCAGGAGGAAATGGTGCGCCTGCTTTCACGAACGTATTCGTTGCCCCTGAAGCTTATGACTTCTTCCAGGCGCGCGGAACGTGGCCGGACAAAACGATCTTCGTTCTGGAAATCTACGGTTCGACCTCACACGGCTCGATCAATCAAAAGGGAAGCTACCAGGAGTCGCTCGTGGGCTTGGACGTCGAAGTGAAAGATGAGGCGCGTTTCGCCGATAAGTGGGCCTATTTCGATTTCAATAGTTCCGCGAAAACGGCGAGCGCTTTAGCTCCAGGCAAAAACGCCTGCTGGAACTGTCACAATCAGAACGCTGCCGTCGAGCATGCCTTCGTCCAGTTCTATCCCGAATTGCTGAAGGTAGCGCGGGAAAAAGGAACTCTCAAGCCGACGGTTCATCTCCAAGAGAAAAAGTAGACCTGCGAATCAGCGCAACGGCGCGGCCCGATGTATGATGCGGGCGGCGAGTTTCCGATGAATCGACGGATGGACGAGCAGACGCCGGTGGTCACGGGAGCGGGAAGCGCGGAAGGAATTGGATTC
>Ga0210405_10006320_pt1 | contig 10602 bp, 7 predicted proteins | sample IncBWH11MmetaG_FD_155492 | JGI IMG/M metagenome (GOLD analysis project Ga0210405, IMG submission 155492) | Forest soil microbial communities from Barre Woods Harvard Forest LTER site, Petersham, Massachusetts, United States - Inc-BW-H-11-M | ecosystem: Environmental > Terrestrial > Soil >... | reverse complement strand
GAGAAAACATGCAGCGCCTGGGCCTTCAGGGCTAAGGCATGCTGCAAGGCCTCGAGCAGGGCGACGTACTCCGCCACGTTGTTATCCTGGTGGCCAATCCATTTGGCGATTCTGATCTTGCCACCCTCGACGCCGTCGATGACTACGCCAATACCGGACGGCCCTGGGTTTCCCAAAGAACCGCCGTCAACATAGGCTACGAGATGCGACATCCCACCACCCTGCCATCCAAAATATAACATGCGTGAGAACTTCTTTGCCGTCAAGGTGCTTGGCTGGTTCCCGCGGCAAAATTCGCAATGTGCAAGGTTCTGTGGAAAAGGAGGAAGATTTAGATTTCAGATCAACAACCTCCCACAACTCAATCGATTGCAATTTCTCAAGAACCTTGCGACGCAGGAGGACTTTGCACCAAAAAGGGGCATTGACAAGAACTGACGACAGCATTTACGTTGGCGCCGTCGACGATCGAAAGGATTGGTTCAAATAAAATTAGCCAGTCCGAAGTAGATTGGGTGATCAGCCAGGCCGGGTAACCGGCAGAGCAACCAGACCTGAAAAAACCGACTGGATCTGCGAGGAACAGTTGGGGTTTGGAACTGCGAAAGCAGTGATCGCATCAGGGGCTGTGACGGTACGTGCCTCCACGCTGTTGACTCCCTCGCAGGAGTCGGCGGCTAGAGCATAACCAATGTCACGGCCCTTTAAATTTTTCTAGTCCGTGCACTTTTCTGATTACTTCCTAATCCCCGACTCGTAAAAGACGGATACTCTCGCTCGCTTCAGCAGACTGGTGAATCTGCCAGTTCATAACCTGGCTATTTTCAACTATTGTATGGGCAATAGCGCCGCTTGACCCTGGCGCTGAGGAAGATGAGCCTTGCGCAGCAACGCGTCTTAGCGGCGACACTTCTATTCGCCGTCACCACTCACGCAGGCACGACGGTGGCGCAAACAGAGATGTCTGCGAGCAGTAAACAACTCTCGCCGGCGCAACAATCGCCGTCTGCGTACCGTTCGTCCGGAAATCAGACCCCATCTTTTTTCCCATTAGCGCCCGAGTTTTCGTTGGCGCCCCAAGCGCTGTTTGATTTCAAGGATTCCGACATCAAGTTCAAACTAGAGACCCTGATGAATGTCCTTCGCGACAGCAAACATGAGAGCTGGGTGCTGGCGGCCTACCCGGACCCGAAAACGGGCCGACCGCTGATTGGCGCGGGATTCAATCTCGATGTTTCGGCAACCCCGCACATTCAGACTAACCCTCTCAATACCCATTTGTTTATCGAGCCTTCAACAGCCGAACTATGGCAGGATGCGGGACTCGATTTGGGACGGCTGCAAAGCATACTTGACCAGTTCGATCGCGATATGAAGACATGGCAGAAGAAGAAGTTTCGCAAAAAGATCAGGACTCATCAACTGACTCCGGAAATAACCGAACAAGAAGCCACGAATTTGCTGCGCATCTCTACTCTGGAGGCCATCCACAATGCAAGAGCCTATTGCGACGATTTCGATTACCTGACAGCATCGCAGCAGATGGCACTGAGCCAACTCGTTTATCAAATGGGTGTAAATCTTGAGGAATTTGTGGAATTTCTCAGTGCCATAAATGACCACTCAAGCTACAGGGATTTGGCGCAAGCTGAGGGCGGTACTCAGGCAGGCACTACTCAGGAAGACGACGAGTACTGGAAAACCGTGCAAAGCACACTGATCCAAAGTGACTGGGCCCGGCGCTATACCAGTCGTGCCGTAACCGTGATCGCGATGTTTGACCCAGACTATGACAAGGAGCCCAAGGAGGCGGAACGCGAAGTGCGCACGCAGATACATCCTCTGGTTGCGCACCATCGCAAAAAGCCGCACGCAGAGGCCGTGCGGGTAAGCAATAGCAGCCATGCCAATCAATCCCAAAATTAAATACAAAGAGGCGAATCTGACCAGCTACCGCGGCCTTCGCGTTGGAGGTGAAGGCCGCGGCCATCGGATACTTACGCTGCCACCTGCTCGCTGCGCTTAAAGAAGGTCAGCAGGTCCTCGTTGATCTTGTCCTTCAACGTCGTGCACATTCCATGCGGCGCGCCCGGATACACCTTTAACGTGGCTCCCTTCACAAGCTTGGAAGAAAGAAGCGCCGCGGCCACGATGGGCACGATCTGATCGTCGTCGCCGTGAAGGATGAGCGTCGGCACGTCGAACTTCTTGAGATCCTCGGTGAAGTCCGTCTCGGAAAACACCTTGATACAGTCGTAGGCCGCATTGTGCCCGCACAGCATCCCCTGCAGCCAGAACGAGTCCCGCACCCCTTGCGAAACTTTGGCGCCGGGCCGGTTGTAGCCATAGAATGGCGCGCTAAGATCCCTGAAGAACTGGGCGCGGTCGGTGAGGACGGCTGCGCGGAGTTGGTCGAAAGCGTCAATTGGCAAACCAGCGGGGTTGGCGGCTGTTTTAACCATCAGCGGAGGGACAGCTGAGATGAGCACCGCCTTGGCCACACGTTTCGTGCCGTGTCGACCGATGTAGCGTGCGACTTCGCCGCCGCCCGTCGAGTGACCAACGTGAATCGCATTCTTCAAGTCGAGCTTTTCGACCAGCGTCGCCAGGTCGTCAGAGTAAGTATCCATTTCGTTGCCAGTCCACGGCTGGCTGGATCGGCCATGGCCGCGGCGGTCGTGGGCGACGCAGCGATAACCTCGGTGAGCCAGGAAGAACATCTGATCTTCAAAGGCATCCGCGCTCAGTGGCCAGCCATGACTGAAGACCACGGGTTGTCCCGATCCCCAATCCTTGTAGTAAATCTGAGTGCCGTCTTTCACTGTAATCGTACTCATAACAGTTTCTCCTCAATTGTGAATTTTATTGCCGACGGCACGCGCTAAGCTCGCGCCGGTTGGAGGTGGAACCGCTTCGCCGCCAGAATCGTAAGTCCGACGAATATCAAAAGAACCAGAAGCTGCGCTACCAGGAATGCTCGGACTGCGTCGGAGCCAGTGCTTTGGTTGTTGGCGTAGTCAAGCGACTGCGACGCAATGGGATACCGGCGCCTCAAGTTCCGGAAACCTGGCGTCCGGGTTTGAACGCCCCCGCAATGCTCGCATTCGCGCCTGCACGACCTTCTTCATGCCGCAGCCCAGCAAAAGAGAGCAGTCCCAAATCGAATAGCGCTCCAGAATCGACATGACAAAAACGAAACGCTCCAGCGGGGCAAGTTGGGTCAAGGAATCGATTTCGTTGTCTCCATGCGCTTCCTCTTGTCCTCTATTCCAGAGCTCACGTTTGCCGCCACTTCGGGTCGACACAGGAGACACGATGCCAATCGCATTTCTGACCAGGCTGCGCTTGACCCAGGATTCGGCCCATTCCTTAAATACGGATTGTTCTTCCAGCGCTTCGTCGACCGCCGCCGCGAAACACTTCTCGGCGTCCTGGTGATTTGCCGTCAACAAAAATGCGAGAAGATATAAAGCCTTCATCTCTCTCTCAAATAGCTCGCAGAAGTCAGCGCGCTTTGCGTAGTCAGCCCGGAAGGATGCGGTTTCTACTTTTTCAAGACGAAACATGAGTCACCTTGGTTGATGGGTTGTGTGCCGTCATCGATTCAATTCCTTTTGACTTCTACATCAATACGCCGCCAAAGGGCTTCCGTTGTGCGGCCTCGCCGGCTCGGCCCGCAGCTACATCGTTCGCATCGACTCTCGACGGCCCATCGAGCAACAACTCAATGAAGAGCCTTACACACGGGCTGACTGCGCTTGCTGGAACCTTAACGTCCTCCACGACGGAACCCCTCGCGTTGGCTGTCCCACTCGGTTGGCGTGTGTTCATCATTGTGTGGGATCGCTGCTAAGAACACATCCCGCTATGCAGTGTTTTTTCGATACCACTGAAGGCGGGGGATCGAATACCACGTTTGTGGTAGCGGAAACGTTGGTCGGATTACGAAAACAGTTTGGCGGAAACCAAAACATATGTGCCAGTTCAGGAGTTCGATGAAGGCGATGCGTCCGGGATGACGATCTCGCGGCGTCCATACAGGCGGCCATCGAGTGAAAACGCTCCTGGACCAAGGCAGACAAGGGAAGCTGCGATGACGGTTGCGAAAGCACCCGTCGACTTGGCTTCAAACAAATTCAGGTTAGGGGGCGGGAACCATGGGAACGCACTGCCCAGACTAATCAGTCCAGCCAGCGCCCCGACGAACGGAGTCAGATAGCCAATCAGCAGCAGAACGCCACTCGCTAACGCCAGCAGGGCCAGCCCCAAGGTCACGAGCCCTAGCTCACGCCACACGAGAAAGTAGGCGGCACCCTGGACAACAAGTGCAGTTCCAATGGCTACTCGCAAGAGTAGTAGGCCTGCGCCGGGCCACCCATCCGGAAACGCAGAAAATATTCTGAGCAGTGGCGTACTCCTTCATAACTGAATCTAGAGTAGGGACCTTGCTCATAAAATGAATCCCTATTGCTCGGAATCTTTTCGTACTACTTTCGAGGTAGGTCTGGATTGACAGAGGCTTGGCTTAGAGCTGAATAATCCCCCGGCGTACTCCAATGGCGACCGCCTCCGTGCGATCGCTGGCACCGAGCTTTTCCATGATGTGTTTGATATGCACCTTCACAGTCTCTTCGGTGATGAAGAGTTTGTCCGCGATATCCCGGTTACGATTTCCGCCGGCAATCTGGGAGAGCACTTCAATTTCGCGAGTGGTGAGTGCTTCGTCACTATAATGTTCAGCCAGATGGGACGCGATCTCCGGTGGAACACGCTTCTTGCCGCCGTGGACCTGGCGGATCGTATCGATCATATCCTTCGGAGGCATGCTCTTGAGCATGTAGGCGCGAGCTCCAGCCTCGAGAGCACGCTGAATTTCAACATCGCCCTCAAACGTCGTCAGAATGATGATTCTGGCCTCGGGAAACTCGGTTCTGATCGCGATCATCGCGTCAATCCCGCTGACGTCGGGAAGTCGAAGGTCCATGAGGGTCACGTCGGGCTTGTGCTTGCGAAACTGCTCAAGCGCCTCGTGTGCGTTGGAGGCATCGGCAACCATATGCATGTCGGGCTGATTATTGATGACAGCGCTGATTCCCTCGCGCAGTAATGGATGATCGTCGACACAGAAGACGCGAATGCGTGCATGTTCGCTCATTGCTTTGGTCCGTTTCTTCGCTCTTGGACATCATGCTCTACTTTTCTGCGATGCCATCGGGGAAGCCATCGCAACCCGCGCTCCGAAGAGTGGTCCTGGAAAGCGACATGGCCGGGGACTGACAATTCAACCTCCGTTCCGCCCGCAGGGCGGCTCCAGACTTTAAGGGTCGCACCAATTCTACCTGCTCGCTCACGCATGCCCGACAAGCCCCAGTGTCCGTCCCGCCCGGAGCGCAATACTTGCGGGTCGATCCCGCAGCCGTTGTCGCGGACAAGAACGCGTAATTCTTTGTCCGCATATTCTATCTCGGCTTCAATGCCGCTCGCCTGCGAGTGGCGGAAAGCATTGGAAAGCGCTTCGTGGCCTATCCGGTAGACGTCATCACGAATGAGTGGATGCAACGGCCGGACCCGGCCGTCGACGATTACGCGAAAATCAATCGGCCGCTGGACAGAAAGTTCCTGCGGAATCCGGGAGAATGCCTGTTCAAGATCGTCCGGGCCCCTACTGGACGAACGCAGGCCGCGAAGCGTATTCCGACCATCGTCAATCACCTGTCCCATGACCTCGAGTACCCGGTTTACGATGGGCTTCGCCGGTGAGTCTGAGGATAACTGGTCATCTGCCACGTGAAGCTGCATGGACGCGCTGAGGACGCCTTGTAGTAGGGTATCGTGCAAATCCTGAGCGATGCGTGTTCGTTCTCCGACTCGCTCTTCCAGACGGATGTTGTATTGCCGAGCCAGGCGGTGCAGTCTCGAGCGATAAAAGGCGAGGATTGCAAATCCGCCCACGAGCAGAACCGAAAAACGGAACCACCAGGTCTGCCACCACAGCGGTGTGACTTCGAAGGGGAACGTGGCTTCCGAGCTATTCCACAGGCCGTCACTGTTAGACGCCATCACGCGAAAGTCGTATCGTCCGGGACTGAGGTTGGTATAGATGGCCGCGCGCGCCGTGACCGGCTCGCTCCAATCGCGATCGAAGCCATCGAGCCGATATCGGTATCTGACGCGCTCGGAATCAGAAAGGCTCAACCCCGCGTAATTGAATGTGATCCTCTGCCGCGCAGCTGAAATGCGGATCGGGCCTCGTGATCCAATCGGAGTTCCATCCGCCGAGACTGCCTCGACATGAACCAGCGTTGGCGCCAAGCTGCCCGTGCTTCGATTTGGGTCGACAACGGAGATTCCACGATTCATCGAAAACCAGATTCGCCCAAACGGGTCGGCAAAAACGGATTGATGCCGCTTCACGCCTTCCATCCCGTGCAGGCCGTCGGCTAGCCCGTACTCGCGCACATCGGCTTCATTGGATTCGCTTCCTAGCAGCCTGTTCCGCTTTACGCGCAAGACGTGATTGGAGGTCGCGATCCAAAGCCAGCCACTTCTGTCTTCCGCAACTCCGAATATCGGCTCGTGTAGTGGTTCCGGCGTGTCCCGCGGGAGCTGAATACGATCGGAAGAAAGGAAGGCAAGCCCAGACGCGGTACCAATCCAGAGTACTCCCGCGGAATCTGCCAGCAGGCAGTTTAGATCCGCTGAAGGCAAACCGTCGCGGACGGTAAAGACGCGCCACTGGCCCTTCGAGAGTGCATTCAGACCGTTCGGCGTAGCAAACCACATCGTCCCGTCAGGACCTTCCGCAATCGAAGTTACTGTGTTCGAGGAGATACCGTTTGCCGTCGTGTAAGTGGTGAAGCGGCCGTTCCGGAACTCACTCAGCCCGCCACTCAGGGTTCCTGCCCACAGAGTTCCATCACGACTTTGGTGAACCGCGTAGACGCTATTTTCAGCAAGTCCGTCAGTCTGCGCATACTTCTTCGCCGTGACCGAGCCGCCTCTATTGCCGAGAAGCGTAAGTCCACCCTGTTGCCTGCCGATCCACAATTCGTCTCCATAACCCGAGATGGAATAGACCACGTCGTGGGCCAGCCCTGCGTCGGTCACGCTTCCAGTTCGCCTACCCTTTAGCCAATACAGTCCCCCATCCAAGGGAGCAAACCATGTGCGCCCTTCGGGGTCGACGTAAACCGGTCCATTCCTTTCCGACGGCAGACCGTCGGCTACCGTGTAGGTAACGAATGCGCTATCACGCAGACGCTCAACGCCGAGCGCACTATCCGTCCAGATGTTTCCCTCCCGATCTTCAAACAGTGCGGCCACTGCTCGGCCGTTCTCCTCATCGCTCTTCTCCATTGAGACGCCGTGGGCGTTGAACCGTATGATCCCCGTAGCGGTTCCGAGCCAGATGTTCGAATCACGATCTCGGATCATGGCGAGAACCTGGATATGGTTGAGAGAGGGAGGCACACCAGCCCTTGTGAGCTCCGTTCCATTCCAACGCACTACGCCGTTGTCCGTGCCTATCCACAACTCCCCTTTATCGAGGGCAAGAAGACAATTAATCTTCCGTTCGGGCAATCCTTTCACAGCCGCGGGGATCCGCCCTCCATCCAGGTAGAAGAGGCCTTTATCGCGCGTGCCCAGCCAGACCTTGCCGTCAGTAGTTTCCGCCATCGAAATTACGGCGGAGTAGGGTGCGGCAAAGCGGTGCGTCGCTACGCCCGTGGCCCAACTGAGACGGCTGGAAAGATTGTCATCGCTTTCCGGCGTGGCAGCCGTCACTGACTTTGTCGGTTCAGTTTGGCCGGTAAGAGATTGGAATTTTCCGCCGCGATAAGTGAGAGTGCCAAGCGCGAGCGATGAGAGAAGAACTCCACCATCCCGTCGCTTGAGAACGGAGGTGATTCCAAACTCTGCTTCTTCACGGCCGGGCTCAAATGTTCCATCGTGGTAGCGCAGGATCCTGGTGGTCTGCAAAAGGATCCAAAGATTTCCTTCAGAGTCCGCCAACAATCCCTGAACCGGACCGATTGGGAGTGAACTGGGAATCGCTTGCGAGAAAAGACGGAAGTTCAAGCCGTCAAAACGAATCAGACCTTTCTCGGTTCCGATCCACAGATAACCGTCTTTGGTTTGCGCGATGGCAGTTACGGATCCGCCGGTGAATCCTTTCTCGCTTCCCCAGTATTCGCGCATATACTGCGAGATCAATCGATTGGGGTCCAGCGCCTGGGCCGGATAAGCGAAACACACCACGGCAACTCCAATTATGATGCCCTTTATGTGCCAGTGCCGCTTAATGCCCATCACGGAAGATATTCAAATTTCTCGACTACAACCTCGCTATCATTTTGCATAGGACTCTTGTCGCTGGCGATAATGTAGAACAGGAACTGCAGCTTCTCCTGGCCCGGTGAAGGTATTCCGGAAGTGAAGACGTGTTCGGAAACCACCGAGCTTCCAGCTTGTATAGAAGATCCACGGACAGTTTTGAAGCTCGCGCGCCCAGACTCCCAATGCATCGAATGGGTGAGCGTGCCTGAAGGCGCCGTGAACGGAGCTACGTTGCCCGGAACGTAGAAAGGCTGAACTGCGTACTGCGCATTGTTTTTACTGGCCGCGTCGCCCCATCGGCTCATCTCAACGTCCAATTCGCGATAATGTTGGTCTCCTCCCCAATCGTCGAATGTATTCATACTCAGAACCACAGCGGGCTCCAAACGAGAAATGTCCCGCACAACCACGATGTAAGTTCCGTATCCAAGACTGCGTGTCATCTCCACTTCTGCGCACGTCCACCGGGCCGCCTTTTTCTTGATGCGAAGATGTAGAGCCCCGCCCGTATCTGTCCAGGCGTTGTCTCCGTCGTACGGATTGTTCAGTCCTCCGCGATCACCCGCGATGGTGCGAACCTGCCAATCGTATCCGCTGAAATGTAGCGGCACAGTTGGCGCCAGAAGTGGAGATGATCCACGGCCCTTGACAATGTTCACGGCAACGATAGAACCGCCCTGGCTTGGGGCGACATCCATCGTAGGCGGCGGACTATACCCTGGCTCGACTAACAGAGCGGCATACTCAAAGCCCAAATGGGTTGGAGTGCTCCAGGTTGAATCCGATTGAATCGGAATGAGAGGTTTGTCGGGCCAAGGCTGGACCCACCATGGCCCGCTCCTGGCGTACACAACAATCTGCTGGCCGGCGCGCGCACCCGCAACGGTTCCTGCGATGCTATCCACTTTTTCGCGGCCACCTTGCGCCGCGGGCGGAATTTTGGTGAATCCGATGGTGGGTGCGCTGCTACTTTGCCGTGCATGGCAGCCGCTCAACACCATGCAAAAGATCAGCGTGAGAAGTCGTTCCAAACTGGAACTGATAGATTTCCCGAACCTCATTGAGCACCATGATTAGGCGGAAAGTCGCGGTTCCTCACCCTTTTGGTCTCTTATGTTAGCACCAGCTTTTTGTCGAGGCCACATTCGTGGGCGTTCGCGTGGATATGGGAGAAGGCAACTGGTTGCGGTGGTGACCGTTCTGAATCACTTTTGAAGCGTGTTCAGTTTCTCGATCGTCCGTTTCAATTCTTCAAGCTTTTGTCCAGCTTCGCCGAGTTTCCCTTCCGCCGTGAGATGCTGGTAGTCGGCAAGGTCTTTGGCGGCTTGCGCAATCAGCGCGTTGAGATCCGTTGCAGGCTGGGGCGACGCGGCAGATGGTGGTGTGCGCCGCACCGCCTCCGCAGGGGGTGGTGCGGCGCTTAGCGAGGAGGCCGCACCACCAAAAAGGGCCGCCATCGCCGACTCGAAGGTTGGTCCGTAGGCAAGCCGGTCTTGCACTGCGAGGACGACCAGACGCAACTCCGGCATCGGACTTCGCTCCGCCTGCAGATAAATTGGCTCTGCATACAACAATGCTTTCCCGGTTGGAATCACGAGCAGAGCCCCGCGGCGCACATGCGAACCTTGCTGATTCCATAACGTCAACTGGCCGGAAAGCTGCGCGTTCTGATCGATTCTCGCCTCGATCTGCAGGGGTCCGTCGACCAGCTTCGTCTTGGGAAAGTTGTAGACCACCGACGTGCCGTAGTGTGCGCCATCGCTCCGGCCGGCAATCCAGCCAATCAGATTATTCCGGTTGGCCGGCGTGAATGGCAGAATCTCTACGAACTCCATGCCGCTTTCATCGGGCAGTTTCATCAGAACAAAATTCGGCTCCATCGTCTGTGTTCTTTGCTCACCCGTGTCGCTCATGCCAACTTCAGTGGCGACCGTCCACAGATCCTCACGGTTGTAGAAGGCTTCTGGATCTGTCATGTGATACAGACCGTACACTTCCGCCTGCAGTTTGAGCAACAACTCCGGGTAGCGCACATGCTTGCGCAGCCCGGGCGGCATCGTGGCCGCATCTTTGAACAGAGTCGGAAAGATGCGGCGGTACGCTGCGATGATCGGATCCTCCGGATCGAATACATAAAACGTGGTCGTGCCGTTGTACGCGTCGATGACCACCTTGACGCTATTCCGCATGTAGTTGATGGAGTTGCCACCGAGAGCGAAATGGCTCGAGTAGGGATAGCTGTCTGAACTCGTGAACCCATCCATC
>Ga0210405_10006319_pt1 | contig 10602 bp, 8 predicted proteins | sample IncBWH11MmetaG_FD_155492 | JGI IMG/M metagenome (GOLD analysis project Ga0210405, IMG submission 155492) | Forest soil microbial communities from Barre Woods Harvard Forest LTER site, Petersham, Massachusetts, United States - Inc-BW-H-11-M | ecosystem: Environmental > Terrestrial > Soil >... | reverse complement strand
CCATTGCCGTCTTGACGACGCTGGCAGCGCATCCGCCGGCATCGTTTGCTGCCTGGGCGCTGGTCGTGCTCGGCATGGCGCTCGGCGGCGGCATCGGCGCGGTGATCGCGCGGCGCGTGCCGATGACATCGATGCCGGAACTCGTTGCCGCGTTCCACTCCCTGGTCGGCATGGCGGCGGTGTTGGTCGCGGCCGGCGCGCTGTATGCGCCCGCGGCGTTCGGCATCGGCGTCGAAGGCGCCATCCACGGCCAGAGCCTGATCGAAATGTCGCTCGGCGTCGCCATCGGCGCTGTTACGTTTACGGGTTCCGTGATCGCGTTCCTAAAACTCTCCGGCCGCATGAGCGGCGCGCCGATCACACTGCCCGGCCGGCACGTTATCAACATCGCGCTGGGCATAAGCCTCATCGCGTTGGTCGCGTGGTTCTACCTGGCGCAGCTGCACGTCGCGTTCTGGCTGATCGCGCTGGCATCGTTCCTGCTGGGCGTGCTCATCATCATCCCGATCGGCGGCGCCGACATGCCGGTCGTGATCTCGATGCTCAATTCGTACTCAGGCTGGGCAGCGGCGGGCATCGGCTTTACGCTCGGCAATTCGGCGCTGATCATCACCGGCGCGCTGGTCGGCTCTTCGGGCGCGATCCTGTCCTACATCATGTGCAAGGGCATGAATCGCTCGTTCATCTCGGTGATCCTCGGCGGCTTTGGCGGCGAGGTGGCGGGACCGGCCGCGGCCGCGGGCGACCGGCCGGTCAAGATCGGCTCGGCCGAGGACGCCGCCTTCATCCTCAAGAACGCCGGCAAGGTGATCATCGTGCCGGGCTACGGCATGGCGGTGGCGCAGGCGCAGCATGCGTTGCGCGAAATGGGCGACAAGCTCAAGCGCGAAGGCGTCGAGGTCAAATACGCCATCCACCCGGTGGCCGGCCGCATGCCGGGCCACATGAACGTCCTCTTGGCCGAAGCCAATGTGCCCTACGACGACGTGTTCGAGCTCGAGAACATCAATTCGGAATTCGCCCAGGCCGATGTCGCCTATGTGATCGGCGCCAATGACGTCACCAATCCGGCCGCCGAGGACGATCCGAAATCGCCGATCTACGGCATGCCGGTGCTGCAGGTGTGGAAAGCGGGCACGGTGATGTTCAACAAACGCTCTTTGGCATCCGGTTACGCCGGCATCGACAATCCGCTGTTCTACCGCGACAACACCATGATGCTCCTTGGCGACGCCAAAAAGATGACCGAGGAGATCGTCAAGGCGGTGTGAGGCGCGCATGGCCGATGACAATCCGCCGCCTCTGCGCGCGCGCCGGTGGACGCCGCCGCCCTCAGTCGCCGGACGATCGTCGCCCCGCAAGTCCTATCGCTTCGTGTTGCGCCTCCTCGGCATTCCGATCCTCGCCGTCGCCGGCGTGTTCATCTATAGCGGCATCCGCGATCGCATCGTGTTGCCGGAGTGCGATTCGGATCGCGCCAAAAAATCGCTGGCGGAGGTTCTCAAAGAGCTCAATTACGCGCCGACGAAATACGAGCCGATCACGACGGTCTCCACCACCAAGGACCAGGTGGTGTGCAGCGCCGTGCTGCCGCTGCCCGACGGCTCGAGCATAGCAGCCGATTTCACGTTCTATTGGCAAGGCGACAAAGCCAATATGAAATATTCAGTGGCGCGGAAAACGTCCGGCGGCTGACGCGGTGCCATGATCGGACAGTGGTTGCCCCTGCGGCGTCAGGACGTCGCGCCTCGTTCCATTTGTGGTTGAACTATCGCGAGACTTACTCCACAATCTGCGCACGGGACGCTACCCCGGCGACTTCAGACAGGCGGCAGTCGTTCGGGCGTTGGCGTCTTTCGCCTCCGGCGGGGCAGCGGTCCGCCGACCGGGCGAGCAAAATGAGGAGGAGTTCATGGCGACACAATCCGGCGGCATCCAACCACTCTACGGCGTCGTCATCCGCGATAAATGCAAAACGGCCGATCTGAGCATGTTGCAATCCTATCGGACAGTCGCGCACGACCTGCTGAAAGGCGCCAGCGGTCCCGCTGCGGACGAATTGAAAGCTTCGCTCGGCGAGCTAGACAAGGCGATCGCGGCGAAACAACCCAAGTGATGCCGCCAGCGCCGCGTCTCGGGTGCGAGACCGCAAAGGCCCGCAAAGCAGAATCGACAACGCACGGCTGTCGCGGCGCGATGTAGCCGCGGCGGAAATGAGTTAAGCTTGGCAAACATCTCGAACCGAGAGGAGTTGAAGATGGCTGAATATGGCGGAGGCGGTGACATTCGGCAGCTCTATGGCGTGATTCTTCGCGACAAAGCCAAAACGGCCGACAAGGAAACGCTGATGGCTTATCGGCACGTCGCGAGCGACCTGATGAACGGCGCGAGCAAGGAAGCTGCGGAAGATCTGCAGGGAGCGCTGGCCGATCTCGAAAAGGCGATCCAGGCGCACTGGTGAGGCGTCGACGACGCATCGCTGCGTTGGGCACTTAAGCTTCGCCAAACCCCGCCAGGCGGCAGGCCATGACAGAGCCAACGCACGACGACGGTCCGCGCCGGAGACTGTCGCTTCGCGACCAGTTGGACTGCGTGCCGGTCTACGTGGTCTGGGAAATCACGCTCGCCTGCAACCTCAAATGCATTCACTGCGGCTCGCGCGCCGGCCACCGCCGCGCGCGCGAGCTCTCGACCGACGAGTGCATCGACGTGGTGCGCCAGCTCGCCGAGCTCGGCACCCGCGAGATTTCGATCATCGGCGGTGAAGCTTTTGTGCGCAAGGATTGGCTGACCATCGTGAGCGCCATCCGCGATCACGGCATGGACTGCACGATGCAGACCGGCGGCTACAAGCTGTCGCGCGAAATGATCGAGGCCGCCGCCGCGGCCGGCCTGCTCGGACTCGGCGTGTCGGTCGACGGGCTGAAACCGCTGCACGACCGCCTGCGCGGCGTGGCCGGTTCCTACGAGGAAGCGCTGCGCGTGCTCGACGATTGCCGAAACGTCGGCCTGATCGCGAGCGTCAACACGCAAATCACTTCGACCATCATGCCCGAGCTGCCGCAACTGATGGACGTCATCATCGACGCCGGCGCAAAATATTGGCAAATCCAATTGACCGTCGCCATGGGCAACGCCGTCGATCACGACGACATCCTGCTGCAGCCTTACGAGCTCACCTCGCTGATGCCGCTGTTGGCCGATCTTCATCGCAAGGGTCGCGAGCGGAACCTGACGCTGCTGCCGGGCAACAATATCGGCTATTTCGGTCCCTACGACGTGTTATGGCGCGGCCCGGATCGCGGCTATTACGGCGGCTGCCCGGCGGGCCAGAATGCCATCGGCCTGGAAGCGGACGGCACGCTCAAGGGCTGCCCGTCGCTCGCCACCGAGCGCTACGGCGCCGGCGACGTGCGCAACACGCCGATCGCAGAGCTATGGGCGAACCATCCGGCGCTGCAGTTCAACCGCAACCGCGGCACCGAGGATCTCTGGGGATTTTGCCGCAGCTGCTACTATGCCGACGTGTGCCGCGGCGGTTGCACCTGGACGGCAGATTCGCTCTTCGGCCGGCGCGGCAACAATCCGTACTGCCATCACCGGGTGCTGACGCTCGCCGAGCGCGGCATCCGCGAACGGGTCGTCAAGGTCGAGGACGCGCCGGCATTGCCGTTTGCGACCGGACGCTTCGCGTTGATCGAAGAACCGATCCCGCTCGAAGGCGGCAGCGCATGAGCGACGGCACCGGTCAGCCGCCGCGAGGACGCACCGCGCCGGTGCTGATCTTGTGCCGCCAATGCGTCCAATATGTCTTCGAGGGCACCGTGACCTGCCCGCATTGCGGCCGCGACGCCCGCGAGATGAGCGCGCGCTATCGCGACGGCGGCTATCTCGGCGTCGAGGCGATAAGGCGCATCGAGCGGGTCGCGGAGCGCCGGATCCCGAAGCCGAATATTGCGAAATAGCGAATGCCCGATCAGCGGGAGGGCGGCCTGCCGTATCCGCCCGCCGTCGGCGTCTGGATGACGACCGCTTCGCCGGCGTCGATGACGGTGGCATCGCAGCCTTGCAGCTTTTCGATGCGGCCATCCTTGCGGCGCACTGAATTTTCGCCGACATGGCCGTCGCCGCCGCCGGCGAGCCCGAATGGCGGCACGCGGCGGTGGCCGGATAAAATCGTGCATTCCATTTTTTCCAGGAAACGGATGGTGCGGCGGATGCCGTCGCCGGCGTTCCACTCACCGCGCCCGCCGGAGTTTTTGCGGATGTGGAAGTCTTCGAGCAGCACCGGATAGCGGAATTCCAAAATTTCCGGATCGGTCAGCCGCGTGTTCGTCATATGGGTGTGCACGGCGTCGGTGCCGGGAAATCCGGGGCCGGCCGGCGAACCGGAGCAGATGGTTTCATAATACTGATAACGGGTGTTGCCGAAATTGAGATTGTTCATGGTGCCTTGCGCCGCCGCCATGGCGCCGAGCGCGCCGAACAGGCAATTGGTCACCTCCTGCGAGGTCTCGACATTGCCGGCGACGACGGCGGCGGGAAATTCCGGCGTCAGCATCGACTGTTTCGGAATGACGATGCGGATCGGCCGCAGACAGCCGGCATTCATCGGAATGTCGTCGTCGACCATGACGCGGAACACGTAGAGCACGGCGGCGCGGGTCACCGGTTCCGGCGCGTTGAAGTTCGACGGCTGCTGCGGGCTGGTGCCGGTGAAATCGACGGTGGCCTCGCGCTTTTTCTTGTCGACCGCGATACGCACTTTGATGGTCGAGCCCTGATCGGTCTCGATGGCAAATGCGCTGTCGTGCAGCCGATCGATGACCCGGCGCACGCTCTCCGCCGCATTGTCCTGCACGTGGCGCATATAGGCGCGCACCACCGGCAGCGTGAAATAGCGCACCATCTTGCGCAATTCGCGCACGCCCATCTCGTTGGCGGCGATTTGGGCCTTGATGTCGTTGACGTTCTGCAACGGATTGCGCGCCGGATATTTGGCGCCTTGCAACAACTGATAAGTCTCCTTCTCGCGGAAGCGGCCGCGCTCGACCAGTTTGAAATTATCGATATAGACGCCTTCCTGCTCGATGGTCGTTGCGTTCGGCGACATCGAGCCCGGCGAAATGCCGCCGACGTCGGCATGGTGGCCGCGCGAGGCGACCCAGAATAGGATTTTGCCGCCGTCGAAAACCGGCGTGCACACGGTGATATCGGGTAGATGCGTGCCGCCGTTATACGGCGCGTTGATCGCATAGACGTTGCCGGGGCGAACCTTGCCCTTGTTTTCGCGAATGATGGTCTCCACGGCGCGGTCCATGGAGCCGAGATGCACCGGCATGTGCGGCGCGTTGGCGACCAGCGAGCCGGTGCCGTCGAACACCGCGCAGGAGAAATCGAGCCGCTCCTTGATGTTCACCGAATAGGCGGTGTTCTGCAGCGCCACGCCCATCTGCTCGGCGATCGACATGAACAGGTTGTTGAACACTTCCAGCATCACCGGATCGGCATGGGTGCCGATGGCGCGCGTGCGCTTGAGTTTTTGCACCCGCCGGAGCACCAGGTGATCCTTGGCGGTGAGTTCGGCTTGCCAGCCGTGCTCGACGACGACGGTCTGGTGCGGCTCGATGATGATGGCGGGGCCCTTCACGTTGTGACCCAGCGCCAGCGTGTCGCGCGTATAAACCAGCGCGCGCTGCCACTGGCCGTTGGAGAAAAACCGCGTGCGCCGCGCCGGCGCCGGCAGCTTGGCCCGCGTGGTCTTGCGGGATTTTTCCCGAAACGTCGCGCCGCCGCCGATCGCCTCGACCGAGACGGCCTCGATGACCAATGCCTTAGCGCGATCGACGAAGCCGAACTGCGCTTTGTGCGCACGCTCGAAGGCGGATTTCATGCTTTGCAGGGATGCAAGCTTGGCATCCCGGCCGGCATCGACGATCAGCGGCGTATCGGTTCCGGCGTAGCGAATATGCGCCCGCACATGCACCGTGATCTTGTTCGTCGCGACACCTTGGCCGGTCACCTCGTCGACGGTCGCGCGCGCCAGCCGGCGCGCCACGCTCTCAAGCGTCTTCCGCGCCTTGTCGCCGAACGGCTCCTCGATGGCCTGCTGGCGCACGCTGCGGATATCGGCGAGGCCCATGCCGTAGGCCGACAGCAGCGACGACAGCGGATGGATCAGCACGCTCTCCATGCCGAGCGCATCGGCCACCAGGCAGGCGTGCTGGCCGCCGGCGCCACCGAAGCAATTGAGCGCATAGCGCGTCACGTCGTAGCCGCGCTGCACGGAAATCTTCTTGATCGCGTTGGCCATGTTCTCGACGGCGATCTTGATAAAACCGTCGGCGACTTGTTCGCCGGAACGACCGTCGCCGATCTCCTTGGCCATCGCCGCGAAGGCTTGGCGCACCGCGTCGGCATCGAGCGGCTGGTTTTGTTGCGGGCCGAAAATTTTGGGAAAGAAATCGGCAATGAGCTTGCCGACCATCACATTGGCGTCGGTCACCGCCAGCGGGCCGCCGCGGCGATAGCATTTTGGGCCGGGATTGGCACCGGCCGAATCCGGGCCGACGCGAAACCGCGCGCCGTCGAAATGCAGGATCGAGCCGCCGCCGGCCGCCACCGTGTGGATCAGCATCATCGGCGCGCGCATGCGCACGCCGGCGACTTCGGTCTCGAAGGCGCGCTCGTATGCGCCGGCAAAATGCGACACATCGGTCGAGGTGCCGCCCATGTCGAAGCCGATGAGCCGGGTGAACCCCGCGGCGCGGCCGGTCTCCGCCATGCCGACGACACCGGCCGCCGGCCCCGACAGGATCGCGTCCTTGCCGCGGAATAATTCCGCCGCGGTGAGGCCGCCCGAGGACATCATGAACATGAGGCGCGTTGCTTCACCGCCGCCACCCCACCCCGGCCGCTTCGCGGCCGACCCTCCCCCTGCAGGGGAGGGTGAATTCAAGTCGCCCGCCACTTGCGACACGTAGCGGCGCAGGATCGGCGACAGATAGCTATCGACGACGGTGGTGTCGCCGCGGCCGACCAGCTTGATCAGCGGCGAGACTTCGTGGCTGGCGGAGACCTGCTCAAAGCCGAGGTCGCGCGCCAGCCTCGCAACCTGCTGTTCGTGATCGCTGTAGCGGTAGGCATGCATCAACACGACGGCGACGGCGTTGATGCCGTCAAGCTTGGCGCGCTCGAGCTCGGCGCGTACCGCGTCGAGATCGAGCGTACGCTCCACTGTGCCGTCGGCGCGGACCCGTTCGTCAACCTCGACGACGCGCTCGTACAGCATGTCGGGCTTGATGATGTGCTTGGCGAAGATCTTTGGCCGCGCCTGGTAGCCGATGCGCAGCGCGTCGCGAAAGCCTTTGGTGATGAGCAGCAAGGTGCGATCGCCCTTGCGCTCGAGCAGCGCGTTGGTGGCGACCGTGGTGCCCATCTTGACCGCGGCGATGCGCTCGCCGGGGATCGCTTCGCCGGGATTAAGCCCGAGCAGGTGGCGGATGCCGTGCACCGCGGCGTCCCGATAGGCTTCGGGATTTTCCGAGAGCAACTTGTGGGTGAGCAGCGCACCGTCCGGCCGCCTGCCGATCACGTCGGTGAAGGTGCCGCCGCGGTCGATCCAGAATTCCCAACTGCCGGACATGCTCACCAACCTGCCCTCGATCCCAACCCGCTTTTGTGCCACTCTCGGCTCAAACGACTAGTTGAGGACGCCCCAATGCACAAGATCGCGATCTCGCAAGCCTCCCTCGACCGCATGAATACGCGGATGGGCAAGCTGCACCCGTTCGACGCCATCGACCCGCGCGCCACCGCGCTGCTGGTGGTCGACATGCAGAACTATTTCGTCAAGCCGGGCCATCAGGGCGAGGTACCGCTGGCGCGCGAGATCGTGCCCAACATCAACCGGCTCGCCACCGAGCTGCGCCGCCGCGGCGGCCACGTGGTCTGGATCCGCAACGGCACCACGGGCACCCGCGAGAGCTGGTCGAACTACCACGGCTACCTGCAAAAGCCGGAGCGCGCCGAGCGGCGGCTGAAAGCCATGGATATCGGCGAGGACGGCTACGAATACTGGCACCTCAACGACATCCGGCCCGAAGACGCGCAAATCACCAAGAAGCGCTACAGCGCCTTCATCCAAAATTCGTCCGACGTCGAGCGCCATTTGCGCGACCGTGGCATCGACACGCTATTGATCACCGGCACCGCCACCAATGTCTGCTGCGAAAGCTCGGCGCGCGACGCCATGATGCTCAATTTCAAGGTCGTCCTGGTGTCGGATGGCTTGGCGACACACACCGACGACGAGCACAACGCGACGCTGTCGGCGTTCTACGGCCAGTTCGGCGACGTGCAGACGGTGGACGAGTTGGCGCAGTCGCTGGAGCGCGGCGACAAGAAGAAAGCGGCGGCGTAGCCATCCTAAACGTCCGGCCGCTTGTACTCCAAATTCGGCCCACCCTTCTGTGACTTCAGATACGACTCGACGTGTTGCGTCGGATCCATGACGCGCCGCATGCGGGCGGAGACCAGCTGATCGAGCTGGATCGCCTGCGACAGCGACAGATCGCGGCCCATCTGCACGGTGATCTTGGAATGCTCCAGCGGCGCCAGGTGGCGTTCGGAGATTTCGCGGGCGATGCCCGTCACCGTCGCCTCCAGCTCCGCCGCCGGCACGGCTTGCGAGACGATGCCCCAGCGGTCGGCCTCGGCGCCGGAAATATTGCGGCCGACGAGCTGCATCAGCGCGACCTTCTTGATCGGGATGGCGCCGTGCACCAGGGTCGAGGTGACGAGCTGGCCAAAACTACCGCGCAAAATTTCCGGCATGCCGAGCTGCGCATCGTCGGCGGCGAACACCAGATCGTGGCAATTCATGATGCCGAGCGCACCGCCGAGGCAATAGCCGTGCACCTGGGCGATGACGATGCGCGGGAATCCGCGCAGCGCCTCCGCCATCTGCACCGTCGGCGTCGGCCGATCCCAGTCGCGCGGCTCTTCGCTGACTTTGCGCAAAAAATGCAGGTCGAGGCCAGAGCTGAAGCAATTGCCCGCACCCTTGGTGATGACCGCCTTGATGTCGCGGTCGGCGCGCACGATGTCGAGCGCCTCGAACCAGGCCGCGACCAGCGCCTCGTTCAGGCAATTGCGCTTGTCCGGCCGGTTGAGAATGACCCGCGCCACGCCGGCATCGGCGAGTTGCTCCAGGATCAGTTCCGGCCAAGCTTTGAGCGTGCGCCAAGTATCCGTCAAAGTATCGGTCATCGCCGTTCTCCTGCTGGGATTAGGAATTCGTTGCGAGCAGCAAACTCATCTACCCCCTCCCCCTTGTGGGGAGGGGAAACTAGCGGCACGACCAGCGCATCGAGCGCAAAGCCGCCGCGCGGCAGCACGACAAAGGGATTGATATCGATCGATTGCACAACGTCGGCCAGATCTTCGGCGATGCGGCCGAGCGCGATCAATGCGTCGATCACCGCGTCCATATCGAACACCGGCGACGCGCGATAGCCGCGCATCAGCCGCGCGGCGTGGGTACGCTCGATCATGGCGCGCGCTTTTTCACGCGTGATCGGCGGCACGGCAAACGCCACGTCCTTGGTCAGTTCGAGCAGCACACCGCCTGAGCCAGCCATCACCACGAGGCCCATTTCCGGATCGCGATTGAGCCCCAACACAAGCTCCAAGCCGCCGCCGATCTGTTGGCAGACCAGCATGGCATCGAGCGATTCAATACCGGCGCGCCGGACGTTTTCGGTAATACGCGCATAAGCCGCGCGTACCGCATCGTCATCGCCTAGATGCAACGCCACCGCGCCAGCGTCGGATTTGTGCAATAGCTTCGCCGCCACACCCTTCAGCACCACCGGATAGCCGATCTGCCGCGCCGCTTTCACAGCGTCATCCAGCGACTGCACAGCCATCTCCGCCGGCGTCGGGATGCCATAGGCGCGGATCAACTGTTTCGATTCGACCTCGTCGAGTGCGGCTCCGCTTTTTGCCAGCGCCCGCACTCGCGCGGCCGCAGCGGCTTCGGCGGGTGTCGAAGTAATTTTGTTCGAGGGAGTCGCCAACCGCTCAAGCTCGTCGCGCCGAGCCACAGTCGCGATGGCGCGCAGCGACTTGTTGACTTCCAGCAGGAACGAGACATGCGGCACTTGCGCCCGCAGCGCGCGGCTATAATCGCTCTGGCTGTGCGACACCGGCGTGATGATGGCGATCGGTTTTGGCGCGCCACCGGCGACGATCGCTTCCACGGTGTGAATGTAGCGCTCGGCGCGGTCGGAGCCCGGTTCGCGCGGCAGGTTCTCCTGGACCAAAATCATGTCGATGTTCGGATCCGCCTGCAGCGCCGCGATCGAAGCTTTGTAATTGTCGTCGCTGCTCAGCACGCCAAAGCCGCCGTCGATCGGATTCGAGACCAGCGAGCCGACGCCGAGAATGGCATTGAGCTTTTCAAGCGTCGCATCGGCGAGTTTTGGAAATTGCAGGCCGTTGCGCTCGGCGGCGTCGTAAAGCAGCCCGCGGAACGCGCCCGACAGCGTGATGGCGCCGAGGCGGCGGCCGCCCGGCGCGCCGGTATGGACCAGCAGCTCG
>Ga0210405_10006318_pt1 | contig 10605 bp, 7 predicted proteins | sample IncBWH11MmetaG_FD_155492 | JGI IMG/M metagenome (GOLD analysis project Ga0210405, IMG submission 155492) | Forest soil microbial communities from Barre Woods Harvard Forest LTER site, Petersham, Massachusetts, United States - Inc-BW-H-11-M | ecosystem: Environmental > Terrestrial > Soil >... | reverse complement strand
TCAAGGAAATAGGAATGCCAACCCTCCCGCTTATTTTGAGGTGGAACATACCAGTCACGCTCCTGTTGAAAACTAGCTGGGATCGCATCCAGACTAACGTAGCATCCTTCCGGGAGCTTGCAAGTTATGCTCGTCCCCGCAGGCGCATAGTGCCGTAAATCGTGTCTATTTAGGATGCCAGATTGGTTCACCCCTTGTCAAATGTATTCAATTATGAAATGTGTCGCGCATTCCGGTACACTGGTAATAACAGCCAAAAATGATAAAGTCCGTGATGACGTCGGACCACACTCTCGTCGTACAGGCTCCAGTTGCGTCTAATGCAGGCCGACGAATCTGCCTTCTGGGCTCTGCGGCAATCCACGCAGGGTTGCTCGGTTTAGTCGCATTTGGACCTCGGCCTCTCCCATCCGTCAGGCGGCCCATTTACGAATCGGAAATTCGACCTCACGAGAGTAAAATCATCTGGTATCGGAAGGTGCCGGACATCGTCCCGAACACTCCAATTTCCAACCTCGATCATCCTCAAGGCGAGTTGAAATCAAACCAGACAGTCGTCGCCCACTTGCCGAAGCCAATCAGTTCCCGTCAGTTGGTGTTGCAACCGGCGCCTCAGATCAAGCTTGAGCGAGACCTGCCCGCTCCGAATCTCATTGCAGTCACAGTTCCTCCACCACGCCCTCCGGAACCCAAGCCAGCAAAACCGTTCATCGCGCCTCCTTCACCCCCCAAGCGGCGAGAGCCTGACCCCCTGCTCACTGAGCCGTCACTAGTACTGACATGGACCGAGCCGAATGGCCTCGAGCGTTCCCTAACTATGTTGAGGCCAAAGGCGCAGCCCTTCGTCGCGCCCAAGCGTGAAGCCCGGAAACTCACTGTCCCGGAGCCTGTTCGTCTCGAAGCGGCGCCGGAGCTCGGTCCGATGGGCGCAGTGCATCCCAATGGAATCGCTGGACTGGCTCCCCAAAACAAGCTTCCCGCCAGGCCTTTCACACCTCCACCTGGAAGAGCATCGTCAGGCAGGGGTTCCAGCGAGTCTTATTTAGAGAATCCCCCGAACATACCCGCGGGCTCAAATCTGAATGCGGCCATTATTGGATTGCACCCGGCCGACAAGGAAATTCCAATTCCGGCCGGCTCCCGCCCCGCTCAATTCAGCACCGCCCCTACGGTAGGCGAGGCAGCTACCGGAGATGTTCATGGCGCTGGCGGTAGTGCCATTCCAGGCCTCCTGGTCAAGGAAGGGAAGGAAGCCAAGGAAGGGAAGGATGAGCGGACCAATCCCCCAGCTCCACCTCCAGTCACCGCACGCTCCAGCCGGCTCGTACTCTATGACGATCTAGTACCTGGGGCGGTTCGCCCGGCTCTATCCGCGGGGTTGCAACCAGCCTCCCGCTCCATTCCCCGCGCTCTCGAATCCCGCTTTCAAGGGCGGCTCGTCTACGCACTGGTAATCCCGGCGCCCAACCTGCCCGGCTATTCAGGTGATTGGATCTTGTGGTTTGCAGAAATCGCGCGAATGCCGGGTGACGTGCCACTGATCCAGGCTCCCATACCGTACCGAAAAACCGAGTTCGTCGACAGCACCCGAATGCCTTCGGCCGACCACTCGGAAGCGCGTATCCAACTTGCCGGGGTCATCCAAGCCGACGGCCGAGTCGACTCCATAACGCTTTTGAGAGGTCAGCCCGCCTCGATATGCCAGAGCGCCATCGCGGATTTAAAGCGATGGGAGTTCCGTCCGGCCACTCGGGGAGGCTCGCCAATTGGAGTGGAAGTCGTCATCGAAATTCCGTTTAGTACGGCTTGGCTGCGGGCTTCTCAATAGCCGGGTTCAGATCTTGATTTAAGGTATTCCACCGGCATACGTTCTGTGGAAAAGAGTTATAATAGTCCATCGAAGACTGATATCGTTGGTTCGGCATGTATAAGGAATTCTTCGGATTACAGAAGCTACCATTCAACTTAACACCGGATCCGGCGTTTCTCTTCCTCCCCGCCAAACATCGCGAGGCGCTGGCGGGACTAACCTATTCGATCTTGGAACGAAAAGGTTTTATCGTTCTAACCGGGGATGCCGGCACGGGAAAGACAACTCTTCTTAGCAGCGTTTTGAATATTCTGCCCGCCGATCGTATCCAATCCAGCGTCATTCTGAATCCCACACTCACGCCCTCTGAGTTTCTGGAGATGGTGCTGCTGGACTTCGACATTTCCGACGTTCCCGCCAGCAAGGCTCAGCGCCTCTGGAAATTACAGGAATTTCTTTCCCGCGCAGCCCGCCAAGGAAAAGTTGCACTGCTGGTGATAGACGAGGCTCACAAATTAAGCTTGGAAGTCCTCGAAGAAATCCGCCTGCTTGGGAATTACGAATCCGCCACCGATAAATTTCTCCAGATCCTGCTTTTAGGCCAATCTGAACTCGATGATCTTTTGAATCGACAGGACCTGCGACAGTTCAAACAGCGCATTGCGCTGCGCCTGTACATAGATCCGTTGAACGCTCTGGAAGCCGAGAAATACATACGGTTCCGTTGGGTGAAGGCGGGCGGAGGAGAAATCTCCCCATTTGCGGCAGAAGCTGTCAGCGGCGTTTTTCAATGGTCGCGGGGCATTCCGCGGCTAATCAACTCCATCTGCGACAATGCGCTTCTGATGGCCTATGGCGAGAAGTCTCACTCGGTAGCCTTGAAATATGTGCGTGAAGCGGCAACAAATTTGGCTCTAACGGACGGCCACTCGCTGCCCAGCGTTGGTCCACGTCCAGTTCTGTCCCCTACTCTCCAGGAAAACCACCTCAACCCGGCTCCCAACCCGAATTCTCTTCTCGATTTGCACCAGGATAACCATCTCGTGCCCAACCTGTCTCCCTACGATGCTCCCAGAACGAACTCGTCGCTGCTGAAACGACTGGCTGGGAAATTCGGAATCTAACCGTTACTTTCTCCAAGTACTGCACGTACCAATAGGACCAATCCGTTCTCTGCCTAGGGACATAACCATTGACGACTTAAGGTGTTTTGTGTCAAAGTTTAGGTCTTCGGGTGTAGTGTGACCATATAATGGTCGGGACATTTTCGGCATGACGGATTCAGCAATTCAAACCGTTCAGGATGAGTCGGAGACACCTTCGGGTGCGGTTCCTTTTCATTTTGCCGTAACCTGGCGCTCGCTGGCGCAGCTTGAGGAGCCCGAGGCTGGGCCTGCCCTCATCGCCGGAACAGCGCTCGATCTTGAGACTCAGGCGAACCCGTTTGACACAATTCGGCCGTTTGGGAAGCCACGCGACACGATTGCGCCGCCAGGTGTAGAGTCGGCGGCTTTGCTCTCGGCTCCAAATTTTGCTCCCGTCCTCGATCGTACGTCCCTACGCAAATGGGCGGTGCTGGTGGGCTTAGCGCTGCTGCTGGTGACCATCGCGTTAGTGGCAACGCGCTGGATTGGGAAGGCGTCCTCGTCACCCGACGGAGTCCCTGTCCAGACTATGGAGATGGGCGAGGTGGGTTGGAATTCCGAGTGGGTGACCGACAGAGTCGGCTCGGCGCTAGGCCGTCAGATTTCTCTCTACCGTCCGTCTGCTCTGATGTCCGATTACCACCTGAAGTTTACTGGCCGAATCGAGCGCAAGAGCCTGAACTGGGTTTTTCGCGCCGCCGATTCCAGAAACTACCAGGTCGGAAAACTGCAAGCGTCCAGACCGGGAGGTCCTTTGACCTTGATCCGCTTCGCAGTAGTACGGGGTGTTGAAGACCCGCACGTTCAGATTAAGCTTCCCTTTGTATCGGCTTCCGGACCGCTCAAAGTGAAGCTCGATGCCATCCGGTCCCGTTTCACAATCTACGTTCAGGATAAGGTTGTGGAAGATTGGCAAGACGACCGTCTAAAGACCGGCGGCGTCGGTTTCCTCAACGAGAGAGAGGAACAGGGACAGGTGGAATCCGTGGAAATCTCTTTTCAGAAGGCTGGTGTACGTCAATGAGTAACGAGCTAGACCAATGGCAATGGGTGGATGAAGATCCGTTTGAGAAGATGCTGGGCGAGCGAAAAGCCTCAGCCGTCTCTCTGGCGAAATCCTCCGGCGATATTTTTGAGCCGGCGCCGGAAGAAACTCTCAGTAACACTTTCACGATTGCCGGCGTCGAATCCGGCCAGCCCACCGAAAACTCCGAGCCGCCAGTCTGGTCGAAGAATCATGAGCACTTTGCCGAACCTCCCGCCGACCGGTCGGTCGCCGATTGGAAAGCGGCTGACAGCTACTTCGCCTGCGTCATGGCCGAATCGAACGATCTCACTGCCCACCACTTTGATCGTGCAGTCAGCCTGCAAAAACTAGGCCAATGGGAAGCAGCCGCAAACTCATTCCGGCAGGCGCTTCAAGTAGACCCAAGCAGCGCAAAAGCGCTCATCGGCTTGGGCGACTGTCTTCTTCATCTCGATTCCCTGGAAGAGGCTTTAGACTGCTTCGAGGGGCCCGTCTTCTCAGAGGCCGAGAGGGATCGGGCTCTGTTAGGCAAAGCTGTGACGCTTCACAAGCTCACACGCTACGAACAAGCCAACCAGGCGTATCGCGAGTTATTGCAACTCACTCCCGATTCTGCCGAGGTGCTGGCGAATCTCATTGCCTTGAACGTGGCGCGTCGGGATAGTGCGGCAGTCGCCGATTACTCGCGCCGGCTGCTACAAGTGGAACGTGACTCGAAAGCTGCGCTGCAGGGATTGGCCACTCTGGCCATCTGGAACGGCGATCAAGCCGGAGCCGTTGACTATTGTACGCGTCTGGTGGAAGTGGACCCGAGTTCCTTTGAAGCCTGGCACAACCTGGGATTTGCGATGAAAGGGATGCGGCCCGTCGAGCAAGCCATGCGGTCTATCGCTTGAATTTACTCTGACGCCTTCGATCCGGAAGAACCACACGTCTTGAATTCGTATCTCTCGATGGCGATTGCCGCTTGCTTCTCTTCTATGCGAACCAGGCAACCTTGCACAACCAGTTTTAGCGGCACTACTCCGTTTAGCAGCGCCGGCCAGCTAACCGCCAGCTCAACTAGCTCGCCCTTCATCAAGCTGGATTCAGTGGTGAACAGCACGCCCTTGCCGCTCATATTGAGTGTCGTGCCCGACCCTGCCTGCGTTACCTTCTGCGGTGTGCCCAGCACCTTATAATGGACCTCTCGCACGATCGGCATCCGGCCAGAGGACCGTCGATCATGGGAACCGTCGCTTAGGGGAAAGGACCTGTTTGCCACGTGCTTATCTTGCCTGATCGGGCGCTCTTACTCAATAGAGCAACAGTACTCGCAGTCCCACCGATGTTCAATCCTCGGAGCTAAGCTATCGGTAGGGTACTTTTGTACCTTAAGTTCAACTGTAAACAAAAGACTTACATGAAATCCTACGGTACTTTGTACCGGTTTGCGATGCGGGCGCCAGCGATCGCGCCGCGCGCATAGGACGTGCAGCGACGAAATCGGACCGTCTGAGGTATGATGGTGCGTTTGCAGGCAAGCAGCGTCAACAGTTCGGCCCTCCTCGATCCATCGCTCAGCGATCCGCCTGGTGACGAATCCGCCGTTCTGCTGATCGGCTATTACGGATTTGGCAACGCCGGCGACGAGGCAATCCTGGCGAGCATCCTGGGCAGCCTAAGGGAAGACGACCCGGATATTTCTTGTTGTGTCAGCTCAGGCGATCCGGAAGCGACTGCGAAATGTCACAACGTCAGGGGAATTCACTGGCAGGATGACGCGGGTTTGATAGAAGCTGCCCGCGGCGTTCGCCTGATCATTCTTGGCGGGGGCGGGCTATTTCACGATTACTGGGGATTTGACCCGGACGCCGTCCTGTCGGATCATCACTGGGGGCTCAGCTATTTCGCGTCTGCGGCGGTATTGGCTGTCGTTTGCCAGAAGCCGCTCGTCATGCATGGGGTCGGCGTCGGCCCTCTCCTGTCGGAACACGGCAAAAGATATACCCGCTTCATCGCGGATTGCGCTTCGGCCATCACAGTTAGGGATGCCGCCTCGAAGGATTGTCTGGTGAAACTCGGCGTGCCCGCTGGCAAGGTGGTAGTTGGCGCCGACCCGGCGTTTACGTTCCCTACTCTTGTTCCCTCAGACGCATCGCCGGATTCTTCCGTGAGTCACAAATCGCCTTCGACAATCGGAGTGAGCCTGCGTTCATGGCGATTCGGCGTGGACCAGTCTTTCTGGGAACGGGAGGTTGCGCGCACCCTGGATGTTTTCGCCGAGCGGCACGATGTTCGATACGTGTTTCTTCCCTTCCAGTCCTCCGAAGACGAGGAGAGCTCAGATACCCAAACGCTCGATCGCGTTCGGGGCTTGATGGGTTCGGCCAAACGGGTGGACCAGCCGACGAAGCCAATGTGCTTTTCCGCATTGCAGGCTGCCATTTCGAAGTGCGATTTCGTTCTCGGCATGCGCCTGCATTCCCTCGTTTTCAGCGCGACTCAAGGAGTCCCGTTTCTCGGTATCGTTTACGACGAGAAAGTCTGTCGAGTTTTCGATGATGGGCCATTCCGGTCCTGCCTGATACCGCTGCATGGTTTGCAGTACGACGAGCTGCTTCCGGCGCTATCGAGGCAATACCAGGAGAGAACAAAGCGAAAGGCCGAACTCGCACCTTTCGTCAACCAACAACGGGAAGGATGTCGGCGAGCATTCAAGGTGGTGGATTCGTACCTGCACACTCCCAAAGAAGAGAGCTCGGTTCAATTACCCGAAGTATTTCGCCGGCTCATTACGAGTCGAGTCCTCGATGCCTCCCGGTATCGGCAATCGCTTCAAACTGTCCGGCGAGAAGCAGATTCGGCGCAGCAGACAGTGGACAGGCTCACTCAGGTCATCCTACAGAACACCGACGAATACGCTCGCTTATCCAAAGAGATGGCAAGCTCCGCTGACCGAACTACTCTCCTCGAGGAGAATGTGGTGACGTTGGAGGGCCGCAACGCGCAACTGCAAGCGGCCCTGTCGGAGCTTGAGTCTTCGCGCGAAGAGCTTCGATTGGCCAACGAGCGCTTGCGCGAAACAATCGCCGGTTCGGATGAGCGAGTCACGTTTCTGCAGGAGAGTGTGGTGACTGGGGAGGGCCGCAGCGCGCAACTGCAAGCGGCTCTGTCGGAGCTTGAGTCTTCGCGCGAAGGTTTCAGGTTGAACAACGAGCGCTTGCGCGAAACAATCGCCGATTCGGATGAGCGAGTCACGCTCCTGGAGGAGAGTGTGGCGGCTCTGGACGGCTGCAACGCGCAAATGCGAGGGGAACTCGCTGAGCTTGAATCGTCACGCGAAGGGCTCAGGTTGGACAACGAGCGCTTGCGCGAATCACTCGCCGCTTCTGAGAGTCAGAGTCGGCGCCTGGCTTCCGACCTTCAAAGCGCCGCCGACCGCGATCACGTCACCATTCGAGATCTGCGAAACAACCTCCGTTTGTCTAGTCGGGAACTGATCGTAGCTCAGGAAAGAAGCCGGCTACCCGACCCATCCGGCCGCAGCGTGAGCGATCTTGCCAAGCGGCAGTTGCACCTCTTACTCGATCTCGGCCAGGCCATAACTCCTGAATTCCTCCGGCGTCCGGTACGCAAAATCTATCTCAAATGGTTCTACTATCGCGTATTCCCGCAAGCTCGGTCGCATCCTCAAATCCTACCCACTTCTCCAGCTACAACTGAGACGGCTGTTGCTCACTCACAATATCGGCCCCTTCTGCTATTGAAGGAAGGAATGTATACAGGCCTCCCGCTCTCGTACAGTAGCGGGAAGCCTCTGACTTTGCCGCTCGTTTCCGTTGTGTTACCTGTTTACAACGGCGAACAATACATCGCCCGAGCCATCGAGAGTATCCTGTCGCAGGAATACGGCAAATTCGAATTGATCGTCGTCGACGATGGCTCGACTGATCGGACCCCGGAAATACTCGAGCGATTCTTGTCTGATGAACGGGTGCGGGTGATCCGGCAGGAGAACCGGAAACTGCCAGCGGCGCTTTCGGAAGGCTTCCGTCATGTCAGCGGCGATCTTTATACGTGGACGTCGGCTGACAACCTGATGAAGCCGGAATGCCTTCGTGTCCTGACCGAATTTTTGATTTCGCGGCCGGATGTCGAAATGGTCTATGCCAACCAAGAGTTGATAGACGAGCACGGCGCCGCGCTTTGCGAAACCGACTTCTGTCCGGGCTATCAAGTTCCACCCGAATCGGCCCATATCCATTGGCCGCCCGACCCCGGGGAATTGATCTTTGTCCAGAACAACTATATGGGCGCGTGTTTCCTCTACCGGGCTTGGGCCGGCCGAATCTTGGGGGACTACCAGGATCAGTGCTTCGGCTTTGAAGATTACGAATATTGGATGCGCATGGACGCACTTTTTCGAATCGCCCACCTTGGCCGTGCGGACTCTTTGTATCGGTATCGGCTGCACCCTGACTCCTTAAGCGCGAGAGAGAAACAGTTGCGAATCATCGAGCGAGTCCGGTCTTTTATGGATATCGAGGCCGCACGCCACGAGGTATACCTGGATCTCGCCGATATCACGCTCGTCGGTTCGCATCCGTGGTTCTCGAGCTTTGAGAGTTTATACAGGAATGCGGGCCATAACATTTTTTCGTGGGCGGCTATTGATAGCGATTCCTCGTACCGGTACCGTATCACACGTTCGTCTTCGAAAGCGGTCGCGATTGCGGCGATCGATGGGCTCTGCGCGTCAGGGAAATTACCTCAATTTGTGGAGGCGCTCGGGCCAGACTGTCTCATGATAGCTATCGTGGACTCAGCCGAGATTCTAGTGCAGTCCGCGGTTTCTCTGGACCGCTTCGATTGGTTCCTGAGCAGCACACCCCAGGTCTGGCGGGAGTTGGAGAAACGTGGAATCCGTAAATATCTGGAAGTCCATTCCGCCGAATCTGTCGCCTACCCGCTGCTGGCCGTGGTTAACAACTATTACGGCAATCGGCTTGTTCAGGATCGCCATGCGTGACCGATCCATATCTCTGATCGTTTGCACTCACAATCGGGCCGATCTTCTGCCACGTTGTCTGCGTGCAGCGGCCGAGCAAACGTTTCCATTCAGCGATTACGAACTGCTGGTAGTGGACAACGGATCCACCGACCACACCGCGCATATCGTGGAGCGATTCCAGCAGAGATATCGAAAACATCACATCCGCTACTTCTACCACTCGGCGCGCGGACTGTCGCAAGCCCGCAATCGGGCTGCGGCCGAAGCCAGGTCTCCGATTCTCCACTACATTGACGATGATGCGATTCCGCAGCCAGACTTACTAGAGCGTATCCGGGACACTTTCGATCGGTTCCCTCAAGCAGCGGTTGTAGGGGGCCGCATACAGGTCACACTGCCGGAGTGTCTTCCGGATTGGTTTAGCGCCTACTTCTCGGGATACTATAGTCACTTCAATCTTCCCTACGCCGATATCGTTCGGCTCGCCGACGTGACTGAATTTCCGTTCGGCGCCAACATCTCGTTTCGTCGCGAGGCGCTCGCCCAGCAGGGGTTCTTTCGAACGACGCTGGGGCGGATGGGAAAAGACGCCTCAGGAGGCGAGGAGTTAGATATGACCTACCGAATCCACCTGAGCGGCGGACAGGTGTTCTACAATCCGTTAGCGCTGGTTGATCATCTCATAACCCCTGACCGAATCCGCTGGGATTACATCCTCCAGTCTGCTGGGGCCGCGGGCAGGAATTGGGCGTATTATAACCGTGAGATTTTTCGATCTGGTGGTAGCCTAAAGCCGGACTTCCAACACTGGTTGGCGACCGTAAAGCAGATGTTCCAAGCCCGTTGCCAACGGTCGCTCCCCGCCTACCATGAGGCCCTTAGCAAGAACCGGTTTTACGGAGCAAAGTTGCGGCGGGAGCTACGTTATGATTGGACTCAGTGGTAATTAACACCCAGATGCACGGCAGCCGATTCCACTTCACCAAACAGTCTTTCTGGTTTACTGGTAGATGCTGAACATAGCGTCCAAGTTTGGTGGCGCCAAATGGCTGCTCGCTTTGGTGCTTTTTAGCTTCGTCACTGTTGCCCTGTTTACGTCTACATACGGTTTTCAAGCCTTTATGTGGGACGACAGCGAGTATGTGCTGCAGGGAATGCAGACTGCGGATACGATTTACGGTAAATCGCTGTTTGCCTGGCCAATGCTTGTTTGGCGTTGGCAGCACTATGGGAAACCGCCACTGTATGTCAATACTCTGGCAATGTCTATCCTAGTATTTGGCCGAGACCACGTTACGCTTGCCGTCGGTCTGCTTGGGGTGATTTCGAGCGTTTTGCTCGCAATGAGCGTATACGTCATCGTGCGGCGCTTTGCGTCTGCGTGGCGGAGCTGTATTGCGATCCTTGCGATCGCGGGGCTCGCCGGAGTCGGCTGCCTGGCGCCGGCGGCGTTCCCGGATGTGCAACTCGCAGCGTGCGTCGTGTGGACGATCGCCCTCCTTCTTTCGCACTGGTCTTGGCGATCGCTCGGCCTGGTGATGGGACTCGGGATGCTCGCGAAAGTGACTTTCCCGTTCTTCATAGCGCTCCCGGTGGTTTATGCCTGGTGGACGAGCGAAGACGGAGTTCA
>Ga0210405_10006316_pt1 | contig 10607 bp, 9 predicted proteins | sample IncBWH11MmetaG_FD_155492 | JGI IMG/M metagenome (GOLD analysis project Ga0210405, IMG submission 155492) | Forest soil microbial communities from Barre Woods Harvard Forest LTER site, Petersham, Massachusetts, United States - Inc-BW-H-11-M | ecosystem: Environmental > Terrestrial > Soil >... | reverse complement strand
CAGGGCTATATCGGCATTTTGGGATCGATCTCTTCGGCCGGCTGGATCGTGGGCGCACTGCTCTACCGGCGGCTGTTCGGCGACTTGTCGTCGAAGCGCCTCCTGCAGCTGAGCATCGCGCTCGGCACGGTCACGACGGCGGCCTACCTCCTGCTGACGAACGAACTATCCGCCGCGATCCTGAGCTTCTGCGGCGGATTCGCCGCGATGCTCGCGACCGTCGCCACGATCACGCTTGCCGCCGACTACAGCCCGCAGCGTGCGGAGGGATTCAGCTTCGCACTCATGATGTCGCTGATGAACCTGGCGTCATCTTCAGCCGACAATGTCGGCTCGTTCCTGTTCGAGCACGTCTTTCACAACGAACTCGCGCCGCTCATTCTTGTCTCGGCGGCCTGCACCGCATTCGCCCTCGTGCTCATTCCGCTCCTGCATCTGGGCAACAAGCCGCAGGGCCAGCCAGTGGGCGCGGCCGTGGAGCAGAGCGCCGTCCAGCCGGGCGGGTAGAATCCCTGCGGCACTCCGCCTGGCAATGCAGGCGGAGCAACCGGCCCTTGCGACAAGCCGCTTCTCCTGAGCCGCGCCTCATCCGGATCCGCCACGAGGCGGCGGCGGTCAACGCTCGTGCCTATGCGAAATGGACGGGCAGGCTCGGCGGTTGCTTGGCGAGATCCTTCAAGTCCTCGGCTGTGACAGTCGGCAGGATCGCGTCATTGATCTCGTTCTTGCGGAACGCCGCCTCATACCTTTCGAGGCCCAGGCTGCGCAGCCAATCCCCGAGGTCCATGGCGGCGTCTCAGTTATGAGCGGGTACCGGAGAACTGGGCGCTGCCGAAGGGTCCAAGTGTCACGGTGCCGCTGATCTCATCGCCCTCGATCGCGCCGGTAAATTCAAGCGTCATGTCCATCGGATCGTTGATGGAGACTTTCCAGGATAGTTCGTTCCCGTTGACAGTGCCGTCAAAGATGTCAGTGGAACGTCCCTCGGCTGATTGACTGCCGTTCAGTGAAGTGCCTTCGGTTTTGACCGACAGTGTGGCCCGACGCTCTCCCATCGGGGTATCTATCGCAAGGTTCCAGTTCCCATCTGCGGTCATTTTCCTGCCTTTCTGCCAACGCTCGCATGAGCTGCCGGAAGGATAGCACAGATGCTTGGAGCCACATCTTCACTTGCGTGACTCAGAAGCTGGGGGACGCGCCGGCAAGGACATTGTAGGCCGCCATGGGACGGCGGATGCCCTTGGACGGCGCGGAATTTGCATGATTATTGGAGGCCGCTATCCGGACGCTCCCTCCGCGCAACGCATCGCCATGTCCATCGTCGTCAGGCTCCATCACGCAACACGCTACGAATACGACCGGCCGGTGCAGCTCGGGCCGCAGGCCGTGCGGCTGCGCCCGGCGCCGCATTGCCGCGGCCGTATTTCGCGCTACGCGCTCACGGTGAAGCCGGCGCAGCATGAGGTGCACTGGCAGCAGGATCCCTACGCCAACTGGCTCGCGCGCTTCGTCTTCCGCGAGAAGACCGCCGCGCTGTTGCTCTCAGTCGATCTCGAGGCCGAGATCGCGCCGGTCAATCCGTTCGATTTCTTCCTCGAGCCGTACGCGGAGTCGTGGCCCTTCGCGTTCCCGCCCGACCTGCGCGAGGATCTGGCGCCGTTTCTCAACGCCGAGCCGGCGGGACCCAACCTGAAGGAATTGCTGCGGTCGCTGCCGCGCGAGCCGCAGAATACGATCGACTTCCTCGTCGTGCTCAACCGGCGCCTGCGTCACCTGATCCGCTACGTCACCCGCCTCGAGGGCGGCGTGCAGACGGCGGAGGAGACGCTTGCCTCCGGCATCGGCTCCTGCCGCGATACAGCCTGGCTGCTGGTGCAGGTTCTGCGCGGCGCGGGCCTGCCGGCGCGTTTCGTCTCCGGTTATCTCATCGAGCTTGCCACAGACGCGAAGCCCCCCGCGAGCGATGCCGTCGGCGACCGCGACAGCGGCGCGCTGCACGCGTGGACTGAAGTGTATCTTCCCGGAGCCGGCTGGATCGGGCTCGACCCCACGTCCGGCCTGTTGTGCGGCGAAGGCCACCTGCCGCTCGCCGCGACGCCGCACTACCGGTCCGCTGCGCCGGTCAGCGGCACGGTCGAACCCTGCGAGGTCCGCTTCTCTCACGATATAAGTATCCGGCGGATCGCCGAGACGGCCGATTGACCGCCGAATGAGAACGCCGGGCGGCCGGCGCCATACCGGAGGAACGAATGCGTGCTTATCAACTGCCGAAGGGGGGCGCCGGCATCGACGCGCTGACGCAAGTCGAGCGGCCGGTGCCGAAGCCGCTCTACCGCCAGGTCCTGGTCAAGGTCGGGGCCTGCTCGCTCAACTACCGCGACCTCGGCATCGTGCGCGGCACCTATCGCATGCCGGTGCGCGACAATCTCGTTCCGCTTTCCGACGGCGCCGGCGAGGTGGTCGAAGCCGGTCCTGGCGTCGTCCGCGTCAAGGCCGGCGACAAGGTGGCCGGCTGCTTCTTCCAGCGCTGGCCGGGCGGCGACCTGGGGCCGCGCGTGCACGCTTCGGCGCTCGGCGGCAGCATCGACGGCATGCTTGCCGAATACGTGGTGCTGGAGGAGGAAGGCGTCGTCCCGATCCCCGCGCATTTGTCGATCGAGGAAGCGGCGGCGCTCCCTTGCGCCGCGGTCACGGCGTGGAACGCGATGATGCATCACGCCAGGCTGATCGCTGGCCAGAGCGTGCTGCTCAGGGCACCGGGGGCGTGTCGATCTTCGGCCTGCAACTCGCGCACGCGATGGGCGTGACCGCAATCATCACCTCGTCGAGCGACGAGAAGCTCGCGCGCGCCAAGTCGCTCGGCGCCGCCTGCGGCATCAACTACAAGAGCACGCCGGAATGGGACAAGGCGGCGGTCGAATTCACCGGCGGCAGTGGCGTCGATCACGTCGTCGAGGTCGGCGGGGCGGAGACCCTCACCCGTTCATTCGGCGCCATCCGCCTCGGCGGCAAAATCTCCCTGATCGGCGGCTTGAGCGGCGGCGCGACCGAGCTCAATCCGGGCTTGATCTTCTCCAAGCGCGCCAACGTCCAGGGCATCTATGTCGGCTCGACGCAGATGTTCGAGGCGATGAACGCCGCCATCATCGCCAACAGGCTCAAGCCCGTAATCGACCGGGTGTTCGGTTTCGACGAGGTGCCGGCGGCCTTGCGGCACATGGAAGCGGGCGCGCATTTCGGCAAGATCGTCATCCGCGTCGCGTGAACGGCGCGCCATGCGCCGTCATTGCGAGGCACGAAAGTGCCGAAGCAATCCAGGCCCCACCGCGCGGTTGGATTGCTTCCTCGCCCTTTGGGCTCCTCGCAATGACGTTTCTGTATCGACCAAACAATCAAGGGCTACAGCAGCTTGAGCTGGCGATCCTCGCGCCGGCGCCGGAGCTCGGCCCGCTGCTCCTTGAGCAGCTCGCTTTCGATGTCGCCGAGGAACGGCGAAGGCCTTTGCGTGTGCACGCGGCCGCGCCACAGCCGCTTGAGCGCGCGGCTCAGCACCAGGCGATCCTTCGCGCGAGTCATGCCGACATAGAACAGCCGGCGCTCCTCGGCCAACTCCTCCGGCGCCGCATCCTCGGCCTTGCCCCAGTGCAGCGGCAGCACGCCGTCCTCCAGGCCGACGATGAAGACGCAGGCGAATTCCAGTCCCTTGGCGGCATGCAAGGTCAACAGCGCCACGCCCTCGGCGCGCTCGTCCCAGAAATCGGCGCCGCTCGCGAGTGCGACCGCATCGAGAAAGCGCGCCGGATCGCCGCCGCAGCTTTCGGCGAGCGGCAGCAGAAGCTCAAGCGCGCGTTCGGCCGCTGCCGCCTCGCCCGTGTCGGCGGCGGCGCGCGCCGCGCTCTGCCGCAGTCGTGTCGGAAGATCGATGTCGGCCGGGGCCATCGCCGCATATGCTTCGAGCACGGCGCGGACCGATGGCTCCTGCGCCAGCGCGGCGTGCGAATGCCTGCGGAACGGAATCCCGGAACGCGCGAGCGCTTCGCACAGAACGGCGGCCTGCGCGTCGGTGCGGTAGAGGACGGCGAAATCGGTGAAGGAGAGCGCCGCTTCCCGCCCACCGGTGCGGCTGCTGTCGATCGCGAAGAAGCTTGAGCCGCCGATCGCCTGCTCGATCGTGATGACGACGAACTCGGCCTCGGCCCGCTCGCTGGGCGCCGCGTGGATGGTGATGCGCTCGCGCCGCTCGCGCACGATTTCCGCGATCGGCTCGTCCGCATGCGCGGCGATGACCTGCGAGGAAGCGGCGACGATGGCGCCGCCCGAGCGGTAGTTGCGCCTGAGCGCGATCGTCGCTCCGCCCGGGTAGTCGCTGCCGAAGCGCTCGAAGCAGGCGGCATCGGCGCCGCGGAAACCGTAGATCGCCTGATGCGGATCGCCGATGACGCAGAGATTGCCGGCGGCCGGCGGCGCCAACAGCGTGAGCAGCCGATATTGCCGCGCATCGACGTCCTGGAATTCATCGACGCAGACAAAGCGGAACCGGGCGCGATAGAGCGCCGCAATCTCGGCATTGTCCGCGAGGAGCCGCACCGCCAAGCTGACCAGATCGTCGAAATCGATCCAGTGGTCGGCCGCCAGCATGGCGCGATAGGCGGTCCGCGCCGCCGCGATTTCCCCGTTCGGCTGCGCCTCGCCGCGCTCCGCCTTGGAGATGGCGCGGATGAGATTTTCCGCGCGCGGGCGCGGCAGGCCGAGCGCCGCAGCGAGCGCGGCCGCGCGCTCCGCCTCGCCGGCGACGCGGAAGCCGGATGTGAGACCGGCGGCGGCGGCGTGCTCGCGCAGGATCGCGAGCCCGAGCGAGTGGAAGGTGTGGACAGCGATGCCGCCCGCGTCCGGGCCGAGCATCGCATGCAGGCGGTCGCGCATTTCCGCCGCGGCCCGGCGTGTGAAGGTAATGGCCAGGCATTGCGCGCCGGCGACGCCGCAATCGGCGACGAGATGCGCGATGCGATGGACCAAGGTGCGGGTCTTGCCCGAGCCCGGCCCGGCGACGATCAGCAGCGCCTTCGACCACGGCCGCCGCCGCGCGCTGATCGGGGTCGAGGGCCGAGAGGACGCCTGAGCCTGGCGCTGCGTGCGTGTCGCCTCCCCTTTGTGGGGAGGGGTTGGGGATGGGGGTCGGGAGGTCCTGCGGAGGCTTCGACGGGTGGTACTTTGCTTGCGCACCCTCCCGCACAACGGGCACGGGAACCGCAGCCGGCGACTCGAACAACATGCCGCCCGCCGTTCGGTGCCGCAGCTCGTCCGGCTCGAACAACCGGATGACGCCGTATTCGCCGTCATAGCCGGCGTCGCGGATGACCTTGCCGGCGCGCAGCCGCGCCACGGCTTCGGCAAGCACGGAAGAATCCGCCCGCGAAATATCCTCGAGCGGGACGGCCTGCAGAATGTCGAGCTCGGGGCCGAGGGCTGACAGCAGCCGGCCGTAGCCGCGCTCGACGGTCTTGCTCGAAGGTCCGCTACTTGCGATCTCGCCAAGCATTTCCGGTAAGGCAACGAGGTTCGACACGGCGCCGGCTGTCGCCGGCGGTGCCGCCTCGGCCTCGCTGCGGTCGGCGAGCGTCTCGACGCGGCTGAGGACGCCGACGGTCATGGCGCCGCCGCACACCGGGCAGCGCCCGCCCTGGGCCAGCGTTTCGCGCGGGGAAAACTTCACGCCGCATTTGCGGTGGCCGTCGAGGTGATACTTGCCCTCCTCGGGAAAGAATTCGACGGTGCCGACAAAACCTTGCCCGGTCTCCAGCGCTTTGCGCAGGGCGAAGTAGTCGAGCGCGCAATCGAACGTCGTCGCTTCGCGGCCGAGCTTTCCCGGTGAGTGCGCGTCGGAGTTGGAGACCAACCGGTAGCGGTCGAGCATCGACAGCCGCCAGTTCATCGGCGGGTCGGATGAGAGCCCGGTCTCCACGGCAAAGATTTGATCGGCCAGATCGCCGTAGCATGCGGCGATCGAATCAAAGCCGGACTGCGAGCCGAGCGCGGCGAACCACGGCGTCCAGATATGCGCCGGGATGAGATAGGCGTCGGGACTGGACGTCAGCGTGATCTCGAGAAGGTCGCGCGAGTCGAGCCCGAGGATCGGGCGGCCGTCGGAAGCGATGTTGCCGATGCGCGCCAGGCGCTCGGAAATGCTCTCGGCGGTCGCGAAGTCCGGCGCGTAGATGAGATGGTGCACCTTCCGTGTCTTCCCGGCCTTCTTGTAGATCGTGGAAATTTCCACCTCGAGCATGAAGCGCACCGGCGTCCGGCACGCCGGCGGCAGTCTCTCGGCGACCGCTTGCTCGATCTCGGGTCGCAGACGAAACAGGCCCGGCTCGGCCGGCACCAGTTTCCCCTTGTGCTCGGCGCGCCACGCCGGATGGGTGAAGTCGCCGGTCGCGATGACAGCGAGGCCCTTGCGCGCCGCCCACTCCGCGAGATGTTCGAGGTCGAGATCGCGGCTGGTCGCGCGCGAATATTTCGAGTGGACGTGCAGGTCGGCGTGAAAGCGCATGGCGGCTCCGCGCGCTCCCCGTCTGCGGGAAGCGAAGGAAAGCTACGCGTGCACCTGATTCGGCGGAAAACGGCCTGTGGATGAGCGTTCCCGATGCGCGCTGCGGCCGGGTCGGCGAACGCCTAGACTAATGCGCGGTCACCCGCGGGAATGCGATCTCGACCAGCGTGCCGGCATTGGGCGCGCTCTTGATGTTGAAATGCGCGCCGTTGGCTTCGGCGAGCGCCCTGGTCAAGGGCAGGCCGAGCCCGGTCCCGCCCGAGCCCCAGCTCCCGGACGTCGCCGTCTGCCGGAACGGCTCCAGTGCCGCCTCGACATCCTTCGCGCTCATGCCAACGCCGGTGTCGCGCACGCGCAGCACGGTCTCGCCGCTGTCGGCGCACGCCGTCGATACGATCACCTGGCCGCCGGGACCGGTGAACTTGATCGAGTTGGCGAGGAGGTTGAGCACGATCTGGCGCAGCGAGCGCTCGTCGGCCTTGACCTGCGGCAGTCCCGGCGTCAGCGAGGTGCGGATGATGATGCGCGCCCGGCTCGCCTGCGGCTGCATGATGCCGACGCACTGCTGGGTCAGCTCGTTGAGGCCGACCGGCGCGAAGGTGAGGTCGAGCTGGCCGGTCTCGATCTTGGAAAGGTCGAGCAGGTCGTTGAGCAGCGAGACCAGATGCGTTCCGGCGACGTGGATGTCCTTGAGATAGTCGCGGTAGCGCTCGTTGCCGATCGGACCGAAGTGCTCGGCCATGATCACTTCGGCGAAACCGGTGATGGCGTTGAGCGGCGTGCGAATCTCGTGGCTCACCTTGGCGAGGAAATCCGCCTTTTCGGTTGCCGCCTTGTGCGCCTCGCGCTTGGCCGCCCGCAGCTCTTCCTCGGTCTTGTCCAAGGACTGAAGCCGGGCCTTGAGTTCGCCGATCTGGCCCTCGGCGGCATCGAGCGCGGCCGCGATCGCGCGGCGCTCCTGCTCCATCTCGCGGCTGGCGAGGACCAGCGCGAGTGCGGAGCCGTCGCGCCAGGGAACGGTGAACAGGCGGCCCTCGACCGGGACGCTGTCGCCGCCCCGGGCTGCGAGCAACAGCGGCCGCGCTGACCCGCCCGGCGCGAGCGCGGCGGCGCCGGGGTCGGCAAAGAGCGTAGCCAGGCCGCCGGCCGCCGCCAGCGTGGCGAGATTCTCATGGCCGGTCCATTCGAGGAAGCGGCGGTTGGCATAGAGCAGCGTGTCGTGCTGGTGCAGCAGAACGCCGACGGGCAGGCGGTCGAGCAGCACCGGCTCGAAAGCGGAAAACGCAGCCGGCGGCGCGGCCTCCGCATCGTCACCGCGCGGCGATGCGATGGCGGGAGCGTTCGCCGCGACGGGCTCCGCCGCGGCGGCAATAGTCGTCGGCGCCAAGTCCTGGTTCGTCGGCGGCGCTGCTTGATCCTCCGCGGCCTCGGCCGGTGCTCTTTGCTCTTCGGCGGCGGGCGCAGCGGAACCGTCTTCGGCCTCCGGTGTCTCGTCGCCGCGCAAGCGCGCGTTCAGCTCCTGCGCCAGCTCGCGGAACGCCTTGCGCTCGACCGGACTGAGACTCGGCGCCTTGGCGTCGGTCGGCGCCCCCGAACGGAACGGCACCACGTTTGCTGCAGCGGCATCGGCTACCGGGCGCTCGGCGCGCGGCGCGATTTCCGCCGGGGCGGGCGGTGGCGCCGCAGCGGCAGCGGACGGCGAGGGCGGCTCCGGTGTTGCGGCGACAGGCGGAGCGGGCGCGGCAGCTTGCGTGTCGGCAGGTTGCGTATGGGCAAGCGGGGTGTCGGCAGGCGGGGTGTCGGCACGCGGTGCGATTGGCGAAGCCGGCGATGCTGACGCGCCGTCGCGCTCGGTCGGCGCTTCGGGCTGGGCGCCAAATCCCATCGGTCGCTCGCGGCGGGCGCGCGCCAGCTGGTTGGTGCGGGCGATGTCGCGCAACACGCCGAAGCCGCGATAGCCGCGAAAATTGCGGTTGCGATCAAACACCGGAAGTCCCGACAGCTCGACCGCGAGCCGCTCGCGCGACTCGTCGACCGGCCACGACAGCGTGATGCTGCTCCAGGTCTCGTGCGTGGCGACCGCGCGCGCCACCTGGTTGTCGGGATCGAGGTTCAGTTCGGCGGCGATCTCGCTCCACAGCCGGCCGAACGCCGACGTCGTGCGCGGCCCCATGAGCTCGATGAACTCGTCCGAGCCGATGGCGAAGCGGCCATCCGCATCCATCTGCCAGACGAAGCGCAGCGGATGGCGGCGCTCGCTCGCCGCAATGTCGGTTGCGGGAGCTTGGGCAGGAGGCAAGACCAGCTGGATGGCGCCGGCGTTTGCCTCCGCCGGCGCCGCACCGTTCGTGAGCGCTTCCGATGGCGAGGCCGATGGCGCGGCGACAGCGGACGCCTCGCCTGCGTGCGCCTGAGGACTTGGCGGTGCTTCAACGTGCAAGGAAGCGGGCGCGGTGGCGGGCACCTCCTGGACGGACCGAGAACTTGGCGGCGCTTCAACGTCCAAGAGAGCCGGTGCAGCAGCCGGCGCCTCCGGGGCGGGCAGGGGACTCGACGGCGCTTCAGCGTCGGAGGGCGCCGGCGCGGGAGAAGGCGCTGGCGCGCCCGCTTCTGCAGGAGTCTGTTCCGCAAGAATTTCGCCTGCCCGCGCAGCAAACATCAGCACCAGGACGGTCGAAGCATCGCTGCCGAGGCGCTCGACGGTGACCGGTCCGTAGGGTGTCGCGCCGCTGGCGCTGCCGTTGACGAGGGCGGGGGCGGCGACGGCGTCGACGCCGAGTGTCGAGAGCGTCGCTGTGCCGACAAAGCGCGTGAGCGCCGGTTCGGTCGCATAAAGAAGCGTGCCCTCGCGGGCGAAGGCCGCGAGCGCACGCCTGCGATCGGCAAGCAGCCGGCGCACACGCTCGCGGAGCGGCAGCGGCGGCCCCGCCGGCTCGGTGGCGATGATCAGGACGACGGGCGTGCCGTCGGCGAGAATGAGGCGCGAGCAAACACAGGTGAGCGCGCGGCCGAAGTCGGCACCGAAACCGCGCAGGCGTTCGAGCCGCGGCTGGCCCGACGTCGGCAGGGTCGCAGCCAGACGGACGATCTGCGCGGCGGTCGCGTCCTTGACGCCGAACCGGCGCTCTTGGCATTCGCCCGCGTCCGCCGCTCCGAAGATCGCGGCGCCGACGGCGTTCGCCCAGATGATGCGCGATCCGTCCGTGCTCCAGAGCCACGCGGGGGCTGGGCCCGTGGCATGGGCCGCGAGCTTTGCGGCGAGTTGCGGATCGCGCAACGGCGCCAACACTGACTCCACCAGCGGCATGCGACGGAACTCATTTCCCTAACAAATTCTTAATAGTGCCGAGCGGGCGTGCCGTCCATGCCGCACCCCCTACTCGCGCGCGACAAGGAGAGATAACCTTAACTGCAACGCACGCTCGGCGGCGCAGTCGATCAGGGCCGGCGCTAAGAAGGAACTCTCGCGGCGATGACGCCGCGGCTATAGGAGCGAAGGATGGCCAAGGAACCTTTCGAGCAATTCGGAATGCCCAAGGAGATTCGGGCCTTCGTCGAGCAAAGCGTGACCCAGGCGAAACATGCCTTCGACGGCTTCATCCAGGCGGCCAATCAGGCCATGGGGCAGTTCGAGGGCCAGGCCCAGGCCGCACGTGGCGGCGCCAACGAGATTGCGCACAAATCCATGGCCTATGCCGAGCAGAACATGGCGGCGACGTTCGAATTTGCCGAGAAACTGATGCAGGCCAAGGACGCGACCGAGGTCATGCGGCTGCAGTCGGACTACCTCGGGCGGCAGATGCAGGCGCTTTCAACCCAGGTCCAGGAGCTTGGACAAAGTGCTGCCAAAATGGTGGTGGATGCTGCAAAACCTCGGCCGTGATACCGGCCCAGCGCACCCCTCCCGATAAAATATAAATAATTTCAAAACCTTAGCTCTAATTGTGCGATGCAATAATTTCTATTGCAATGCACCAAAGCCTTTGCTATATTGGTCTGAGAAGACCGGTGCTTCGACTTGTGTCCCGCGTTCGGCACCGGGAATTCGCGAATGAAGGTG
>Ga0210405_10006315_pt1 | contig 10609 bp, 8 predicted proteins | sample IncBWH11MmetaG_FD_155492 | JGI IMG/M metagenome (GOLD analysis project Ga0210405, IMG submission 155492) | Forest soil microbial communities from Barre Woods Harvard Forest LTER site, Petersham, Massachusetts, United States - Inc-BW-H-11-M | ecosystem: Environmental > Terrestrial > Soil >... | reverse complement strand
GGAGCTCGCAAGCCCGCCGCACCTCTTCACGGCAGCGCCAGGCGCTCGTCGGATGGCTCGACACCATCCGCCGCATCGGCAAAGGTCACGGAATTCGTGTTTCTCTTCTGCGCACCGAAGCCGCCAAGAAAATGAGCGAGTGCCGCGGAGCCGTGCCCGTGTGGGTCATGCCGCTCTCGCACGTGGTAGAAAACTTCGACCCGCGCACGACTCACTTCGACGTGGTGATCATCGACGAAGCCAGCCAAAGCGATGTGATGGCACTCGTCGCCCTGTATCTGGGCAAAACCGTCCTCGTCGTTGGCGACCACGAACAGGTCAGCCCGTCCGCCGTCGGGCAGGACCTGGGCGTCATTCAGAACCTCATTTTCCAATATCTGCGTGGCATCCCGAACTCCGACCTTTACGACGGACAAATCTCTATTTACGATCTCGCCCGCCAGTCTTTCGGCGGGACCACCTGTCTCGTCGAACATTTCCGGTGCGTTCCCGAAATCATTCAGTTCAGCAATATGATTTCTTACGACGGGCGCATCAAGCCACTGCGCGATGCGAGTCGCGTCCATCTGCGTCCGCACACCTTCGCGCATCGCGTGTCTGGTTCCAGCCGCGATGGTAAGGTCAATCGCCAGGAAGCTCTGACCATCGCTTCGCTCGTTGCCGCCGCCATGGAGCAACCCGAATACCGCAAGAACGACGCGGGCCAGCCTTTGAGTATCGGCGTGGTATCCCTCGTCGGCGACGAACAAGCCATCGAAATCGACAACCTCATCCACGCAAGTGTTTCGCCTGACCGCTATGAGCTTCATCGGGTTCTTTGCGGCAACGCCGCGCAATTCCAGGGTGATGAGCGTGACGTGGTGTTCATTTCGCTCGTCGATACTGCTGAACGTGGCGCGCTTTCCCTGCGCGATCAGGAACTCTTCAAGCAGCGCTTTAATGTCGCAGCTAGTCGCGCCCGCGACCAGATGTGGATCGTGCATTCGCTCAGTCCGCACAACGACCTGAAAGCCGATGACCTGCGCCGGCAATTGATTGAGCATGCCGAAGACCCCGCACGCCTCATGCGCGCACTCGAAGAGAAAGACAAGCGTACGCAATCGAACTTTGAACGTGAAGTGATGAAGCGCCTCGCCGCAGCGGGCTACCGTGTCACGCCGCACTGGAAGATCGGAACGTTCCGCATCGATCTGGTTGTCGAAGGCGAGGGCAAGCGTCTGGCCATCGAGTGCGATGGCGACCGCTATCAGCCGCTTGAGAAGTTGTCAGAAGACATGGATCGGCAGTCTGTCCTCGAACGCATGGGTTGGATTTTCACGCGCATCCGCAGTTCGGAGTTTCTCCGCAATCCCGCTCGTGCAATGAAACCTATCTTCGAAAAATTAGAGGCGCTGGAGATTCCATCTGCCGGCAAAACAAGAGAAATCCAAGAAGGTCCGTCCTCACATGAGGTAATCGACCACGTGATCCGCCGCGCCGAAGAGCTTCGCAAGACTTGGTCGAAGACGAATGGCGTGGTTGCGCGTTCGTCGGCTCTGGCATCGGCGGCCTCGAAGGTTTAGTGCGGACCGCAGCCGTCTGGACCTAGCAGGCTGCGGAAAAAACTCAACGTGTCATTCCGAACCCGTTCGGTTTTTGAACGGGGTTCGGAATCTGCTTTTTCCTCGGTTTTCCTGCGAACAGCAGACCCCTCACCCGCAAACGACGCGGGTTCGGGATGACAAATGCGCCTTTTTCCGCAGCCGTCTGGAGCCTAGGGCAGTTCGCCGACTTTGTTTAGCTAGTCAAAGTAATTGGTGTTCGCCACGCGCGAGACGGGCGCTTCGACGGCCGATTGTATATGGAAAATAGCGGAAATTAGGGATTAGAAGATTTCTGCCAAATTACAACTGCAACGACCGCCGGGTGGAGACCGTGCGGGCGGATTGCCCTAGCAGCCTGCGGAAAAACTCAAAAATATGTCATTCCGAACCCCGTTCGGTTTTTGAACGGGGTGAGGAATTTGCTTTTTCCTCGGTTTTCCTGCGAACAGCAGATCCCTCACCCGCAAACGACGCGGGTTCGGGATGACAAATCCGACTTTTTCCGCAGCCTGCTAGGTAGTTTCTAACCGATGCTCGAATCAAGCATCCAAGCTTCGAGGGGTAGTCTCTGAGAGGTTTGCCCGATGCGAACAGAAGAAGCAACCGAAGGGCCTCAGCTTTCAGCCGCTACACGGTTCGAATCGCTCGTCGCGGTATCGAAGGCGATCGGAATGCATCGAGATCCGAAGGAACTGTTTAGCGTGCTGGCGAGAGAGTTGCGTCGGGTCGTTCCGTTTGACTATATCTGTGTGACGGTTCGTGATGAGAAATCCAATACATTTCACCGGCATTCTATCGACGCGAAAACAGAAGCAGCTATCCCTCCAGACCCAGAACTAGCCATGGAGGAATCGGATGCCTGGTGGGTCTACCAGAATCAAGAGCCTCTGGTGACCTCGCACGAGACTCACGACGCTCGCTTTTCCAAGCTCCAAGAGGTTTTGAAGAAATACGGAGTCCACTGTTTGTGTACTCTCCCCCTAACGACAGCCCATAGCAAAGTCGGAACGCTCACCTTTGGCAGTAAGGTTCCGGATATCTATACGGCCGAAGAAGTTTCCTTTCTTTCGGTGGTGGCTGAGCAGATCGCTCTCGCATTCGACAATGCGTTACATTTTGATGCAGCGCAAGCCTCACAGCAACAGTTGCGAAAGAAGAGCGAGCGGGTTGGACTTCTCCTGGAATTGACCAATCACGTGGTTTCCAATCTTGAGTTCCGGGATGTTCTCCGGGCGGTAGTGGCGAGCACGCGCCGGGTTATGGGCTGCGAGGGCGCCGGCATTGCTCTTTCCGATGCCGACAACACAGAGTTGCGGATCTATGCTATGGATTTTCCCTTTAGCGACGAATCCGTCCAAGAGGAGAGCCTTGTACGCATTGATGAAGATATCTCGGGAGCGGTCTTTCGCACCGGCAAACTCTGGTGCGGCAGCGTCCAGGAGGCGAGGCGACTGGGAATGAGGGACACCGCGAAAGCCGAGGTTGGAACGGTCTGCATCCTTCCTCTTGTCAGCCGAGGTCGCGTGCTGGGCACATTCGGTGTCGTCAAATATCAGGACGCCGCGTTTAGTGGCGACGATATCAAGTTTCTTTCCCAGATCGGAAATCAAATTGCCATTGCCGTAGAGAATGCATGTGCCTTTGGGCAGATTCGAGAGCTGAAAGACCAGCTGTCCAAAGAGAAGCTGTACTTGGAAGATGAAATCCGCACGGAAATGAATTTCGCTCAGATCATCGGGAGTAGCGCTTCTCTGCGCAGAGTCCTGAAGCGCGTGGAAACCGTCGCACCGACTGATTCGACTGTGCTGATTTACGGAGAGACAGGGACAGGAAAAGAGCTGGTTGCGCGAGCCATTCATGATTTGAGCCCGCGGCGCTCGAAGCCCTTTGTCAAACTCAACTGCGCGGCCATCCCCACGGGCTTGCTGGAAAGCGAGCTATTTGGACACGAGAAAGGCGCATTCACAGGCGCGATCGCGCAACGCATTGGCCGCTTCGAAGTGGCCAATGGCGGCACCATTTTTCTGGACGAAGTAGGCGAGATTCCTCTCGAACTGCAGACCAAACTCCTCCGAGTCCTGCAAGAGCGGGAGTTTGAGCGGTTGGGAAGCTCGCGCACGCTTCGGACCGATGCGCGTTTGATTGCCGCGACGAACCGCGACTTAGAAGCAATGGTGAGCGAGCAGAAGTTCCGATCCGATCTCTTTTTTCGCTTGAATGTTTTTCCCGTACACGTTCCGCCCTTGCGGGACCGCCAGAGCGACATTCCGCTCCTTGTGCGGCACTTCACGCAGCAGTTTTCCCGTCGAATGAACAGAGCGATTGAGACAATTCCATCTGCCGCAATGGATGCCCTGGGCCGCTATCATTGGCCGGGGAACATACGGGAACTTCAGAATGTGATCGAACGCGCCGTAATTATCTCGACGGGCCCTTCTCTAAGAATGGATGTCAGCGATCTTAAATCTCCCGAGGCCAGCCTTCCGGCGGAAAGACCCGCATCTCCGAAACCGACAAATGGCGCTCTTAGCGAGGTTTTGGAAGAAACGGAACGTCAACAGATTCTTAAAGCTCTGAAACAGAGCAATTGGGTTGTAGCCGGTCCCCACGGCGCAGCGGCACATCTTGGCATGAAGCGGTCCACCCTTCAGTTGAGAATGCATAAACTCGGGATTGCACGCGATTCTGCAAAGTGGCAGCACCAATCCTAGGCACAGCTCATCAAGAGTTCCCTCCCCAACCACGACTGCTTTCGTGCGCCAGGAAACTGGCAGGCCTGCCATCTCGCTGGCACCCACACGATGGCAGCTTGATCTAGGGAGCGGCCTTTCCGCTAGGCATCCCGGTCCAAATCAACAAGTTCCGCAATCCTGGCAACGCCTCCGCCATGGCCCTCGTGATGCATTTCTGCGCAGTTGAGGTGCTTGCCCATGGTCGGAATGCGAATCATGCGTGAACCTGTGAGGTCTCAATCACGATCCTCCGAAAAGCCTGCCCGGTCTTCCATCTTGGAAATCGCCTCCTGGATTCCTAGCCGAATTCAGGCCATCTCCCCGCTGGTGGATCGTCTGATGCTGTTGATTGAAGGTTCGCAATGTATTCCCGGTGAGGAACCAGATGTAGAACTGGCACTTCGGGAAGCTCTGGCAAACGCCGTCGTGCACGGAAACGAGAAAGGACAGATAAAAGTGCACATCCGTTGCTGGTGCGGACCGGGCGAAATTTCGATCGTCGTCTCCGATCAAGGCAAGGGATTCGACTTCAGAAATATCACTGGTGAGGGTGGGACGCCCGAGCCTGCTCGCGAAAAAGGGTACGGAATTCAGCTGATGAAAGCGTACATGGACGAAGTCTACTTCGAACGCGGCGGTTCAGAAGTGCATATGCGCAAGCGCCCTCGAAGACGTTGGCATTAGGAATTTACGATCGTCTCGAGAGTCTGCGGTCGATCCAGGCTCGGCACTGATTTCCGGACGATCGCCAGTGTAGCTCAACAGTAGGGAGCTGCTGAAATGTTGCGAATCACGGTTGCGGAAACAGCCACCGAACAAAGGTGGACGATCGAAGGTCGATTGGTCGAGCCGTGGGTCGCCGAGCTGAGAACAAGCTGGAAGAAGAGACATCGCGCGCAGAACGAACGCAGCTGCACAGTCGATCTCAGTGCGGTCACGTTCATCGACAGGAGAGGACAAAGACTCTTGCGAGCAATGTCCAAGGAAGGCCCGCAATTCATCGCCACGACCACCTACATCAAGCGTGTACTCGATCAATTGAAACCTAACGGAAAGCGCCGCCTCCTCAAACTCGTCTCTTGCTTGTTCATCAAATCGACGTGAGCGTCCGGTGAGCGCGGCCGAAGCTGGCATCTCGGGCGAAGAACTCTGGCGACCCAAAGGCAACCCTTGGATCATTGCCGTTGCGGTTTCACTCGCGGCGTTCATGGAGGTGCTGGATACCAGCCAGGAACGACCACGAGTTCAACGGCGCTTACGCCCGGCTCCAAGTCCTTGTCGATTGTGCAGGTGAACGCCAGGAACTCGCGGCAGCGGCCGAACCAATTAACGAACTTCGAAGCCAATGTGCAAGTGAAACCGTAATTTCCGGCCGTTCTGCCCACTCCGAATAACATTCCCTTTCACCTGCCAGAAAACTGGTACCGTACCATCGCCCTGGCAGTGCCACCGTGGCAGTTTGATTAAGCGGGTCGTACCTCCGCTCCTCATCTCACGACAAATCAACAAGTTCGGCCGTTTCAGAAACACTTCGCGCTTTGGCACGCGCGATGCAGTTTCCGGGAGCATGAGGCGTTTGCCATGACTCGAATACAAACAGCGAACGAACCATTAGGTTTGCGGCCACAGCCTGCTGGGAGACACACGGATCCTCGCTTCGAGATCGAGGCCTGGATGCCGAGTGAAATCAGAGCGATCTCCCCGCTGATGGACAAGTTGATGCGACTCATCGAGGGATCCCAATGCGTTTTCGGCGACGAACCCTCCGTGGAGCTCGCACTTGCGGAGGCTCTGAACAATGCAGTCGTTCACGGCAACCGCTTGCAGCACGAAAAGCTGGTTCAAGTTCTTTGCCGCTGTGAATTGGGAAAGGGGATTTTTGTCGTCGTCAAGGACCAGGGACAAGGATTTGATCCGAACACGGTGCCCGATCCGACCGCTGCCGAGAACATCAGCGCCGACCACGGGCGTGGCATCTGGCTGATGAAGACCGTGATGGACGAGGTCTCTTTTGAATGCGGTGGCACCGAAGTCCGCATGCGGAAGACACCGAGACGCAAACCCGGAACTGAGTGCGAGGCGCCAACGAAATAGCTTCCTTCAGTTCGAGAAACAGAGCTGACCCCGGCGCCGCTTCTAGTCAGCAAGCGAGCGAGTCGATTCGCCAAACGAAAGAGATTTGACGTGTTGAAGATCACGAGAACCGGAACGCCAGAAGAAGAGAAATGGATTCTGCAAGGCCGCTTAGTCGGGTTGTGGGCTAGCGAAGTGAGAAGAATCTGGAAAGAGACCCATCGAACTGGCGACAACCTTAAATGCATCGTCGATCTCAATGAAGTCACGTCGATCGACAAGACGGGTGAGAGGCTCTTGCAAACGATGTCAAAGCAGGGTGCGCAATTCGTCGCCACCGGTGTGTACATCAAGCACGTGCTGCAACAGAGGTGTGCAAGATGAATCCGTCAAGGAGTCGAATCATGCCAACGAAATCCATGGGCAACATCGACGAAGAGGAAGCAGCGAGTGCCATTATCGACAGTACTCCCCAAAAAGGAGACATGCCCCTCGTTGCTGCCGCGAAAAACGGAAATAGAAAAGCCTTTGACATCCTGGTCGAACGTCACCAGCAAAGGATTTTCTTCGTCGCGTTGCGCATGACCCGCAGGCGAGAAGATGCCGAGGACGTTGTGCAGCAAAGTTTTCAAAACGCTTTCACTCATCTGCGCACATTTGAAGGGAGGTCTGCCTTTTCCACCTGGTTGACGCGTATCGCCATCACCGAAGCACTCATGTTCTTACGGCGAAGTCGCGGGTCTCGCGAAGTGTTGATCGACGATTTAAACGGAAATGAAGAAACCGCAACCGTTCTGGAGGTTCCTGACTCAAGTCCGGATCCGGAGGCTATCTATTCACAGCGAGAGTGGGTCGAAATGCTGTCCTTGGCTATGAATGACTTGCCGGCTGGAATACGCAGGGCGATCCAACTGCGCGAGCTCGACGAGCGATCATCGGAAGAGACCGCCCGAATCATGGGAATTTCCGTTAGCGCGTTGAAGGGCCGGATGTTTCACGGAAGAAGGAAATTGCGCGAGAGATTTGAGCAAATTGTCGAACCGGCTTGGATGTTCGCAAAGAAAACCCCACGAACGATCGGTAACACAAGAGATGTCTTACAAGACCCGGTTCCCTGCGACGCGTCTAGTTGAAGCGGGGGCGAAAGGAGCCCGTATGGTGACGTTTCTGTTTGTCGCCGTATTGGCGATTCTGATTTTTCTGTGTTTCACCAGCTCGAACGGTGTTACTGGCACGAAGCGTCGTCACTGAGTTGAATCCGCGACGACAGAATTCCGTCGGCAGATTAGTTTGTGCGTAAAAGCCTGTTTCATGAAATTGATCTGTCCCTGCGGAGCAAATTCTAAACGGAGAGAAAGATAAAAATGCAGGCGCGCCGAATTTCCGATCCGGTCATTAATGCACACACAAGAACGTCGCAGAGCGAGAGTTCTGATGAAGTGCCTCATGACGTGGAAACGAGAGGACTCGGGTATGACATTGAAAGCCAAGAGAAATGAGAATTTGGAGCTTCACGCAGGCCCCATTTCGCCTCACGCAGAAGATGCCCCTGCAAACCACGCACAAAATCAAGACGAGATCAGGCGCCGCGCGTACGAAATTTACCAGGAGCGCGCCGGCCTGCCAGGACGTGAGCTTGAGGACTGGCTCCAGGCGGAAAGCGAATTCGAAAGTGCGGCACGCTTTATGCGAACGGCAATAGGAGAAAAACACAGACCGTGACATTCCACACTCGAGCAAGCAACGCTATGGCACCGAGCGAAGACAGTCGAACCACCATCAAGCCACCTTTGGCAAATAGTAAGGCCACTCTGCCAACGGTCATCCTGTTGGTAGCCCTTGCTATTTTTGCGTCAAGTTGCAATCGCGGCCGGGCAGCAACGGCGACGGCGACGCCAGAGGTCGAAGTGGCCACGGTAGAACAACGGGATGTCCCTGTATTCAGCGAATGGGTAGCGACGCTGGACGGATACGTGAACGCCCAGATCCGGCCGCAGGTCTCAGGCTACATCATCAAGCAAGACTACGTAGAAGGTTCGGTCGTTCGCAAAGGCCAAGTGCTGTTCGAAATAGATCCGAGGCCTTTCTCGGCAGCCCTCGACCACGCAAAGGGCGATCTTGCGCAGTCGCAAGCACAACTTGGCAAAAGCACGCTCGATGTAGAACGCGATACACCTCTCGCAGAAGCCAAAGCCATCGCCCAGAGCCAATTAGATAACGAGGTTCAGGCCAAGCTAGGTGCCCAGGCGGCCATCGAATCGGGCAGGGCCACGGTGGAGCAGGCAGAACTAAATCTGGAGTGGACGAAAGTCACCTCGTTGGTGGATGGAATTGCCGGTATTGCACAAGTCCAGATCGGGAACCTCGTGGGACCCACCTCGGTTTTGACTTCCGTTTCGCAAGTCGAACCCATCAAAGCTTATTTCCCGATCAGCGAACGGGAATACGTCCTCGTACAAAAGGAACGCGATGCCACTCCCAGCAAGCACGCTATCCGGTTTTTCGGAAGCTCGCTCGATCTGATCCTGACGGACGGCAGCATCTACCCGCAAAAAGGCAAAATCCTGCTGGCGGATCGGCAAGTGGATCCCAACACGGGCACGATTCGGATCGTAGCGGCCTTTCCCAATCCCGGCAACGTCCTCCGTCCCGGCCAGTATGGACGTGTGCGTGTCGAAACCGACATGAAAAAAGGCGCTCTGCTGTTACCGCAGAGCGCTGTTGCACAGTCGCAGGGCAGCTACCAGGTGGCGGTTGTCGGCGGCGACCACAAAGTTAGTATGCGCACCGTGAAGCCTGGCGCGACGGTTGGGACTATGTGGGTGATTGACGAGGGCCTCAAACCGGGTGAGCAAGTCGCAGCCGAAGGGCCGCAAAAGCTCAAAGAAGGAACTCTCGTTACACCGAAGCCGGTACATCTTTCCGGGGAAGGAAACTGAACCGTGTCAAAGTTCTTCATCAACCGTCCGATCGTGGCGATGGTGATCGCTATCCTTACGGTGATTGTGGGCGCGGTCACCATCACAAGCCTGCCCGTGGCGCAGTTTCCCAACATCGTTCCACCGGAGATTCAACTGCAGGCTAGTTATGTCGGCGCGGACGCGCAGACCCTGGAGCAATCCGTTGCCACGCCTATCGAACAGCAAATCAACGGCGTCGACAACGTGAACTACATGTATTCCCTGAACGCCACCGCTAATTCACAAACGACCATGGTCGTGGACTTCGACCTGAAAACGGACCCGAACACCGACTTGACTCTCACGCAATCGCGCGAGCAACTGGCTGCCGGTCAGCTTCCACCGGACGTTAACACCTACGGGGTCACCATTCGAAAGTCCGTGACCGCCCCGCTCATGCTGGTCGGCCTATTTTCCCCGAATGGCACCTACGATACCAAGTTTCTTGGCAACTACGCGTATATCAACCTCAACGACCCCATCGCCCGTTTGTACGGTGTGGGCCAGACACAGGTTTTCGGCGCGGGACAATATGCGATGAGGCTGTGGGTGCAGCCTGACAAACTGGCGAAGCTGGGCATCACGGTCACTGACATCGTCAATGCAGTGCAGGCGCAGAACACGGTTAATCCTGCGGGTCAGGTGGGCGGCGAACCAGCGCTCCCGAACCAGCAGTTCACTTATTCCGTGCTCGCGCAGGGCCGCCTAACGTCCACGGAACAGTTCGAGGACGTGATCGTGCGCGAGGCGCCAGATGGCGGCATTGTTCGCGTGAAAGACGTCGCCCGCGTCGAGCTAGGCGCGCAGGACTACAGCGTTGTCAGCCGCTTGAATGGCAAGCCCGCCATCGTCATTCCCGTTTACCAGTTGCCTGGTTCCAATGCAGTCCAAACGGCCGCAGGCGTCCGAAAGCTGATGGCCGAGATGAAGCGGCGCTTCCCGCAAGACATGGATTACGCCATATCCCTCGACCAGACGAGCGCAGTTACCGAGGGCATAAAGGAGGTCATTCAAACTCTTTTGATCGCCATCGTGCTGGTCATCCTTGTAGTCTACCTTTTCCTACAAGACTGGCGCGCCACGCTGATCCCGATGCTGGCCGTTCCCGTCTCTCTGGTAGGCACTTTCGTTCTGTTCCCGCTCTTTGGCTTCTCTATCAACACGCTTTCGATGTTCGGGTTGGTCCTAGCGATCGGCCTCGTCGTAGACGACGCCATCGTTGTCGTCGAAGGTGTACAGCGCCATATCGAGGAGGGACTTG
>Ga0210405_10006314_pt1 | contig 10610 bp, 10 predicted proteins | sample IncBWH11MmetaG_FD_155492 | JGI IMG/M metagenome (GOLD analysis project Ga0210405, IMG submission 155492) | Forest soil microbial communities from Barre Woods Harvard Forest LTER site, Petersham, Massachusetts, United States - Inc-BW-H-11-M | ecosystem: Environmental > Terrestrial > Soil >... | reverse complement strand
GCGACGTATTTGCGTTCGATACGGGACCGGGCAACATGATCGTGGACGCGCTGGTGGAATTCGCGATGCGCGGTCGCGCGCATTACGACAGCGACGCAAAGATTGCCATGCGCGGTGAAGTTATTCCAGAGCTGCTTGAGCGCTTGATGCGCGAGCCGTATTTGCGCAAGGCGCCGCCGAAAACGGCCGGACGCGAGCAGTTTGGGCGCGCGTATGCCGAGAAACTTATGGCGTGGGGCAAGCGTCATCGTGCTCGTATGGAAGACTTGGTGCGGACGGCAACCGTATTCACGTCCCTTTCGATTGGGGATGCGCTTCGCCGGCTTGTTTTTCCACGCACGCGCATCGACCAATTGATCGTGGCGGGAGGCGGAGCGCGAAATCCATTGATGATGGCGCAGCTTGCGGCTGTGTTACCGGAGATTGAGATCGTGCCGTCGAGCCGATTCGGAGTGCCGTCGGAAGCGAAGGAAGCTTTTGCGTTTGCGGTGCTGGCTTATGAGGCGTTTCACGGACGCGCGAACAATCTACCGTCGGCTACCGGCGCAAAGCGAGCTGCGGTGATGGGCAAGCTGGTGCATGGTTCAGCGCGCACGGCAGAACAAGCTAACCACAGATTTGACCATGATAGAGGCTGATGAACGCAGATAACAACTCGGGTTACGGCTGGCGCGGGAGGGCGATCGCTTTCACCGTCGTGGTTTGTACGGCGCTTGGAGGTTGCTCTTCTTCGAGGCGTTCGAGCGATCGCGGGACGCTTAATTTTTTGATTGAGTCGATGCCGGTGAACCTCGATCCCCGCGTTGGCACCGACGCAAATTCGCAGTATCTGGACGGGCTGATTTTTTCCAGCTTGGTCGCGCACGACGCGGAGATGAACATCGTGCCAGATTTGGCCGAGCGTTGGGAGACGCCCGATCCGTTGACGTACGTGCTGCATTTGCGGCGCGGGGTCAAATTTCATGACGGGCGGCCGCTGACCTCGGCCGATGTGAAGTACACATTCGCGACGATATTGAATGGCGATGTGAAGACGCCAAAGCGCGGGACTTATCGCATGGTTGCGTCGGTCGAAACGCCGGACGATGCGACAATTGTATTTCATCTGCGGGAGCCCTACGCGTCGTTCCTATGGAACTTGACGCGCCCGGGAGTGGGAATCGTGCCACAAGGATCGACCGTGGCGGAAAATTCGCAGCACCCCAACGGGACAGGGCCATTTCGTTTTGTCAGCGCAACGGCGGACGAGGATGTGGTTCTGGAGCGAAACTCAAATTATTTCGGCTGGAGCAAAACCGCCGGTGATGCGCATCCTGTGATGCCAGGGGCGAAGACTGACATGGTTCGGATATCTTTGCCGGAACGCGATCATGCGAATGGCGGGTCTGACGCCGCGACGGGACTGGTTGAGAAGGTACGGTTTCGCGTGGTGCCAGACGCGATTGTTCGAGCTCTCGAACTGCGGAAAGGTACCGCCGATCTATTGATGAATGGGTTGACGGCGGACATGTCGGTGACGCTCGCCAAAGAAGGGCTCGTGGCCGAGGAGCAGCCGGGGACGATGCTTGGCTATATCGCCTTCAATTTCGACGATCCGATTCTCGCGCACCGCGAAGTTCGGCAGGCGCTCGCGTATGCCACAGACCGCACGACGCTGATTCGCTACCTGATGCACGGACAGGCGCGGCCCGCGTCGAGCCTGCTGCCGCCGAACCACTGGGCGAACGAGCCCGACGTGAAGCAGTACGGCTTCGATCCGGCGCAGGCCGAGCGGCTGCTCGACGCGGCGGGCTTCCCGCGCGGCGTGGACGGCGTGCGGTTTCACCTGGAGCTGAAAAGTTCTACGGAAGAATCGGCGCGTCTGCTGTGCGAGGCGCTCGCGGACGAATGGAAGCGCGTGGGAATTCAGATCGACCTGCGACCGCTCGAGTTTGCGACGTTTTACGCGGACATCGTGCGCGGAAGCTTTCAGCTTTATACGCATCGCTGGGTCGGCGGCAACAACGATCCGGACATGTTCGAGTACGTTTTCAGTTCGAAGAAGATCCCGCCCGATGGCGCGAATCGAGGGCACTATCGCAACGCGGCGCTCGATGCGCTGCTCGATCAGCAGCGCGTCGAGATGGATCGGGATAGGCGCAAGACGATCCTTTCACAAGTACAGAAAATCGTTGCTGACGACGAGCCGTACATCAACCTGTGGTACTGGGACAATGTGTGCATCCATCAACCGCGAATCGGAAATGTGACAATCTCGCCGACCGGCGACTACGAGTTCATTGAATCGGTAACGACGAACTAGCAGGAGCCGAAGATCCGATTGCGCGCTTCGCTTCCCGTCCCCGCCGCGCGGCTTCACCTGAATAGTTCAGAAGGATTTTGCCGCTTCTTCCGCGGTGTCGAAAATTTCGAAGACCAGGAAGAGCCTTGTGATCTTCAGCATATCCTGCATGCGCGGACTGAGGTTGGCGAGCTTGAGCACGCCACCGGCCATCTGGGCTGACGCGAAGAGCCGGGCGAGCAGTCCCACGCCCGCGCTATCAATGTAAAAAACGTCGCCAAGCTCGAGCACCACGCGCTTCGATTCCGTCAGCGTGGATTTGACGAGGTCGCGCAGATCCGCGGACTCTTCGCCGAGTATGAGAGGCCCACTGCACTCGATAATCGTCGCGCCGGCGAAGGTGCGAGCCGTGAGATGGAGCGTCAAGCGAGCTTCCTCTAGCCGTGCAGAGCTTTGCGGATTTCAGCTTCGGGGATGGCGCCTTCACGAACGATGGACCATTCGCTGCCGTCGACGCGAACGATCGTGGAGGCGAGAGTGGCGCCGGTGTCACCGCTATCGAGGATGAGTGGAAGGCGGTCGCCGAATTGCTTGACGATCTGGCTTCCATTCGTGCACGAGGGAAAGCCCGAGAGGTTCGCGCTGGTACCGGTTATGGGTCCGCCAACAGCTTCGATTAGGGAAGTAACGATGCGCGAGTCGGGCCAGCGAAGAGCGACGCGACCGCTGTTTCCCGTCACCTTGAGCGGCATGCGATGAGTTGCCGGGACGACGAGCGTCAGCGCGCCGGGCCAGAATTTGTGCGCCAGAGTGAGAAACGGATGGGGGGCGTCGCGAATCAGAGTGACCGACTGCTCGATCGAGCTGACGAGAATCGGAAGAGCTTTCGATTCCGCGCGGCCTTTCACGCGGAAAACTTCTTCGATCGCCGAGAGATTGAACGGATCTGCGGAGAGAGCGTAAAACGTATCGGTGGGCACGGCCACGACGTGGCCGCGTTGGATGAGGTTCGCGGCCAAGCTGACAACCGTTGATTCCGGCGCTTCCGCTGAAATTCTTAGAACTTCGACCGGCAAATGAGCGCTCGCGGCGGGTTACGCCATGCTTCTGCGGCAAGCTACCACAGCCACAGCGATGTAAGCAAGACGGAGCCCGAGGAACGAGCCGGAGAATCAGTGACTTACAATCATGCGCGCTTGTTTACGAGGCGTGTCACGTTTGTTAGGCTTGCCTCATGGCTCGACGATTTTCCCTTTCCGGCCGCGAGGGCTCAACTTCCAGGCCGACGGCCAAGACGAGCGCTGGCTTGCGTGAAGCGCCCACGGACACAATTACAAGCCGCGATAACAAGTGGCTGAAGATGTTCCGCGCCGCGCTGCGCGGGACTGGGCCGGCGGCGGGCGAGTCTCTTGGCGTTGAAGGTCCGAAGTTGATTGAAGAGGCAGTGCGGTCGGGACTGGAAGCGGAAGCACTCCTTGTGAGTGAATCGGGAGAGGCGGAACTTTCGCGGATTCTGTGCGCTGCAGGCGAAAGCGACTCGGGAATTCCGCGATCGCGGATCCTGCGGACGACGGACAAATTATTTGCAAGTGTAGCCGGGACGGAAGCGCCCCAAGGCGTCGCCGCCCTGTTCAGGGCGCGCGAGTGGGAGTTCGATGATCTCCTGCGCGGGCCGGCGGCGCGCGATGGAGGGTACCGCGGCGAGGCGGCGTTGGTGGCTGTTATGGCGGGCGTGCAGGACCCGGGCAACGTGGGAACGCTTGTGCGGTCAGCGGAAGCGTTCGGCGCGACGGGAGTGGTGGCGACGCGCGGGACGGCTGATCCATGGTCGCCGAAAGCAGTGCGCGCGTCGGCGGGATCGGCGCTTCGATTGCCGGTCGTGCGCGGAATAGCGATACCGGTGTTGCTAGCTCAGTTGCGAGTGATGGGCATCCGGGTTATTGCGGCTGTTTCGAGGGCTCCGGATAATGCCAAATTAGAGCTGCCGGATCTGCGGGAGAAGCTGGCGTTGTTTATCGGGAGCGAGGGTGCAGGTCTGCCGGCAGAAGTGCTGCGCGCGGCCGATGCGGCGCTCGCGATTCCCATGAGCGTGGAAGTTGAATCGCTCAATGCGGGGGTGGCTGCGTCCGTTTTACTTTACGAAATTGCGAACCAAAGAAGAGCCAGGGGCTGACCGTGGGATTGTTTCGAGCGATTGAACCGGAAGAAGAACCGCTGGCGGGACGGCCGCTTGCGGATCGGATGCGTCCGCAGACGCTCGATGAATTTATCGGGCAGGAAGAGCTGCTAGGGCCGGGCAAGCCTCTGCGGACGCAAATCGAGCGGGACGACCTTGGCTCGATGCTGTTGTGGGGACCACCGGGGTGCGGGAAGACGACCCTTGCGCGGATTATTGCGAAGCGGACGAAATCAGAGTTCATTCCCTTCAGTGCGGTGCTCGCCGGGATCAAAGAAATCAAGGAGGTGATGGCGAAAGCCGAGGGCGCGCGGCGCTACGGGCGGCGCACGATCGTGTTCGTCGACGAAGTACACCGCTTCAATCGCGCGCAGCAGGACGCTTTTCTGCCGCATGTGGAAGCAGGAAACATCTTGCTGATCGGCGCGACTACGGAAAACCCGTCGTTCGAGGTAATCGCTCCACTCCTCTCTCGCATGAAGGTATATGTGCTGCACGCGCTGACGCCGGAGCAAGTCGTGGGCCTGCTTCGGCGGGCGCTGACCGATCCTATGCGCGGGCTTGGCACCGAGAAAGTGGACGCGAGCGATGAAATTCTCGAACGAATTGCGGTGCTGGCAAATGGCGACGCGCGTGCAGCGTTCAACACGCTCGAAGCGCTCGTTATGGGTACGCCGCCGGGCGCGGAGGGGCGGAGAATTCTTTCCCAGGCGCGCTTGGAAGACGTGCTGCAGAAGAAACTGCTGCCGTACGACAAGTCGGGAGAGGAACACTTCAATCTGATCTCTGCGCTGCATAAGTCGGTGCGGAATTCCGATCCTGACGCGGCGCTCTACTGGTTGGCGCGAATGCTCGAATCGGGGGAGGATCCGCTGTACCTGGCGCGACGGATGGTGCGGATGGCAAGCGAGGATATTGGATTGGCTGAGCCCGGAGCGCTGGCTGTCACACTGGCGGCAAAAGACGCTTTCGAATTCCTTGGTCCGCCTGAAGGAAATCTCGCGCTTGCACAAGCGGCGGTGTACTTGTCGCTCGCGCCTAAATCGAATGCGCTGTATACCGGATACGGCGCGGTGGAAGAGGATTTGCAGAAAACCATCGCGGAGCCTGTCCCGCTGCATCTAAGAAATGCGGTGACCGGTTTGATGCGAAATATCGGCTACGGCAAGGACTATCAGTACGCGCACAACTCAGAGGAGAAAGTGACGGACATGACGTGCCTGCCGGAAAGTTTGCTGGGGCGAGTGTACTATCGTCCGACCGATCAAGGATTCGAGGCGCGGTTGCGGCAGAGGCTCGAAGAGATTCGACGGATCCAACGGAAGCCGAGCGAGGGCAAAGTCAAGTGACGGAACAGGGGTTTTCGCAGAGACTTATGGCGTTGGCTGCCGCGGTACTTGCAATTTCGCTGACGTTGGCCTCGCTGCTGGCTAACCGGCTATGGGCGCAGGCGAAGCCGGTGATGACCATCGAAGCGGATTGTCAGGCGTTTGGGATCGCACCAGACAACAAGATAGTCTACGCCGTGCGGCGAATTCACGGAGTGAAAAAACTGGTAATCGAACGCGACGATATTTGGGTAGCGTCGGCCGATGGAAAACGGAAGCGAATCCTCGAGGGCGAAAAGTGGATGCCCAAAACGGAAAAAGCGAGCTACGCGATTCAATCGTTGACGTGGTCCCCCGACAGCCGCCGCATCGCCGTGGGAATGACGATGAGCACGATCAGTAAGGATCTCTCGGCCGTGGCGGCGGGCGCAAATGTGATGCTGCTGCTGGACGAAGAGGGGCGGGAGATCAACGTCGCCGGTGCCGGTCCGAAGCCAGCGCCCGCCGCTCCGGCGCCCAGCGCTACTCCCGTGAAACCGGGATTCAGTTCTAGCGATGATACTTCGTCCGCTCCCGAGGAGCCATCCGGACCTGCGCCGCGAGCGAGCGTCGTCCAAGGTTCGGCGAGCGCGGCATGGCTGGCTGATGGGGAGAGCCTCGTATACCTGTCGGCAACCCAGCCGTTCCAGATTTCGCGGTTGCGGCCGTCGGATGGAAAGAAGACGCTCCTTTTCGAGGGGCATTCCTACCAAGCGGTGGCGTGGGACACGGCGCGCAATCAGGCCTTCGCAGTGGGGCAAGGATTGAGGGGAGGGCTGGCGTTAATCCAGCTTGATCTGGTTCACGAAACGTTGCGCGAGCTTGCAAGGCTCACTGCCTACGAAAGCTCGCTGGTTGCGTCCTCTTCCGGCAGGAAGGTGGGATATTTCATTGACGGCGACACGATGGAGGTGCGTGACGTGGCGCATCCGGAGAAGCCTATCAATGTGCGCACCGGAGGCGGCAGGTTCGAGTTCAGCAAAGATGAGCGGAAAGTGCTGCTGAAGCGCGGGCCGGATCGACAATCCAACGGTCTCGTCTGGATTACACTTCCGGACGGGGATTTTCATCCGTTCATGCACGACATTCTGTTTCACAACTTCAAGATAACGCCAGACGGGAATTCGGTGGCGCTCACGCAGCCGGGAAAAGAAATCCTGATGCTGTACAAGCTGGAGAATTAGCCGCCGCAACCTACCGGGAACGCAGGCGTTTGACGTGTTCTTTCAGAATGCAGGAATCCATGATGACGAATAGACCGGCGCTACGCGCTTTTTTGGCGGCCTCGGCATGGAATACGCCCTCCTGCATCCAGATACCGCGCGCGCCGATTCGAATCGCGGAATCGACCACTGCAGGCACGAACTCGGGGCGGCGGAAAATATCCACGATGTCGACGCGCCCCGGCACATCTTCCAGGCGCGCGTAACTCTTCTCGCCCAAAACGTCTTCCTGATTTGGGTTCACGGGAATAATTCGATATCCCGCGGACTTGAGATATTCGGCAACGCCGTAACTCGGGCGCATGCGGTTCGCCGAAAGTCCGACGACGGCGATAGTCTTGCTCGTTGTTAGGATTTGGCCGATGGCGTCGTTCGAGGTTTTGATGGAGTCGGGCATCGTGATTATGGGGTTCGCCTTTAGATAGCGTTGTACGGCGTTGACTTCGGGTGCACCGCGCCGCGATTCCCGGCGGTCGCCAATACATCCTCGAGGGCGCGAAGGAACTTCTCATTCTCCGTGGCTGTGCCCACTGAAACGCGAATGGCATTCGGGAAACCCATCCAGCTCATCGGCCGAACGATTACGCCGCGATTCAAAAGTTCTTCCGCCAGCGCTTCGGTTTCACAGCCGAACTCAGCCAGAACAAAATTCGCGACCGACGGCACGAACCGAACGCCGAGCTTCTTCATGCCTTCACACAAATGAGCAAGTCCAGCGCGATTGGATTCAAGTGAGCGGCGCACGTGCTCGGCGTCGTCAAGCGCGGCGAGAGCCGCCGCTTGCGCCACGCCGGAAGTGTTGAACGGACCACGAATCTTATCCATTTCACTTAACAAATCGGCGGGTCCTATGCCGTAACCGATGCGAAGTCCGGCAAGGCCGTACACCTTCGAAAACGTTCGAAGGACAATGACGCTGCGTCCGGACTTCACCAGTTCGATGGAGCGAGAATAATTCGGGTGACAGACGTAATCGCAATAAGCCTCGTCGACGACCACCAGCACATACTCCGGAATTCGCGTGAGAAAGGCGTCGAGATCGTCGGCTGTGAACATCGTACCGGTGGGATTATTGGGGTTCGCGAGAAAAACCAATTTGGTCTCGGACGGCAAATCGCGCGCAATTGCGTCAAGGTCGAAGTGGTAGTCGCGCATCGGAATTTCAAGGTAGCGCGCGCCTGTCGCGCGGATCGCGATGTGGTAGAGCGGGAACGAGCCATAGGAGGTGACGCCGCAATCGCCCGCGCGTAGAACCATTCGGGCGGAAAGATCGATGAGCTCCGTCGAGCCGCCGCCCAGGAGGATATGGGCGGCAGAAATGTTGTGCTTCTTTGACAATGCTTCACGAAGGTAGAAGCCGCCGCCATCCGGATAGCGATTCGAACCAAGGAGCGCTTTCTGCGCGGCTTCGATGGCGAGCGGCGAAGGCCCGAGGGGGTTTTCGTTGGATGCGAGTTTAATGGCGTGCATTTTCAATTCTCGCTCGACCTCCTCGATTGGTTTTCCGGGGACGTAAGGCGAAAGTTCACGGATAAAATCCGGAACGAGATCAGCGGCCGACCTGTTGATGAGCTTGGTCACGCGCTGCGCGGCCTCGTGCGATTCATCGGAACCTTCGCAGACGACGTCGTGCCAACCTTTCGATTCGGCTTCGCCAGATGCCGGCGCGGATTTGGCCGCTTGGGCATCCTTTTCCCTGTAGGTTTCGCTTGGAGCGTAACGGCACGCGTGAGAGCCGCAACTTCAGCCGGCGTGAGCGAGCGATATCGCCCGGGCGGCAGCGAATCGAGTTCTAGCGCGCCCAGTCGAATGCGCTTCAGTTTTTCAACCGGATGGCCGGTGCGAAATAGCTGATCGCGCAAGATATCGCGGCTCGCCTCCGGCAGCGTCACTTCATACCAGGGCGCGTCCATATGTTTGCGGCGCGTGATGCGAGCGCCTGCTGCGCGCGAAAGTTCTTCAATTTCGGCGAAGGTCAAAAGCGTTTTGAGCTTCATGTGATACGACTGCGGCAAATTGTGGGCTTGCAGGATCTTGTTCGCCAGGTCGCCGTCGTTCGTGAGGAACACCAGACCCGCGGAATGATATTCAAGGCGGCCGACCGGAAAAACGCGCTGCGGAATCCCGTGCAGAAAATCGTGAAGCGAGGCACGCCCTTCGGGATCGCTCATGGTGGCCACCACTTCGGGCGGCTTGTGCAAGATAAAATAAACGCGTTCCTTCTCGATGCGGATGAGCTTGCCAGAAACTTTAATATGGTCGCGCGATTCGTCGGCCTTCGAGCCAAGTTCGGTAACAGTACGGCCATTGACAGTGACGAGCCCCGAAGCAATGAGTTCTTCGGCGTGTCGCCGCGAGGCGATTCCGGCGCGAGCGATAATTTTTTGAAGTCGTTCTTCCATGAGCCAGGCGTATGGGCCGGATTAACGCGGCTTATACCCTGTTAGATTAGCGGAAAAATCGTTTTGACGCGAATGCTTGCAGTGCGAGCGAAGCCGTAAAAACCAACTAAATTGGCTTGTCGCGGAAATCGGCGCGGACTGACAACCGGGCGAGCAATCCAGGGCTACGTCGGGGTTAGGACTTTTTGGACGTGCCAGAGCCGGCTGAAGCAGCGCGCGTGGCCGTTGCGGGATCGGGCGCGACATCTTCCGTCTCGGCCAACTCGGCGAGATCATTCGTTTCGCCGGAGGTAAATATCTCGGAAGCCGGGATGCCTTCCGTGTTTTTGAGACCAGGAGCAGGAACCGTCTCGTCGCTTGCTGCTAGCGCACCTTCCGGCTCCGTCGGGGCGATACCCGCGTCCGAGCCGAGTGCCGCTTGGGCGAGTTGCTCGAACTCTTTCAGGCTCGGCAGCTCGTCGAGATCGGAAAGGCCGAATCGCATCAGAAACTGTTTAGACGTGCGATAAAGAATCGGCCGGCCGATCACTTCCTTGCGTCCCGCGGTGGTGATCAGGCGCTTCTCAAGCAAAGTTTTCAGTACGCCGCCGACGTTCACGCCGCGAATTTCGTTAATCTCGGGCGCGGTGGCGGGCTGCTTGTAAGCGATCACCGCGAGAGTCTCAAGCGCGGGCATCGTGAGGCGCAGCGGCGGCTGAAGGCTCTTGATAAATTTGCGAACCACGTCGTGATGTTGCGCCTTGGTGTAGAACTTCCAGCCGCCTGCCACCTTGCGAACCTCGATACCGCGGTCGTCAGTTTGGTAGGCCGCGGTCAGAAGATCGAGCGCGGCCCGCGCCTCGGTTTTTTCAACTCCAAGCGCCTTGGCAATTTGATCGAGCGTCGCCGGCTCGTCCGCTGCGTAAATGATAGCTTCGAGTGATGCCCGAATTTCCTGTGGATTCACGTTTTCACCTTGCTTGCAAAAATACAATTTCCCGCACTTACAAATACTGCTCCTCGATTTGCGACATCGCGTCTGGGCCGGCAAAGACAGCGTCGAACATGCGGTGCTTGCGCAGGCGAATATCCGAAAAGAGCTCCGATTGGACCAACAGGATCGCCTGCATCCGAACCATTTCGAGCACCGCGAGCAGCGCGACGATCATGGCGTTGCGCGTC
>Ga0210405_10006313_pt1 | contig 10611 bp, 10 predicted proteins | sample IncBWH11MmetaG_FD_155492 | JGI IMG/M metagenome (GOLD analysis project Ga0210405, IMG submission 155492) | Forest soil microbial communities from Barre Woods Harvard Forest LTER site, Petersham, Massachusetts, United States - Inc-BW-H-11-M | ecosystem: Environmental > Terrestrial > Soil >... | reverse complement strand
GGTATAACCCAGCTTGTAGTCGGCCAAACGGGTTCGTGAGACTCTAGCTCACATAAGTGTCGCAGAGGAGCAAGAGAGAAATCGGTGGAACCTTGGTACAAATCAGTTCAGCCGCGGGCTGAAGTTCGCGAGGGGCGATCCTTCAATCCCGATGAATTCGCGATCGCGCTTGAACAGGTCGCGGCGGGAAATGCGCCCGACGACTATAAGGACCCGATAAAGTTCTTTGCGCGCACTTGTTTCACCCGCGCGCTGAACGAACACGCAGGAATGGTGATCCGGCGCCTTTCCGGTGAAACCTCGAACGCCGCTCCCGTTCTCACGCTCGTCACCCAGTTCGGCGGCGGCAAGACGCATACGCTGACCGCACTGTATCATCTGATTCGCAATTCCCGAGAGTCGGCCACCGATCCTGGCGTTCAAGCATTGTTGAAAAGCACGGGACTCTCGCAGCTCCCGACTTCGAAGGTCGCAATCTTCGTTGGCAACGCGTGGGACCCTACTGAAGGACGCGAGACTCCGTGGATCGACTTCGCGCGCCAGTTGGCCGGCGATGCGGGAGTCACAGCGCTAGGGACGGAAGCGCGAACTACACCACCGGGAACCGAAGCCATCGGGCGTATCGTCGAGAAAGCCGGAGGATCGGTGCTGATTCTCTTCGACGAGGTTCTGAATTACCTCAATCGTTATCGCGACAAGGCCGATAGCTTCCATGCGTTCATACAGAACCTGACCGTCGCGATGACCGGCACCACCAGGAGCGCGGCCGTAATCAGCCTTCCGCGCAGCCAGGTCGAGATGGCCGAATGGGACTCGAAATGGCAGGAACGCATCACCAAAGTCGTCAAGCGAGTCGCCAAGGATTTGCTGGTAAACGACGAAGCTGAAATTGGCGAAGTGGTGCGTCGCCGCTTGTTCGATGACATCGGAAAAGAGACCACGCGCAGAACCGTCGCATTGGCCTACGCAAATTGGTGCTTCGAGCATCGCGCGGAACTGCCGCCAGAGTGGACGGCTGTCGATAGCGCGGCCACCGAGGCGAAGGCCCGAGACTACCTGCGATCCCGCTTCGAGGCTTGCTACCCCTTTCATCCGGCGACCCTAACGGTTTTCCAGCGGAAATGGCGCACTCTGCCGCAGTTTCAGCAGACGCGCGGAACGTTGGCGATGTTCGCGCAGTGGATCTCGGTCGCATTCGCGGAAGACCATCGTCGGGCTCGGACTGAGCCTTTGATTACTTTGGGTTCGGCGCCGCTCGATGTGCCGTCGTTCCGCGCGGTGGTATTGGGCCAGTTGGGAGAGATGCGTCTCGACCCTGGCATCAACAGCGACATAGCGGGCGAGCAGAACAAGGCGGCGGCTTTGGACGCCGACACCTCGAAAGGGCCTCCGTCACTAAAAGGAATCCATCGAAGGGTCGGGACGGCAATATTGTTTGAATCGTCGGGCGGGCAAAGCGATCAAACTGCGCATCTGCCGGAGCTACGGTTCGCGTTGGGAGAACCCGAGACCGATACCACCTCGATCGACACCGCCGCATTCAGCCTCGAGACAAAGGGATTCTACATCCGGAAGGCAGGGACCGACGGCTTTCGCTTCGGATTCAAGCCCACGCTCAAGAAGGTCGTGAGCGATCGGCGCGCATCGCTCGATGAAGAGGAAGTCAAGAAAGCGACTCGGTTGTTGGTTCGCAAGGAATTCGAGCGCGACGCGAATGTTCCGGTCGAGCCGTTTCCGCCTGACAGCAGTGCCGTGGAGGACTCGCCCCGTCTCAGGGTTGTCATTCTCGATCCCGTTCAGGAATGGAACGATGATGGAGCGCTGCGCAAGAATGTCGCAGAATGGACCAAGCTGCGCGGCAAGTCACCGCGACTGTATCCCGCTTCTTTGGTGTGGTGCGCGAGAAAACCCGGCCGAGAGCTCCGTGACAAAATCGAAAACTGGCTTGCCTGGCAGCGCGTGCAAACAGAAATCGCAAGCGGCGCCCTGGCGGGCGACTTCGATACCTCAGAGAAGGACGACATTCGCAGTAAGCTTCGCGATGCAGAGGGTGACGCCAGAGATGAAGTGTGGGCCAGCTACCGGTATCTCGCGATGTACGACGGGAAGGAGACCGACGGCGTCCGCGCCATCGATCTAGGTGCAGGGCATTCGAGTTCCGGTAAGTCGTTATGTGGGCGCGTTCTGGCGGCGATGACCTCGCAATCCCTCCTCAATGCATCGGTGGGTGCTGGTTACTTGGACCGTAGATGGCCGCAAGCGTTCAAAGAATCGGGGGCTTGGCCGCTAAAGAGTCTGCGGCAAGCATTCCTTGATGGCTCGCTAGATAGGTTGATCGATCCTGACCAGTGCCTGCGCGAGCGGATTCCCGACTTTGTCACTAAAGGAGATTTTGGACTCGCGTCGGGCGGCGATCCAGCAACTGGGTTTTCAAAAATCTGGTTCAAAGAGCTGATGCGTCCCGACGAAGTAGCATTCGATTCCGACGTTTATCTGCTCACTGGCGCGAAAGCTAAGGCGTTGAAGCTGCGCGTGGAGATACCAATTGCGCTCGGTGAGGATGGCGCCGATAGGGAGCCGATCGAACCGGAAGGTTCACGGACGCAAGGTCCCGTCGTCGGTCCTGCCGCGGGAAAACAGCAAATACGAATCGCCGGCACTATTCCGCCGGAGGTATGGAACCGATTGGGAACGAAATTGATTCCGAAGCTGAAGGCCGGTACTAACCTGAGACTCGGGCTCGCCTTCAGCCTCGAAATCGAGGGCGCAGAAGCGCACCAGTTGATCAGCGATTTGAGACAGGCAATCGAAGACCTAGGACTATCTGACGCTCTTAAGATCGACCGAAGTTAGGAATCCGCCTTGTCGCGATACGCTCCCTCGAAGGCAACTTCCCTGTCCCTCCTTGATGCCCCTATCATGAGGGGAGATTTCCCCTTTGATTCCTTCAAGCCGAGCGTGAACACAGGTCTTTTCTGAAGACCACAGGGGCAAAATAGGGCGGCCCGGCTGAGGCGACCAAGGATTTTTCGCTTCTTGAGCTACAGGCTAAGGGGGCGGGGGCAACGCGACTTATTGTTATCCGCTGAAGACTAGTTTGGTGGTGCTAGAGTTCCCGTTCGGCCTCCTTGATCAAGGCGGACAGGCTTAGGCCGAAGGCTTTGGCAATTCTTTCGGCGACATCGATCGTCGGGGTGCGCTCGCCACGCTCGATCAGGCCGACATAAGTTCGATGAACAGCGGCCGACTCCGCCAGCTTTTCCTGAGAAATGCCCCTACGCTTCCGATGCCGTTTCACTGCGGCCGCGAATGCGGCGGTTAGTTTCGTTGCCACTTTGGTCACGGCAACAGATGCGGCAACTTGATTTCGGAAAACTACAGACTATAGTCTCGTTCTTGGGGGTTCCTGATTGTGGCTGATCCTGTCAAGGAATTAGTCGGTCTCATCACTGGCGTCGCTATCCCGACTTGGTGGAGCGTCCGACGACGGCGCGCGATGCGACTCGCCGCACAGGACACGCGGAGAGTTCCTGCGGTGTCGTTTGAATGTCCGTCGCCTCAATTGTGGAAAGAGAAGCGCCGGAAGCAGCTAGATTCCGGCCGTCTGATTCTCGGCCGAACCATCGTCCTAGCAGGAGCCTGTTTTGGCCTGCTTGCCTATGTTGCAGTTGGGTGGTTAGGACTGAGTGAATCTTGGGCTTCCTATCGAGATTCCCTGGTCGCGGTCTGGGCGGCCGTTGTGGTCGATCTGGAACTCGCCCTCGTCGTAGTGTCGTCGGCTGCTGGGCTTTGGGTGTATCGAAACACACCAGGGCGGAGCGCGCGGCGAGCTTTTCTAGGTGGCGCGTTGATCGTCGTTTGGTTGGCCCTCATCCTACGCCTAATATCCGAAGGCATGCTGGTGCTTTTGCGGGTCGGCGAATTTGACGGCGCTTCTGGTGTTCGAGATTGGTTGGTCTACAGGATCGCTATGCACAGGGCGTGGCACCTTGTCGGGCTCTTAGTCATTGCGACCTGCGCACTCGCTCTGTATCGGCGCGTTTCGTCCGAGCCGCCTGTCAGCCCAGCACCAACGCCCAGTGGGGGAACCCGAGGGGCAGGAGGGACGAGGAGCTAGGGAAATTCCCTGCGCGTGCGGTCCTCAGAGATTGTCCAAGCAAGTTAGCTACTTAGCAGTCTCTACCGCCCGATTGGTACCGCGTTTGATATTGTTGCTCATCGTGAATTTCCCCTAACTGAGGGGTGACAAAGGGGCTTTTTCCCTCGGGGATTAGAAGGGGTCAGGGGGAATGTCAGTCTTACCGAACAAGGACGCGCACGCTTCCATTGCGGCGTCGCAAGCGCGCGCTAGTTTAACAGCGGACGCTGCCGCTGGGCGGCTAGTCGAGCGATTCTAAATTCCATGTTCGTAAGTATCCGGCTGAGCCCGAGCAAATCCCGCCGCTCGACCCATTGCTCGATAGAGAGTGAAGCGCCTTCAAGCGCTCGCAGGGCGGCAGCGCGATTCGCCAGGGGAAGCGAAAGAAAGAGATCGTGGATTCGCGCGAGCGTCGTTTCGATCAGAGATGACGCTAGCTCAGCATCCCACCGCCCAGGATGATCAGGGCCACGAGGCGGGCGCCTACTACGGAGCTCGAACAGACGGCGCCGCATCGCGATTTCAAGGAGCTTGTCTAGATGATCAGCGAGTACACGCCGAGTCTCGGGCGTGTTGTGTTCGGGCGGGATTGTCATAGCTATCGTGTCGCGTTTACGCTTTACTTCGATCCCGCGCCGATCAATGTATTCGAGTACCGCATCAAGGCTGAGACGATTCGCTTTCCCTAACTGTGTTTCGCCGTTCATTCCATCACCGTTTGAGATTCCATCGCTTCGGGCGGGTAGTCGATCGCGCCGTCGAAACCTTCGCACTGACCGTCAAAAGCAGCGCCATCGTCGGGCGGCTCGAATTGCTCAGCGTTGACTACTTCGCCGGTCGATTCATCGACAATCGGAGCCGATCTCATGCGCCGCGCGAAGTCGTAGGCATCGCGTTCTTCATCGTGGCGCTGCCTTTGAGTCGTGCCAGCACCATATACGCCAAGCTCGCGCGCTACGTCGTCAAGCTCGCGCTCTGTACGGTGCCAGCGTCCGGCGTCGTCACAGAATGCGAGGCGAACTTCGCGAAGTCGGTTAAGCTGCTTGCGGATCGCGCCCACTTTCACGCCGCGTGCGGATGCAATCTCGTTCTCTGTGGCACCTTCTAAAAGTTGCCAGACTCGACCACAGGTTTTTCCAAGGCCCGGATGCGCTCGCCATACGTCGCGGGAGAGATCACCAATGGAAACAGTCTTGTCTACATAAGAGAGGGGGCGTGTAGGAGTGTTTCCAATAGTGACTTTCGCTCGGCCGCGCCACGTCATCGGGAGTCGCAACGTCCACAGCGCCGCCTTACGGTTCCGCTTATCTGCGGGCGTTGCAAGACTGAGCACGCCCAGGCTCTGGAATGCGCTGAATACTTTGAAGGCCGTGGAAGGCCTCACCCCGATACCGTCACCCGCATCGCGAACCGACGCCCCGATTGTGAGAACCCCACGTTGCCGCGCTATCTCGCATAGTTTAAGCAGCATCTCGCGCCGCGTTTCTCCGCCTCGTCCTGAAAATATGGCCCGGGCCTCGCGCGCGGCCGTCTCGATTAGCCGGATCCCGTCGTCCGCGTCGCGGAAGGCAGGCCGCCACCTCGCAAGTGCATTGCGGTAGGTCCCCTCGAAGTAGGAGCGCGCATCTCGCTCGCTCAATCCCTGAATCCGTATGCCGCCGCGATTCCGGGGATCGCAGAGCAGGTCGAATATCTCTCCTTCGGTGCGGCACTTGATGAGACCCAGGGTAATCGTGAACTCCATGCGCGAGCGGTCCACCTTGCCGGTATTCGGATCGATGTACCGCCTTGCCTCCGCCGCTTGAGCTCCTTGTCGCAGGAGGCGCCAGGTGCTCGGCGCTATCCGCCTCTTTGGCTCGTGCGCGCTGCGCGGCGGCCGTTCCAATCGCGTGAGCGCGCACTCAACCGTCGCGGGATAGACCAGCGCGACGGGTAGCCCCTTGTGGTGCGGCGATAACGGTGGCCGGGCGGATGCCCATCTCTCGCGAATGCCGTCCTTGGGAAATCCATGGTCTCGTGCCCATCGCTTCCATCGCGCGAGCAGTTGCTGATCGGCAATGCGTGCGACTAATTGGCGATGCCCCGGCCGGCCCGACGCCCACACTACCGGCATCAGCCCGTCGAGCTCCATCTCGGAGATCGCACCTTCAAGTAGCTTGCCAAGTCCCGCGGAGTCGGCGTCGAGCGCGAGAAGGTCGTCGGCTAGTCGGCCGGGCATGAAGCAGCGGCCAGATCGCGAGGCGTCGCCGAAGTTGCCCCATTCTCGAACCTTGTGCTCGCTGTCGATGTAACGGGCGCGTTCGCCAGCCGCAGCGATCGCGCGGGCAAACCGCTCGACGATCGCGGGATCGTGGGTAGGCGAAAGCGCGGTAGCTGGTATGGGCGGCGAGCTAGCCATCGGTCGCCTGCCGCCGCCCTTCTTCGATCAAAGCATCCGGGCTCGCGTCGCGATCGTTTGGGATCGAGAACGAAAGACTTCCATCAGAAGCACCGCCGCGGAACTGCTGACCGTTGAGCAGCGCGCCCATCGCCGCGCGTTTCGCGGCCGGCGTGATCGTAGGATCGCGAAGGAGCGAGTTAGGCACGATGATCAACTCTCCCTCATCGTGCAGGTGGTACACGCGATATGTTGGGACCGCGGGCGTCCCTACCTCCTCGAGAAGGCCGTCCTCCTCGTCGCAGAGGTTCTCAAGGACGATCTCGATCGCGTGCGCAGAGAGACCGGACCAGGCCATGAACTGATCCGTCGTTACCCGAGCAAGGTTATTGTCATCCGTGCGTGATGCGCACAGCGCATAGATCAACCAGTGAACCGAGGGGGAATCGTCGCGGAAATTCTCGCAGTGGTTAGGCCAATTTTTAGAAAACTCGGAGATATACGCCGCGCCGAGTTCGACGTATCCATCCGAGTCGCCGGGCAACACCCCGGCTACATCTCCGGCGCGATGACGAGTTTCAGGGAGACTCGCGAATAGCGATTTCTGATTTGATTGCCTGCAAGCTACTGTCATCTGGAAAGATCCTTTGGTTGGTTGAGATCGAACGCAGCGAGAGAAGGAGAGACTAGGAAGAGATGCTAACTAGTAGTAGGGCGGGTGCGATTGGATTCCCGAGGCGGCAATGGCCCGCGCTGAGGCGGATTCGCGTTGTGAAGCAGTCGGAATGGCTGAGCCTAGGGTTGAGTCCTACCCCACCATTTAAGCGACCTCTGAAAGGCCAATCGTGCGGCTTTTCAACCACTCATCAAGGTCGCTTTGCCGATAGCGAATGCATCGACCGCTCAGTCGGATGAATCGGGGTCCGACTCTACGACGACGCATGTCCTCCAATGCCCGCGGCCGCAAATTGAGGTAACGTGCAGCTTCTTCCTGTCTTAGAAGCGATTCTGCCGTATGAAATCCTACCTCCCGGATCTGAGCGATCCGAGAAAAAATAACGTGTGGTGGGGCCTTCTACTGCGGAAGGGGCCTTAACCGCGCGGCTCACTAGTATCTTTAGTGAGGGTGCCGATATTAGCGTCGGCACCAGCGCCTTCTCTTTACACTTAGCAAAACGCTAGGCGGTCTGGCTATCGGTTTCCCGTACCTCGCAGGATATTGACGGGGAACACCGAAGCTCTTTCAACAGGTGAGTTCTAGGAGTGATGAACGCGAGCCGGTCCTAGTCCCCTCGAAATTTTCAGCCGCTAGCCGCAACCTCGACCCGGCCCCCCTTGAAAGGTCTAGCGACTCCCGTTGACTCTGAAATCGAGAAACGCCCGGCGAAAAGTCTCCCAATGCACCCGAACGACGCGGAGTTGCCCCATCTGCGTTCCCGGTCGGCGTACGCCTTGCTGATAGCCTAGCGTGCCCTGCGAAATCATGCGTTTCAACGTAGGCGCGCTGAGGGAGGCGCGGCGCGCGCGGCCTCATCGATGGTTATGTACTCGGCCGGTCGATCTTCTTCTGTCGCCACTCTATTTGTTCTGTGTCCCATGTCTTATGCGCCACTTCTTCCCGATGACGATGTAGCGGCCCGTTCGCGAAATGTTACCGTGTAATAGGAAACGAACGGACGGTGCAGCTTTCTCGGCATGCTGACCCCGAGTTCTCCAACGCATGGGTTATAGTGATCACTGCCTGGACGCTTAGTTATCTCCAGACCAACAGTCGGTGCAAGCCTAACGGCATCACCTATCAACAAGGAGTACTGGCCGATAGGTGGTCGACGCGAAGATACCTCACTGGAATTGGCTATTAGATGCTATTGAATTTGGCACCGTGACAACACGCTTACAGTGCGTGTGATCCCATTCCGTTAGCCGACGAGCCTCAAAGAAATTTTTGACCACTTCGTTTAGGTCGGAGTAGGCTGTGTGCGATGGTAAGCGAGGCGCACGTATTCAATCGCATCGAGGCGGCGATCAACACCGGACTGGACGCGCGCCACCCTGGATCATACAACCACGGAAAGCTCGCCACGGCCGGAATAGTCAGAAAACCGAAATGCCTCGCAGACGCGGTGCGAAAGCTCCGGGCAAGGAACGGTAGGCCATGCCGGAACTGAGCCTTGACGAGATCGCGTGCGCGCCCGAACGCGCAGCGGGGCTGTCGGAACTTACCCGAAGCATCCTAGTCGCTCGTTGCGCGGCCGTCCTTTGCGCTCTGTCCTCCCCGGGCTTGGCGCGTGTCGAGCAACAGCCGAACGAGAATCAAGCCGCCCCCGAGCGTCTTCTAACGGTGTTAGAAGTCGCGGACATTCTCCGCTTAGCGCGTGGCTACACCTATGAACTCGTGCGGCGTGGAGAGATCCGCGCGCTGCGTCATGGGAAGTATTGGCGGCTTAGCCCTACCGCGGTCGAGGAGTTTATCCGCAAGAATGAAAGCGTAGGAACCCTTGACAAGTCACTAAGCTCTATGCTTAGTAGGTTGCATGACCGCAGAGCAACTCAAACGGGCACGAAAGGCGCTCGTACTCGAACAGACCGAACTCGCGAAACGGCTCGGCGTCCATCCGATGACCGTATCGAAATGGGAACGCGGGATCTCGCCCATCCCTAAGGCTACAGGCGAGTTGGTGCGGCTCTGGTCCGCAACCAAGCGAAATACCGCGAAGGGGAGGGAATCCTGAAATGGCTATCTGGAAGCGGAAGCGCGCGAGGGGGTTCGTTTGGATGGCCGACTATGTTGACGCGGCCGGCCGCCGGCATCGGATCAGCGCCACGACGAAAGATGCAGTCGATAAGCTCCGGGCAGAGAAATTGAATGAATCCGGGATGGCGCCGGAGCTCCTAGGCGATCCAAATCTCACGGTCGATCAGTTCGGGAAGCAGTGGCTCAAGCGTCTCGAGGGCTCGGACCTGAAACCGCGCACGATCGAGAGCTACGCGCAGTTGTACAATAACCACATTGCATCCGCGCTCGGACCAATTCGGCTTCGCGACCTTCGGCGGACGCACATCAAGGAACTGCTCTCCGCGAAGCGTGATCAGGTAATCATGCGATCGGCAAAGAAAGCCGCGTCGAGCAACGTCGACGAAGAGAAGCCCGAGACCGCTCCGAAGACACTATCGAAAAATACCGTGCGGCTGATTCGCGCGTGCCTCTCCGCGATGCTGGCTGAGGCGATGGACGACGAGTTGATCAAGAGCAATCCGGCCGCGGTTCCATCGCGTCGTCGCGGAAAGAAAGGCAACGGCGCCGTGTCCGCGACGGAGCGCCAAAAGGCGATTCGACCGTTTTCGGATCCCGAGTTGGAGAAGATTCTCAAAACTGCTCTTGAACACGACGCGGAGCATTACCCACTTTTCATACTTCTCGCGCGCACTGGTATGCGTCCAGGCGAAGCGGCCGCGCTCCAATGGACGGACTTCAGTTTCACCAATCGGAAGATTCTTGTTGAACGCGGGTACTCTGCGGGCGAACTCGGCACGACAAAAACTGACTGTGTTCGCACCGTCGACATGTCTCAGGAACTCGCGACAGTGCTAACCGCGCTCTACAAGGCGCGCGAGGGTGAAACGCTCAAGAAGGGATGGGGCGAAGTGCCCGACCTAGTTTTCATCAATGCCGTCGGCAATCCGACCGATGAGAGCCGCGTTCGCAAGCGGTTCGCGCGCGTGCTCAAGAAAGCGGAGATCACAGGCCATCGGCTCTACGACCTCCGGCATACGTTCGCTACTCAGCTCCTCGCTAAAGGCGCGCCAATCACATACGTGGCTGCTCAACTCGGACACGCTCGCCCGAGTACGACTCTGCAATGGTACGCGCGCTGGCTGCCGCAGGCAGGCGCAGGTTTTGTGGATCGTCTGGATGCTCCGAATACGATCTGGCACCAATCTGGCCCCGATGCGGAATCGCGGGAGACTTCAGCCGACGCTGGGAGTGAAAAAGCCCCTGAACAATTACCGGTTTTTGGTGGGCCGTTCCGGGCTCGAACCGGAGACCCGCTGATTAAGAGTCAGCTGCTCTACCAACTGAGCTAACGGCCCACCG
>Ga0210405_10006312_pt1 | contig 10613 bp, 4 predicted proteins | sample IncBWH11MmetaG_FD_155492 | JGI IMG/M metagenome (GOLD analysis project Ga0210405, IMG submission 155492) | Forest soil microbial communities from Barre Woods Harvard Forest LTER site, Petersham, Massachusetts, United States - Inc-BW-H-11-M | ecosystem: Environmental > Terrestrial > Soil >... | reverse complement strand
GTTGCCGGCGCAGTTGAAGCAGTTCGGCGCCACAGTGGGCGGCCCCATCAAGAAAGACAAGCTCTTCTTCTTCGGCGCCTATGAGGGTGAACGTTCCTTTATCGGCAACGTGCTGGTCGAACCCGCTCCTGCAACTGGCACGCTTGGGGGTCCGGTTGCGGGCTTTAACAAGAGCATGCCCGATACCATCACAGCGATACAGAGCAGTGCCGGCTTCACTGGCCTATGTACGAATGTAGGTCAAAACTGTCTAAGTCCCGTGAGTCTGGGTATCTTTGGCTGCACTACTGCTGGCACGCCCGGGTTTGGAGCCTATACCTGCACCGGCGGCCTGCTCCAGAATGCCCCGGTTGGCGGGACAAGCTACCAGAGCAATTTCCCCAACACCGATCAAAGCGACAATGGGGTGGGAAAACTCGAGTACCGCATCAACAACAAGAACTTGGTCACCGGCTTGGTGTTGGTAAGCAACTACACCAGTCTCGGAGAAGATCACGCCATCGCCAATGCGAACTGGGAAAACACAGTTCCGATACGCACTTACACCTACACCGGCAACTGGACTTACACCCCCGGTTCCAGCTGGGTGAACGACTTTCGGGCTAGCTACAACCGCTTTAGTTTCAGGATACTCAACAACGACACCCTCCTCGTCAATGGCACCAACTATCCCCTCAACACCGGCGTAACGAGCACGCCTGGATTTCCGAGTATCTTCATGCAACCTTTCGGCACCGCAGGCGGCGATCTCTTGGGCGGCTGGCGCGGCCGGCCGGGCCCGATAAACTCCCCCGACCCCTATTACGATATTCAAGACAGTGTCTCGTATTTACGGGGCAAGCACACCTTCAAGTTTGGCGGCGAGTTCACGCACATCGAGGCCGATGATTACGTCCATGACACACGGGGCCGGATCAATTTCGATGACCTCGCGAGCTTCTTCTCAGGAAATGTTTCGGGCGGAAAGGGCGGAACTCTGCTCGTCAATCCTGTGCCCCTCAGGTCGCTCTGGACGTCGACTGCGGGGTTCATTCAGGATGACTACCGCCTCACCCAGAGGCTCATGATCAACCTGGGCCTGCGTTACTCTTACGTATCGCCGATGAAAGAAGCCAATAACCTTGTCGCTGCCTTCGACCCGAACTCGCCGACGGGATTGGTTCAGCAGGGTTCACCAGGAGTCAATACCCTCGTCCAGCCGGACTACAAAAATTTCTCGCCACGCCTGGGTTTTGCCTGGGACGTGACGGGCAAGGGCACGACCGTTGTCCGGGGCGGTGGCAGTATCATTTACTCGACGTGGCAAATGGCTGCGTTCTTCAACAACCCGGGGCCCGCAGGGGACCACAACCATCAAACCAGCCCCGCCAACAACCCATCGGGCTTCACCTGCGCCATAGGCCCGGGTTGTCCTAATGGCACCTTTGGTGGCACGAGCACGACCGGTGTCCTCTCTCTCGGTGGCGCCCAGATCCCATGGGATAGCGCTGCGTTGCAGGCCCCCGGCGGTGCCGGCATTTTGTCCGGCGTCCTCGGCCTCGCGCCCACTTGCACTAAAAAGCTGCCGTGCGACATCTTTGCCATTGACCCGAATCTCAAAAACCCCTACATCATCAATTGGAGCCTCGGTATTACCCACGCCTTCACTAGTAACCTCTCCCTGGAGGTTGGCTACGTAGGCAATCACGGCGATAAACTGAGTCTGATTCAGGACATCAATGCGTTTGAGGTGGTTAACGGAGTAACAACGAAAGTCCAGCCCTACGCCGCCCAGTTCCCCGATTTTGGTGCTATCAACCACGTGTCTAACGGTGGCCATTCCAACTACAACAGCCTGCAGGCCACCCTCACCGAGCGGGTGACTCACGGGCTGTCTTTCACCTCCGGTTACACTTACAGTCATGCCTTGGACAACGGTTCCCTGAGCCGCTTCGGGGGGCTCCCACAGAACCAATATGATCCATTGGCGGAGTACGCCAGCGGAGACTTGGACGTCCGGCACCGCTTCACTCTCTCGGGCAGCTACGCGCTTCCCGGGAAGAAAGGCTTTGGCCAGATGCTGGAAGGCTGGAAGATCAACTCCGTCGTCAGCCTTCAGAGCGGCCTGCCGTGGCTCCCGATCGACACCGGCAACAATTTTTCCCAGAGCTTCCCACACGGGGGAGAACAAACCGATCGCTGGGATTTCTTCGGGAACCCCGGCGACTTCACCTCCGGCTCTAGCTCGCTTCCCTACTGCACCGCACAACTTAACCCTGCTATACTCGACGCTAACGGTAAGCCAACCCCTGACCCCTCACTGCCCCAAGTTGGCGGAGGTTGCGTTCAAACCAGCGGCATCTCCGGCATCACGAGCCCATTTACCGCCCAGCAATCCCAGTCTATGTGGAACCAGTGCACAGCCAAGGCCGCGGATACGAGCGCCGGTGGTACGCTTGCGTCGGGTGGCTGCTTCGTTTCCGGCAACTCGGTCATGACTCCTCCCGCCTCACATCACTTTGGCAACATGGGCCGGAACATCTTCCGCGACTCGGGCTTCAAGAATTGGGATCTCTCCGTATTCAAGAACTTCACGTTCAAGGAGCGCTTCGGCGCCCAGTTCCGGTTCGAGGTGTTTAACGTGCTCAATCACCCCATCATCTCCAATCCGTACGGCGGAGTGGTTGGCTACAATGGAGGGAGTGATCCTTCGATACCCACAACGTTCGGCTGCGGGTGCGCCACACCCGACGTAGCAAACGGCAATGCGCTCGTCGGTTCGGGAGGCCCCCGCGTAATGCAACTTGGCTTGAAACTCAGCTTCTAAATCCATTTGGTGGGTGCGGGGGCAGAATGTGCCCTCGCACCGGCCAGTAGCTCGAAAGAATCGCGCCCTCCTTCTTCGCGCCCCTGGCGATTGCCTTTGCTCATGGCAAGGCGTACGCTTCCCGGCATGGTTCACACATATCGTCATCCGCTTCGCAGCTCCACCTTGCTCTGGACCGTTCTCTGCCTGGGCATTCTGATCGTTGGTTTTCGAGAATTTCGCGCCACCGTTTTCGCGCAGGAATGGGAGCCCTCGATCCGCGCGTTCGAACGCCAGGACAAGGTCCAACCTGTGGCGCCTGGGGTGATCGTCTTTACCGGCTCTTCGAGCATTGCGTATTGGAGCTCTCTGGTGGACGACATGAAGCCGCTCACCGTGATCAACCGCGGCTTCGGAGGGTCCGAATACACGGACGTCGATCACTATGCTGACCGCATTGTGATTGTCTATCGTCCAACGGCAGTGGTGGTATACGCCGGAGACAACGATCTGGCCTCGTCCGGCCGCAAATCTGCTCAGAGTGTTGCGCAAGACGTGCAGCAGTTCGTCCAAATCGTTCATGCGAAGTTGCCGCAAACTTGGGTTTTTGTGCTTTCGATTAAGCCTTCGATTTTGCGATGGAATGTCTGGCCGGAAATGAAGCAAGCCAATCAGTTGATCGAGGGTTTTCTGCGCACTCAGGATCATGCTGCATTTATCGATGTGGCTTCGCCCATGCTCGACACCCGCGGACGTCTATCCAGTGACCTTTTTGTCGCCGATGGCTTGCATCCGAGCGCCAAGTGCTACGCACTGTGGACATCACTCATCAAACCTGTCCTGTTGCAGCATTTTCCGCCTTCAAAGACTTCGTCCCGATTTTCCTTGCCCCGAGAACAGTCAGAACCAGTGATCGCAGGTGCACCTGTTTTAATAGAACTTGGATTCAAAGCTCCTTAACGCGCCGGAACTCCACGCCTCGGGGCCGCAGTTTGCCTTTCGCGCCGAACTCCGGGAGCGCGCCCGCAAATCTACTGTCTTCTTCATAGCCGCCATTGTAAAATCTATCCCCCAACGCCGAGAAGTTTCGGTTGGGTGGCATAAATGCAAGGTCATTGGCGAGTTGTGCGAGGCCTGAAACGCAAGCTTGTCTGGGCACGTCCTAAACTCAGCCATCAGTGGCGAGAAGGGCCGGAATTTTCGGTGACAGATCTTTCCAAAACAGGTCAATATGCACCGTCATCTTACTGTGCTTGCAGGGTCATGGAAATTCGTGTTCCGAGCTAGACGCGGATTTATGGCCGTACTTTTTCTGGTTGTTGTGGCTGGTTCCGGGTGCTCGAAGCAGCAGGCGGCCCCAGCGCCGCGCGCGACGGCGATTCCCGTTGTTGTGGCGAAGGTCACCCAAAAGGCAATGCCGGTGCAACTAACGGCCATCGGCAATGTCGGGTCCTACTCCGTTTCAGTCAGAGCCCAGGTAGCCGGCGAACTTCTTGAGGTTCATTTCCAAGAGGGCGGCTTCGTTCAAAAGGGCCAGTTGCTGTTTACGATTGATCCACGCCCATACGAAGCCGCGCTCGCACAGGCGCGAGCGACGCTCTTGAGGGACAAAGCTGTCGCGGTAAACAGCCGGTCTCAAGCCCAGCGCTTTTCGAAGCTGTTGGCCGACGGAGTCGTGTCGCCGTCAGATGCGGACTCGTCCAAGAGCACAGCTGACGCAGCCGAGGCATCGGTCGCTGCCGATGAGGCGGCGGTCAACACGGCGCAGTTGAACGTCGAGTACTGCAAGATTTACTCGCCCATGGATGGACGCACGGGCTCTGTGATGGTTAAGCCGGGGAATCTGGTGAAGGTCGCCGACGTGCCGATTGTGGTGATCAATCAGGTCTCCCCAATTCACGTCGATTTTACTGTCCCACAGGAATACCTCCCCGCCATCCAGAAATATTTGGCCGCAGGTCCTCTGCGTGTGGCAGCGGCCGTGCCCAATAGCTCTGAGACGCCCGAAGTGGGCACGCTCACCTTTATCGACAATGCAGTGGACACCACGACGGGGACCATTCATTTGCGGTCGACCTTTGAGAATCGCCGTGGCCTTCTGTGGCCGGGCTTGTATGTGAACACGCTGATGACACTTGCGCAACAATCGAACGCCACCGTAATTCCCACACAGGCGATCACGGCGGGCCAGCAAGGATCATTTGTCTATGTGGTCAAGGACGACGGCACGGTCGCTCCGCGTCCCGTCGTGTCGAGCCGCACCGTCCAGGGAGAAGCGGTCATCGACAAGGGACTGCAAACTGGTGAGACTGTGGTGACTGATGGCCAGGTGCGCCTGGTGCCCGGCGCCAAGGTCCAAATCAAGACGAACCTAAGTGATTAATAGGCGGAGTCAGAGTACGCGGCGGTTTGTGTGCCGCGCTGCGCAAAAAAATCTAGGGAATTGAAACAGGGACAAGCGAAATGAGCATACCGGAACTCTTCATTCGGCGGCCGGTCGCAACCGTACTGGTGATGTTCGGCATCCTGCTAGTGGGCGTGGCGGGTTACCGGGCCTTGCCGGTGAGCGATTTGCCCAACGTTGACTATCCGACGATCCGCGTGGAGGCCTCGCTTCCCGGCGCAAACCCCGACACGATGGCGGCGGCAGTCGCACTGCCGCTCGAAAAGCAGTTCTCCACCATCGCCGGTCTGGATTCGATGTCCTCGCAGAATTTTCTTGGCAGAACCAATATTACGATGCAGTTCGTTCTGAGCCGGAACATTGACGGCGCCGCACAGGACGTTCAGGCTGCCATCACCCAGGCCAGCCGCGGCCTTCCGCAGAACATGCCGGCGCCACCGTCATTCAGCAAATTCAACCCGGCCGATTACCCTGTGTTCGTCCTGGTGCTCACTTCGCCCACGCTGCCGCTTTCCACCGTGGATGAGTTCGCGGAAACATTGGTGGCGCAGAGCATCTCGACCATTAACGGAGTCGCGCAGGTACAGGTATGGGGCGGCCAGAAATATGCCGTGCGCGTGCAGATAGATCCAAAGGCGATGGCCACGCGGCAGATCGGTATCGACGAAGTTGAGCAGGCGCTCACCGAAGGCAACGTCAGCCTGCCCACGGGCACACTTTGGGGACCTCACCAGGCAGTGAACGTGGAGGCTACCGGGCAACTTTTTACGGCTCCCGACTACGCCCCGCTGATCGTCGCCTATCGCAACGGCTCGCCTGTGCGCCTCTCCGATATTGGTCATGTCATTGACGGCGTCGAGAACGACAAAACAGCCGCCTGGTACAACGGCGTGCGCGGTATTCAGTTGGCTATCTACCGCCAGCCGGGCACCAATGCCGTCGAGGTCGTGGATAACGTCAAACGTATGTTGCCCACCTTGCAGGCGCAATTGCCGCCGGCCATCAGCGTCGAAACCATGTTCGACCGCTCGATTACCATCCGGAATTCCGTGCAAGACGTGAAGTTCACTCTGGAGTTGGCACTCATCCTGGTGGTCATGGTGATCTTCCTCTTCCTGCGCAATATCCCCGCGACCGCCATCCCCAGCTTGGCCCTGCCGTTCTCGATTGTGGGGACTTTCGCGGTGATGTATTTGTGCGGCTTTTCCGTGGACAACTTCTCGATGATGGCGCTGACGCTCTCGGTAGGTTTTGTGGTGGACGATGCCATCGTGATGCTCGAAAACATCGTGCGTCACCTGGAGAACGGCGAGGGAGTTCTGGAAGCGGCTCTGAACGGGTCGAATGAGATCGGCTTCACGATCCTGTCGATGACCCTGTCGCTCGCGGCGGTGTTCATACCCGTGTTGTTCATGGGGGGAGTGCTCGGCCGCTTGCTGCACGAATTCTCGGTAACCATCATGTCCGCAATTCTGGTGTCAGGTTTCGTATCGTTGACGCTGACCCCCATGATGTGCAGCCGCTTCCTGCACCCGCACCAGCCGGGAGGCGAGAAGCACGGCAGCCTCTTCAACCTCTTCGAGCGTTTACAGCAAGGCTTGACCAACTGGTATGGCCGTACGCTGAGGATGGTGTTGCAGTACAAGCTGGCGACCATAGCCGTTGCTCTGGCGCTGCTGGTCGGCACTGTGTATTTGGCGATCATGATTCCCAAGGGCTTCCTGCCCAGCGAGGACATCGCTCAGATCAATGGCACCACCGAAGCGGTCGAAGGCGCCTCCTATGAGGCGATGGTCGAACACCAGGTCCAAGTCGCCAAAATTGTTCAGGACGACCCTTACGTGTCTTACGTGCTGTCGCAAGTCGGATCGGGCGGCCGGAGCCTCAACCAAGGGCAGCTCAATATTTACCTGAAGCCCCGTTCCGAGCGGCCGCAAGTCGACCAGGTGATTCAGGAGCTGCGACCCAAGCTTGCAGCCGTGCCGGGAATAAGCGTATATCTGCGTAACGATCCCCCCATCCGCATCGGAGGAATATCCAGCAAGGCCCTCTATCAATTCACGTTGCAGGGAGCGAGCACTTCCGAACTGTTCGCCGCCTCTCAGGATTTTCTGTCCAAGATGCAGCAACTGCCCGGATTGGTGGACGTCACCAACGATCTGCAAATCAAGAATCCCCAGATCAATGTCGTGATTGATCGCGACAAATCTTCGGCTCTGGGAGTGACTGCGAATCAGGTGGAAGACGCCCTGTACTCGGCGTACGGTTTTCGCCAGGTATCCACCATCTTCGCGCCAAACAATCAGTACCGCGTCATCCTGGAACTGCAGCCACAGTATCAGCGGGACGCCAATGAACTGTCGTCGCTCTACGTGCGGTCCAAGGCTGGCCCACTAGTACCTCTAAGCGCTGTCGCGAAACTCACCAGTACTTTTGGGCCGCTTTCAGTAAATCACCTGGGCCAGCTTCCTGCTGTAACGATGTCATTCAACCTCAAGCCTGGGACTTCGATTGGCGACGCGGTGAACGAAATCAATGATCTGGCGCGGCGTTCGCTTCCGTCGTCGGTCGGCACCAGCTTCCAGGGCAATGCGCAGGCTTTCCAGTCCTCATTGAGCGGATTGGGAATGTTGCTGCTGATGGCCATTTTGGTCATCTATATCGTCCTGGGAATTCTGTATGAGAGCTTCATCCATCCGATCACCATCCTTTCCGGATTGCCTTCAGCGGGATTTGGGGCGCTGCTGACGCTCGAACTCTTTCACCTCGCGGCGCAGAGGGGCTGGGTCTCGCCGCTCCTGGATATGGAGCTGAACCTGTACGGTTTCGTCGGTGTCATCATGCTGATCGGCATCGTGAAGAAAAACGCCATCATGATGATTGACTTCGCTCTGGAGGCGCAGCGCAGCGAGAATCTGGCGGCGGCCGAAGCCATTTATCAGGGCTGCTTGGTGCGGTTCCGTCCCATCATGATGACGACCATGGCGGCATTGATGGGCACGCTGCCCATTGCTCTGGGATTCGGGGCTGGAGCCGAATCACGGCGATCGCTGGGAATATCGGTGGTCGGCGGGCTGGTGTTCTCGCAGATCGTCACGCTGTTTCTAACTCCAGTGGTGTACATCTACATGGAACAGGCCAAGAATTGGTCGACGCGTGTGTTTGTCAAAAAGCATCGCGAAATGCCGGAGCCGGTTGGTACCTCACAGAGGCCGATCGCTGGAGGCACGATTGGCGCACCCATGGCGCGAGTTGCGGGGCCGCACCTCTCAGATCTCGAGCGTAAGGACCGCCGTTAGGACTTCGAGTAACGTGATTACGCGCCGCACGCTGCTCCGCAATGCGGCCGTTGGATCGCTTGCAGTCGCATCTGGCGCCAGCAACTTACTCGGTCAGAAGGGCGCAGAGCCTCCCAACATCGTCTTCATCCTCGCCGATGATCTCGGCTATGCCGACGTCTCCTGCTATGGGCGGCCTGATCTCAAGACGCCAAATATCGATCGAATTGCCGCGACCGGTGTGCGCTTCCTTCAGGCTTATGCGAATTCCGCCGTTTGCAGCGCCACCCGCACGGCTCTAATCACAGGCCGCTACCAATACCGATTGCGAATTGGATTGGAGGAACCGCTGGCCGGCAATCCTGAAGTCGGGTTGCCGCCTGAACACCCGACCTTGCCGTCTTTGCTGAAGAAAATCGGATACAGCACGACGCTGATTGGCAAGTGGCATCTGGGCGTTCTGCCGAGATTCGGTCCTTTGAAGAGCGGCTACGACCATTTCTACGGATTCCGTGGCGGCGCGCTCGACTATTACCTGCACACCGCCGGCACAGATCGTCTATGGGACGACGACGTTCCAATCGACCAGATGGGCTACTTGACCGATCTGCTCGGCAGTCGCGCGGTGGACGTGGTGAATGGTTATGCGAAATCGGGGCAGCCTTTCCTGATCAGTCTGCATTTCAATGCGCCACACTGGCCCTGGGAGGCGCCGGGTGACGAGGCGGAATCGAATCGTCTGCGCTACGGGAATTTGATTGACTTCGATGGCGGTACGCAGAAGACCTATCAGCGAATGATCGAAGAGATGGACTCTCAGATCGGTCGTGTGCTCGAAGCCTTGGACACGCATGGCTTGACCGAAAATACCATCGTCATTTTCACGAGCGACAATGGCGGCGAGCGCTTTGCTGATACCTGGCCCTTCACCGGCAGGAAAACGGAATTGCTGGAAGGCGGCTTGCGAATTCCTGCTGTGATATGTTGGCCGGCCAGCATTTCAAAGGGCCGAACGACGGATCAGGTAGCCATCAGCATGGATTGGCTGCCGACGCTTCTCGCCGCTGCGGGAACGCAGCCCGACCCGGCCTTTCCTTCCGACGGATCGAACCTGCTGCCCATGCTCACGCAGAGCGCCGCGCCCGTTCCGCGCAAACTTTTCTGGCGTTACAAGGCCAATGCGCAGCGAGCGGTACGCGACGGAGACTATAAGTTTCTGAAGATCCTCGACAACACTTTCTTATTCAATGTGGTCGACGATCCCATGGAGCGAGCCAACCTGAAGGAGCGCCGCAGGGACGTCTACGCTAAACTCCTGGCCGAGTGGTACGAATGGAACGCGGCCATGCTGCCGGAAATCGACGAAAGCTCGACAGGCAGCTTCAGCGGCGATGAACTCGCGGACCACATCGGCGCAAAGCCAACCAGTGGCAAGGCCGACAATCCCGTTGCCCCGAAAGATTCTTCTGACAAGCCGCGGTGACAGGGAACTCAGATACCACTGCGCTGAATAATCGAACGAAAAGGTGGATCAGCTCGGGATCACGTTCGGCGCGACCGTGAGTGCTGCGTCCGCGGGCATATACGGCTGGCCGAGGGCTTCTGCCACCGCCGGGTGTGTGATATTTCCGTCCCAGATGTTCAGCCCCGTGCGGAGGTAGGGATCGTCGGCCATAGCTTTTCTCCAGCCTTTATTTGCCAAGGCCAGAACGAAAGGCAACGTCGCATTATTCAGCGCAAAAGTCGAAGTCCGCGCTACTGCCCCGGGCATGTTCGTAACGCAGTAGTGGACCACTCCATCGACGATATACGTCGGCTGCGCGTGAGTGGTGGGACGGCTGGTTTCGAAACATCCGCCTTGATCGATGGCTACATCTACAATCGCAGCTCCGGGTTTCATGGACTTGACCATAGCGGCACTCACCAGTTTTGGCGTTGCTGCGCCGGCCACCAGCACGGCGCCGATTACCAAGTCCGCTTTCATTACGAGATTTTCGACAGCGTGTGGAGTTGAGAATGCGGTCTGTACAGGAGAGCCGAAGTGATCAGCCGCCCGGCGCAGCGCGGGCATGGAGCGATCCACTAGCGTGACGCTCGCGCCCATCCCGGCCGCGATCAGAGCGGTGTTCCAGCCGACAACGCCTGC
>Ga0210405_10006308_pt1 | contig 10618 bp, 7 predicted proteins | sample IncBWH11MmetaG_FD_155492 | JGI IMG/M metagenome (GOLD analysis project Ga0210405, IMG submission 155492) | Forest soil microbial communities from Barre Woods Harvard Forest LTER site, Petersham, Massachusetts, United States - Inc-BW-H-11-M | ecosystem: Environmental > Terrestrial > Soil >... | reverse complement strand
CGATCAGCTTGATGGTAAATGGACACATTGGCTTGGGAATCGTTCTGATGATTTTTTGTAGCGTGATTGTGGGGCTGGTGGACAACATTATCCGCCCTTGGATGATTAGCGGGCGCGCGCAAATGGGCGGTTTGGTGGTGTTTATCAGCGTTTTAGGAGGGATCAGCGTGTTCGGCATGTTGGGGGTGGTGCTCGGGCCGATCGTGGTCGCCGCCGGAGCAAGCATGCTGGACCTGTACGCGCCGGGCGCTGTTGTTAGAAACACAAAATCCAAAGCGGGTGGGAACAAGGTGGGCGGCGTGTTAGAGTAGCGGCCTTCGGAAGCGGAATGAAGAAAAATTCCAATTCAAAACACGCGAGCTTGCCGCCGGAAAAACTAAGGTGGCATTGCGATCCGGCACGAATACCGTTTGAGACGACGGCGGAAGTGGAGCCGTCCACCGGAGACACGGGGCAGGACCGGGCCTTGCGCGCGCTGCGCATGGGAGTGGAACTTACCGCTCCGGGCTACAATCTTTTCGTCTGCGGGCTTTCCGGGACGAGCCGCGGCGGGATGATCGTAAGGCTCATCGAAGATATGCACCCCAAGAGCGAGGTCGCTCCAGACCGCTGCTACGTAAACAATTTCAAGAATAATGACCGGCCGCGCCTGCTCACCCTAACGCGCGGGCAAGCCAACGCGTTTAAGAAGGAAGTGGAAACCGGAATTGACTTTTTGCGCCGACGCATTCCGCAAGTGTTCGAAGGCGAGCCGTTCCAGCGGCAGAAGACGCGCATTGTAGAGCGTTTCACTTTGCGGGAAAAAGAATTGATGGACGATTTTACTCGCCGCATCGCGCGCGAACAGTTTGCGCTGGGACGCATGCAAGTCGGTGCTGTGGCGCTGCCTGAAATTTTTCCAGTGATTGAAGGCGCCATGGTGCCCATCGAGGAAATCCCCAAGCTGGTACAGGATGGCAAGCTGGAAAGTCCGGCGGCGGAAGAGCTCGAACGCAAATACGATCAGTTCCGACAAGAATTCACAGTGGTCTATCGGAAGACGCTTTCTCTTTCGCGCGAGCTCGCCAGCGAGATGAGTTATCTGGAGCAAGAGGCGGCCTCTGTGCTAGTGGATGGCGTGATTGAGGAGCTTAAGGAAAAATATCCCAGCACGCAGATTTCCGAATATCTGGAGGAAGTGCGGCATCACATTCTAGATAACCTGGAGCCCTTCAAAGAACGGGAAGGCGAAGAAGAGCAGCCTCCATCGGAGGGCGGAGGAGGTCCTCGGCCGGAACGCACGGATCGCGATCCATTTCGCGTGTATGGCGTGAACGTGATTCTGGCTCACGGCGAGGGAGAGAAATGTCCCGTGGTCTTTGAGACCATTCCGACCTACGCAAATCTTTTCGGTACCATTCATCGCAGCTATGACACGCGCGGCGGATGGAGTTCGGATTTTATGGACCTGCGTGGCGGTTCGCTGCTGCGCGCTGACGGCGGCTACCTGGTGATGTACGCGCTAGACGCGCTGACCGAAACGGGAGTTTGGCGAACGTTGAAACGAACTCTCAATCACGGAAAACTGGAAATTCAACCGGTGGACGTATTTTTTCCGTTCAGCACTGCGGCGCTGAAGCCGGAACCGATCGATACACACGTGAAGATTATTTTGATCGGCGACCGCGACATGTATGAGCTGCTTTACGATTTCGAAGAGGATTTCCGCAAGATCTTCAAAGTGCGGGTGGAATTCGACGAAGAAATGAATTGGAGTGATGAAATTATCCGCGAGTACGCGGGGCGGCTGCGCACGATTTGCAACGAAGAAGGACTTTGCCCGTTCGACCGCACCGCATTCGCGTCCCTTTTGGAACACGGAGTGCGGCTGGCGGGGCGCAGAGGAAAAATTACCGCGCGGTTTTTCGACATTGCGGACCTGGCGCGCGAGGCCTGCTATGTGACGCGGAACGAAAAGCAGACGGTGGTGACCGCGGAGCACGTTCGCAAAGCGCTGGACGCAAAAGTGGAGCGCCACAATCTGACGGAAACGAAAATCCGCGAAATGATCGACCAGAATTTGCTGTTCATCGACACCACCGGAACGCGTGTGGGCCAGGTGAACGGATTGAGCGTCATTGAAATCGGCGGCTATCCGTTTGGCAAGCCTGTGCGCATCACCGCGACGGCGTCGCTGGGCAAAGTTGGAATCATTAATATCGAACGCGAGTCGAATTTGAGCGGGCGTTTTCACGATAAGGGCGTGCAAATTATTTCCGGCTATTTGCGGCGCACGTTCGCCCAGGACAAACCGCTATCGCTATCCGCGAGCCTCTGCTTCGAACAATCCTATTCCGGAGTGGACGGAGACAGCGCCAGCTCGGCGGAAGTTTATGCTTTACTCTCCGCGCTTTCCGGGCTTCCCATCCGGCAGGAACTAGCGGTGACCGGTTCGGTGAATCAGCACGGCGATATTCAACCCATTGGAGGCGTGAATCAGAAAATTGAAGGATTTTACGACGTCTGCAAATTGAAAGGTCTGACCGGGGGGCAAGGTGCGCTCATTCCGGCGGAGAATGTGGACGATCTCATGTTGCGGGATGAAGTAATCGAGGCGGTAAGGAAAGGTCAATTTCATATTTATACGGTGGGAACGGTGGAACAAGGGATCGAAATACTTACGGGGGTGGATGCCGGCAAAAGGAATTCGCGCGGCGAGTATGGAGTCGGGAGCGTTTTTGCGAAGGTGAATTCGCGGCTGCACGAGATGGCCCAGGCCATGCGAAAATTCCACTAACGATACTTCTCTCTGTCCAATGAGCAATTGGGAATCAGACCTCGGAATCCTCCGCGGTTAAATTAAGCGCTTCATTTCAATCACAACTTCCTGTGTCTTTCCGTTTCGCTCGATCAAGAGTTTGTATTTGTGGCCCACTTGGCGAAAAAGATTGCGCACAGCAGGGAGCGTTAAATCCGCGGCGGCCTCGGTATCGATTCCAGCAATGATGTCGCCCTCATGAATGCCGTTCGAAGCAGCGGAGGTTCCCGGCTGCACCCGTACGACTTCGAAGGTCCTGAGGTTTGGACCCTTGGCGACGATGGAGAGGCCGCTCATGTCTTCTTCGGCGAATTTGTTGAATTCCAAGTTTGGTTCGACAATGATACGTTGGTGGGGAAGATCAAAAATCACGGTGAAGCGGCGGAGGAAACCGGCGCCGATTGCGCCCGCTACCGTCGCGTCACCGCCCTTCACGGGATTCGACTGAGAAAAAGCGGCCACGGGTTCTTGGACCGTGTAGGGCGCGAGCTGAAAAGTTTTCAAGCGGCCGAGGAAAATCTTGGCGCCCGCATCGAGTTGTGGGTAGGACACGGCGATGGTTTTGAAACGCCAAGAGGAGAAGCGGTGAGCTTCGGTGTAAGCGCTTGAAAACACGATGGGGGCATCGAGTGCGGTATTTACTTCAAAACTAGCTTCCAGCGGTTTATGGCCGGAAACTTCAAACTTCGCATGAATCAGGGGAGCCGCGCCCAGCAAGGTCACGGGAAAACTCTTCCCGGTACCGGAATATGTGAAGGTGGCGGGATCGTAGAGCTGCACGGTTTGCCTAAGATAATCGACTGCAATCACCAGGCGATGGAAAAAGTCCGCTCCCAGAGTCCCCTGATATCCTAGGCCCGTCTGCGAGCCGAAGGCGCTTTTGCCGGCGAAGGCGAGTGCGCTCATGGGCAACTGCACACCTGGAAGAGCAAGGACGCAATTTCGTATCGCCGGATCTGTCGCGCCAGCGGAAGTTGCGGCGGTGGGCGCGTAACCCGGGTCCACCGATGTTGCGACCGCGCTGGAATCCAGTTCGAACAGCAGGGGCTTGCCCTGGTCGATTCTTACAGGCATGAAAATAAGATTGCCAATGAAAGCAGCGGGATTTTGTGCGGCGTTCCCGCCGTAAGCGAACCGGGCCGGTGCTGAATTTTCTTGTGATGTTGGTACGGGCGATCGCCCGGGAAGCGCAGATTCAAATACAAAGCCGAGAATCGCGATGCAGATCAGAAGGACAAAAGGAGCAGTTCGCCTGCGCATTCACTCTCCTCTTCGTGGATAAATAATCTGCGGCCAGAAATAACAGCTACTGGATGTAGTAATCAAAGTAGATTCCGCCGGAATCTTTCCACCATCCGTTGGCGCTTGCTTTTAGATGGCGATCGATCAAGCCGGGTTTTATGAGGCGCAGCATATCCGCTGTCGGAGGATTGCTCTGGTTCGATTGTTTCGCGGAACTCATTTGCTCAATGAAGCGCGCAATGATTTTGTCCCACGGGATTTTCCCGATATCCGCTCCACCAAGTCCGGAAAGCTTCTCAGGCAAGAGTTGGCGCAAACGGACGAATTCGGGATTGGAAAGAACCGAGTCTTGCGAGCCCATCGAGGCGGTTTTCCCGCTAATCCGGGCTTGGGCATCCCGAACCATCGCTTTCCGCGGTCCGGTAATGATGAACTGCGGAGTCACGGCGAGATAGTAGAAGGACCGGCGTTGCTGGCCGCTTTCCGGATCGCGATAGGGAAACGACAAGTCCAGGTAAGTGGTGTCTCCAGAAGTGTCTTCCGCGGCAACAAATTTTGCGAGAGCAGCCCGCAGAAGCCTTAGCACATCCGGCTGCTTTTGAATGGCGACAGCATACATTTGTTGCGATCCCCCATCTTCCGCGAATGAGATGCGGCTGCCAAATTCTCCGGTGAAAAGCTGCAGGGCGTCAGATACAGACGTTCCCAAGAAACCTTGGGCCATGGCCTCCGCGCCGAGCAGGCCCGCGGACTGCTGCGGAGTCATCGCCGCCACCGCAGCTTCACGGACAATTTGATACAGCGCCGAAAAGTTAAGCTTAGAAATACTGAAATACGGACCGGCGCCGACAATCGGCTGGGTCTGGAATGTGGCAGCGCTGGAGCCGGCAACATCGAAGAGGCTTCCCGCGGAAGTATCGCCGAGTACGGCGCCGTGCGCGCGAGTCGCTTCGCCGGAAAAGCTTATGGCTCCGCCGATCGCGTGAATTTTCTCCCAATGGACGCTACGGATAAACCGGGCGATGGGCTGATCTTTTTGATCGGCGGGTATCCATTTATCCGCATCGGGGAAATGGACGAAATATTCCAGGGCGGCATCCTGCCCCATATAGGGACGGACAGCCAGGTATTCCGGAATGTCGATGACCGATGACGCCGGTTTTGTGGGCGAGCTAAAGCGCGTCACGAGATCCTGTATGCAATCTTTCTGGGTGGCGAACAGAAAGAAGTTTTCAACCAGCGTGCTGTAGGTGGTCTTTGTACTCAGGGCGGCATCGTTCGCCGTTTCGGTCCTGACTTCGATCGTGCTACCGCCAAAAGTATAAGTGGAAACTTGCGGCCTGGTTTTGTTGTTTGCCTGCGCAAGGGCTTTCAATTTTTGAACCAGAGCGGCTTTGCCGGTGACGTTGTACACAAAAAACGCACTGGCCAGATGTGATGCATCCGCCGTCTTAGCGGAAGATTGTGGATTGGCAATGAAGCCGAAGGCGGCAGGATTGTCGAGCAGCGAGAACAGGTCGGATAGCTGCAAGGCTGCTGCGGTGGGACTGTTCTTTTGCTGCCATTCCAGGAAATGCTTCGCGAGAGTCTGGCGAACAGGATCGAAATCGGGATCTGCCAGGAGCTGCAACACGTGATTTTTCTTGTCGGCATTGGCCAGGAATGATTTACCGCGCCATTGCATGTAAAAGAGCGTGTTTTGCGGTAAACGCTCGGAAATGGAAGGGACTTGCGCAAACGTAGGACCTGCGCCAAAAAGGAAAAGCAGAATCGTTGTCGCGATTACGCAACAACTCGTGTGAGCGCCCAGTCTTAAATTCCTGCGCCGGCCACTACGCCACGGTCTTTTCGTTTTCACGCGCTTGTCCCCCATTTTTCTCGATTGTTCAAACAAAGCCCGGATGAATCGAGCTGGTCAACGCTTGAACCTACTTTCCCGGCGGCGCGCTCGACGACGAACCCGCCGGCGTGGCTGGCGGAGCAGAATGCGCTGACTTAGGAGTGCTCAAGTAGCCCTTGGCTTGATCCTTGGTGAGATCGAACACAACGATTTCGTAAGGGGCGCGGGCTCCGCGAACATAAAACTGTATGGGTTCGCCGACAGTCTTGTCTTTCTTCTCGATGCTCTTGTCATCGACAACGACGTTGAGGGTGTACTTGAAATGTTTGGTGTCAATCTTCCGGAGGGCAACCTGGATGGGACCGACGTGCTCGGGGCCCTTGGTGTTTTTATTGAGGTTGAATTCGAAGATATCGCGCTCGCCCAGGCGTTTCAGCTCTTCTACTTCGTCATGATTACGCGCGATCAGGCCGCTCTGCACGCCTAAGTCGCCAATGGTGCTTTGCAGCTTGCTCTTGGTGCTTTCCAGGTCTGCTTTGGTCGCATCTGCTTCCGATTTTGTTCCGCTGAGTTCGGTGGCCACTTGGCCAAATTTCGTGGAGGCGTCGGCTTGCACCGCGCCGATTTGCTGATGAAGCTCCGCGTCGCTCTTCTGCTGGTCCTTCTTGATGGATTGAGCGAGGCTGCGGGCGCGTGCGAGCTCATCCTGAGTCAACCCGAGTTTTTGCGAAGTGACATCGAGCTGGCCTTTCAAGTCCGCCACGCGCGAATTCGTCTTGTCGATCTGGGCAGCCAGCGCTTGCGTTTTGCGATCCGCATCGTCTAGGCCCTTATGAAAATTCTGGCGCGCGGCGTACCCGGCGTAGAGCAAGTAGCCAACCAGCGCAAAAGCAACGACGAAAAGCAACGTTACCCAGCGCGGCAGACCTGATTCGGTGACGTGGGTCACTTCAACAGGCGTGTTCGGATTCGAACTCATCGAGCCTCCTTGGATCAGAGCGGTCCCCGCCGCTCGATATATAAGACGGGATTATGGCTGACGCTCAAGCGGAAGTCTATGCCCGGCGCGGGCCTTTGTTGCTTCCTCGCGAAGGCCAATCTGCCTGCACGGTGGTAGTTAAACCGCCTCGAGGGGTGAATTCTCCAGTGACGCGGAACCATGCCGGGCGCACCGCGGCCACGAAGTCGCGCAGCATGCGGTTCACGGCATTCTCGTAAAAAATTCCAAGATCCCGGTAAGCCAGCAGGTACATCTTGATGGACTTGAGTTCGAGGCAGAGCTTTTTCGGCTGGTATTGGATTGTAATCGTGCCGTAGTCGGGCAAGCCGGTTTTGGGGCAGACCGAGGTGTACTCCGGAAAACGAATGGTAATTTCGTAGCCGGGGAAATGATTGGGCCAGGTTTCTAATTCCGGAAGCTGGGCGTCAATCCCGGCACGCGCGTGAGCGGCTGTGTAGTCGGGCATCCTAAGTTCCTTTCGAGAGCCATTCTACACGCGCCGGTGCGAGGAACGGAATTTCTGCAACTTGCTCCCGGTGGCAGTTTTATGTATTCTGCGGACGAAAACAGGAGAGATTTCGCCCGATGATCTGTCCGCAGTGCCGCAGCGCCAATGTTTTTCGATCTCACCGCGATGGTCTGATCGATTACATCCTTACAGTATCCAGCCTGCGGCCATGGCGCTGTCATACGTGCGATAACCGCTTTTATGCCTGGCGCGTGGCCGTGGCTTTCGAGCGATTTGCCCATTGCCCAAAGTGCGGGAACTTCGACCTGCAGCACATCTCCGGCGAGCGAGTGGATGGGGGAACTTTGTTCAACTTGAAGCGGAGACTGCGATTTCCCGCTTACCGCTGCGAACCTTGCCGTGAGAGATTCTTCAGCGTACGGCTCTTCAGGCGCATACGTCCTTCGATGATCACAGATGGAGTTGAACGACCCGTCGCGGGATAGGCGCTTGCCGTGTCGTGGCAGCGACAAACTCCCGCAGCTCCACTTCAAAAAAGGAACTAAAGAGTGTCGGGTCAGTGTGTGTCGCCGGTTTGGAACCTGAGGACTGACATCGCCGCGGAGTAATCGTACTTAGCGCTGGTTTGCGTAATTTCGGCCTGGGTCATGTTCAGCTGTGCCTGACTGAGTTCGATGATAGAGCTGAGGCCTAGCTTGTATCGCTGCTGGGCGAGATCAAGCGCCTGTGTGGCCTGATTCAAGAGTTGCTGCGTTAGGCCCAAGCGTTGAAATGCTGAATTGGCATCGAGCCAGGCCTTGCGAACATCGCGAGTAACGCGATTTTGCAAGTCGCGAAGATATTGCTCTTGCGCACGGGCTTGCGCAGTAGCTTCGGCATGCAAGGCATTAAACTGCCGTCCGTTGAAGATGGGAATGTTGACGTTAAATCCTGCCGCTGCGTAACGGCTTCCGAGAGCAGCTTCGCGCACGGGAGTTAGTCCTGCCACTGCAATCGTCGAAATGGTGGGAAACCAAAGGTCGCGCTCGCCGGTTGCATAACTTTGCGCTGAGTCGACGCTCATGCGTCCGCCGATTAGTTCCGGGCGCTCTTGCAAAGCTTGCGAGACCAGCTGCGTAATGTCGGCGGGTGGAGCGGTAGGCGCAGACTCGTCCGAGAGGATGAACGATTTCTGATCGGGATAGCCCAGGGCGGTGGAGAAGTCTGCGTAAGAAGCTTGCAGATTATTTTGAGCTTGAATGAGAAGTAACTGCGCTTGAGCCAAATTCACATTTGCAAAACTCACATCCAGTCCCGATTTCAGCTTATTCTTTTCCAACTCGGTAATTTGATCGGAAACGACCTGGCGATCTTTAACGGTCTCCTGCGCTACTTTCAAAACGGCCTGGGACTTCAGAACGGCGTAATAAGCCTGATCGACGGCCAGCAAAACGTCCGCACGCGACGTGGCGACGTTTTCTTGCTGCGCTTGCGCGCGCAGGCTAGCGCTCTTCACGAACTCGCGGGTGCGCCCGAAGTCTGTGACAAGCTGGCCTACGGTGATGCCGTTCGCGTAGCGGTCGAAAATAATCGAGTTGCTCAGGGAACCAGCGGCTACGCGGCTGTCGGTCTCGGATTTGGCTCCGGTCAAGCTTCCAAATACTTGCGGGTAATATGCCGAACGAGCTTGGGTGACTTGCGCCTTGGCGGCATTCGCTTGATATTGGGCAGCCTGGATTTGCGGATGATTTTCGATCGCAATTTTCTCCGCGTCTGCCAGCGTGAGGGTCGCAGGGGTTTGCGCACGGCAGGGAACGGCGCCGAGCGCGAAGGCTAAAACAAATGAATATCGCAAACGCGAGGGCATCAGTGAGCCTCCTCCGGCAGAACGGCGATGCTGGGGGCCGTGCCCCGCTGGTAAATCAGCAGATACGCCGCTGGAACTACGAAGATGGTGAGAATAATGGATGATATCAATCCGCCGATAATCACACGCGCAAGCGGCGCGTAGGCTTCACTGCCGGTCTCGAGTTTGAAAGCCATGGGGAGCAGGCCAACGACCGTGGCTAGCGAAGTCATCAGAATCGGGCGAAGGCGAATGCGGCAGGAATGCGCCACCGCTTCAACCAGTGTGTGCCCCTGGGTACGAAGAACGTTCGCAAAATCCACAATCAGGATGCTATTTGAAACGACCATACCCTGCAGCATCACGATTCCCATGAGCGATTGAATGTTGAGGGTGGTGCCGGTGAAGGCGAGAGTGAAAATTACGCCAACGAGTCCGGTAGGGACCGCCAAAACAATGAGAAATGGGTCAATAAAAGAAGCAAACTGGGCGACCAGGATCAGGTACACAAGGAGCACGGCCAGAATGAGCCCCACGCCAAAACTCTTGAAGGAAGACTCCATGGTGACCACCAGGCCTCTGACGTTGACGCGTATGTTGGAAGGCAATTTCGTGCGGGCGATGATCCTCGAAATTGCTTTCGCCGGAGCGCCAAGGTCCTCGCCGGTCGGCGCGACATAAACATCGAAAGTTCTCTGCAATTGGTAGTGGTCCACTTCGGTCGGCGTCTGGATCTGCGTGACGTCGGCAACCTGATTTAGATAGGTCGGCATTTTCAGCTTGGGGGAGCGCAGCGGCATGGCCTTGAGGTCTTCAATCGATTTCACCTGATTCTCGGGATACTGGACGCTGACGAAATAATTGTTGCCGGTTTTCGGATCAACCCAATAGCTGGGCGCAATCATCACGTCGGAGGTAAGAGCGGTGATGACGTTATCGACCACTTCTTTGGGACTGAGGCCGAGTTGACTAGCGCGTTCGCGGTTCACGTTCAACTGGAGAGCGGGATAATCCATGTCCTGCGGGATGTAAACATCTGAAACGCTGGGAATCGCTTTGATTTCGCGGGCCAAGTTCTGAGCTAGGTTGTTGGCCGCCCCTAAATCCATTCCGCTTACCTGGACATCAATAGGCGCCGGCATCCCTTGATTCAGGACCGCATCCACCAAACCACCGGACTGGAAGTACGTGCGCAATTGGGGGAGCTGCTTAGCGATGCGCCCGCGTACGTCGTTCATATATATGAGGCTGCTTACGGAATGGTCTTCCTTGAGGCCCACCTGCACGGTGGCGGTGTGCATGCCGGAATTGGGCGTAAATAGAGCGGAAAGGTCGGGAAAGACGCCGATGTTGGAAACGATCGTGCTCAAATCTTCTGGTTTTACCGCTTGGCGAACAATCTGTTCGACCTGTTGGATATAGCCTTCGGTGACCTCGATGCGAGT
>Ga0210405_10006305_pt1 | contig 10622 bp, 8 predicted proteins | sample IncBWH11MmetaG_FD_155492 | JGI IMG/M metagenome (GOLD analysis project Ga0210405, IMG submission 155492) | Forest soil microbial communities from Barre Woods Harvard Forest LTER site, Petersham, Massachusetts, United States - Inc-BW-H-11-M | ecosystem: Environmental > Terrestrial > Soil >... | reverse complement strand
CACTCCTGCCCGCGCGATTGCGTTCGTGAATCAGACGATCGAGTTCAGGGAGCGCAATCGCGCGGGCAGGAGTGTGCGGGCGAACTGGGGCTGCGGCTTTGGGCTGCTTGCGGCGCTGGGATAATGCTCTAGCCACCGTGCCTCCGGGCGATGAGGAGTCCAAAGATAATGTGAAGGCCGCCAAAGCCAGCAGCCAGCAGCCAGTTCGACCAGGCGGAGGGCGCAACCACGGCGACTGCGCCGGTCGCCATAAAACAGACTCCCATGACGGGGACGATGGAGACGGAGTAGGCACCTCCGGTGATGATGCCGGCGCCGTAAAGAAGGAGCCAGGCGGGCGTGAGGGCGGAACTGAGGCCCAGGCGCTGGAGCAAGAAAGTAAGAAATGCGCCGGCGACGAGGGGTGGAAACAGGCCAAGAGCGACCTTGCTTCCGGGGCCAGAAAAAAGTGGGAGGCCGCGACGGTTGGCCTTCCGGCGCATGGACAAAATGGCGATGAGGGCCGCGACTGGGGCTTCGCCGAGCCAGACTTTGAGCCAGGCAGTGGAGGTTGGTTGCCGCGAAGCCAGCCATGCTGCGGCGAGCGCGGTGAGGCCGAGAAGGACTTGTCCCCAGCCGGGGACGGCGGTGAAGGAAGCGGACCGCTCCATGGTGTCACGGATAAAGCGGAGATCGTCGGCTGGATTGGGGCTGGGATCGCGGGGCGCTGGCATGGGCCAGACGCGAACTGGCCGGTGAATGCGCCGAACACGATGCTGGCGAGAACGGGCCATTGCGAAATACGGTAGCTCGGACGGATTCTAGTGTCAAGTGCTTTACACCATAAAGTAACGTGTCCAATTCCGGATGGTTCAGCCCAAGGCTCAGCGCTTGCGACCGAAGACAGTCTTGCCTGACCTGGGCAGTGGCTCAGCCTGAAAACGGACGGCTGCATGCACATGGGAGATCCCTCGTCCGCTGGAGAAAACGCGGGACTTCGAGATGACGCCAGAGAGGCGCAACGTCAAAACTTAAACCAATACCGTGACATCGAGGCGGCGTAAGATTCTGGGAATGGAACTGGGAAAATTACTCGTGATCCTGGGGCTTTCGCTGGCCGTGGGGGGAGCGGCGCTGATGCTTCTGGGAAAAATGAACCTCCCTCTGGGAAGACTGCCCGGTGACTTTACCTACCGTGGAAAAAATACGACGGTGTATTTTCCGCTGGCGACGTCGCTGGTGGTGAGTGTTGTGCTTTCAATTTTGTTGTATGTGGTGAGTCGGTGGCGGAGATGAGGGCTAATTCGCATTAGTAGCACGGCGGGAAAGATCGGTGATTTGCCACGCGAAGAAATGCGCGACACGAAAGTGCTGTGGACTAAGGCGGCATGAGGACAGTGTCTAGAGCGAGTTCGAAATAAGGTAGCTGTGCCCATCCAACACGGTCACGATGTCCTACTGTGACTTGTGAGAGTTTTCCCGCGACTCTAGGATTTCCCCATTCATGAATGTTTAATTGTTCTTCCGCGGGTGATTCTGCAACTAAGTACCCAACTTTATTTCTAAGCGCGCCCTTTCGCCGAGAGGCAGTACAGCCCATCGAGGAGGTTTCGTCGTGAAGATCCCACAGGTCTTTTTCAGGTTCGGGCAGCGGTTCCGACTCCCGCAACATGCAACCAGGTTATTCGCGGCTTCTTTTCTTGCGGCTGGTTTTCTGGCCGTGGGTTCGATGTGTGCGAGCGCGCAGCAACAGGTTCTCACTTATCACAATAACAATGGACGGACCGGGCTGAATTCGGCAGAGACGACGCTCACGCTGAGTAATGTGAATTCCGGCATGTTCGGAAAACTATTCACGTTATCGGTGGACGGCCTGGTGGACGCGGAGCCTCTCTATCTCTCGGCGGTGACGGTGCAGGGCGGCACGCACAATGTGCTTGTCGTGGCCACGGAACACGACTCGGTGTATGCGTTCGATGCGGATAGTGGAACGCAACTGTGGAAGATCAGCACTCTCAAGTCTGGCGAGACGACGTCGGACGATCGCGGGTGCAACCAGGTTACGCCGGAGATCGGAATCACATCGACGCCGGCGATCAGCCGGCCGGCGGGATCGAATGGCGTGATTTATGTGGTCGCCATGTCGAAGGACTCGTCGGGAAATTATCATCAACGGCTGCATGCGCTGGATGCGACGACGGGGAACGAGTTCAACGGCGGGCCGGTCGATATCGCGGCAAAATATCCGGGCGCGGGGGATAACAGCTCGGGCGGATTTGTGATCTTCGATCCGGCCCAATATAAGGAGCGGTCGGGGTTGCTATTGGTGGGGAATGAGCTTTATCTGACGTGGGCGTCACACTGCGACATCCGCCCGTATACCGGCTGGATCATGGGTTACAACGCAACCACGCTGGCGCAGAAGTCGGTGATCAACGTGACCCCGAATGGCAATGAGGGCGCGATTTGGGGGTCCGGTGCGGGACTGACGGCCGATAGTTCGGGCAACATCTTTTTTCTGGATGCCAACGGAATTTTCGACACGAGCTTAAACTCCAACGGCTTTCCCAGCAGCAGCGATTACGGCAATGCTTTCATCCGGCTGACGACAAAGAGCGGGTTAGCGGTGGCCGACTATTTCGAGATGGACAATGGGCCGCAAGAGAGTGAAGGCGATGTCGACCTGGGCTCGGGCGGGGCGATTTTGATACCACCGATGAAAGACTCTTCCGGGACGACATGGCAACTGGCGGCGGGCGCCGGCAAAGATTCGAACCTGTATGTGGTGAACCGCAACTCGATGGGTAAATTCAACGCGAACAGCAACAATAACTATCAGGAACTCTCAGGAGTATTGCCGGGCGGCATCTGGTCGATGCCAGCGTATTTTCGTAACCGGCTGTATTACGGCCCGGTGGGCCAGCCGATTCTCTCCTTCGAGTTCAAGAACGCAAAGTTGTTGACGACGCCAGTTGCGCAGACCACAAACGCGTTTGGATATCCTGGGGCGACTCCGAGCATTTCTGCGAACGGCGGCACGAATGGGATTGTATGGGCCAGCGAGAACACAAACCCTGCCGTACTGCACGCCTACAATGCAGAAACTTTGGTTGAGTTGTACAACACGAATCAAGCTTCCGGCGGGCGAGACAATTTCGGCGCGGGGAACAAGTACATCACTCCGATGATTGTGAATGGGAAGGTGTATGTGGGGACGACGAACGGAGTGGGAGTGTTTGGGTTGCTGGGAGGAAAGTAAGTTCTAGTTGGGTCTGCCAGATTGAGTCTTCATGAAATACCCACTTCTCGCAGGCAGGTGGCCCACTCAAGCCTGGTTTTGTGTTTTGGCTTGAGTGGGCCTGCCGTCCGGTCCTGAGGGACACCGAGTCTAACTACGTATCAACTGCTCCGTTTCGCGCTGCTGGCGCGCCTCAATGACGGCGAAGAAACGTACGTTCACCTGGGCGCGGTCCGATTCCAGACGCGCCACCGTTTCTGCAAAGGGTTCCTGCAGCAGCTCCGATTTTTTCTTGAGACGTTGTAGTCCCTGGACGGCATTGTCTATTCCTTGATTCACCATCAATAACGCTTCAAATAAATGTGCTTTTTGCATTTTTTTCTCCTTGGAGTGAATAGCCATCAAGGAGGCTGAAGTTCCAGAAATGGAACTCGCATGGACAAAACTGGGGTGCGCGGATTGAAGAAGGAAAGCGAAACCGCTACCTTTTGTAGGAGCCATGTTGCCTCTCTCTTAGGCGACTTTGGTTAGGGGCGCATCGGTGCTGATTACACCGGTGCGTCCCGCTTGCGGTTGATGAGTGCACGCTTGTTTCCTGATGAGCCGGTTGTTGAATTAGATCAGGCAGAGAAAAATCACGAAGGGCGGATGGCCTACTGAAGTTCTCTAACGTGTGAATATCCCCACTCAGGATGAGGCGGTTGCGCGGCCCGTTCGACAACTTCGCCTTGCTCAGTTGCTCAGGGCAGGCTAAGAATGGGCCGCGCGCCGAAATCCCGAGCAAGTCGAGGGACCTCAAGCTAAAACCGGGCTTGAGTAAGCCACCCGTGGACGGCGGCGATAAAGCCCGGCCAAGCGAGAAGCTGAGCGGGGAAGGGCAGACCAACCACGCGGATGGTCTACCCCTGGCCCTATGAGAGGTTGAAGTAGGCGGTAACGACCTGCCCGGTATCGAAGGTAATGAACAGGTCGTAGCAGCCGGCTTGGCTGGGCGTTTGCCCAGCTGTAGATGTACTGGCCGCCCCGCGCAGTCTAGCTGCGCGTGGGGCGGCATCTTCGCTAGTTCACTGTCTGGATCAGGACCGGTGAAGTACTGCCCACGAAACTGGAACTTCCTCCATAGACAACGGTGATGGAATGGCTTCCCTTGTTCAAATTAGAGGTAGAGTAGGTAGCCTTTCCCGAGGACAAGGATTTCGAGCTCAGCGTCTTGGTTCCGTCCTTGAAGGTGACCGTGCCGGTGGGAACTGCTGTGCCCGGCACATTGGCCACGACCGTGGCCGTGAAGGTGACCGTCTGGCGGTGGTTCGACGGGTTGAGTGAGGAAGTGACCGAACTGGTGGTCGAATCCTTGCTCACCGTTTGGGTCAGGGCGGATGAGGCACTGGTGTTGAAGCTAGAGCTGCCGTTGTAAGTGGCAGCGATGGAATGCGAGGCCACCGTCAGCGTCGACGTGGTGAACGTTGCGTGGCCGGTTCCATCCAGAGTCGGAGTTCCCAGAGTCGCGGAACCATCCATGAGGGTCACCGTGCCAGTCGGCACGCCGCTGCCGGGAGCATTGGCGGTCACGGCCGCAGTGAACGTGACTGACTGGCTGAACACCGAAGGATTGGCGAATGAGGTCACCGTGGTGGTGGTTCCGTCTTTGTTTACCACCTGGGGTGAAGCGGAATCGCTGCCGCTGCTGGCGGCAAAAACCGAATCTGACGCATAGGTGGCAGTGATGGTGTCATTGCCCGCCGCCAGCGCTGTTGTGCTGAAGGCTGCGGCACCACTCGAGTTCAAAGGAACCTGGGCCAGCACGGTGTTGCCCTGCTGGAAGGTTACCTGGCCGGTCGGGGTTCCCATTCCCGGCGCAACCGCGGTGAGCGTCGCCGTGAAGGTGACGGACTGCCCGACATTCGAGGGATTGGGCGTGGAAGCCAGCGCAGTCGATGACACGCTCGTGTGGATGGTTTGCACCAGCGACGAACTCCCGGCGCTGAAGTTGGAGTCGCCGCTGTACTGCACGGTGATGAAGTGAGAGTCGGCGGTCAGCGCCGAACTGGTGTAGGCGGCGATGCCGTTGCCGTTCAGGGGCACGTCGGAGGCGAGCGTAGTCGTGGTGGTTTGCAAGCTGCCGTTCACCACGGCATACGTTGTGTCGGTAAACGTGACGGTCCCGGTTGGAATGATGCCGGAAGCGCCAGTGTCGGTGACGGTGGCGGTGAAGGTGAGGGATTGGCCGACGACCACCGAGCGCACATCGGGCGTGGAAGAGGTTACGGCTATTCCGACGCCGTTGATGTTGCCCAAGGCCCACAGGGTGCCGCCGTTGAGCGTGAACACCGTTCCATCCGGACCGATCACGGTGGGAACGTAAGGCTGGCCTATGCCGGCTCCGAGTTGGACCCATTGCGTCAAGGAATTGCTGGTGAGGTTCCAGCTATACATGCGACCATCCTCGCTGGGTATGTAGACGCTATTGGTGGCGGGATTGACCGCGGCGGTGTTAATGCACCATTCGCGCACCGCGTAAGGGAAGCTGGAGTTGCGCAGCGCCGCGTCGACGGTGGGACCGATCGCGGTGAGCACTTCCCGCATGATCAGCATGCCGTTGGACGAAGCGTGGGCGTCAACCTCGGTGGCGTTGGGATCGAGCAAAGCGATCCGGTTCACGCCGTCGCCGTTGTCGTTGCCGCCGTCAGCGTAATTGTTGTACTTGGTAAACAACAGGTAGGTCGAAGTGCCAGTATACGAAGGCACCATACTGGCGGGGACGACGGCTGCGGTGCTGTCCCAGCCGAATCCTCCGGGAGGTTTTTCCACAGTGAGATCGGAGCTGAAATGGAGCATGAAGCCCCGCGAGCCGTTGAAGGGGTTGCCCACGATGCCAAAGTAGACGTCGTTGTCGGGACCCACCATGGGCGAGGCCGTGCCTATGTCAAAAATCTTGGCGTTGTTGCCGTTGTTGCGCGGGTCTTTCAAGAACACACTGTACTTGGTGGCCAGAGTGGTGCTGTTCAATCCCAGCAGGTATCCGTAGACCTCCGTGGTAGCGCCTTTCACAACTACGTAAAGCGTGGTCTGATCGTTGCTGAGCGCAGGGCCGGAGTTGTCGCTATCCTCGCCGATGTTGGGGTCGTTGGCTGCGGTGCCGGCCAGAACGTAGGTTGCGTTGCCATTGGGGTCGATGCGGGCAAAGCCGCTCTGCGTGGTGTTCAACGGCGCCGGAGCGGTGCCCTGCACGCGGAACCCAAAAAAAACGTCGCCGCTGCTGTCGGAAGTGATGGGAGTGTTGATAAACACCGTGGAGTTGAAGGCTGAAGCGTTGGCCTGGTAGTTGGCCAGCGTAGTGTAAAACACTTGCTGCACGGGCGCACCGTGGCTGATGGAGTCGGGGTTATCGACATAGTAGATCGTGCCGCCGGCGCCCGGATAGTAGAGACGCGTATCCACCGAGTTAACGGCCAGCGCGGGTTGGTAGGCGGGAATCCAGACATACGAGGGCAGGATGTAATCGGTGGTCAGGGTGTACAGCGCCGTGCCGTTGGCGGCGTTAAAGGCGTTGACCTGGAAGCCGTTGCTGGCCGTCTTCACCGGAACGAAGATGGTGTTGGCGGGGGTGAGCAATGGGGCGCCGTAGTGGGCGAGTGCTCCCGAGTTGTTCAGATCGATGCTTGTAGACCAGTGGATGGCATCCATTTGTTGCGCGGCGGTACTGTAGTTCGCCGTATGCTGGGCATTGCCGGCGAAAGTAGAGACGATGGTCTGGGCCGGGGCCCGGCTGGCTAGAACCAGTGTAACTACGAGACACGCGATTACCCGTGTGCTTTTACACATAAAAACTCCTTTTTGGGACAAAAACGTGTGTTTCTTCCGAGACATTCGGTGCTGGCGATTTTCCGCTTCCTTATCTTCTGCATGGCCTTTGCTCTATGACCCTCGCGACGCCGAGTGAACGGGCGGAGTGGTCATGAGAATTATCTCCTGATTAAATTTGAGCCTTAGCGACTTGCCCCGGGGAATTGGTGGGGTGAATAGAAGTGGAATGATGAGCGGCGTTCGTGCGGAGGCTTTGTACCATAGCCTACATAGCCGGCCGAAAACTTTCTTGGGGCATTACGAAAGCCGGATAAGTGCCGACATATCGGCACGCGCCGAAATTGAGGCACTAAAGAATTGGCTAAGTGATTGAAAGTGCAAAATGGCGGCAAGAAGAGTTTCGGGCGTGGATGATGAGGCCGTTTTCCGGTGCGCGGGCGGTTTGTTACGAAATCCCAACAGAGGGTCATTTCGGAACAGAGGTCATGCATGACTACTCGACTAGGAGGGCGAAAAGTGGGCGGGCGGCCACTCAAGCCTGGTTTTGGCTTGAGTAGGCCTGCCGTCCGGTCCTGAGAGACTCCGAGTCTAACTACGTATCAACTGCTCCGTTTCGCGCTGCTGGCGCGCCTCCATGACGGCGAAGAAACGTACGTTCACCTGGGCGCGATCCGATTCCAGACGCGCAACCGTCTCTGCAAAGGGTTCCTGCAGCAGATCCGATTTTTTCTTGAGCCGTTGTAGTCCTTGGACGGCATTGTCGATTCCTTGATTCACCATCAATAACGCTTCAAATAAATGTGCTTTTTGCATTTTTTTCCTCCTTGGAGTGATAGCCATCAGAGGAGGCTGAGGTTCCCAAATGGAACTCGCATGGATAAAACTGGGGTGAGCGGATTGAAGAAGGAAAACGAAACCGCTACCTTTTGTAGGAGCCATGTTGCCTCTTTCTCAGGCGACTTTGGTTAGGGGCGCATCGGTGTTTGAAGCACTGGTGCGTCCCGCTTGCAGTTGATTACTGCACGATTGTTTCCTGATGAGCCGGTTGTCGATTAGATCAGGCAGAGAAAAATTACGAAGGGCTGTGCGCGGATTGAAGCAGATATCCTCTTTAGTTACTTTGACGCACTCGGCGGGTAGCGCACATCTGTCGGCGATTCCTCACGAGGTGAAAATTCAAAACCTTGGGGTGCCTCATTTCTCGCGTCTTTTGCGAGAAGTGGGATTCACCACGATCACAACTCCTTGAACCCATAGGAGACAGATTTTCTTTCGAGCGAGATCCCACGTTTGCCAAAAGCAGGCAAACATGGGGCACCCCAAGGTTGAACATGAGTGCACCTCTCGAGAGTTCGCAGATGTGGGCCAACCGCCCGTAGAGCTCCCGGCAAAACCATTCGTTGCCAGCTATCGAGTACCCACCGCTCCGGAGCGGGAAGGAAAATCGCGGAATGGATGGCGGCCCGCCATTCCTGAATTTGTAAAGCCCCGCTCTTTTATGCGCAACCTGCCCGACTAATTTTCTCTTGAACATTCCGTGACAACTCACTCTCTAGTGTTGCCTTATGTATGCCGAATCAAAATGATTGTTCGCCTTCTGTAAATTGCAGGAATTGTGCAAATTCTTCTTATCATGCCCATATAGAGTGGATGCCCTAAAGGCGGGAAGCTCATGAAGCGACTGTCGGGATGAGTTATTGAGCACTCTTCCTTGAATCAGTTGGCAAATTGACGGTCCGTACTTAATTCCAGGAGTTAACATATGAAAACCAAAATGCTCGGAGGCATATCGTTATGCCTTGCGGTCGTGTTTCTTAGCGCTATCTGCCACGCGCAGAGACTGCCCATCACCTGTACCTTCAGCATAGGCCCAAATCCCCCGCGTGGAACGACGCTCAGGATTATTGGTGGTCCGGCAAACGCGCCTGTCGCTGTCTATGGCGGGTTTGGAACTGATCTTGGCGTATTGGTCAGCGCTAAGGGGGCCACTACCGATGCCAACGGCAACTACACCTTATTTATTCCCCCTGCAAGCACAGTGTTTCGGATCGAGCTTACGAATGGCGGCGTGGTCACGCATTACAGGAGAATCATTCGCGGCAACGTTAACGTTGCGTGGCCGCCTGGCGCGGCACCGCCACGAGTGAGCATCGGCGCGGGTTCGCTGCAGAGACTGAATGGATTGCCCTTCGACTTTAGTCTCTCGTCATTTTTCACCGATAGCATCGGGACGATAGACAGCATCGTGTTGGGCAACCTTTCGGGCCAGCACTATGCCTTCACGAATGTCACGGTCTACCAGAATCTGAACATGGCATATTTCAATCAAGCCGAGTTCGATTCCTCCCAGGCAATTTCGAGTGGTGTTTTGTTCTATCAGGATCTACCGAATACCGTGCCGGATAATTCGGAATATACAAACGTTGCCGGCATCGGTGCCACTGGCTACGAATCCTATATAGGCTTCGTACCGCAGCCTTTTCAGGCGGGTACCTATGCGCTGCTCGTGGGCACTGCGGCAGTGCTCAACCCGGACGGCAGCATAGGGCCGCAGACATCGTTCGCCTATGCAAACACGGAGATGCAAGCCCAGGGCGCTGACGAAGCTAACACGGGCACAGACGGCACGTTCCCAAATAACTAGTTTGGATCGCAACCCGGAGAGAAGCGCAATCCGTACGCGATTTACGGCATGTGGCCCACTCAAGCCTGGTTTTGGCTTGAGTGGGCCTGCCGTCCGGTCCTGTGAGACGCCGAGTCTAACTGCGTATCAACTGCTCCGTTTCGCGCTGCTGGCGGGCCTCCATGACGGCGAAGAAACGTACGTTCACCTGGGCGCGGTCCGATTCCAGACGCGCAACCGTCTCTGCAAAGGGTTCCTGCAGCACGTCCGATTTTTTCTTGAGCCGTTGTAGTCCCTGGACGGCGTGGTCGATTCCTTGATTCACCATCAATAGCGCTTCAAATAAATGTGCTTTTTGCATTCTTGATCTCCTTCTGAGTTTTTGAGTGATGGCCATCAGAGGAGGCTGAGGTTCCAGAAATGGAACTCGCATGGACAAAACTGGGGTGCGCGGATTGAAGATGGAAAGCGAAACCGCTACCTTTTGTAGGAGCCATGTTGCCTGCCTTTCAGGCGACTTTGGTTAGGGGCGCATCGGTGCTCAAACGCCGGTGCGTCCCGCTTGCGGTTGATGAGTGCACGCTGGCTTCCGGATGAGTCGGTTGTCGAATTAGATCAGGCAGAGAAAAATCACGAAGGGCTGTGCGTGGATTGAAGCAGATATCCTTGTGCCCGATGTAGTACACGACAAGGTTCTGACTACGCGAGCTTGAAGGGGTATCAGTAATCATTGAATAGCCTTAGTTGCCGGTTCTCTCGCGAGGACCGGCGAATTTTCTTGGGTCTCTACAATCTAGGTCTTTTCTAGGGTCGGGCCAGTCAGGAACGCGGAGATCAAAATCCCCGCCCAAGGCGAAGCTTGGACTGATTGGATAAGAGCGAAGGCTCGATTCGGAACCCGGTAGTCTTTGTTTGAGGACGAAGACGCTGGGAAAGAAAGGAGCCTTCGATGATGATTATAGGGTGTGATTTTCATCC
>Ga0210405_10006302_pt1 | contig 10624 bp, 10 predicted proteins | sample IncBWH11MmetaG_FD_155492 | JGI IMG/M metagenome (GOLD analysis project Ga0210405, IMG submission 155492) | Forest soil microbial communities from Barre Woods Harvard Forest LTER site, Petersham, Massachusetts, United States - Inc-BW-H-11-M | ecosystem: Environmental > Terrestrial > Soil >... | reverse complement strand
CCGCCCGCTGCATTGCGGAACGCATCCTCGAAGCCACGGACGACCACAGCGGCCCAGGCACCGCTCCTCACGACGATCGCACTCTGGTTGTGCTTCGCGTTACCGAGGAAACAGCTTCCGACTTCTCGAAACTCCCAATTATTTACTAGAGGCGGCCGAGCGGCTCGTCTGGAAACGGTCAACGCTCTTCCTATCTTTGACGCGGTCAGCGCGTGTCGCTGGCTGCGGGAACCAGGGCGGCTTGAAGCAGCTCTGGATTCTTCAGCACCGGAAGCCACTTTTCGCGCACCACTGCGAATTCCGGCCAATTCTTTTTCGTGACTGGATCGGACGGCGGCAGGCCGAGTCTTTCAAAGTTCTTATACTGGCCCTTTTGCAGGATGCGGAAGTCGAGGTGCGGCCCGGTGGAGAGCCCCGTGCTCCCAACGAGGCCAATGGTCTTGCCGATTTCCACGTGTTCCCCCGCGCGTACATACATGCGTGACAAATGAAGGTACATCGTCTCGTACCCGTTGAAATGCGCGATCTGTACCATATTGCCTTCGCCGCCTTTCCGGCCGGCGAATACCACGCGGCCACTTCCGATGGTCTGCACCGGCGTGCCCACCGGCGCCCCGTAGTCTGTTCCCATGTGCGGCCGATAAACTTTCAAAATAGGATGAAAGCGTGCCTTGCTGAAATGCGAAGTCACCGGAGCTCCAAATTTCAGGGGCGAACGAAGAAATGCCTTCTGCAGGGACTTTCCATCGGCGGAGTAGTAGCCCGGCTGGCCGGCCGGATCATGGAATAGCAGCGCCTGGTATTTCTTTCCTGTGTTTTCATATTCAGCGGCAAGAATCTTTCCATAGCCGGCCGTCTGCCCGTTCGAATATCTCTTTTTCTCGACTACGATGCGAAACGTATCTCCCTTGCGCGGGTCGGTGTAAAAATCGAGGTCGTAGCCGAAGATTTGCGTCAGACGCATGGCCAGCTCCGCGGATTCTCCGGCATCTTCCACGGCGTTAAACAGTGAATCGTCCACGCGCCCGGTTACCGCGGCAACTTCGATCTTGGACGGAATCTCCCTGATCTGCGCCGAAAAGCCTTGCTCCTCCGGAACGATCTTCAACATGCGGTCGGTGTCAATTTTGTAATCGATCTCGCGCAGGATGCCTTCCACGGAGCGCCCCACCGTGATCGTATTTCCGGCTCGCACTTGGCGCAGATTGAACGCGCGTTGCGCCGCGGCCGAGGCATTCGCCGCCTCTTCCGCGCTCAAGCCGAACTTTTGAAGCGCGGCAACGAAATTGTCTCCCGCAGGAACTCTCTTTTCCGTAGGCAGGATAACTTGCTCGCGGATGCGCGCCGCTTCCGCGTTAGCCAGCTCTACTTGGCGATCGAACTCCGTGGCCGTAGCCAGTCGTTGCTTGAAAACGTACCCGAGAAAGATGCCTCCGGCGGCACACACGGCCAGCACCAAAAATAAGAAGCGACGATTCACATTTCCCCCAAGCCACTCGCTGCTGTCCTCGACCTGACTCAGCTCGGCTCGTTCGGACAAGCCTCGTTTCCCGCCTTGGCAGGTTAACGTACTCCTCTCTTGTGTCTCAACTTCGCCCTCAGGTCAAACTCGTTTCATAAGACGTGCGCTCAATCCTCCAACTGGTGCGAAGCATGGAACATGGCTGAAATGGATCCGCAATGGTGAAATTCGCCGCAGGAGGACCGCTGAAACGAAAAAGCGCTGAGGAGATTCCCTCAGCGCAAGACCCACCATGCAAGAATCCGAACTAAGCTATTTCGCTGTATTCAGGGCTACGGCAGGCGTGGGATTCGCAAAATAATTCTGCTCGCGCAGTTTGCGGTAGATGCGTCCCGCCACTTCCGCGGCAGTTGGCCCTTTCACGCGGCGCGTGTTTCCGCGCAGCAGAACCGCAAGCGCGATTTTCGGGTGCGATTCATCGGCGTACGTGATGAACCAGCCAATTTTCGATGGCGTGGTGTGGTCGTCGCAAGTGCCCGTCTTGCCAAGCGGCATCTCATCGCCGCCGTGATCGAAGCTCGATTTGCCCGTGCCGTACAGAACCGCAGCGAGCATTCCTTCGCGGATTTCCGGGAGGATCGGCCCGATATTCAATTCACGCTTCACACGCGGCGTGAAATTCTCAACTTCTTCCTGCGTGTGCGGATACTGCAAATAGTATAGAGTTCCGCCATTCGCGAACGCCGCGGACAGAGCCGCCATTTGCAGCGGCGTCACCTGAATCCCTTCGCCGAAGCTGGACATGCGCGCGACTCCGCCCAAGGCTGGCGGCACGGTCGGGAAGGATCCGGGATGCTCATCAGGGAGGTTGTAACCCGCGAGCTCGCCAAGGCCCAGCAAACGTCCATACTTGGAAACCGTGTCGAATCCCATGCGCGTACCGAGCTGTTCAAAAAACTCGTTGTTGGAGTGCGCCATCGCGTCGGTCAGGTTCATGTACTTGCGGCGGCCAACGCGCAGCATGGTGTCGCGCGTGATCACGTTCTCTTCGAGAGCTGCGAGGGCGATGGTGGGTTTGATGGTCGAGCAAGGAATGTAGCCGTCGCCGAAAGCAATTTTCTGATTGACCACCGTGAGGATGCGCCCGGTGTTCGGATCCACAGCAACGACTGCGCCATTGTAACGGCCCAGCGCGGAAACCGCCGCCGCGCGTACAACCGGATCATCGTACGTGCCGTCATCCGTTTTCGAAGAATCGGCAAACGTAGGAACGCCGCGATAACGCGAAGCCGTCCGGTGCACCGTCGTCGTGGGCCGGCCGGTGCCTGGCGCGGCTGGCGCAGGAATGGCGCACAACGTCGCCAGCAGTATTGCCAGTGTTGTTTTTCCGAATTCCTTCACCAGCTCTGCCTCTTTCACAGTAACCGCACTGCGGTCAACCGTCTCTGGCCTGCCCCTCGCCAAAATCTACCGGGGCATGAGTTTTACCTTACGCGCTCCCCACGGTCAACAAACATTCACAAGAACCGTGCGGAGCCGCCAACTTTAGAATGCCGCCTCACACGCGCCGCGTATCACGATTGCACGCTATCGGCCACACCAACGCGCCCTTCATTCGATGCAACTTAGCATTCGCGCGTCTGCTACTTACCAGCCCAAGAGGAATATCTCCTCTCAGTCTGAGACATAGTGTAGGCCGTCCACCCCCGGTACCACAATAGACAGCGAGGCCCAGTACGAGCCTATGTGCTTTGTTTTGAATAGCTGACCGTCAGGGCAGTCACCTGTCCCTGTGCCAGCCCCTACGCTGGCCGGGCTATCGCAGCCATCCTTCCATTCTCATCTTGAAACGCCCGGAAACCTGGTCTTCGCCAGAAATTTGCCTTTGAAACCGAACTAACCTGCCCACGCGCTAATGGTTGCACTGCTAGACATCGGGCCGCTGCTAACAGAAGATGCCTATTCTCGTCTTTGCCTCGGGGTGACGGATGAAAGAGTGGTTCCTTTATTGTCTAGTTTTGTTCTCGCTGGCCGGCTGCAGTTCCCCGCAATCGAAGCAGTTTCCCAACGCACCATCCGTCAAGCGCCTGGACGGCTCCACAATCACCGCCTCCGAAATTGACACTACCGTATCGCGCGTGATGCACGCCACAAAAGTCACCGGCGTCGGTCTCGCTCTTCTCAACGACCGAAAAATCGTCTATCTGAAAACCTATGGCTTCCGCGATCGCAAAAAAGCTCTCCCGCTTACCCAGGATTCCGTCATGAGCGCTGCTTCCTTCACCAAAGTTGCCTTCGCATATATGGTCGTGCAGCTTGTTCAAGATGGACTTCTCGATCTTGATAAACCCATTTATCTCTACCTTCCCAAGCCGCTTCTGGAGTACCGCGATTACAAAGATCTTTCCGGCGACGAACGCTGCAAGAAAATCACCTCGCGCATGCTGCTCGATCACACTTCCGGATTCCCCAATTGGCGGCACTTCGAAGACGACCGGAAACTGCACATCAACTTTGAACCCGGCTCACGTTTCGCGTATTCCGGCGAAGGCATCGACCTGCTGCAACTCGTCGTCGAAACCGTCACAAAGAAATCGCTCGAAGACCTCATGCAGGAACGCGTCTTTCGCCCCATCGGCATGACACGCACCAGCATGGTTTCCCATCTGCGATTCGAGAGCGATTCTGCCAATGGCTACGACGAGCAGGAGAATTCACTCGGCCCCCAGCGCAGGCTCCTCGCCGATGCCGCGGGCTCCATGAAAACGACTCCCGCCGACTTTGCGCGTTTCATGCAAGCCGTGCTGCAGGGCCAGGGCCTCGGCAAGGAAACCAAAGACCTCATGCTTAGTCCGCAAATCCAGATTCTTTCGAAGCACGAATTCCCGCCGCTCTCCACCGAAACCACCGATGAAAACAAATCCATCCGCCTCAGCTACGGCCTCGGCTGGGGCCTCTACTGGACTCCCTTCGGCAAAGCTTTTTTCAAGGAAGGCCACGACGACGGCTGGCGCAATTACACCGTGTGCTTCGACGACGCCGGTACCGGCATCCTCATCATGACCAACAGCTCCAACGGCGAGAGCATCTACAAAGAACTCCTCGAAACTTTGCTCAAGAACACCTACACCCCCATCGAATGGGAAGGCTTTACGCCCTACGATTCCCCTCACTAAATGCCATCCGCCCTCCCAAAAGAATAGGGGCACGATACATCGTGCCCCTCGGGGAAAGCGCTGAGTTGTGAAGTTCGGAGTTACCGCGCCGGACGCGCCTTGGAGGCGTCTGCCCCCGCAACGGCTGCCGAGGCCTTCATCGGCCCCTTCTCCGCTGGGCCAGCAACAGCGTGGCCATTTGGCCCAGGCGCAGCCGCATTCGAATTCCCCGGCACTGGAATTTCCAGCTTCTTCCGCAGCACGTTTTCCAGCTTGTCGCGGATGTCCTTGTTTTCCTTGAGGAACACGCGCGCGTTCTCGCGGCCCTGGCCCATACGCTCGCCGCCAAAACTGATCCACGTGCCGCTCTTCTCCAGCACGCCCTTTTCGACGCCGAGATCAATCAGGTCGCCTTCGCGCGAAATTCCTTCGCCGTAAACGATGTCGAACTCCGCTTCGCGGAACGGCGCGGCCACTTTGTTCTTCACCACTTTCGCGCGCGTGCGCGACCCGACCACCTTATCGCCTTCCTTGATGGCCTGAATGCGCCGAATGTCCACGCGCATGGAAGCATAAAACTTCAGCGCGCGCCCGCCAGTCGTGGTTTCCGGATTCCCGAACATCACGCCAATCTTCTCGCGAATCTGGTTAATGAAAATCAAGCAAGTCCGCGATTTGGAGACGATGCCAGTGAGCTTGCGAAGCGCCTGCGACATTAGCCGCGCCTGCAAGCCCATTTGCGGATCGCCCATATCGCCTTCCAATTCGGCCTTGGGGACCAGTGCAGCGACAGAGTCCACCACGACGATGTCCACGCCGCCGGAGCGAATCAGCGTTTCCGCGATTTCCAGCGCTTGCTCGCCGTTGTCCGGCTGCGATACCAGCAGATTGTCCACGTCCACACCCAGCTTCCGCGCGTACACCGGATCGAGCGCGTGCTCCGCGTCAATGAACGCCGCCTGCCCGCCCAGCTTCTGCGCTTCCGCGATCACGTGCAGCGTCATGGTCGTCTTGCCGCCCGATTCCGGCCCGTAAATCTCAATCACGCGCCCGCGCGGAAAGCCGCCTACGCCCAGCGCCGCGTCAATCGAGAGGCACCCGCTGGGAATCACACTGACGGGCACCAGAACATCCCGGCTGCCCAGGCGCATGATCGCGCCCTTGCCGTGGTCCTTTTCAATCTGCGATATCGCCGCTGCAAGCAATCTTTCTTTGTCTTCTGTCATGTCACACCTCGGTGGAGGAAATTAGGAAACTTTGACTGCCGGGCCGATGGCCTGGGCGTCGCGCCGGGAAAGCGCTTCGCCCGTTTTCAAGTGCGACCAAAAAACGATCATCTTCAGGTGCGGTCGTAAAACGCTCGACTTCAAGTGCGGCCGTAAAACAGCTAGTTTCTTGTGCAGCACTAAAACGGCCGGCCGTAGAATTACGAAGTGTGGAGTTTACCATCCGATTTATCTCCGCGCTATCTTTTTTCACCGGCCAGCCTCGTCCCGCTTGCGACCGCCTATCTCTGGCAACCGTGCTCCACGTCATGGTCCCTTAGCCGCGTCTGCGCCGCCTGTTCGCGCTCATCCAAAGCCACCCGTTCCCGGTGGCTCAGATGCCGCAGCCGGGAAAGGTTCCGCCCCCGGGTGCGAGCCTCGCTAAGCTCCTCTTCGAGTCTCTCACGTTCCAGACAGCTTAGAACACCGCTCGAAAAACCCCGCATCGCGCACCTGTTGAAAACCGCGACCAGCAACGTACCATCAAGGCGAACAAAAAGCAAACACTATTTTTCGCCTTATGTTCGCCTATGCCTCTCTGGCTACTCAATACAGCACCGAGCGCCACTTTCTCTCCCAGTTCGCGACCGCCTTGGGCTCGGCTGCCAATGCTTGTGACAACACCTCGACAACCTTCTTTCTTTCAGGAAAGCTAAGCATCGCCCCCAACTCCGGCAGCAACAGCCCAAAGAAAATCATTGCTGGCGGCACGACCAACCCCACCCACAGGTCTCCGACCACACGGGTCTTGCCATCGAGAATCTGCAAGACAGCTCTGAGAAAGATTGGCGTTCCGATTAGCGCCGCAAAAGTAAGCCATATTCGCATGGATATTCTCGTGGCTCGCAACATGTCCCAATAGACCTCGATGATCGTTCCCCGGCCATCGCTTGCTACGCGCCCATAAAGGACAGGTCCAAAGCTGTTGTGCCAATACCGACGTTTGTGGAGACGGAATTCGTTCCCTGCGATGCGTCCGAGAATCGGCTTTTTGCCCGGGTAGCCCGAAAGCGAGAAAAGAGTCAGTCGATCAATGTCAATTCGCTCGGCCAACTTTGCGAGGCACTCAGCTGAAGAGTAGTCACTGTGAAGCACGAGATCGATGAAATTCATTTTGCCTGAGGTCCTGCACGTACAAATCAATGGCTTCACGAATATTGGAAAGCGCTTCCTCGTAACTGTGGCCCCAGGTATGGCAGCCTTTCAGCGCCGGGCAGGAAGCGTGCCACGCGTCACGTCCATCCTCAAATTTATCGGGTTCGACTACGACTTTGAAAACGTAGGATTTCAACGGAATTCCTTCGCTCTTGCAAACTGGACTAGCCGAGTCACAGGCCGCGTGGCTGAGCTACTTCCCAACCGACAGTATCTCATGGTCCACTCGCCAAGCCACGCGATTCAAGAATACTTGTAAAACCCCCGCCCACTCTTCCGCCCCAGCCACCCCGCCGCCACATACTTCTTCAGCAGCGGGCACGCGCGATACTTCGGATCCCCCAGCCCTTCCTGCAGCACGTGCATAACATCCAAGCAAACATCCAGCCCAATAAAATCCGCCAGCTCCAGCGGCCCCATCGGATGATTCATCCCCGTTTTCATGACCGCATCCACCGCCTCCGCCGTCGCCACGCCTTCCATCACGCAATACGCGGCTTCATTAATCAGCGGCATCAGCACGCGATTCGAAACAAACCCCGGCGCGTCGTTCACCGCCACCGGTTTTTTGTCCAGCTTCTCCGCCAGCTTCATCGTCGTTTCAAACGTGGCGTCGCTCGTCTGCAGCGCGCGAATCACTTCCACCAGTGCCATCACCGGCACCGGATTCATGAAGTGCATTCCCACAAACCCGTCCGGCCTCTTCGTCAGCGCCGCCAGCCTAGTCATCGAAATCGAAGACGTGTTGCTGGCAATAATCACCTCCGGCCGCAGAATGCCATCCGCCTCCGCAAGCACCGCCCGCTTAATCTCGATCTTCTCCGGCACCGCCTCCACCACAAAATCCGCCGCGCCAATCGCACTCATCTGCGTCGCCAGCTGCAACCGTCCCAGCACCGTTCCCTTCTCCGCCTCCGCTAGCTTCCCCTTCTTAACCTCCCGATCCAAATTCTTCCCAATCGTCTCCATCGCCCGATCCAGAAACCGCTGCTCAACGTCCCGCAAAATCACCTTGTACCCCGACCGCGCAAACACATGCGCAATCCCATTCCCCATTGTCCCCGCACCGAGCACGGCAACCGTCTTAATCTCCGTAACGTTCAAGAAGCCTCCCTCGCACACACCAGCGCCAACGGAAACACAGAACACGCAGAATCGTCAAGCTGCCGGGGATTTTTCCAAACGCTTCGCGATGTTTTTCGAAGGGCGTGCCAACGCGAGCCAGGCAACCAGTGTGGCGAACTTTTCATCCTGCGACCACGGCGCGCCAAGCGGCCGCCCAAGCTCCGTAACTCGCCTCAGCAACTCTTTCGGTTTGAGCCGCACCCCAAGTCCAGTGCGCTCCAGCAGTTCTTTCTCCTTGACGCAATGGACCGCCAGTCCGCATCGCTCACTCGCGTAAACAATGGCCTCGCGGAAATGCTCCCCATCCGCCGTGTGAATCAAGGAATGGGACGCCAGAATCTTTTCCAAAGCAGGCAGCGGTCTCCCAGACGCAAGAAGCAGCCCGCAACGCTTCAGTGCAACACCCTGCTTTTGCAGCTCGCTCTGCAGCGCGTCAATTGCCCGATGCGCCAGCCGCCTCGCCTCATCCCGCATTCGCGCGACAAACTCGCGTGCCTGCCCAAGCAACATCTTTTCCGCCGTGTGATACGGCTGCCGGAATTCGTACGTAAACGTGTCCACCAGATGGACTCTCTGCCGCGCCAACACGAGAGGTGCGCCCTTGTCGAGGCACACCGCAACAACCGCGGCCCACCCGGAATGCACACGAAATCCCACCGCTGCTTGTTTCGAATGAGCCACAGCGAAGAACCTACGCCGGCGGCGCGCCCTCAACCACTTCCCGCACAATCTCCCGCGCCCGCTTCTCATTCGCGGCCGAGACGTATATCCGCGTTTCGCTCCCTGGATTTTCCAGGTGAATGGGAATTTCATTCTCCTGCATTGCCGCTGTCAGAAATTGCGCGATCCGGTCGTCAGCGCCATTCCAGACTTCCACCGTGCCATGTTCTTCGGTAGCCACGACCAGGGGCGGCTCCACTGCCGCCGCTCCATCCTGCGCCGGAATTTCCAAGTCCGCCGGCTCTTCGCTCAGCAGCGTCTCGAGGATTTGCTGCCCCGCCGCAAGATCGAGCGACGAAACCGCCACCTCAAACCCAAATCGCGGCTTCCAATCAATCGGCAGCGGATCCGCCGTTGGCGCTACCTCATCATCCCCCAGCGTTTTGTCCGAATACACAATCTCCGCCGCTTCCAATTGCTCTAACAGAGCCGCGTGCAGTGCAGGATCTTCCCCTGCCCAAAGCAGAATCAGTGCGCCTTGCTGTACAGGTTTCGATGACATCGCTTCCTCCCAGGCACAGAGCCATTCGGCGCGCCCAGTCTACTACTTCCGCAGGTACAACGCTGTTCCGCTGGCCTCGATCGGAGGCCCGGTCGTTCGCGAGCTCACTTTATTCCGGCGGCACACTCTCCACAATCTCGCGCACAATCTCCCGCGCTCGTTTCTCATGCTCCGGCATTACAAAGATTGCGGATTGTTCCCTTCTCTGATCAAAGCGCGAGTGAATCTGATTTTCCTGCAGGGCTTGCGCGATGAACTCGCCCGGGTAAGACTCGGCGCTGGACCATACCTCTACGGTAGCGTCATCCGGATCCCAGTCCTCTCGACCCGAACCGGCCAACGACTCGTCTGCCTCAGCAGCGTCCCCAGGCGCTTCAGGAATAGGCGTCACGTCGTTTTCCTGATCATTCTCCAAGCTGTTTTGCGCACTGGCGAAGCCCCGTGGCGCTGGCCGCCATGGAAAAGCCTTTCGACCGCCGATTGCATACCACTTCTGATAGGGCAACAGCCGAGTCGCATCCTCATGCTCGTCCAGTGTTCCGTACGCTTCCTTGACCGCAGCCTCCGCCTTCTCGAATTGCGAAAACGGAATGCCAATCTGAAAAGCGCTCTTGGAGTTCAGGTTAAACAGATGATCTTCGCGCCGGATGGTCTTGTGCGCGATGCCCTCCCCTTCCAACAGCTCGCACAGCTCCGCATGAATGCGCGGATCGTCCCCCTGCCAAAACGAACAAAAAGGATCTTGGTCAGGGTCGCCCGGGATTGGAGGACGACTGAAATAGTCGGAACCCTCATGCGATTGCCGCGGCAAATCATGAACAAGCGCCACATCGCAATCCGCACAGGAGGAATAACCTTCCCGATACTCCGCCTTGCATTGCGGGCAAATCATCTCGCAGGGCAGTTTAACACCGCACCGGCGCAGGATTCATTGCCACGCCGCGCACGCTTCCACTCGCCGCTTCCGGTCCCGCAGTTTCACCCCCTCCCCAAAATTCGACTTGACAATTCTAGTTTGTATGGCAAACTAGATTGCGTAAAAGGAGCTCTCATGGCCAACTCACCTTCTCCCGTCTTTCTCGCTGAAAAGCGTTCTTGGTCTTACTGGTTCGCCGACGGCCTCCCCCAGCTTCTCATCGGCATTTCTGGGGTCCTGTTCGGCTTCTATTTCATTTCCATGACGACGCCGGCAAGCACAGCGCTCGTTGTCCTCTCCTTCGCCGCCTTTGGCGCCTATCTG
>Ga0210405_10006300_pt1 | contig 10625 bp, 9 predicted proteins | sample IncBWH11MmetaG_FD_155492 | JGI IMG/M metagenome (GOLD analysis project Ga0210405, IMG submission 155492) | Forest soil microbial communities from Barre Woods Harvard Forest LTER site, Petersham, Massachusetts, United States - Inc-BW-H-11-M | ecosystem: Environmental > Terrestrial > Soil >... | reverse complement strand
CCGAGCGTTGCAATTTCAAAGTTCGCTCCGAGACCTGGTTCTTGGCATCTTCGGCCCGCTTTTGTGCGAGCAACACCTCGGCGTCCGCGGCCCGCGCGCGTGCCGTCTGAGAGGGATTGAACAGGGGGAAGCGGATCACAACCCCCAGCGTGGCGTTGTGTTTTTGGAAACTCCCCGGTACGAAGAAGTCCTGGTAGTGATTGAACGTAGCTAAGAGACCGTACTGGGCTGCAAAATCCGCTGTCGGCCACAGAGAGCGATGTTCGCCGCGAGCATGGAAAGCCAGCGCATTGGAGTGCAACGCAGCCACTTGGAGGGCCGGATTTATTTCCAGGGCACGGGCAGCGAGGTTGTCGTCCTGTTGAACTTCCGGCAGAGCAGGAATGGAGTCGGGAATGGTTTCAATGGAGGATGCCGCCAACCCGGTCACATGGGAAAGGCGGCTACGCAGGACGTCGATTGCCCCTTGCGCCTGAGAAATGCGCAGGTAAACCCGTGCCGCATTGAGGTGAACCTGGCTGCGCGCCGCGGGAGTATCCACTCCCTCCTTAATTCGTTGGTTGACGACTTCCTCCATTTTGAGGGCGGCCGCGTAATCTTCGGTCAAATGAGCCGCCAGTGCCTGCCACTTGTTTAGCTCGACATAGTTCACCACGGTCTCAATAATGATTTGATCCCGCTGGTCTTTGCTGCGAATGGTGCTGGCCTGCCATTCGATTCGCGCTTCCTGCACAAACTCTCGCAAGGCAGGATTGATCACGGCCGATTGCGCGGTAGCGTTCACGATCGAAGGCGCGGAACCTTCCAGGCTGAGCGGGTATCCCCAGGTCGCACCCAGTCCGGAGCCGACAGTCAGCGAAGGGATGTAGTGGTCATGCACCTCTTTGTAGGATGCGAACGCGCGCTGCTCCTCCGCAGCCGACATCGCCGCAGTGGTGCTGTGGCCCAGGGCAAGCTCCACCACGCGCCGTAGCGGCACCGGTTCGGCGGGCATCAGGGTGGAAATCAGGACGAAACAAAAGCCGGCCAGAAGGAGAATGCAAAAGCGCATACGCGCAGCAGTACTCATCGGATCACCTCAGCGAAACAAGGATTCAGAACTTGAACTCTAAATCGGCGGACCCTTCCCATCAGGTCGCAAGCCTCCCGAGATCAGCGCGAGCCGCGCGACTCTGCCCGGCGATCCAGGCGCTTCAATGCGCTCTGGGCGAGAGTGAACTCTCTAGCCAGGGAAAGTGCATTCCGGTACTCCTGCGCTGCCGCCAGGATGTTGCCTTGCTGTTCGAGCAGGTTTCCCAGCAGGTAGTGTGCTTTGAAAGCGGGAGCATCCTCGACCGTTTCACCGGCAAGGTAACGGCGGAGCAAATCGGCGGCGGCGGAAAGATTGCGCTGGGCCTGAATCAAGACCTCCGCCGCGGCCAGCAGCACTGGTTGATTTTCTTGCGCCGAAGTGGCGTGTTGAACGGCTTCCTGCATTTGGTCGAGCCGGTCGGTTCGCCGGTAGAACTGGGCAAGGCTTATCCAGGTCCCGGCCTTGCCGCCACTGGCCTGGATGGCAGCACGAAACTCGCTCTCGGCGCCAGCCAGATCATTGTCTTTCTCGGCGATCTGGGCTCGCACCAGATGGCTCTCCGCAGGATCCAGAGGCGCCAATTGCTGCGCCTGAGTTGCAGCTTTGTCCGTACCCCCGCCCAACATGCCGGGAGCCTGTACATAGAAATCGGCAAGGTCGGCGTGCGCTTCCACGTTGTTTGGATCCAGGTGGACCGCTGTTTCGAACTCACTCCGCACCTTCTTGGCCAACACCGTCGCGAAAAAGAAGCTCGAGTGTTCCGCTTTTTCGCCGTAAGCTCGTCCCAACCACAGATGGTATTGACTGTTCCCCGGTTCCAGCGCTACCGCTTTTTGGCAGGCCGCAACGCCGGCATCCCAGTTGGTCAGCACGAAATAAGCGCGGCAAAGCAGGTTCTGAGACTCGGCATCGTTGGGCGCAGCCGTGATCCGGTTCTGGAGCGTCACAATGGCGTCATCCACACGTCCAGCAGCCAATAGTTTGGCGGGAGAAAGTTCCGCCGCCCCGAGTCTGGACGCCAGCATCAGCATCAGCATCAGCATCAGCATCAGAAAACAGGCTGTCCTGTGGCTTATTTGGGAACCAGACATCGGTTTAATGGACCACCCTCACGGCCAGGGCGTTGCGCAAAGGTTTGGAATTCAAAGGAGCCAGCGCCACCAAAGCATTGTCCGGGAGTCCGCCGGTTACCTCAACCTGGGTCAGGTTCGAGATCGAAGTCTGCACATCCCGCCGGCTCAATTCGTCATTCTGGATCTGGTAAACGTAAGTCCGACTGTCTTCCTGATGCACGGCTTCCCGCGGCACCGTCAGCACCTCATGGTGTTCTGCCGTAACAATGGTGACTCCCACGTTCACATTGGGGAGCAGCTTGAGATCGGGGTTGTCGACTACACAAGTGGTTTCACCAACGTTCCGTGTGCCATGCAGCTTGATAAGCGCCGGGATCAAGGTCACACGGCTGTGCCAAATGCGGCCGGGCAATGCATCCCAGGTGATCTCGATGGGATCCCCTCCTACCAGCCGTCCCACATCGGGTTCATCCACGAAAGCCCGCACCCGAACTTTCGATAAATCTGCCTCCTGCAATACCAGATCACCGGGGTTTACGTAAGCTCCTTCGAGAACCGGGAGGGAGTAAACGATGCCGCTAAACGGAGCACGAACGTTCAACTGCCGCAACGCGTCCTCGGCAGCCTCATATGCCGCTTGGGCCTCGGATTTCTGTGCTTCCACTCGCGCAATCTCGGGAGAGGAATAGCGGCCCTTCTGCTTTTGCTCCAAGAGCGTTACATCGGCATTAGCCCGCTGGAGTTGATCCTCGGCTGCCTTCACCTCGCCGGGGGAGGCGGCGCCGTCCTTCTGCAGCCGTTGCAGCGCCTCCAAGTTGCGCTGCGCTGTATTCCTGGCAGTCCGCGCCTTGGCTAGGTTGGAATCCAGGGTCAACAACTCTTCGCGATTTCCGCCGCTTTGCACCGCCCCGAGATCGGCCTGGGCGGATCGCATTTGCGACATCGCCCGAGCTGCTTCGCTGCGCGCTTCCACGTCATTCATCTGCAGCAGGAGCTGCCCTTGCTTGACGTGCTCGCCTTCCCGCACCAACAACTTCTTCACTGTTGTTCCTACGGGAGCATGCGCTTCAAAATTCACCACGGGTTCAACCTTCCCGTTGGTCGAAACCACGCTGCGGATGGTGGTTCGCTGTGCCACCCCGGCCCGCACCGGGACTACCTCGCCGCGGGACATGAACGAGGCGAACAAAACAACTCCCACCACAACCCCCGCCGTCCAGAGGAGCCAGCGATTGCGGTTCCAAAAGCCGCTACTGTTACCGGTCCATGACATGGGCTGATTAAAGCTACTGTACCACTGGGTGCTCAATAGATTGTACTCAGGAACCTCATCGGTTAGATGCGGAAACATCTCCAAGGAACCGCAAATAAGCTCAAATCCTGCGGCTGGGCAGGTTGGTTACAATGAAACATGCCCAAACCAACGCGCTATACTCGGGAACATGCTGAAGCTGGCCTTAACGCCCGCTTCCCGGAAATCGAGACCTGGCCAAACCAGTTTTCAGGTTACGAAATCGTGGTGGACGACCCTGAGTTCACCTCAGTGTGTCCGAAGACCGGCCTGCCCGATTTCGGCACGCTCACCATCCGCTACATGCCCGCTAAACATTGCCTGGAGCTGAAATCCCTAAAGGAATACTTGCAGTCGTATCGCAACCTGGGAATCTTCCAGGAAAACATCGTGAACCGTGTACTGGACGACGTAGTGCGCTGGGCCAAGCCGGTGTGGGCAGAAGTCAAAGGCGATTTCCGCCCGCGCGGAGGTATTTCGACGGTGGTAGTGGCAAGGTGGCCGCGACCGACGCGGAAAAAATAGTTACACTACTGACGCAAAGCGCGTCCTGCAACTGGGCTCAGCGGTTCAATCTTCTCCAACTCCTCGGTTCGTTCTGCTTTGACTCGGCTGATCTCATACGCGTCCTGAAGATTCAACCAGAACTGTTCTGTGGTTCTAAACAGCCGAGATAGGCGAACCGCGGTGTCGGCTGTGATTCCACGCCTTTCCAGAACGATATCGTTAATACGAGGCGCCGGCACATGGATGCGCTTCGCCACCTCGTACGCAGACATGCCCATCGGCTTCAAGAACTCCTCGCGCAAAATCTCGCCGGGGTGGACGCTCCAGTTTGGCGTACCCTTCCTTGCTGTGCTCACCATTTCCTCCCAAGCCCAATCACGTTCAATTCTTAGTGATAATCCGTTACTTCCACTTCATACGCATCGTGATGTCGCCACACAAAACAAATCCTGTACTGGTCGTTAATGCGGATACTGTGCTGTCCCTCTCGGTTCCCCTGTAGTTTCTCAAGCCGATTGCCGGGAGGATCCTGGAGGTCCATCAATTTGGTTGCGGCATCCAGCATCGCTAGTTTTCGTTTCGTGACATTGGAGGGAGGCGATCCTCGCGTCTTGCCAGTCCGCCAAATCTCTTCGGTCGCCCGATTCGCAAAAGTTCGAATCACGTCTAAGCATGATAACGCTAGACGTTAATAACGTCAATCGTTATTCCTCGCGGTGCGATCAAGCTGCTTCTGCGGCAATGCGGCCTGCGATCGAGTTTTTGGTGACTATTTTTCCGCCGCCAGGAATCGCCCAATCGTCTCATTCAAGAACTTTTCATCTGCCGGACTTCCACCCGCGCCGGCGGTGTGTCCCCAAAGCGAGGGAATCGGCAGCAACGAGACCTTAGCCATGAACGCCGCTTCGTAGCGCGCATCTCCGATTGGGAAGTAAAGGTCCGTCTCCGACGGCATGTACAGAAACGGAACCTTGATCGAACGTAGCGCTCGTTCCACATCTCCGCCAAAACCAGGTGTTGCTCCAACATCGTGCCGCTCCCAGGTGCGCATTTGCAGGATCAGGTCATTGGCATCGGCGCCGGGAATAAAGTTCGTGCGGAAGTTGTTCAACACCTGCTCAAAAGTTGTTCCCGGTTTCTCGGTTTCACGCCATAATTCGCGGCGCCACCATTCTTGCGAGAACAACCACGCCGTCCATACCACGGCGAACGCTTCAAGACCTTTGGTGGGAGGAGCCTTGTAATCTCCATTCTGAAATGCGGCGTCGGCAGTGAGCGCGGCGATCTGCCCTTCCAGTCGCACCACTCCGTGTGGGTAGGTTTTCGCTGTGCCGCAAGTGGCAACAATGCGGTCGGCGAAGTCCGGATAGCTGACTGCCCATTGGAAAGCCTGCTGCGCACCCATGGAAAAACCAATGATGGCGCGTACGTGCGTAATCTTGAGTTCTTCCGTCAGTAGCCGATGTACCGCCTCCACATTGTCACGGATCGTCATGAGCGGAAAGCGAGGACCATGGAACGGCTCCGGAGTGTTGCTGGGAGATGACGAATGCCCATTACCAAACAGCTCTGTCGCCACCAGAAAAAGTTGCGAAGTATCGAGAGCGTGCCCCGGCCCGCTCACCCACTCATATCCGTGGAAGTCGGCCATGTAATGCGACGGCAGCAGCAGCACGTTGTCCTTGGCAGCGTTCAGATGGCCATAAGTTCCGTACACGACACGCGCCTGCGGCAGGATCACTCCGCCTTCAGTCTTAAATTTTGAAATGACGAACTCGTGACGCTCCGAGGGCTGAGGTTTACTGCCGGCTGCATCTTGTGCGCTGAGAGCTTGCGGAATAAACAACAACAGGGGAAGGAGCAAGAGCCTGAGTTTTTTCATGTCTGAGAGCTTCCTCGGCGCCAAAGAACATCAAATTCTCACTCCTACTTTCCCAGCGACTCCGGGAAGTGCAGCACCATCCGCAAGGGCTCCGTTTGCTGGCCATTGGCGGGATTCAGCACCAGCAGACGACCGTCGCTGCCAAAGCCCAATGGTTGGCCGTCGAGCGTGGTGACCAGGGCCGTACCGCCAAGTTCCATGGTCTCAGGATTGCGGATCTCTGTTGCCATCAATTTCTTGCCGTTGGCGAAATAGAGCCGTTTGCCGTCGTGACTCCAGACGTGCCAAAACGCTCCTTCAGAAGAAACCTGCATTTTGGCGTGAGCCCCGGGGAAATCGGTCGCGTATAGCTCCAGGCGCCCTGACTCGTCCGATAGGTACGACATCCACTTTCCATTCGGCGAAACCATTCCGTCCCTTTCGCCGTAGGGCTGAGTCAGCAGCGGTATGGGCTTGCCGCCATCCGTCGGCTGAATATAGACGTCAAATAAAGTCTTAGGATCCTGCACACTGATCACCAGGTACTTGCCATCCGGAGACCACGAGTGTACGTAAGCGACGTCTTGAATCTCCGAAGCAATCACTTGCTCAGCCCCGGTGGCCAAGGTCCTGATTCTCATGTTTCCCTTGTTGCCGATGCTCGCAGTAATGGCGAGTTTCGTCCCGTCCGGCGAAAACGCTGAGTAGATGAACCCTGGAACATTGAAGGTTTGCCGGGTCAAGATTTGACGCTCCGCATCGAAGAGCCAGAGATCGGTGTCAGGCGCGTTGGTCTCACGTTTGGGAAACGCAATTTTCTTCGCATCTGCCGACACGCTGATCGGATAGGTAATGCCGTCAATCGTGTCTCCGAATTCCTCGCTCTCTTTTCCCGGCAGCTTCACCCACGCGAATCGAGACTCGGTGGACTGCGCCTTCCGGTACACCAGAGTGCCCGCAACCGAAACCGAAAAATCGCCCAAGTCCTTAGGACCCCAATATTCCACATTCTCGGTCACCGGAATCGGATTACCGCTGACCGCCATTGATCGGGGATCGAAGTGCTGCGCCAGGAGATTCCGGTCGTGGAGGTAGAGCAAATACCCTTGTGCATAGACCCCATTCGATGCATGTTCGACCACGAGTTTAGGTTCAGTCCCATCCACCGATCCGGCATAAAGATCCCCTACGGTGCCGGCCACCAGCCGCTGCGTAAATAGAAAGTGTTTGCCGTCGGGCAGAAATACCGGGTTGCGATGAGTGTGACCCTTGCCCCCCAGCTTGGTCACGGCCACGGGAGCGCCACCGCTCTCCGCTACCTTGTAAAGAGGCTCTTCAATGTTCGGCGTAAATACGATCACTCCCGCCTGGCTCCATGCGCCGCCGCGGCCGGCGGGCGCGTCGCAGATAATCTGTACCGGGCCTCCCGAAGCGGCCACGGTGCGCAGCTTGCCCCTGGAAAAGAAGCCGATGGTGTTGCTGTCTGGCGACCAGAAGGGAAACTCGACGCTCAGGGTGCCGGGAATCGCCGCCGCTTTGCCGCTAGTTAGATCGCGCACCCAAAGTTCGCTCCCATTTGGGACTGCGGCGGGGATTGCCAACTTCTTGCCATCCGGCGAGATGACCGCGCCGCCGTAGGCATTCATATTCATGTCCACTCCGCCGGGCAAGTCAATCTCTGCCCGAATCGGTTGCTGCTCTTCAGCGAGGCGGCGCGAATACAGCAGCGCCGCAACCAGGCCTGCGACCGCCAGCACCCAGCCCGCTACTGCGAAAATCGTCCCCAGGCGCTTGCGCCCTCGCCGAGCCCCAGCCACCACCGCCGGAACGCCGGCTTTACTCCCCATCTCGGAAATGGCTTCCAGCTGCAGTTTCACGTCGTGCGCCGATTGCCAGCGCTGGTCCGGATCTTTCGCGAGACAGGTACGAATCAACTTCTCCAACGCCGGCGGCGTCATTGGCTGCACGGTGCTAATCGGCTCCGGTTCCTTTTCCAGAATCGCCGCCAGGACTCCTACCTGCGACTTGCCGTCGAACGGGCGTTTGCCAGCCGTCATTTCATAAAGTGCACAGCCGAAGCTAAAGATGTCCGACCGTGCATCCGCCTCGGCGCCTTGCAACACTTCAGGCGCCATGTACTGGAACGTTCCCACGATCAAACCTTTTTGCGTGAGCGGAGTCAGCGGTGAAGTCATCTGAGCCACGTTCATGGTCGGCGTTGACGGCGTTAGCAGACCTACGCTGCCCCCGGACGACACTGTCGCAGCCTTACCCTTTGCCAGACCAAAGTCCATGAGCTTGGCCCCTGATTTGGTCAGCATGATGTTTCCCGGCTTCAAGTCGCGATGAATGATTCCATGCCGGTGCGCCCGCTCCAGAGCATCCGCCGTCTGGATCGCGATCGTCAGCACCTGATCGATCGGCAGCGGCCCTTTTAGCAATCGGAAGGCGAGCGTCTCGCCCTCAAGGTACTCCATCACCAGGTAATCAATCCCATCCTGATGGCCCACGTCGAACAGCGTGCAAATATGCGCATGCTGAAGTGACGAAATGGCGCGAGCCTCGCGCTCGAAACGAGCTTTCAGGTCAGGGTCAGCTTGCAATTGCGGGGGAAGCACTTTGATGGCGACATCGCGGCCCAGGCGCGAGTCGTGAGCACGGTAGACTTCACCCATGCCACCCGCCCCTAACGGCGATTGAATCTCATACGGCCCGAGTTTGGTTCCCGAGGTCAGCGCCATGCAGCGCGAATTATACCGGACATCCCTGTAAATCCGTGGCCATCCTGCTTCTCGGCGACTTCAGCGATAGCCCCTTTCGCTACAATACCTTCATGCCGATCCCGACCGAGATCCGGGGGCACAAGTACATTCTGCTTACCACTTTCCGCATGGACGGTACCGCCGTATCCACTCCCGTCTGGTTCGGCGAAGAAGAGGACAAACTCTATGTGGTAACTCGCAGCGACTCTGGAAAGGCGAAGCGTATCCGCAACAACTCTCAGGTTCGCATCGCTCCCTGCACCTTCCGCGGCAAAGTTACCGGACCCGAGTCTTCTGCCTCCGCCCGTATCCTGCCCGCCGCTGACTGGCCCCGTGCCCGCCAGATCATCAACCGGAAATACTGGATGGCCCGGCTTTCTCTGAGTAAGAAAAATGTCTACCTGGAAATCTCCGGGATCGCCTGAGTTCAGTATTCAGCGCGTTCCGCGAACCGCCCACGCTCGGGCGGGCATCTCAATGGCGCCGTCCAAGCCGGTGGGCAGAGACTCACGCAGCCGCTCGCGAATCGCATTTTGGACAGATTCGTCGCGGCCCGCCAGATAGTTGGGAGCGGATCCTTGTCCGGTCAGAAGTGGTTGCCAATAATCATCGAAATCTGCGAACCGTGTGGGAACGTCCAGCGCGTGAACCAGGACTTCCCCCATTCCAGCGCCCTCAAACAACTTTTGCAACGCCTCGGGACTGCAAAGAGGGAAGCGTCGCGCCTGATCGTATGCTGACGCCTCGGGGTCGACGGCTGCCGCGGCATCCCAGAATTCGCGCAGGAAACGTGCTCCCTCCGCATAGTCCCAGACGTAGCTGGCAATGACGCTCCCTGAAACAGTGGCCCGGCGCATTTCCTGCACGGCACGCTCTGGCTTCGGGACATAATTTAGCCCCAGACCGCAAACCGCAACATCGAAGCTGGCGTTGGCGAAAGGCAGAGCCATCGCGTCCCCGGTCTCAAAGCTGACGTCAGGGCTGGCGCGATGCGAACGGGCAAACTCGATCTGCTGAGGAGACACATCCACGCCCGCAACCCGAGCTGGTGCGGAGCGGTAAACGATCGCTTCCGTGAGGACACCGCTTCCGCAGCAAACGTCCAGCCAGCGCAACTGCGCGGGCAAACCCAGCCAGCTTAAGAATTCATCGGCGAGTAGCCGGCTCCACCGTCCCATCCACTGGTCGTAAGCTGCTCCAGAGGTCCATTTGTCCATGGTCAGTTGACAGACTTTGACTGCATAGGCCGCAGGTGTTCGCGACATCCCAAGAAAAGATCGCAAGGAAGCACGATTCGCGAAGAAGACTTCTCGCGAAGAACACATGAACCTGAGACTAGGATACTGCCTCTGCGGTTGTTACCGGAAAGCGATGAAGTCAGATTCCCTGAGCGGCGGGAATTACTGGAAGCGAGTTCTGACTCTTTGCCGGATCAACCTGCCCCACTGGACCCGGCGTTGTCACTGAGCGCGCCGCCAGTTGCTCCGCCAGAGGATCATGCTTGCCTTCACTCATCTTCTTACCATCCACTGCCCGCTCCTTGAGCGTAGGCAACAGGCCGACCGCCTGGTTTCTTCCCGCTTTCTTGGCCTGGTAGAGAGCCTCGTCGGCTAAACGCAACACCTCGGTGTAGGCGATTGCCTCGGCGTTGTTTTCATACCACGGGAACACCGCCCAACCGATCGAGCAAGTACAGGGAATGCTCACACAGCCTTCGAGCTCGAAAGCTTCCTGTCCCACAAAATTCAATACCCGGTTCGCCAGGGTCGCCGAATCCTCACGGTTGGTGTACCGCGAGGCCACCAGAAACTCATCCCCGCCCCAGCGGATCAGCGCATCCGAGTGCCGGATCGCAGAACTGATGCGGCGCGCCATCTCCACCAGCATCTTGTCGCCAACGTCGTGTCCGTAACGGTCGTTCACCTGTTTGAAAGAATCGGTGTCAATAATGTAGAAAACCAGATCACGATTCCGTTTCCCCTGAGCTGAGACTGGTGCAGAGTACGAGCGCACCACCTGGCGCACATCGCCTTCGATGGTGGCGTTCAGAAAACGGCGG
>Ga0210405_10006299_pt1 | contig 10627 bp, 5 predicted proteins | sample IncBWH11MmetaG_FD_155492 | JGI IMG/M metagenome (GOLD analysis project Ga0210405, IMG submission 155492) | Forest soil microbial communities from Barre Woods Harvard Forest LTER site, Petersham, Massachusetts, United States - Inc-BW-H-11-M | ecosystem: Environmental > Terrestrial > Soil >... | reverse complement strand
CTCCCTGCGGAACCACCGCGTTATCCGGAGGATTAATGACCAGGTCTGCTCCACTCGCGCCAGGATTTTTCAGTCCGAGAACTAGCAGATTGTATTGACCTTTCAGGTTGAGGTCGTGCAATGCTGAACCAACCCATTTTGACGGAGCCGTTACTTCGATTTCTTCCACGCGGAGCGTGCTGCCCTGCTCCTTGAGCATCCGATCCAGAAATCCCACGACATGTGGACGAATTACTTCACTGGCCAGACGAAGTCCTCCGATCTGACTCGGCGAGACGGTCGATTTCGCTCCAGCACGGATCATGCGGTCTGCAAATTTGTTATCTGCGGTACGGGCGACCAGACGCATCTTGGGAAAGCGCTGATGGACAACCACCGTGATCACCAGGTTGTCTTTGTCGTTTGGAAGCGCGGCAATTAATCCGCGAGCCCGTGCGATGCCGGCCTTCTCAAGAGTGTCTTCTTCAGTAGCGTCTCCAATCACATAGAGAACTTCCTTCAACGTCTCTGCGTGGAGTTCGCGCGATTTTTTCAAGTTTTCTTCGGAACTATCGACGACGACATAGGGCGTGCCCGTCTTTTCGAGCTCGGCTACGGCGTGGCGGCCCGTGTCGCCGAGTCCGCAGACGATGAAATGCTCGCTAAGTTCGTTGATGTGCTTCTGCATCCGGCGCCTCCAGAATGGATTCGTAACCTCGACTTCCACGAGGAAAGCGGCTACGACGGAAAAGACGTACACCGTAATTGCGACACCAAAAAGAACAATGCCGATGTTAAAGATGCGAAGTGCAGGATTGTGGCTCGTATCGACAATCTCGCCATAACCGACTCCCGCGAGCGTGATCACCGCCATGTATAGGGCCTGTAGGAACGTGACGGACGTTCCCCCCAGAATACGATAGCCGGTGACGCTGATCACGATTAGTGCGAGCAGAAGGCCGACGGCAAAGAGCAAGCGCTTTCGTAGGGCCATCAGATCACCGCCGCCATTCGTCGATCAGGTTTGCTACGAGGCCGCTCCAACCGGTTTGATGGCTCGCGCCCAGCCCCATGCCTGTGTCGCCGTGATAGTACTCGTTGAACAAGAGCAGGTCACGCCAGTGCGGGTCTTCCTGAAACTTGGCGTACCTGCCGAAACAAGGCCTGTTGCCAGATGTGCCTCGTTTGAAGATTGAGATCATGCGGTTCGCCGCTTCCTGCGCCATTGTTGCTGGCGTTATCGGAAGACCATCGCTGGCGCGCGTCCGAACGGCGGACGAAGAACCCAACGCCTCATCGAACTTCAAGAAGGAATGAATCAAGAGATACGAAGTAGGAAACCAAATGGGACCCCGCCAGTTCGAATTTCCGCCCTTGAGCTTGACCTCCGCCTCACCGGGTTCGTAGCCAAGCGATCGATCGCCAAAGCGAAACGGCTGTTGCTGATGAACTTTCGAAAGACTTCTGATCCCATAACACGACAAGAATTCATCGGTATCCCAGATACGTTCAAGTAGCCGCTTGAACTGGTTCGGATCGGCAATCGACAGAACGTAGCGCTTGTCGCCATTGCCAATCGCATAACAGGCGTCTCCCACCAGATCAGAACGATTCTTGATGAACCATTCGACGTCGCGCAAGAAAGCCGGATGCTCCTGGAGTTCCTGCTGCTCCAGCACCTCGATCGCGTAGAGCGGGATCAACCCGACCAAAGATCGCAGCCGGAATTTGTGGAATTCGCCGTTCGGGAAGCGCAATACGTCGTAGAAGAAGCCGTCGGTCTCATCCCAAAGCTGGTAGTTGCGGCCACCCATTTTCTTCATGGCGGCGCCGATGTAAACGAAATGCTCGAAGAACTTGGTGGCCACACCTTCATAAACCGGGTTGGATTTCGCCAGTTCGAGCGCGATCCGCATCAGGTACAGGCAGAAGAAACCCATCCAGCCGGTCGCGTCCGATTGCTCAAGGAGGGCTCCGTCCGGAAATTTCTCTCCGCGATCGACGACAGCAATGTTGTCGAGTCCGAGAAATCCGCCTTCGAAGACGTTGTTGCCCTGGCTGTCGACTCGATTCACCCACCAGGCAAAATTCATCAGCAGCTTGTGCAGGCATCTCTCAAGAAACTGAGTATCAGCTCTCCCGGTGCGCTCCTTCTCCAGCTGGAACACGCGCCAACAAGCCCACGCGTGGACAGGCGGGTTCATATCCGAAAACTCCCACTCGTAGGCTGGGATCTGGCCATTGGGATGTTGGAATTGTTCGAACAGCAAAATCCACAGATTTTCTTTAGCGAACTCCGGATCGACGAGCGCGAGGGTGACGCACTGAAACGCCAGATCCCAGGCGGCGAACCATGGAAATTCCCACTTGTCGGGCATCGAAATGACGCGCATGGAATTCAAATGGCGCCAGTGAGCGTTACGTAGATGCTTTCGCGATGGAGGCGGAGGAGTCTTCGGGTTGTCGCCCTCGAGCCACAGATTCACATCCCATAGATAAATCTGCTTGCTCCACAATATTCCGGCGAGGGCCTGACGTTGGATCGACTTCTCTTCTGGCGTCGCTCTAGGCGGTTGAATCGCTGCGTAGAACTCGTCCGCTTCAGCTCTTCGTTGCGAAACAATTCGATCAACCTCTGCGAGGGGCGAATCCACTCTTTCAGCGGCAAGCCGAAGCCGCACAACCACCGACTGCCCGCTCGCGATGCTATGCCGGGAACGGACACAGGCCTTCGTGCCCGATTTCGCGGGATTTACAGCATTCTCGCCGTGAATGATGCAGCGATGAAAAGCATCTTTCACGAACACTGTGCGGTTGGAAGAACATCCGTAGAGTCGAATAGCATTGCTTTCGTTGTTTGTGAACAGGGGTTCGCCAGCGGAGGCGTACAGATAGCGCTTTCCCAGTGAGTAGGGAAATTGAAGATTGCGCAACTGCGCGCGACCGAAATCATCGGCGACGAAAACACATTCCTTTTCGCCGGGAGCCAGCGTGATCTGGGGTTCGCTTCCGGGCGTCTCCGTCCAAGCCCAGGTGTTGCGAAACCACAGCTGTGGGAGTGTCTCTAGGTAGGCCGTCTCTGGTCCTCGATTGATGGCTTCGATGCGGATACAAATGTCCTCAGGACTCGCCTTCGCGTACTCAACAAAAATGTCGAAATATCGGTTGTCATCAAAGACGCCCGTATCCAGCAGCTCATACTCCGGCTGGTCCGTTCGTCCGGAGCGACGCCGGTTCTCTTCCACGAGTTGTGCGTAGGGAAATTCCCGCTGGGGATACTTGTAAAGCAACTTCTGATAGCTGTGCGTCGGAGTGTTGTCGAGGTAGAACCAGTATTCCTTCACGTCCTCTCCGTGATTCCCTTCCCCACCGGAGAGGCCGAACATCCGTTCTTTGACAATCGGGTCTTTCCCATTCCAGAGCGCTAGCGCAAATACGAGTAGTTGATAGCGGTCGCAGATGCCGGCGATTCCATCTTCACCCCACCGGTACGCCTTGCTGCGAGCCATGTCATGGGTCAGGAATTCCCATGCATTGCCGTCGGGGCTGTAATCCTCGCGCACACTTCCCCAAGACCGTTCGCTGACGTAAGGTCCCCATTTTCGCCACGGAGGCACAGGCCCGGTCGAGGCTTCGGCAAGGCGCTCGTGTTCCCTGGATTTGAACGGATTCGGCGTGGAACTCATGGACGCGCGCTAGCCTTCTGCTCGCGACGCTCACCGGCGACCACCGCACTCACTTTTCGCATCTGGGCAGCAAAACGGGGAGCGTTATAGGCGGAAGGATTGTCGAGCTCCTGAAAGAGTCCCTGGATCGATTCGCGTAACTGAGGATTCGCGGAGCTCGAATTCTGCTTGTAGGCCACCGCCAGCGAGTCCAGTGACATCGCGGCTTGTTCAGCAGCACGCTGACCGTACGCTGAGATTGACTCACCGTCATCAGCAATCGAACGAATCAGCGCGAGCGTGGTCGCCGGATCGTACTCCCGGCTATTCAGTTGCTGTGCAACCTGCCCCGCAATCGCGGCGGCGTGAGTCGCGGTAGCTGCAATCTCCTGAGGGTTTCCAGCCCGCCGACCGAGTAGAGTCTTCAAGTGAGTCAAGTCGGAATCCAACTGAGCCGCGGCGTCGGGATTCGTTTTTCCAACCACGTGCTTGAACACGACGTATCGCGATTCGTTCCACGCAGCGACACCCGGTGTCCGTCCCACGTATCCTTCTTCCTGACGCCAACTGTCTTCCGGCTTCGTCAGGTTGTGGTGGCAGGCAAAGCAATCTAACTCTGCATATTCGGGCCAGTTCGGAGCAGTCGTTCGCCGGGCAAGACGTTCAAGGCTCTTCTGCAATTGCACCGCTTCTCCGACGCTCCATTCCTGCACTCCCCGCCAACCTTCCGAGGAAGAGTCTTTCCAGTGCCTGGGCATCACGGCGCTAAACAGATTCAGCTCGAACGTAAGATCGGGATGTCCAGCCGCGATCATTTCGTGATCGACAAACTTTTCAGAAGTTCCCAGATGACAGGTCAGACAGCGCTCGCTGCGCTTGATCAAGTCCCGCGTGTCGTACATCCCGAGCTGAACGGACTTCTCATGCGGCCAATCCCGGGTGGTATGCGGTCCGAGCCATCCGGAAGCGGGTCCATGGCAACTTTCACAACTGACGCCGTCGATCAGCTCGAAGGTCTCAGCGCGCTGCTCGGCAGGGACTGACAAGGCATGGCAGGCGAGACACTTCATGGATTGATCAGGGCGCCCGATGTTGAGGATGCGTCCAATTCGCATCGATACTGGATTCGAAAGAATCTGATAGGCCCGGGCGTGCTTATCCTGCCCCGCCCAGATGCTGTATTCGTTTTGCGCGACCCGCGTCACCTGCTTGGGTTGAATGCTGCCGTGACAACTGCTGCTGGCGCATCCCCCGGGGCCGTTGTACTTCCCGATCGGTGTGTTCTGGCAGTTCCCAGCGATCTCCAGTGCGAGGCACACCACAACACACCACGCCGGGTTCGCCCTTTTCTTCATCTCTCGTCGGATGGCGGTAAGAGTCCGCGCATTATTAGGGATAGGCCTTGCTTATACCCAATTCTGCAGGCCGGAACAATGGACAGTTTGGTACTCGCTCAGCACGTCCGTACAAGCACTCCGGTGACTCGGTGTTCCAAGATCGGCATTCCCGCGTCCGCATCATTGCCGTTAAGATTTGGGCAATCCTCGCGAATCCGCGACGTGGGGCTAAGGGGACCCTAGCGCCTTGTTCGATCAACTCAGGGCGATCCAGCAGGAGTTCGGGTATTTGCCGGCTGATCAGCTGCGGCAACTCGCCACAAAGCTCAATGTGCCCGTCAGTCGGATTCATACCGTCGCAAGCTTCTACCCTCACTTCCATCTAACGCCGCCGCCTCGCACCGAAGTGAAGATTTGCGCCGACATGAGTTGCCACTTGCGCGGTGGCCCGGATTTGAAGGCAACGCTTCAGCAGGCATGTCGTGGACAGAAAGCAGAAGATCTTTCGATTCGTGACGTTTCTTGTCTGGGACGCTGTGACAAAGCGCCGGCGTTCTCGCTGAACGATCGCATCTACTGTGGCCTCGAAGCATCCGCGGCTGTCGCTCTCGTCAGCGACTCGCTTTCCGGCCGCAAACTGCCTCCCCAACCACGCGACCGTCCTCAGGCGGCTGTAGTTTTCGATCCATACAACGGCCATTCCGACTACTCAGTAATTCGCCGGTTTGTTGAGACGCGCAATTGGGCGGGCATCGTCGCTGCGTTGAAGGCCAGCGGGCTGCGCGGGATGGGCGGGGCTGGTTTTCCCACGGGAAATAAATGGGAGATCGTCCGCAACGCGCCAGGAAAAGCCAAGTACATCGTTTGCAACGCCGACGAGAGCGAGCCCGGTACGATCAAGGATCGCTTCATCATGGAGACCGTTCCTCACCTTGTGATTGAAGGCATGATCATCGCGGGACTGGTGACCGGGGCGCGCCAGGGAATTCTGTATATACGGCACGAGTACGAAGAACCAAGAGAGGTCCTGCAGGAAGAGATCGATCGCTGCTATCGCGAAGGACTGCTTGGAAAGCGAATTCTTGGTAGCGACTTGGCATTCGATCTCGAGGTCTTTGTAAGTCCCGGCGGCTACATTTGCGGCGAAGAGAGCGCCCTGCTCGAAGCGATCGAAGGCAAGCGAGCCGAACCCCGAAACAAGCCGCCATTCCCCGGCACAAATGGCCTCTGGAACCAGCCCACGGTCATCAACAACGTCGAGACGTTCACATTTGCGACGGTGATTCTGGCTCGCGGTCCGGAATGGTTCAAGACACAGGGCAAGAACGGATCGGCAGGCAGGAAGTTCGTCGGCGTGAGCGGCGACGTGAACCGTCCGGGAGTTTTCGAAGTCCCGATGGGCACGAAGTATTCCGAACTCATTTACGAACATGCCGGCGGTATTCTCGAGAACAGAAACCTTCTGGCCTTCGCGCCCTCGGGCCCATCCTCAGGTTATCTGCCGGCGTCGATGGTCGATCTGCCACTCGACTGGAACGCAGTAGCCGCCGCGGGCTCGATGGTCGGTTCCGGCGCGATCGTCGTCTGCGCCGAGGGGCGTTGCATGCTCGATATGGCGCTGAATGCAGTGCGTTTTTATCGCAATGAATCGTGCGGCAAATGCGTCCCCTGCCGGATGGGTTCGCAGAAGATGGTCGAAATGCTGACGGGTTGGACCGAAGGCCGTTCCTCTGACGGCGACCGTCAACTTCTTGAAGAACTCTCCAGCGCAATGAAGCTAACGTCAATCTGCGGTCTCGGCCAAGTTGTGCCGGTTCCGATCGCCTCGGTGCTGAAGCATTTCCCTGACGTTGTCGCCAACCACCTCGATCGCCGTCATTGCCCGGCGGGCGTGTGTTTGTCTCGGCAAGAGGTGCGATGAGCGCCGGTCCTGGCCCCGCACAGCCCGATGTGCAATTGACGATCGATGGCACCAGCGTGACGGTTCCTGCCGGGACCACCATTTTCGATGCCGCGCGCCTGCAGGGCATTGCGATTCCCACGTTGTGTCATCAGCAGAACGAAAACCCCGTGGGCGTTTGCCGTGTATGCGTCGTCGACGTCGGGCAGCGGGTTTACGCCGCGTCCTGCATTCGTCAGGTCGAGCCGGGTATGGCGGTGAAGACGTGCTCCACACCCGTACAAGCTGCACGGCACACGCTGATCGAACTGCTCATGTCGGATCACCCGGCTCCCTGCGCCCGGCAACAGCACTCGGGCGACTGTGAATTGGAGAAATTAGCCAGTGCAGCTGGAATTGGCGAGACACGGTTTCCGCGGCGCTCTACGCCTCGCGGGAAAGACGACTCTTCGGCCGTGATCGCCGTCGATCACGAATCTTGCATCCTGTGCGATCGCTGTATACGGGGCTGTGACGACATCCGCCATAACTGGGTGCTCGCGCGGCGCGGCAAGGGCTACCAGGCAGGCGTCGCCTTTGACACGAATCTGCCGATGGGCGAATCGTCGTGCGTGTCCTGTGGCGAATGCATGGTGTCCTGTCCAACCGGCGCCCTCACGAACAAGAGAATCGTGGGCACAGAACTCGGCTCCGGTGACGTGCTCGATCCCACGGAACTGCTGCACCTGCCGATCTTTCAGAACGTCTCGGGCACTTTTCTGGAGCTCAACCAGAAAGCCGTTGTGAAACGTCATTTTCGCGCGGGCGAGATCATCTGCCGCGAGGGCGAATTTGGATCCACGGCGTTCTACATTCTCGAGGGAAAAGCCGAAGTCTTCCTTGCAAGTCCAATGGCGCATGTGAAGACCCAGGGACAATCCGTTGGCTTCTTCCGCAAGCTGACAAGTCTGCTCAGCCCGCGTGAAAAGGACCGACGAAGTGAAGAGTCGAGTCGGCCCTTCATCCCGATCGATGCCGCGGTTGATCTGCCCTATGACAACCCTGTAGCCGAACTCAACCCGGGGGACCTGTTCGGCGAGATGACGTGCATGAGTTATTACCCTCGCTCGGCGACGGTGCGCGCCAAGACCGACTGCGTCATGCTGGAGATGCTGCGCAATGTGCTCGATATCCTGCAGCGCAACAAGACCTTCCGCGCACAACTCGAACGCAACTACCGGAACCGGGCACTGGATTCGCACCTGCGAAGTGTTCCCATTTTCGCGTCACTGACGAAGGATTTCATCGATCACCTGCGCGATCGCGTCGAGCTTCTACGATTCAGTCCAGGGCACGTCATCTGTCGGCAAGGCGAGGCGGCGGACAGTTTCTATCTGGTGCGGATTGGCTTTGTGAAAGTATCGGAAGACCGCCCCGGAGGCGAACTCGTTCTGGCATATCTCGCTCGTGGAGGTTACTTCGGAGAAATTGCCCTGCTCAACCGCACTCCGCGAACTGCCACCTGCACGGCTCTAGACCACGTCGAAGCGGTCCGCATTTCGCGCGAAGACTTCGAACTGATGCTCGAGCGCTTTCCCGACATTCGAGCTCGCCTGGAAACGGTGGCCGGCGAACGTCTCCAGGAAAATCGGCATCGGCTTACGCAACTTCAAACCTTGCCGGTCGATCAGTTTCTTGCCAACGGTTTAATGGAGGCGCAGAGCCTGCTGGTTCTTGATCTCGAACGCTGTACTCGTTGTGATCAGTGTGTGCGAGCGTGCGCCGACGCCCACGATGGCGTCAGCCGGCTGGTGCGCGAGGGACTGCGGTTCGACAAGTACCTAGTAGCCACCTCGTGCAGGCAATGTCGCGATCCGCTGTGCATGGTCGGTTGCCCCGTGGGATCAATCCGCCGCAGGAACTCTCTCGAAGTCATCATTGAGGATTGGTGTATCGGCTGTGGTCTCTGCGCCAACAACTGTCCATATGGCAACATCAATCTCCATCCCTTCCCGGTGGAGATGGACGATCCAGCCCATCCCGGCAGGAAGATCGCGAGCGTCAAAGTGAAGGCGACGTCCTGCGATCTGTGCCATGACCATGCGGAGCCGAGCTGCGTGTACGCATGCCCGCATGATGCGGCGCACCGCGTGAATCCGCCCGAGTTTTTCGCAGGCTTGCTGAAGCAGCCCGCGTCGGGAGCCAAGTGAGCCATGCTGATCGATCACACCCATCGAAAGTGGTGCATCGGCATCATCGCCGGACTGGTGGTCGCAACCGCACTGTATATCCCTTACGCCCTGCACTCACCGCAAGGACCACGGGGAGGGAGTGCTCTTGGACTGACTTACGGGATCGTTGGGTTCGCATTCATGTTGTTCGCTGGGCTACTCGGATTACGAAAGAAGTTTCCGATCTGGCGATTCGGACGCGCCCAGACGTGGATGCGCGGTCATCTGTGGCTGGGAGCGGCGAGCTTTCCGCTCATCCTGTTGCATGGTGGATTTCATTTCGGAGGCACGCTCACACGCGTGTTGATGTGGCTCTTCACGTTTGTGTTCGCAAGCGGAGTTCTGGGTGCTGCGTTGCAACACTTTATGCCGAGGTTCCATACTTCGCGCCTACCCATGGAAACGATTTACGAAGAAATCGACCACGTACGCCAGCAACTTGTGCAGGAAGCTCAAAGAATCGTCGAGGAAACGTGCGGTGCGCTGGAAGGAGATGTTTCGAGCGCGAGTGAGCGACAACGCGCACTGGCGGCCGGAGCCGGCGCGAATTGGGATGTTACCGTCGCGTCAGGATTGCAAGTTGACAATGATGCCAGTGTGGAGCTTCGTCGATTTCTCCGCGCCGAGATCGAACCTTTCCTGGGACGCCCAGGTTCTGGTGGAAATCGCCTCGCAAGACCAGGTCTGGCTACGCCGATGTTTCGGCAATTGAGAGTGCTTCTACCCGCCGATCTTCACCCCAGCATCGATGATCTGGAAAATATCTGCGAGGAGAAGCGACAACTGGATGAACAAAGCCGCCTCCACAAAATTCTGCACGGTTGGTTGCTCGTGCACATTCCGCTTTCGTATGCCGGATTGATTCTGGGGGCGTGGCACGCCGTGATCGCCCTGAGGTTCTGAGGCCATGCTTCGACGAACCCGAACAACCAAAAAGCTGGCCCGGCGGATCGATCTGCAATATTTCACCCGCCCGCATGCTTTTCGTCGCTGGCGGTTCTGGCTTTCGGTTGCGATTCCCGGCTTAGCGTTGGGATGGCTTTTTACCCAACGCGTCCAGGGCAATCAAAAGGTGTACTCGAGCGGACCTCTTTCTCGATCGCACGCCGTCTTCACGCAACAGTGCAACCTTTGTCATGTATCGCGAGCGGGGGCGTTCGCAAAAAATGTAAGCGACGATGCTTGTCTCGCATGCCACGACGCTCCGATTCACCAGGCGCAGCAGCAATTCACGCCCGCTTGCTCGTCTTGCCATCTGGAACATAAGGGTGCGGTGCGTCTGGCGGCAACGTCCGACAACAGTTGCTCACAATGCCACGCCAGCCTGCAGGTGCGCGCTGGACCACTGCACTATGCGTCGGCGGTCACGGGATTTACCAATAGCCACCCGGAGTTCGCGCCTCTCATTGGCACCAACTCCGATCCCGGCCAGATCCGGCTCAACCATTATTTGCATCTTCAGGCAAATCTGATTGGCCCGCACAATCGGCGTGTACAGATGACTTGCGACGACTGTCATGGAACTATTGAAGGGGG
>Ga0210405_10006298_pt1 | contig 10627 bp, 6 predicted proteins | sample IncBWH11MmetaG_FD_155492 | JGI IMG/M metagenome (GOLD analysis project Ga0210405, IMG submission 155492) | Forest soil microbial communities from Barre Woods Harvard Forest LTER site, Petersham, Massachusetts, United States - Inc-BW-H-11-M | ecosystem: Environmental > Terrestrial > Soil >... | reverse complement strand
AGCGCCAGGCTTTCGCGTGAAGGCCCTTGTATACGGAGCCTTTTTCGATGAGCGCCTCGTGATTCGCGACTAACTTTGCGCAGACGATCTGAAAGGAAAGTGTCACAGCCGACATCAACATCAGTAGGGTGTAGACGGCTGTAGCTTGTCCGAAGCCTTCGGGGCCAAGCAAACGGGCGACGGCGACGTTGTAGACCAGATTGGCGACCCCCACCAAGCCCGATCCGGCCAGGAGGATCAGGCTTCCGCTAACAATGCGAGCGCGCGCAGAACTTGATGGAGGCAGCAAAATAGGTTCTTGAGGTCCTTTGACAACTACGGCTTCGTTGTGGCGCGAATTCATATGCAAGTGTGAAATCGAACGGCGGTCGCACTCAGAAAAGCGTGAAGCGGATCACCGGGAGAATGGTGTTTCTGGTCTGCCCGTTGAAATCATAAAAAGTTTGCTCCTGCACGCCGAACGAGAAGCGCGAAGGATAAGTGACTTGCGACTCAGTGCCGAGGCTGCGGCGCATGGGGTGTACATAGGAAACGAGCGCCTGTGCTTGCACATTGTCGTAAGCGTGGTATCCCTCGCCGCGAGACAACAGGAAGGACGCTTGAACGTTCCATCGCGAGCTGGCGTGATATTCCACGCGAGCGCCCGGCAGAATCGCCTGCGCGATCGAGTAGTTTGTGAATTGCACCAGCCAGGATCGGAGATATTCTCCCAGGACCGCGACGGTCAACCGGTCGCCGAATTTCTGCTGGACCCCGACGTAGGCGGAACTGCTGAAGTATTCGCGGACCTGCGGCCGGAACAGGAGATCGCGCACGGAATATCCAGTGAGCAGCGCGGTATTGCCCCAAGGGCGTCCGACAGTGAATTCAATATCGGCGGAAGCGTCGCGGGAATGCAGGTTCTGCTCGGTGAAGGGGCCGGCCTCGCGGATGGCGCTGCCGTGCACCGAGATCCAGTTGAAAAACGAACTGGTCGATAAATAGAGATATTGGCGAAAAAGATTTTGGTTCAAGTCGAGAGGCGACTCGGTATCGCGCCGGATGGTGAACTGTACTCCCGGATTGAAGGTGATGGAGTTGCGGCCAAAATGCAGCACCGGAGTGACGCCGACATTGAACATGGTGTCGAAGGTGTTGCGGTTTTGAATCACGGACGCGCTGGGGAAATACAGGCTTCCGCGGGTCATGCTCTCGCCGACGAAACCGCTAAGAGTCGGGATTCCGTTGAGGTGGACGCGGTAATACTCGGCGCCGAGGCTTTGAAACGAGTGTCGCGGAGGCGGAAGGAGCGCAGGATTCGTAACGTTCAAGAGTCTGGCATCGAGGACATAAACGTTAATGTCTTCAAGAACGGGTGAAAATGACGCGTCGGAAAACAGGCTGACATTGCGAGTGATCTGGCGGCCTTCTTCACCAGCGACTTCGTATTGCGCGTTCTCGACGATGTGTCGATCGTCGGCGCCGCCGACGTTACTGGCCTGCGCGAACGTGGAAAGCGCGTGAACGGTGTCCTGGCGCTGGCGATACAGAGTGCCTTCCGCCATCAGATAGTCATAGTCGTTGTCGTAGAGGCCCGAGCCCCGGAGCCTCGCCAGTTCCACATCAGCCTGGTGAGTGTCCCCTTCGGCGAGATAGGCGTTGGCCAATCCGATGGAGACGCTGCCTTCTTCGGCGCCTGCCGTGCGCGCTTTGGTGAAATAAGCCTTGGCGAGATCAAAGTCGTGCATGGCGAGGAGAATATTCGCCGCTTCCACTAAGTCATCGGGCGTGACTGTTGCGGCATCGCTGACACGTGCTTCGGCGAAAGCGAGGCCAATTTCGCGATGAGCGTCTTGCCAGTGGCCTTGACGCTCGAAAATGTTTGCGATGGCGAGCCGTATGCCGACTTCGTTGGTGCCGGGGTCTTCCAGAGCACGGGAGAAATAGCGCATAGCGGCTTCTCGATCGCCGGTGGCGAGAAGGGCATCGCCAGCGGCCATCAGAATGTCACTTTGGCCGTGGCTCAATTGTTGGGCACTGTCGACGTCTTGCAGAACTTTATCCCGCTGGCCTAGACGGGCTTCCGCTTGCGCTCGCAGGACATAAATCTCGGCGTTCTTCGGAGCCAACGGGAGCGCGGCATTCAGCGTGGTCACGCATTCGTCGTACCGGCGCTGACGATAGAGAGCGTCGGCTAAGGCCAGTTGAGTGGAAATGTCGTTTGGATCTTCCTTTAGAGCAACACGATATTCACCCTCTGCTTGTGAGAACTTTCGTTCCTGGCGGAATGCTTCCGCGCGCGCGAGGTGCCAGGGGCGCGGCTGTCCTAAGATCGCCTTTGTTTTATCCAGTTCAACGAGGGCGAGAGTCGGGCGACGTAGTTGTAGATAGGCGTATGCCAGGCCCAGGTGCGCCTCTCCATAACCGGGTTGGAGCTTAAGGGCGGTTTGAAAATCTGCCACCGCTTTATTTGCTTGACGCAGATCATTCAGCACAAAGCCGCGGTTGACGAAGCCCGTGGCCATGGTGGGATCGCGCCGCACGGCAATGGTAAAGGCCGAGAGCGCGTCTTCTAAGTGTCCGAAACGCACTTGCACGTATCCGATGATCAGAGCGAGGTCGCGATTGTCGTGCAGGATCCTCTCGTATTTCGTGGCGAGATCGAACGCTTCCTGATAGTGGCCGAGGTAATAGAGGTCGTAAGCGCGGTAAACGGCACCCTCGGTATCGTTGGGCAATTGCTCAAGGACTTTCGCTCCCAGGTCCGCAGCTTCCTGATACTGGCCTTTCCAGGTCAGATAGCGTTCACGTTCGCGCACGACTTGGGCATTGTCATTCATCGTGCCTTGAGCGCGATCGAGCCATTGTTGTGCGAGGTCGAGATCGTGGGCTTCGAGAGCGGCGTTGGCTCCGCCGGAGATGATGAGAGGATTGCCTTGCATCAGCCGGAATGCGTTCTGGTATTGAATCTGCGCGGTCCGAAAATCGCGACCCGCAGTCGCCAGGTCTCCCAAGGCGAGATGGGGAGCAAAGTCGTTGGGATGAAACTTGGCGGCTTGCATGAAGTAATCGCGCGCGGCGTTTTCATCATTTGCCTCGCGCGCGAGGAATCCCAGGGACAGCAGGGCCTGGCGGTTCTTGGGATCAAGATCAAGAGCTTTCCGATACATGTCGCGCGCCGCGTCGTGCTGGCCGATCTTCCACAGCAAAGACGCGTAATTCACGATGGAATTGACGTTCTTGGGCGCGAGGGCCAAGGCTTGTTGCAAATCGCGATTGGCGGCGTCGGTGTCGCCGGAGGCAGATTCGACGGCGGCGCGAAGCCGCAGGAATTCAGGCTTGGATGAGTTCGCAACCTGCGCCTGCTGCAAAGCGGAGGTTGCAACGTCCAATTGTTGACGAGCGGCGGCCTGATCACCGGCCTGCAAATAAAGGTCGTAGAGTTCCAGCCGAAGTTCGATGGCATAAAGCGGCCCCTCAGGTACGCCCTCAGGAAGATTCTTGATCGCCGCCTGATATTCGTTTGCAGCGTCGGAAGAGCGGTTCTCAGACGATGCGATCTGCGCGAGAATTGCGTGCAGACGGTAATAATTGGGATCGATCTTGCGAGCCTTTTCCAGGTAGTTGCGAGCCTCTCCGGCTTGTCCGAGATCGAGCAGGGCTTGCGCGGCGCTTAGCGAGAAACCAATGTTACCCGGCGCCTTCGCCGCCAGCTTCGCGTATAAATCGGCTGCCTGTTGCTTGTCTCCCGCAAGTTCGTAGGTGTAAGCCAAATCCGCTTGGGCATCGACGCTCTTGGAAGGAATCGACTGCAGAATTTTGATGGCCAGGTCGAGTTGTCCATTGTCGCGATAGTCGTCCGCAACTGAACGCAGCACCTCGGGATCGTGAGGAGCCCGGTTGCGGGCGCGTTCAAGATATTGCGCGGCTTCCGTGGGATGATTCAGGCGCTGCAATGCCCGGGCGATCAGAAGTTCGGTGCGGGCGGATGGTTGAGCATTCTCAGCGCGGCGAAGATAGTCGAGTCCGCGATTCGGATCAGACTCCAGCAGAAGCTCGCCTAGCACTGCAAGATTGCCTGCATCCTTGGGATTCGCATCCACCAGGCTCGTCAATATCTTTACTGCCTCTTCGGTGCGTCCGATCTTGACGTAGGTTTGTGCCAGCCCCGAAAGGCCCTGCGAAGAGTTGGGCTGATTGTGCAAGCCGCGCTGGTACGCGTCGATCGAAACCTGGTATCTGCCTGCAAGACGGGCCGAGTAGCCGAACAGCCACCATAATTGTGTGTTCTGCGGAGCAGCCTCGGCGGCTTGTTGGGCATAGCTCGTGGCTGCGGAGTAGTCTCCGCGATTCAAAGCGTCTTGCGCAGCGCGCGCTTGACGAGCAACCTCAATACTCGATCCCCAGCCGAGTTGCTGCTGGTTGTTCGTGCTCGGCTTTCCTTGGGTTGTCTTTTGGGGAGACCCTTGATTTGGCTTGATCTCGAAATCCTGCGCGAACGCGAGGCTCGCCAGCGTGGCCTGACTTACCACGGCGGCGATACAAAAGCCAGTAAACCAGAACCAGCTCTTCACTCAGGCATCCTCGAAGAAATCTAGATTTCTACTCATTCAATCAATTGGCTTCCTTCTGATGCGAAATGACAAAGGGAGGGCTGCCTGAATGCTTGAGGGACTGCAAACTATTGCAGCCGCATGGGCTAGGCAAAAATGTTTCGGCGGAGCAAACCTTTCAGGGGGAGACGAATCAAAAACTCGCACGAATGCCGCAGGTGGCCCAAACCGTGACCGGAACGAACCCGTCGATTCGGAAGTACGACTACCGTCCTATTTCAATGCTGGCCATTTTGCTGGCCGCGTTGGCCGTCCACGGGCCGCTCTTATTGATGAGGCTTCCCGCTGGATCGTTCGACACGAACTTTCATATCTTCTTTGCCTCGCACTATGCACAACATTGGTTCGATCCCTGGAACGACAAGTGGTTTGCAGGATTTTCGCAAACGACCTATCCGCCCTTGACCCATCAATGGATTGCTTTGCTCTCGCATGTGATGGGACTCACGATGGCGTACATGACCGTGCAGATGATCGCCATTCTGTTGCTGGCGGTTGGTGTGTATCGCTTCTCGCGGCTGTGGGTAGATGAGCGCTCGGCAAGCTATGCGGCGCTGGGCAGCATCTTTCTAGGCTCGGTGGCGTTCCTGGCTTATCAGGCAGGGCAGTTGGCCACGATCGCTTCGTCGGCCTTGTATCTGAACGCCCTGCCTTATTTGTATGAATGGATTTCACGTGCGCGGGGACGTGCTCTCTTCAAAGGGTTGGTCATCACTTTTGCCGCTGCAGCGGCACACCACGTAACACTCTTGTTCGGCTCGGTATTATTCGCGGCACCGGTGTTGTGGCTGGCTTGCCTGGATGTGCGCGAGCGGGAGAACGAGACTTCGATTGGGGCCGTGATTACTCGCGGCATCATGTTTGCGGCTCTCGCCGGAATTGGAATCGGCACGGTCCTCTTACCTTATTGGATTTCGATCATTCGGCATCCAATCCGCCAGATTCCGATTCCGCACGATAGCCGCGCCAATTACTTGTTGAACCGGATCACGGGAATTAACTATTTCGTGATCCCTTACGGCGCCCTCATCCTTGCGCTGCCGTTCATCTTTGTTCGCGGCGCTGCGGACCGACGCTTGCGACCGCTCTTGTTTGCTTTCTGGATCGCCTTCCTGTTCGGTCTAGGTGGAACAACTCCATTGCCCCGATGGGTGTTGGGTCGAGCTTACGAAATTTTGACCTTCGAACGCTTCGCCTTGTGGGCGACTCTTTTGGCAATGCCGATTGTAGGGTTGATCGCTCGCCGTCTAATGGACCGATTCCAGCTCAAGGCCGCTGTCGGACTGGCCCTGGCAGCGATCGCGACACTGGGGACCACGCTGGCGTGGTTAACGGTGAATCCTTACCGTCCGACGTCGGCGCTTAACGTTGATCCGGTTGTCGCTTTTCTCAATCGTGACGGCCACGACAAATATCGTTATCTAACACTCGGATTCGGTAGCGCTCTAGGAAAGGTCTCGACATATACGGACGCCAGCAGCGTGGACGGTGATTACAACTCCGCCCGTCTGCTGCCGGAGATGACGCAATACGGCTCGGCGCAGCTGACCAATGCGAAATTCTATGGCGTCGCAGGAATGGAATCGTTGCGAGCCATGCTCAAGCATGCCAATCGTTACGGACTGAAATTTGTTTTTGTGAATGACTCGTACTACGAGCCGTTGCTGACGTTCTCGGGATGGCGAAAGATTGAAACCTACAACAAGGGTGAGATCACGGCATGGGCCAAAGACGATGTGCCCCCCGCTCACAAGATCGAATCGGACGCAGTGCCAGCGCCGTGGGAAGGATTGATGTGGGGCATTCTTCCCATCGGGTTCAGTTTCCTGGCAATTCTGCTCGAACTGTTGCCTTCCGGCGTTCGTGCTAGAGAAAGGTCAGGCGTGCCTGCGATTCCAGAGCATCGCTCGATCGCTTGAGGCTGACATGAAAGTTGTCATTCCACTTATCTTGCTTGCGCTTACTCTCGGCCTGATTGTGGTTGGGCCGCTATGGCCGGGCCGTTTCAGCGGCACCGTGGGTATCGCTGCCGGTGAAGCCGTTCCCGGACTGGGCGCAACCGGAAATACCCCGGAGCAGGCAATCACGAATTTTCTCGCAGATGTCCAAAAGCGAAATTGGGACGTATTGCCGCGATGGCTCAGCGCCGCTGCGAACGGGACTACGGACCGAGACCTGCTGATTAAAGAATTAGGGGGCACGGATGGAAGCCTGCGATCGTTCTCAAGCCTTTCCGCGTGGGACTTGCAGCCCTTGCGCGAGACGGGTCAGGATGCGCAAATTCGCACGACTCTGCACTGGTCGACCCCAGTCGGTCCCATCGACGAACTGCGCGATCTGAGAGTGGTGCACGAGGGCGACGGATGGAAAATCGTCTGGTCGACGCCCAATTTTCCCGATGTTCCGCCACAAGTCATTCCCGTGAACTATTTGCGCTGGGATCTAGTGTCTTCCACTGCGCAGGACGAGTGGGGGCAACGTAGCGTGGATTCTCCCAAGGTTCGGATTCTTTCCATGAATCCTGTGGAGTATCAAGGCGGATTGGTCGTGATGGGCGAAGTGGTGAATGAAGACACGATTCCGGCCTTCGTCAATGTGAATGCGGCACTAGTGGATGGAGGCGGCAAGATTCTTGACGAGGAAAGCAGCTTCGACAAGATTGCGCACGTGCTGCTTCCGAAACAAGTCACACCCTATCGGATTGACTTTCCGGGTGTGGGTCTGCAAAGCGTGAAAAACGTTCACATGGATGTGAAGTCCACATTGGTTCCTGCATCTGCCGATCCGGTGATTGGAATCATGAACCAGACGCTCGCTAAGGACGAACGCGGCGAGGCGGCGCTGCACGGGCAATTGATGAACGAGAGCGGACAGGTGGTAAACATTCCTCACGTGATCGCGACCTTTTACGACAACTCGGGCCGCGTGATCTGGGTTTCCGATGGATACGTCGAGCGGGCACTGCTGCCGCAGATTCCGGAAGCGTTTGCCGTGGGAATTCCCGCGAGATTTGCGGAAAAGGTGCAGAGCTACCATGTCGTGGCCAATCACTACAATCTGGGCAACTCGTAAATTCGCGCGATGGTTAATTCTTTGCTTCGCGTTAACGGCGAGTTTATTTGCACAGGATCTGCAGGTTCCCGCTTCGGTGACCGCTGGAAACGGAGTGGTCATCAAAGCGGCCGGAAGCGGGGATGCGACCTTCTATTTGATCGGGCCCGCTTCTTCGGTGAAGCGAAGTGTTCATCTGGGAGAGGATATTCGCCTGCAGGCGGAGGATGTGCAAGCAGCTGGTCACTACATTGCGATTGCCTGTCAGGAAACGTGCCGCAATGCCGAGTTCTACGTCGTTCCCGCCAAAGTTTCGTATTTGCGGCTGCTGGTGCATCCTTCGCGCGCCGCAGTCGGGCAACCGGATGTCTTAAGCGGCGTAGCGCTACCATTTGACGCCTATCGAAGCCTCGTACTGAACGCGGGAGCGATCGACTTCCACTTGAAGGTTGGCGAGCAGGACATACTTTCTCGATCGATATCGACCGAGGCCGGCGTGGCGTGGTTCCGTACGAATTCCGGCAACCGCGCGGGCGCCTTGCAGGTCGTCGCCTCCGCCGGAGATATCACAGCAAGGCGAGTTGTGCAGCAAGTGGCTTCGGATCCTTGTCACTTGCAAGTCAAAGCAGATCGGGATGCGAAGGGAATTGAACTGGAGACTGACCCAGTTCGTGATTGCGCCGGGAATCCGGTTCCCGACGGAACCATCGTCACCTTTCGTGGCACAGGAGCGAATGGCGTGAGCACCGTCGACGCGCCAGTGAAGCAAGGCATCGCACGTGCGCGGATGATCGCGAACGGTCCCATGCAGATTTCTGTGGCTTCGGGTGTGGTGATGGGCAATCAGGTAAGCGTGGGGGCGCAACGTTGACGTTCACATCTGCGATTCGGATTTGTGCACTGTGCGTTTCGTTGGGTGCGATGGCTCAGGTGAATCCATCAACATCCGCCGGTATCAAGCTGGACACCAGCACGGCAAAACCTCGAGCGATGGAAGACCTGACGCGCACGGCGATTGCCCGTGACTATGACCGCGCCTGGCAGACTTTAGGTGAAGCGAATGGCTCTGGCTCTGCTGGCGTTCTCGACGCTTACTTCGTTGGCGCCGCAAGAGCGGATCTCGGCGCGGCGATCGAGAGCCAACGGAAGCTGGGGTTGCAATCCCACTACAGCTCACAAGACCACAGCCTGAAGGCCGTCTTCTACGCTCCCGAGGGCGACATGGTGGAACTGCAGGACACCGTGCGGTGCCAGATCCAAGTGCTTGACGGCAAGAAAAGCATCGAGGATCAGCCCGTGGTCCTTCACTATGTCGTACTTATGACGCCCGGAGCCGACCGCTGGGTAATCCGGCAAATGCAGGCTGTATCGCATTTTTGAGCGTCAGGTACTGTAAGCCGCCTATGGTAGAAAGACGCCTGCACAGACCAACCGGCCTATTTTCCGTGGCATCCAAAACAAGCTAATGCGAGATAGGAGCAGACTTTTGCCCAAGGTGGTCGTGGTTTTGCTGGTGGGACTGGTCATCATCACGGACGGTTGCGCGAGGCAAGATTTTCCGCGCCTCCTGCAGCACGATGCAGTCTCTGCCCAGAGTGCCACACGGCTATTGGCTGTCTATGAGCCGTGGTTCGGCAGCTCGGATCACAGGGACGTCGGCTATTCGAGTCAGGATCCTGCGGTGTTACGCCACCAGATCGACGAGGCTCGCAACATGGGAATCTCTGCATTCGTCGTCGATTGGTATGGAGACCGGCGTCCATTCCTCGATAAAAGTTTTGCTCTGCTGCAACAAGTGGCTGAAGAGAAAAAATTTCAAGTGGCGCTAATGTATGACGAAACCGAGGACGACAATGGTCAGGGGACCGATGAGGCCATAGCTGCCTTCGACTATGCCTACAGCCAATACATCGGCCCGGATGCTCCTCATCGTGGGTCATATCTTCTCCACGACGGCAGGCCGGTGATTTTTATCTTCCCCAAGCGTGGTCACACCGACTGGAACCAGGTTCGCGCGCACGTCAATGCATGGCCGCACCCTCCGGTCCTGTTTTATAAGGATGATCCGACCGCCGAATTCCGGAACGCGTTTGATGGCGCTTACCCATGGATTCATCCGGGTCCCAAGGGATGGAGCGCTGACGGTAGCGATTGGGGACGCGATTACCTGGAGCAATTTTATCGAAACATGAAAGATCACTATCCCGACAAGGTCGCTATTGGCGCCGCATGGCCGGGCTTCGACGACCGTCGCGCGCCCTGGGGACTGAATCGCTACATGGATGCGCGGTGCGGGCAGACTTTCCAGGAAGGTATGCAGCTTTTTCACGAAGCTTACGAGTCTGGAGAGCAACCCCCATTTCTGCTGATCGAGACGTGGAACGACTACGAAGAAGGAACCGCAGTCGAGCGTCTTAATTTTACGAACTGCAAACGGAGCGCCTGATGAACGCTGTTGAATTAACTCCTCGCGAGCCGGTGGTGATGCTGTCAGACGTTCTCTTGCGTACCCGGTCTCAGGGCGCTTACCACGGCTCCGATGATGTGTTGCGGGCAATGTTCAGTCTTGATGAGGAAGATCTTGCCAGCATCGTGCAGCTCGCGAATAAACATCATGTGGTCATTCGCGCGTTGGAGCCGTTGTGCCAGCTCATGAGTGTGGCGGGAAACGAGGCCCATGTTGCGCGACTCAACCAGATCCTTAGCGACGAGCGCGAGCGAATTCAGAGCGCGTTATCTTCGCTGGAAATGATCTGTGAGGGACTCCGCTCAGAAGGGTGTGAGCTGACTCTGATCAAGTCGCTGGATCATTGGCCTGACTTAGGAAACGATCTTGATCTCTTCGCCGACGCCGAGGCTGCAGAGGTTGAGCGCATCATGCGCACGCGTTTCGGCGCGCAACTCGAACCGCGGAGTCTTGGAGACCGTATGGCCAATAAGTGGAACTTCGCCGTACCCGGCTTGCGGGAATTGGTTGAGGTTCA
>Ga0210405_10006297_pt1 | contig 10627 bp, 7 predicted proteins | sample IncBWH11MmetaG_FD_155492 | JGI IMG/M metagenome (GOLD analysis project Ga0210405, IMG submission 155492) | Forest soil microbial communities from Barre Woods Harvard Forest LTER site, Petersham, Massachusetts, United States - Inc-BW-H-11-M | ecosystem: Environmental > Terrestrial > Soil >... | reverse complement strand
CAACGCATCGGCCAGTGACTGGCGCATATCGTCGTAGATATTCACCTTGATCTTTTTTGCCATATTGTCCTCCTACAACCTCTTCAATTCCGCTACCATCAAGCGAAGATTTCTTCGCTGCTCAGGGGTTAAATCTTCCTGCTCGTCCTTATCCAGCAGAAAAAGGAAATGAACGTGGTCTCGGTGCTTCAGATACAGATGCATATACCGATAGCCGCCGGGCTTGCCTTTTCCTCGATTCGGGTTCGAGGTGCGAGCCTTGCGTATTCCGCCTAGCCCTTGAGCGACGTCACCCTTCTCTGGATTCCTGAGCAAATCTTCTTGTATCTGGCGCAACACCTCGTCGGCCAGACGCACCTGCTAGTTGATGGAGCTTCCGAGTAAATGCCTGCGATTCTATGAATACCACACTGTGGGATATACCACGTTGTAGGACGTGATGTCAACAGAGCATCGACCCGTAGAGGAAAAATGTCAGGTTTTTATGCAATAAACCTTGACCTCAGCGCGCGCTCTCGTCCAAGAGCCCTTCCAACTTGATAAGTTAGTTTCTCCGAGTGGGTGGCTCCTAACGACATATTCCCCGGAAAGGGAGTTGCATCTCCGATGGCCATGAGTTGTCCGCCCTCCTGGTCTGCAGCGATCAGCAAAGGCGGTTGGCCGTAGTGTGCTGCAGCTTTTTGCAGTCGTGCGGTCAACTGACGCAAATCGAAAAGAGTTCCCATGTTCTTGGCGCGAAAGAGGACGATGCCGCCGATGTGCTGGCTTTGCAGGACGCGAAGCAACGCGACAGGTGGTTTGCGCTTACCGGTGAAGCTCAAGAGAAATTGTTGGCCGATCGACTGCTCCAGTGTTAGGGACATGGGATGCTCCTCAAGAATTCTGCGCGCCCATTGCTATGATTAGACTTCGGAAACCTGGGATTCTGGAGGCGTCATCGCGCCTCCACGTATGGGGATGAATCGCGAAAGAAGCAATGCCGGGATTGCGGAGAGCAGCGCCCAAACAAAGAATCTCCTGTAGCCAAGTGCCAGCTCAATTTTTCCGCTTATGGTGCCTGGAAGCATGAGGCCCAGGTTCATCAATGCGGTGGCAAAGGCGTAGTGAGCGGTTTGGTATTTTCCTGGGGCAATTTCCTGCATCATGAGCAGAATTACGCCCACAAAACCAAAGCCGTATCCGAACATCTCCAGACTCATAGCGATAGTCACGGCAACGTGATTTGTCGGGAGGGCCGTGCTCAGGTAGTAGTAAGCAAGCATAGGGATATTCATGACGCAAATAAGCGGAAGCAAAGCACGCTTCAGGCCCAGCCGGGAAGTGAAGTAGCCTCCGAGAATGCTGCCAAGGATGAAGGCGACTGTTCCGAATGTGCCGTAGATGGTGCCGAACTGATCTGTTGTTAAGCCCAGGCCGCCGAGGGACCGTTTGTCCACCAGAAAGAGCGGCCCGATTCTTACGATTTGACCCTCGCCGGCGCGATAGAGAAGGAGGAAGACGAGAAGCAAAATAATGTTTGGCTTCTTGAAAAAACTTACGATGACGTCCCAGAAGGTCACGGCCATCTCGCGAAAACTCTCGGAACGCCGCTCTGCGCCCGTGGGCAGCACGCGCAGGTGATAGAGACTCAACATCACGAGGAGCAGTCCCATGCCGGCAAAGATAGCCATCCAGGCGTGCCGCACATCGAAGCGCGCTTCGAGAAAACCCGCCAGAATCACCAGGGCTCCCTGCGAAAAGAAACGCGCGACATTGTAGAAGCCACCTTGCCAGCCTGCATAGGCAGCCTGCTGTTTCGCGGAAAGACTGGCGATGTACAAACCGTCAGCGGCAATGTCATGTGTCGAGGAACAGAACGCGACTACGGCGAAAAGAGCGAGCGTGTAGCGGAAGTAATTTGGCAGCGGCAGGCAGAGGGCGATCGAGGCCAGGCTCAATCCCCCGGCAAATTCGAAAAGGACTACGAAGAATTTCTTGGTCTTGAACATTTCGAGCAGCGGGCTCCAAATCGGCTTCAACGACCAGGGAAGGAGAAGCCAACTGGTGTACAGGGCAATGATGTCGTTGGGAAGCCCGAGACGTTTGTAAAGGATTCCGGCGATGAGGGAAATCGCGAAGAAAGGGAGACCCTCCGCGAAGTACATGGTCGGAATCCATGCCGCCGGATGGATTCGGGTCGTCACGCTATCCTTGGCCATCGTACCCTTCTTTGCAGCCTGGAAACTGATGGGCCGAACCTGCCGCCGAAGTCTTGCCAGATACAGAGATGCAAATCCTCTTCAGGCTGCATTTCAATGCGAGGAGGATCCTATGCTCCCGCATGCAGGCGCGGGCCCAGAGTTTCCAAGGCCCCGTAGGCAGCCCCCAGCAAGGGAGCATCTTCATTTAAGATGACAAAGATGGGCACGCGGGCAAGCACAGCATTGAGCGGCGCTTTGTCAGCAAAGGAGTAGCAGAAAGTACCCTCCTTGAGTTTTGGCAATATTTTAAGAGCGATGCCGCCTGCCAGGTACACACCGCCATAAGCAAGAACCCGCAAAGCCAGGTTCCCGGTTTCGGCGCCAAACGCATCGATCCAGAAATCGAGTGTTTCCACGCAAACTTCGCAAGCGCCGGACATCGCGTTCTGCGTGATCTCTTTCGCGGAATCACCGGAAGATTCATAAAATACGGGGTGGCGCGCGGCCGGGTTCAGGAACTCGTGAATTTTTCGAAAGCCTCTTCCCGAGAAAACCTCTTCGCAGGAGACGCGGGCGAGGTCTTGCTTGAGATACTGCAAAAAGTAGAGTTCGCGAGCGGTACGGGGCGCGAAGTCCGCGGCTCCGCCTTCGGAGGGCGCAGCGACGTGTCGATGCCCGTCCCAGAAGAGCATGGCCTCACCCAATCCCGTCCCGGCGGCAATAAGGGCTTTGTTCGCTTGGAATTGGGGAGTGACTTCATTCAGAAGGAACAGATCCTGCGGTTCCAGTCGATCGATTCCGCAAGCGGTGGCCACGAGGTCATTCATGAAAACAATATTCTTGCTGTTTAGACTCAGGGTGCTGGCAAGCGATGCCGGCTCCAGTTGCCAGGGAAGATTGATGGCATGTAAACGGCCGCCGACTACCGTTCCAGCAATGCCGAATCCGGCCGCGGTGATCGAAATACCCTCCGCTTTCCCGAGGTGTGTGTGCGCCGCCTGAACGAAAGAGTCAAGCAACTGCTCGAAATTGGAGAAATCCTTGGTGGCATGGCGGGTTTGAAATACCGGCCGCAGGCCTGCGCCCGCTTGCTCGAATACAGCGAGGTTGCACTTTGTACCACCGATGTCACCAGCCAGAATCATTGAGGGCCAAGCTATCTTTACTCAAGCGAATAAGCTTCAAATCTTTGATGCCGGTAGAGGCCCGAGAGATGACTGGGCACTCAGTGGTATTTCCTTTGTCCAACTTCTCGCATTAACAAAAGTACTACTCACTTGAGACGACTCGGCGTGAGCATCGCCGTCATTTTCAAAACCTGCAGGTAGTACTCGCGCTGCGTTAAATCCATGGAAGCAGCCTCATCCAGGAGAAAGGTAACATCCGGATGGAGCTGAAGCGCAGAGGCCGTCACCGAGGAAGTGATTGGGCCCTCGATCGATTTTGCGACCGCTGCCGCTTTGGCTTCTCCTGATGCCAGCAAGAGAATCCTGCGGGCCTCGAGAATGGTTCCAATCCCCATAGTGATGGCGCACTGGGGAATCTCCTCTCCGGCGGCGAAGAGTTTTCGATTGTCTTCAATGGTTTGCTTACTCAGAACTTTGAGACGTGTTCTTGATCCGATGCTCGAGGTTGGTTCATTAAAGCCAATGTGGCCATTGCGCCCGATGCCGAGAATCTGGAGATCAATTCCGCCCGCATCACGGATGGCTTGCTCGTAAGCGGCGCAGTATTCTTCACAATCGCCGGTGATCGTGCCATCGGGGATATGAATGTTGCGCGGATTGACGTTTACATGGGAGAAGAAGTGTTCGTGCATGGCATGGTGAAAGCTTTCGGTGTGTTCCGGAGACAGTCCAAAATATTCGTCCAAATTAAATGTGGTGACGCGCGAAAAATCGAGATGTTCCTCCCGATGCAAGCGCACGAGTTCACGGTATACGCCAACCATGGTATTGCCGGTGGCCAAGCCGAGCGTGAGTGACGCCTTCTTGCGAATCGCGTTCGCAACGAAATGGGCGGCGTGGCGGCCAACCTCCTCCTGATCGCGCTTCAGTACCACCAGCATGTAAGAGCCTTCCGAAGTTTAACTTGCAAATCGAGCTCGCAGCTCCCGCGAGACAAGCGCGAGTCCGCCACTGCCAGGAGCTACCGGAAACGGCGGATCACCAGGTTGTGACGGTCCGAGCGGTAGAAGCCCAGCGCATAAATCACGGCTTTCCCTTGAGTGGAATAAATGACTTGACGAATGCGAAGCAGCGGTTCGCGCCGCGGGATGGCAAGGAGGTCGGCAATCCGCGGGTCCGCGGCGGTGGCATCAATTTCTTCGTCGGCATAGCCCAGTTCTACTTTGTAATCGCGCTCGAGCGTGGCGAACAAGGACTCTCGAGCCAGCGGGGCCGAGAGTAAATCCGGGAATTGCGCGTGGGAGAGGTAGCAAGTTTCGAGTGCAAAGGGCTCGTCCACTGCGCTGCGCAGACGTTCGATCTTGATGATGGCACTCGTCGGAGGAAGAGACAGGCGGGCCGTGGCTTCTTGTTCGTGGTGGATGACTTTGGCGAAGAGGATTTTGGTGCTGGCTGTGAGGCTGCGGCTGGCCATCTGCTCGGTGTAGCTCATCAACTTGTTGAAGTGAATTTTGGGTGCGGCCACGAAGGTGCCGATGCCCCGGCGGCGCTCGACGATGCCTTCGCGTTCCAGCGAGGCCAGCGCATGCCGCGCCGTCATTAAACTCACTTCGTGAATCTTAGCGAGGTCTCGTTCCGAAGCAACGACATCGCCCGGCCGCAGGTGGCCGGCGTCAATGCGCTTGCGGATGACGCTCTGAATCCGCTGATATGCGGGCAACCCATTCCGGCTCTTACGCTGCATTCTTTCCCCCGACAGTTGCGGCTAGCCTACTACAAGAAATATGAAAATACGGCGAAAAGTCCTTTAGAAAATCGAATTAGCAGTTCCGCAGCAGGCATTTCCCCCGTCTCGCAGGCCGTGGCCGCCGCTCGAACATCGCATCCCGCACCGTTCCACTGCTTGCGGTGATATAGAGCGACAATGTGAGCCGCTATAGCTCTCAACCGTAGAACCTTTATAAATCATAATATTTCCGTTGACAACCATAATTTGGTGCTATATAGCTATTCGGCATCGGGCCATATAGCAGTTCAGGGTGCATGCCACTGTCGAGGAGAAATGAATAGATCGTGGGGCCGTCGAATCGCCGCGGCGCTCGAATCGGAGGGTTTGCAATGAAGAACAGCAAGTCGGTTGGTATCGCAATCGCAGTGATATTGGTATTGGCGCTCACCTGCGGCGCACATCTTGCATGGGGGCAAGAAGTAACCGCCGGCATCACCGGCGCGGTCACTGATCCCAGCGGCTCGCCCATTGCCGGCGCATCCGTCACGGCGCGCGACGTTGCGCGTGACGTTTCTTACCCGACGGAGACGAACGCGGACGGCATTTACTATCTCACGCGTTTGCAGATCGGCCGCTACGAAATCAAAATCGAAGCAAAAGGGTTCCGCACGGCCGTGCGCCCGGCGTTCGAGCTGGTGTTAAATCAGGTCGCGCGCGTGGACGTGCAGTTGGTGGTCGGTACGGTCTCTGAGACAGTGGAAATTACGGGCGCTACGCCTCTGCTGCAAACAGAAACCACTGAACTGGGCACGCATCTCGATCACGTCGTGACCCAGAGTATTCCTCTCATCACGCGAAACTACGGCGAACTCACTTTGTTGGCTCCGGGGGTCGTCAGCACCAATCCGGGATCCTTTACTTCCGGACAAAACACGTTTCAGGTCGGCCGCCCGTATATAAACGGGAACCGCGAACAGACCAGCAACTACATTCTCGATGGGCTCGACAACAATCAGCACGACAACAACGAAGTAGCGTACTCGCCGAGTCCAGACGCCATTCAGGAAGTTAACCTCATTACACAGAACCCGTCCGCTGAATTTGGCAACTTCCTCGGGGGCATTCTCAATACCTCGATCAAGTCCGGAACCAATGACTACCATGGCGGCGCCTTCGAGTTTCTCCGCAACAATGCCCTTAACGCGAATGAATGGAGCAACAAGATCAATCCGAACAACCAAATTCCGAGGGCCGCTCTGCGTTTCAATCAATTTGGAGCCACCTTCGGCGGGCCGGTCATCAAGAATCGGCTTTTCTTTTTTGTCGACTATGAGGGATTGCGCAATCCGACTACCTCCACGCAGAACGTGAACGTCATGACCAGTGCTGAGCGCGGGGGCAATTTTGGCGCGCTGTGTACGGCGGGATTTAGCGCCACAGGCATTTGTGCCAATCCGGCCCAACAACTCTATGCTCCTCAATCCGGTGTCGCTCCCACGGCTCGCACCGCGATTCCGTTCAACAATTTGACCGCTGACGGTCTGACGCTCAGTCCAGCGGCTGTGGCCGTCGTTACTTCGGCCCTCTATCCGATGCCCAGCGTCCCCGGAACTAACATCTTGAATTACCAGCAGCGGATTAGCAACAGCGCCGATCAAGGTGACGCCAAGATTGATTGGATTCCCACCGATGAGGATCACGTCTTTGGCCGCTATTCGCAGCAATCCGTTCGCAATCCCACCACCCAAACATTCCTTCTCGCCAGCAACGGTTTCACGGACTTCACCTATCCATTGCGCAGCGGCGTTGTCGATTGGACCCACACTTTCGGCCCATCGCTGCTCAACGACTTTCGCATGGGCCTAAGCTACTTCCCGGTCAGCCAGGGTTATACCAATCCGACCGGCCAGAATCTCCCGCAGATGTTTGGCATTCCGGGCTCACCCAGTTCCTTCCTTCCTTCGTTGCAAGGCCTTTTTGGCAACGTGACCAATATTGGCAACAACCTCGCTCAGTTCAACACATTTGCCGACACAGTCATTCAGGTTGGCGACACCGTCTCAAAGACCTATAACAACCACGAGCTTCATTTTGGTTTTCAGTTCAATCGCTATCGCGACAACTTCCTCTATCCCGGCAATGAAGGCTTGGCAGGCTTCTTCAATTTCAACGGCCAATACACCGGTAATGGCCCCGGAGGAACTGCGCCCGGTTCGGGACTAGCTGATTTCCTGCTCGGCCTTCCAAACAACCTAGGCATTGGTGCAGGAGCCGGAAATCGCCACATGCAAAACAGCGTCTATGCCGTCTATGGACAGGACAGTTGGCGGCTTCGCCGCAATCTGACCTTGAACCTCGGTCTTCGCTGGGAGGTAAACACTCCCCGCGCCGCGGCAGAAGGCAACGCCGTCAATTACGGGCTATTTGGCGGGGCAATCATCACTCCCAACACAAACAATGGGTCTAGTGCTCTATATAATCAGTATAACGGCATCACGAATTTTCAGCCGCGCATTGGTATCGCGTGGCAGCCGGACTTCGTGAAAAATACAGTGGTCCGCGCCGCTTACGGCGTGTCAAACTTCACCGAGAGCAATGGCGTTAACAATCTGCTCACGCAGAATCCGCCGTTTGAGACCGCGCACAACGTCACTTTCGCGCCTACCACCAACCTTCCCGGAAGCACTCTGGATCAAGGCTTTGTCGGTTTTCCGACGGGCTGCACGCTCGCGCTGGCGGTCGTTTTCGATCCTGTCTGCTTCAAGGGTGTGAACATTCACGCCTTTGACAATCACCTTCGTCCGGCCGTGCACTACCAATGGAACCTGAATATCCAACATCAGTTCGGTAATTCCACCACGGTCCAAGCCGGCTACGTTGGCCAAAGCAATCAGCACCTCTCCAACATCATCATGCTGCAGCAGAAACAACTCAACGCGAATGGCACCATTACACCCTCGCCATTCCTAAATCCGACGTTACTCGGTGAAATCGGACAAGGGCGTTATACCCTCTCCAATGGAATCAGCACCTACAACGCACTGCAGTTGGTCCTCCAGGAGCGCTTCAGCAACGGCCTGCAGGCGCAAGTCAATTACACATGGTCCAAATGCCTGAGCGACACGCCCGGGTTCTTCGGCCAGTTTGGCGACAACGTTCCCACCGAAGCGCAAACCATCGCCGGCTGGGCGTTCCCGCAAAATCCTTATGATCAGGGGGGCGACTACGGCAAGTGTCCGCAAAATATCGCTTCGTTGTTCAACGGATATGTGGTCTACGAACTGCCCTTCGGACACGGCCGGCGTTATGCCAGCGGTGTCGGCAATGCCCTGAATTATGTTATTGGCGGTTGGCGCGTAAGCTCCAGCTTTGTGCTCCACTCGGGCTTTGCGCAAACAGTTTTTGCCAGCAGCGATACGTCCGGTACTGGCGGGTTCTCGACTCGCCCGAATTGCGTAAAAGGCGTCTCCTCTCGTGTGCCCATGACCTTTGACCCCCTTACCGGCGGTGTCAGATTCCTGAATCCATCTGCCGTAACGGCTCCTGCGGCGGGAACGTTTGGCAATTGCCCCGTTGGCGTTTTCGACGGCCCCGGATACAAAGACGCCGATCTGAGCATCGCGAAGGGCTTCCACTTCACGGAGCGGCATTCGCTCGAGTTCCGGATGGATATCCTGAACTTTACGAATACGCCGAACTTTAATTTCGGACAAGAGTTCAGCGGGCAGCACACAGCGGGCGCCACGAACTATGGCGAGATCTTTACATCACAAGGTGCCCGTCAAATTCAGTTTGGTTTGAAATACAGTTTCTGACGGCCCCACCGGGTCGCTCAGTGTACCCCCCAAACGGAGCCGTGACCCCAAAGCTCGCGGCTCCGTTGTTTCAGGTGCCAAGAAAACACTCGAGCGCCCGGAGGTATCGGCTCATAGTGAATCATGATCCGACTAATCCGTCGGCGTACTTCTGCCCTATTTGTGTTCAAAAGGAGGCTGTCACAAACCGTCGGCACACTTGACAAAAATGGGCCTGATTGAGGAACAGTTTGAGGAACAATTGTTCCCAAACACGACGTTTTTGACCCGAAAAAGAGGGTTACGGGCCGCGCTAAATTCTTGATTTCCGAACAGCAGGCACCGGGACTCTCGAAGTTGCTAAACCGTTGTAGGGGCCAAAACTCCTACCGCGGGTTCGAATCCCCCCTCTCCGCCAGATTCCCCTAAATGCTTTCCGCGGCAAGCTTATAAACTGTTGCTGATGAAGCTAACCATCGGAGACTGGAATCTCTCGCCGCCGCTTATTGCCGTGCAAACAGAATCGCCATTGATTTCAACCACTGTTCCACTGGATATCTGTCATTCTCATCGGTTTCTTCGATCGGCCAGCTTTGGATCGGACTCTATAGCTGATTCATGCATGCTGAGAATGTGCCAACGGTTGTCGGATCTGCGGCAAAGCATCAAGCCCCGTCCCGCGGTGTGAAGAGATGGAGATTCAATTGTGTAGTCATACAAGCTCCACACCACATCACCTACTGCTCGCTGGTCGCTCATCGTCACGGAGAGATGGACGTAAGGGTTCGTGCCAAAATATTTTTGCTTAAAATGATTTGTGGCTTCGTCACGCCCGCGCAGTTCGCCGCTCGGGGAACTCAGCACGAAATCCGGATCGAAACAGGAAGCCAGTTTGTCAGCATCCTTGTTATTGAAAGCCTCAGAGCAAGAATGCACAGCTCTGTCCATGTCCGCGATAAGCGACGCCTCAGAGGAACTTGGTGATGTGATGCCGAGGTTTGCGACACTGCGTTTCAGGTCGATCGTTACCCCGAGCTGTTCCAGAAGATCCACTCCGAGGATGCCGTCGACCGCGCCACCGCATGCTTTGGCGATGGCGCTCAAGTCAATCGCCGGCAGCTTGACGCCTTGCAGGATGTGATTGCCCAGGGAAAGCTCACCGATCGAGACCTCTCTTGCATTCAGTGCAGTTGTTTCATTCCAGGATTGGATCCGGACCGCTCGGCTATGCCCCCGTGGGAATGACTTTTCGTTGAGCAGGGACGTGGCCGCGGTATCAATCAGGAAGCGTTTGTCGACGTTGTCTGCCCGCAGAATTACAATTGGCAAGCGATCGCAGCGCTGAAGAGGAATCTCGGTTCCGTTGGCGGGGATCTGCGCTGGAGCGCTGTGCGCAGCGGGGAAGAGGCTCAACCCCGCGATGACACAAACAAGCAAACGCAAACAAATTCGCATCACTCCCTCGATTGCACAGATACAGTGGCTTGACCGATCCGCTGCAGAATCGTGCCGCGGACCATGCGGAAGGCGCTCGGATCCCGGAATAGGCGCGAGCTCCAGTTTGCTCCCATCGCCAGCGCCTGAATCTCAAAAGCAAGCTGACGCACATCCACTTCCTTTTTGAGTTCACCGGTAAGCTGCGCGTCACGGGCCGCATACTCCAGATTTCCCATCCACTTTTTCATCAACTCCACGATTTGATCGCGAACGCGGCCGGGCCGGTCGTCGAACTCCAGCGAAGCAGCAGAGAAGAAGCACCCTCCAGGGAAGACTTTTCCCTCGCCATACGACAGCCAG
>Ga0210405_10006296_pt1 | contig 10628 bp, 7 predicted proteins | sample IncBWH11MmetaG_FD_155492 | JGI IMG/M metagenome (GOLD analysis project Ga0210405, IMG submission 155492) | Forest soil microbial communities from Barre Woods Harvard Forest LTER site, Petersham, Massachusetts, United States - Inc-BW-H-11-M | ecosystem: Environmental > Terrestrial > Soil >... | reverse complement strand
CCGCAGCCGGTGCCGCGGCGGGGGTCGGGGGGTTGATCAGCGGGGCTGCCTGGTCCTGCCGGGGGCGGATGGCGCGGGGGGTGAGGTGGTAGTTCTCGATGTCGAAGCGGCGGGTCCAGCGGCGGTAGCGGCGGGCCGTGGACGGCCAGGCGGCTGATGCCTGGCCGGACTTGTCCAGGTACCAGCTGGTGCAGCCGCCGGCGACAAAGACGGTCCCGGACAGCATCTGGCGGAGCCGGAGCGTATAGGCGTGCTCGGCGGCTTCGGTTATCTCGACGCTGGACAGCCCGTGCGCGTCCATCGCGCGGAGCGCCCCGATGGCGTAGCGGACGCCGGATTCGATCTGCAGGATGTGCGAGATGTGGCCGGTGGCCGTCCCGGCGCCGCCGATGCGGAACAGGTTCGGGAAATTCGCCGTGGTCACGCCGCGGTAGGCGCGCGGAGAGGGTCCCCAGGTCTGGGCCAGCGAGCGGCCGTCACGGCCGTGCAGCCGGGCGGCGATCGGGGTGTCGGTGACGTGGAAGCCGGTGGCCAGGACGATGACGTCGACTGGGTGCTCCCGGCCGTCGGCGGTCACCACGGCGTGCTCGCTCACCTGCCGGATGGGGGACGTCTCGACCTGCACGTTGGGCTGGGCCAGCGCCGGGTACCACTTGCTGGAGATCAGGATGCGCTTGCAGCCGATCTCGAAGGAGGGCTGCAGCTTGGCGCGCAGCGCCGGGTCGGCGACGGCGCGGCGCAGGTGGGCGGTGGCGACCGCCTGGACGATGCGGCGCACCGAGCGCCGGTGCATCACCTGGGACAGCACGCCGTCGCGGACCAGCGCCTGGCCGCCGCGTAGGGCACGCTGCAGCAGGGGGAAGGCGCGCAGCAGCCGTCGCTCGGCCCGGGTGATGTCCCGGTCCAGCCGCGGCAGCACCCAGCCGGGGGTGCGCTGGAAGACCGTCATCGCGGCGACCTGGGGCTGGATGGCGGGCACGATCTGGACGGCGGAGGCGCCGGTGCCGATGACCGCGACCCGCTTGCCGGCCAGGTCGGCGTCGTGGTCCCAGCGGGCCGAGTGGCAGATCGTGCCGCGGAACCCGGCGAGCCCGTCGATGCCGGGGTAGGCCGGGTCGGACAAGCCGCCGGACCCGTCGATGATGGCGTCCGCGCTGAACTCGCGGGTGGCGGTCCGGATCTGCCAGCACTGCCGGGTCTCCTGCCAGGTGGCGGCGAGCACCTCGGCGCCGAACTCGGTGACCTCGTCCATGCGCAGGCGGCGGGCCACCTGCCGGGAGTAGGCCTGGATCTGGGCGCCGCCGGAGAAGGTGCGCGTCCAGTCCGGGTTCGGGGCGAACGACAGCGAGTACAGGTGCGACGGCACGTCGCAGGCGATCCCCGGGTAGTTGTTGTCCCGCCAGGTGCCGCCGACCTCGGCGGCGCGCTCCAGCACGACAAAGTCGTCGATGTGGGCTTCGCGCAGGGCATGGACGGCGGCCAGGCCGGCGAAGCCAGTGCCGATCACGGCTACCCGCACATGCGGGCGGCGGGCCGGGCCGGCGGACGGGCCGGCAGTCACAGCGGCAGCGGCGGTGCCGCTGCGCGCCGACAGGAGCTGGGTCATGGGCTTCTCGCTCTCGGTGGGGCTGGTGGCGATGTCAAAATTATAACAAGACTCGTGTTATAATTTATTTCGTGACCGGCCCGGTAAATCGGGTCCTGCGGGCCAGCCGGGCACGCAGTGGTCCGACCTGGGGATACGTCCCGGCACGATCCGATCCGGCCTGGCCCCGCAGGCGCGTGTGATACTGGAGGACAGATGACCACCACGGCCGCTAGGGCCCGCCGGGAGCCCACCCAGCAGCGCAGCCGGCGCACCGTCCGGCAGATCCTTGACGCCGCCGAGCAGATCGTCGGTACTGAGGGCGTGGACGCGGCCACCACCCGGGCCATCGCCGAACGCGCCGGGGTGGCCATCCCCTCCCTGTACCGCTTCTTCGCCGACCGCGACGAGATCCTCGACGCTCTGGTCGAGCACATGACCGCCGACCTCGACCAGCACGCCCGGGCGGCCGAGGCAGCCTGGCAGCCCGGCGACCCCGCCGACCTCATACGGCTCGAGCTGGACACTGCCGCCGCCTACTTCGAAGCCCACCCCAGCGCCGTAGCCCTGTGGTTCGGCGGCCGGGTATCCCCGCTGGTCACCCAGACCATCCGCGCCCGCAACCACGCCCTCGCCGTCCGGATCCGAACTCTGCTGATCAGCCACCACCTAGTGCCCGAGCAGACCCCGCTGGCGGCCGTCGACCTGCTGGTCGAGCTCGGCGATCGCATCCTGGAAGTCGCCTTCCGCTCCCCCGGCCCCCCCGACCGCCAGACCATCGAGCTCGGCGGCATCGCGCTCACCGCCTTCGCGGAACGGTGGACCCAGGCCTAGGCCCGGCACCGGCCAGGCGGAAGACGCCATCCTGCACGGTCAGATGGTGTGCAGCGCGGAACGTGATCATGCGGCTGACAAGCACGACCACAGCTCGCAGGAGGATGACTCCGCCGGACGCGAGGTACAAACCGCCGTGGGCGCGGCGAAGGGCAAGATGCCCGTAGCAAAGCAGGCAAGACTGACGGCCAGCAGACCCGGCGACGCGGCCGATCAGGCGGTAACGTTCTTAGGAGCAATCCATATACAGGAACACTCTGTGATGCTCGTCTTTCAGCAGCCGGCCCTCAAGACGGGCGTCCTGGCCCCAGCTATCGCGTCGTCCTGCCGGTCCGGGCCGAAGGACCCACCGCCGCCGGGAGGGCACCAGGCGACGGCGTCCCAGCTCCGGCACCGACGCCATGACGTCGATGCCATGGTGGCTACTCCCGCTGGTGGCCGGAGGGCGATAGTAGGGCACCGGGCCGGACACCGGGACACCCCATGAGCACGGTGATCATCCTAGCCGTCCTTGGTCTGCTGGCCAGCGTGTCGCCGAGCACGATCGTCGTGTTCATCTTGTTGCTCGCCACGGCCAGGGCACGCGTCAACGCGGTTGCCTTCTTGATCGGGTGGAGCGTCTCGCTGATCATCGTGTTCGCCGTGAGCTATGGGATCGGGGGAGTCCGCGCCACTCAATATGGGAGCGGCAGGACCGTGGTGGAGGTCATCGAGATCATGCTCGGTGCCGCCCTTGCCTTTGCTGCTGCGCGGCAATGGAGACACCGGGACCGGCCTAGAACCAGCTCACGGATGGCCAAGAAGTTCAATGCCCGCCTCACGCAGCTCCATCCGTGGGAAGCAGCCACCGTCGGGGTACTCGAGCAGCCGTGGACCCTCACCGCTGCCGCCGCCGTGGTCCTGGTGCGTGACCATTCCGCGTTCCTCGTCGTCGTGTTCGCCTTCTTGGCCTTCGCCCTGCTCTCGACGGCCACGATCGGCCTGATCTTCTTGTACTTCGCCCGGCGTCCCGGGCAAGCCGAAGCACACCTGACCGACTTGAAGGATCGTCTAGTACGGGCCGGCCCTGCGATCTTTGCGATCGTGTCCGCTGCGGTCGGTGTCTTCCTCATCATCGATGGCGTTATCGGCATCGTGGGTAGCTGAGACGCCAGCTCGCCTCTGGCCACATCCGCTGGCGCCTCCGGCCGCCGACGCGTACATCGTGACCTTCGTCGCGGCGCGAGGACCTAAGCTCCCGGCGCTGTCCCCATTCAGGCCAGGAAGCGGCCCGAGGTGCTTGCCATACGCCACTAGTGCCGCCTCTAGCGTGCGGGGCCCGCGAAGCCATTGAAGGCGCGGCGGGATCTCGCAGTAATCCAGGTAAGGATGGTCGCCGCAGCCGGGGCAGATGAGTTCGAACAGGCCGGTGTAGCCGCCTTCGAAGCGTCCGTCGGCGATGCGGACCGGCTGGCGCCGCACGAACGCCGTCCGACCGTGGCCGGGCTGACCGGCAGGCGGGAGTGTCACGGCGCCGCCGGGTGCGATGCGCAGCCACGGGTCATGGAGATGGTGCGGGCGCGGTGCGGGGACGACTGCCGGGCGGACAGCCAGTCCGGTCCGTGTCACGATGTCAGGGGCGCCAGGACTGCTCATACAACTCACCGCCAGGCGGTAGTACCTGCCGCTGCCGGGGTCTAGAGCAGCGGTGTCCGCTGTTGTCAGCGGCTACTGCGGCTCACGGCGGCTATGCGGGTTGCTAGCCCGTCAGCGAGCTTCCGTGCAATTGGTGGACTGCTGGTCTGGTAAACGCGCGAGCCGCCGCTCATGACACTGCACCTATCCTCCGTCGCGCAAAGCGCCCAGGCTAGTCAGCCCTACGTAGTTACTGTCGGTCACGGCGGAGGAGGGGCGCATCATCCCAATGGTATGATTTCAGCCGTCTCGGCCTAGGCCGCCTGGTGCGGTCGGCCCATCCGCCCGGCTACGACCGAGCCAGCCGGAGCCACGATGCTGGTGCCGAACGCGATCACCCAGGCCGGGCCCACTACGCCATGGGCCAGCCCACGGTCCTGTCCTGCGCTACTGCTCATGCCGCAGCCCCTCCTTCAAGGACAGCGCATGCCCCTCGGCCCACCACGAGCCCGGCAGTGGCTCGGAACTTGTCCATTGTCTCTTGCCCGGCGCCACTTATCTTGATGTGATAAAGGCTGCGCACGAGCATGGAACGGCGCACTCTCGGGAGAGACGCGGTCTAGGCGTGACGGATACCGTCGTAGGTGAGCGGCCCGTCCCGGCCCAGCGGGCGGCTGGGCCGGGGTTCGAACTCATCACGTCCAAGCTCCGCCGTCCCTCGGTGCGGTCCGGTACGATCCGCCGTCCGTCGCTGCTTGAACGGCTGACGCGAGAGGACTCCCGGCCTGTCGTCTCGGTAGTCGCGCCATCGGGGTACGGCAAGACGACGCTGCTGGCGCAGTGGGCTGAGCGCAACGGCCGGGCTTTTGCGTGGGTGTCGGTCGACGAGCACGACAATGACCCGAAGGTCCTGCTCAGCTACGTGGCCCGGGCACTGGACGCGTTGCAGCCGGTCGGCGGCCGGGTGTTCGAGGCGCTGGCCTCGCCGGTGAGTTCGGTGCCGGGCTCGGTGGTGCCGCGGCTCGGGTCGGCGTTCTGGTCGATGACGGCGCCGGTGGTGCTGGTGCTCGATGACGTGCACCTTCTGCACAACCGGGACTGCCGGGACGCGCTGTCGGTGCTGGCCGATCACGTGCCGGACGGATCGCGGCTGGTGCTGGCGGGCCGGAACGAACCACCGCTGCGGATCGCGCGGCTGCGCGCCGAAGGCCGGGTCCTGGAGATAGGCCCTGGTGACCTGATGCTGAGCCGCGAGGAAGCGGCCGCGCTGCTGCGCTCGGCCGATGTGATGCTCAGCGAGGAGGACGTCGCGGCGCTGCATCAGCGGACCGAAGGGTGGCCGGCCGGGCTGTACCTGGCAGCGCTGTACCTGCGAGAAGGCGGCGCGGTGGGAACGGCGGCGGTCTCGTTCGGCGGTGGTGACCGGCTGGTCAGCGAGTACATGGAGTCGGAGTTCCTGGAGCGGATCTCTCGGCGGGATCGGGTGTTCCTGACCCGGACCGCGGTGCTGGAGCGGATGAGCGGGCCGCTGTGCGAGGCGGTGCTGGACCTGCCCGGCTCGGCCGCGACGCTGGCGGATCTGGCCCGGTCGAACCTGCTGCTGGTGCCGCTGGACCGGCGCGGCCAGTGGTACCGCTACCATCACCTGTTCCGCGACATGCTGCTGGCGGAACTGGAACGCCTGGAACCCGGGCTGATCCCGGTGCTGCGCCGCCGCGCGGCCAGCTGGTGCCTGCGCAACGACCGGCGGGAGGAAGCGCTCGAGTACTCCATCGCGGCCGGGGACGTCGACGCGGTGGCCAGCCTGGTGCCGGCTCTGGCGGTACCGGCTGAGCGGCAAGGCCGGTTCGACACCCTCCGGCGATGGTTCCAGTGGCTCGAGGAGCAGGACGGGATCGCGGCACACCCCCTGATCGCCGTGTGGGCTGGATATCTTGCCGTAGACACGGGGCGGCCAGCCGAGGCCGAGCGCTGGGCTGTCATGGTCGATCGCTTGCAGAACCAGGACGCGGCACAGCCCTTTGACTTCCCTACCGAGGCATGGGCCGCCGGACTGCGAGCCCTCTTGTGCCGACGCGGGGTTGGGCAGATGCGCGCGGACGCTGACGAGGCGGCGCAGAAGCTAGCCGCGGCGAACATCGTGGCCCCGGTCGCCCAATTCTGCCAAGGGATGGCGCACATCCTTTCCGGCGACCTCGATGTCGGTGACGCGTACCTTAAGGACGCGGTCAGCGTCGCGGAGGACGTCGACGCGCACGACGTGCTCGCGCAGGCGCTGAGCGAGCGGTCGCTGCTGGCCATGGCGCGCGGGGACTGGAGCCAGGCCGAGGTCCTGGCTGGACTAGCAGTCACAGCGCTGCGCCGGGTCGGAATGGAGAACCTGCTGGCCTGCACGGCGCAAGCCCGCCTAGCCATGCACCGGGGAGATGCGCCCGCAGCGCGCCAGCACCTGGTCGCCGCTCAGCGCCTGCGGCCCATGGTCACCTACGCGATACCTTATGAGGCTGTGCAAGCCCGGCTCGAGCTCGCCCGCGTCCACCTCGCGCTGGCCGACATAGCCGGAGCCAGGACGCTGATGCGGGAAATCGGTGAGCTGCTCAAACGCCAGCCCGACCTGGGCACCCTGGTCGGCCAGGCCCAGGCACTGGGGACTCAGCTGGCGGCGGACCACGTCCCCGCCATCCCGGGAGCGTCGGCCCTGACCGGTGCCGAGCTGCGCGTCCTGCCCCTGCTCGCCACGCACCTGCCGTTCCCGGAGATCGCCGCCGACCTGTTCCTGTCGCCGCACACCGTCAAGTCACAAGCGATGTCGATCTACCGGAAACTCGGCGCCTCCTCACGCAGCCAGGCAGTTGCCCGATCCCGGGAGCTCGGCCTCCTCGAGGGGTGACGTCCGGTCATTCATGCCATCGGTGGGATGCCGCTCGCCCAGATCCGAGGTGCAATGGCCCTACCGACCGAGCGGAGGATTCATGAGCGAGACGGCGAGATTCCAGGAGACTTTGCGCAGGCTGGCGATAGTCGATGAAGCGTTTGTCGGGAACCAGGCCGGGCTCGGGCTTGACCCGGCCGGAACACTGACCCTGGATACCAAGACCATCTCCCTGCTGCAGCTAGCCGTACTGGTGGCTACCGGATCGCCAGGGAGCTGCCTGGAATGGAGCACGGCCCGGGCCATGAGCGCGGGCGCAGCCGACGACGAGATCGCCGACGTGCTGCTGGCGATCGCCCCCGTGGTCGGCCTCGGCCGGGTGGTCTGCGCCGCTCCCGACTTGGCGACCGCGCTCGGGTATGACCTCGGTGCCGCGTTGGAAGAACCAAACGATGATTGACGGCTCCCCACGTGTACCGGCGGGCATGGCTGGGCGTGCATTCGGCAATATGCGGGCACCCGGGAGTACAGGTACTGGCGGGACAGACAACTCCAGACCTGGCTCAACAAGGACCAAAGCAAGGAGCAAAAGGATGAGATCTAGCAAGTTCCGCGCGGGCCGGGCCGCCCGATGAGCAGTGCACCCCCAGACGGCGGCGATCCCGACATCTGCCCCAGCAGAAGGCTGCCAGGCGCCCTGGTGATGCGTTGCCCAGTCAGGTTCTGGCCCTCAGTCAAGGCACCCCGCGGTGCCGCCGCGGTCGGGAGACTGGGACGCCCATGATCGTCCTGAACCTTGTTCTGATCGGCGTGGTGATCACGCTCGAACCGATTCCGCTTACCACGTTCATCCTTGTTCTCGCGTCCAAGGGCGGCGTGCGGAAGGGTGCCGCGTTCATCTTCGGCTGGCTGTTGTCGCTGGCGATCGTGATCGCATTCACGGTGCTCGTCACCGGGAACAATCCTCCCAAGCCCAGTACGGCTCCCTCGCTGGCCGCCCTCGCAGCCAAGCTCGCCATCGGCGTCGGCCTGACGGTGATCGCGATCCGGCAATACCGGAAAATGGGCAAGCCCAAACCGCCGAAAAAGCCCCCTAGGTGGCAGACGGGCATCGACAACATGACGACCTGGTACGCCATCGGGCTCGGACCGCTCACCCAGCCGTGGGCACTAGTAGCGGCCGGCGTAACGGTCATCGTCGAGGCGAAGGTCTCGTCTTGGGAGAGTTATCTCGCGCTTGCGCTGTTCTGCGTCATCGCCACATCCGCGTTCCTGGCCATGGAGATCTACGCCGGCTTCCGGCCGCAGCCCGCACAGGCGTTCCTCGCCCGGTTGCGGCACTGGATCGATACCCATACCGACCAGGTCATCATCATCGTGTCCCTGGTCCTGGGCTTCTGGCTGGTCGGGAACAGCCTTTACTACATCGTCACCTAGCAGCGGACTTCCGCCGGGTCCAGGCAAAGCGTGCGGCCATTTTCCGCAGCGGCCAGCCGCTGCTGTGGTCATCGGTCGGGGGCCCGTGCTGGTGTACGCGAGCGATCCGGCGAATCACCGGGATCCGGTGACGACCTTTCACCTGACTGACGGCGAGCATGAACCAGTCCGGCAGGCTGCACGGTGAAGGAGTAGCGACATGGTCCTGGACAACGAGCAGATCGTCCGGCAGGCCTATCAGATCGCGGAGGAGAAGGACCTCAAGGGATGGGTCGATGCTTTCACGGCCGACGGCACGTTCACCGATTACTCGATCGGTGTCGTCTATCGGGGGCCCGACGGGCCCAACGGGCTCCCTGTGCAGGTCGAGAACTATGCGGGGGCGTTCCCTGATATGCACCGCGAGCTGTACCAGCTCTACGTCAGCGGCAACATCGTGGTGGTACAGCTGGCCCTGCAGGGAACCCACCTCGGCCCGCTGCACCTGCCCGTCGGGACGCTGCGGCCGACCGGCAAGCGGATGGACGCCCCGTGCTGCGACGTCTTCGAGCTGGCCGACGGCAAGATCAAACGCTTCGACTGCTACCCCGAAGGATCGATGATCCTGACCCAGCTCGGCGTGATCGGCAACCTCAACGCCGCGCTCGAGCACTGACCGGGAACGGAGAACACCGAGTGCCGGCGACGACCTCGCACCTCCCCGGCGACACGCTTGGGGAAGGGCCGCCGCTAATCACCGCAAGGAAGATCCATGCCATCAGGTAACCAACGTCACGGTCATCATGCTGGCCGAGCGCATCTACCAGCGCGTCTGCGCCAACTAACCCGGAGGCTGCGGTGACCTTCACCGTGGACACCCACCACCACATCCTGCCCGACTTCTTCTTCCAGGCCACCAACGAGGCCGACCACCCGGTAGGCGGGGTCGCGCCGGCGCCCTGGTCGCGGGCAAGCATGCTCTCGTTCCTCGACGAGGCCGGCGTCGACGTCGCCGTCACCTCGATCAGTACCCCCGGCGTGCACACCGGCGACGACGCCGCGGCCCGGGTACTGGCGCGACGGTGCAACGAACTGGCCGCCGAGCTGATCCGCGACCGCCCGGACCGGTTCGGCGGCTTCGCCTGCCTGCCTTTGCCGGACGTAGACGGCGCGCTCGCCGAACTGGCCTACGCCTTCGACGACCTCCGCATGGACGGCGTCGTGCTGTTCAGCAACGCCCGCGGCGTCTACCTCGGGGACTCCCGGTTCACCCCGCTGTTCGAGGAACTGCAACACCGCGCCGCCGTCGTCTTCGTGCACCCCAACCCCTCGCCCGACCCCAGCGCCCATGCGCTCGGACTGCCCGACAACCTCATCGACTTCACCGCCGACACCACCAGGGCCATCGCCCAACTGCATTACAGCAACGCCCTGGCCCGCACGCCCGACGTCAAGTACGTCTTCTCCCACGCCGGGGGCACCGTGCCCTTCCTGGCCGGGCGATTCGCCATCATCGACGAGATGGACGTCATCCCCGGGGCCGGGGCCCGCGCGACCGCGGCCGAGACATTCCGCCACCTGTACTGGGATACCGCGGCGTCCTGGGGCGACCCCGTGCTGCGCATGCTGCGCGATGTCGTGGGACTCGACCACGTCGTATTCGGCACTGACTACCCCTACCTGCCTCACGACCTGGCCGTGTCCTGCCGCGCGGACATCGAGGCCAGCCCCGAACTCACCGAAAACGAGCGAACGGCCATCCTCGGCGCCACGGCGACGAAGCTGATCCCGCGGCTGGCCGCACTAAACTCAAGGGAGACGATGTGGCGTTTGTGATGCGGGATGAGTGGAAGGAAGAGCCGGTCTCCACCACCGGCGCGGAGTACGTCGAGCCGTCCGCGACGGAGCTCATCAAGCCGGGCCAGCGGGTCTCCCACTTGTTTCCTCGCGCGGTCATGGAGGAGTTCGTCCTACAGCGGGTGACCGAGCGGGTCTGGTGGGTTACCCGGCAGTTCTACGGGTCCCTGTTCTACGTCGGGAAGCGGGGCGTACTGCTGTTCGACCCCTTCCTCGGCGGAGCCGACGCGACCCTGGCGGCGATCGCCTCGGTGACGTCGCTACCGGTGACGGCGGTTGTGTACTCGCACTTCCACGCCGACCACGTCGGCGGGTCGCGGCGGCTGTTCGAACTGCTCGCCGCGGCGCCGCCGCGAGTGATCGCCTCGGAGCACACCGCCACCTGGATGTCGCGGTTCCGGTCAGACCTCCCCCGCCCGGCCGACGTCCTCGACTGGCCGGCGGGCGCTG
>Ga0210405_10006295_pt1 | contig 10632 bp, 9 predicted proteins | sample IncBWH11MmetaG_FD_155492 | JGI IMG/M metagenome (GOLD analysis project Ga0210405, IMG submission 155492) | Forest soil microbial communities from Barre Woods Harvard Forest LTER site, Petersham, Massachusetts, United States - Inc-BW-H-11-M | ecosystem: Environmental > Terrestrial > Soil >... | reverse complement strand
TGGGGGAAAATGAGTGTGCCGCTTCGAGACAATTTCAGTTGCAAAAGGGGTCAATTTCCGACAGGATGCCACTGACCGCTGAAGTGCCGGTCTCGCTCCCCGCGGCGGCCCCGCTTTTTCGCCTCGCTGTGAACGACTGCAGCCCCTTCAGCGCGCTCCGCGACTCGCAATTCAGGTTCCGGGCAGAAGGAGTGAGAGGTGAAGAAGCTCTATATCGGCAACCTTCCGTTTTCCGCGACGGAAGAGCAGCTCAACGAGTGGTTCTCGCAGATCGGTGTAACTCCCTCGGGCGTCAATCTGATTCGCGATCGATTTACGGGACAGTCGCGCGGATTCGCCTTCGTGGAAGTGACCAATGACGAAGACGCGGATCGCGCCGTGAACTCGCTGAACGGTCAGAATTTCGGCGGACGAAACCTCGTGGTGAATGAAGCACGTCCCCAGGCAGAGCGCGGCGGCGGTGGTGGCGCAGGGCGCGGCGGCGGGTATGGAGGCGGACGCGGGGGTGGTGGCGGCGGGCGTGGCGGCCATGGTGGCGGTGGCGGGCGCGGTGGAGATCGCGGCGACCGTGGCAATCGCTGGTAAGCAGGCCGTTCGAATCTGAGTACGCAGGCGCCCCGACTCCTCTCGGGGCGCGTTGGTCCTTCTCAGAGAGTCCTTCGTGGTACGTTTGTGTCAATCCTACATCGCGGCGCCTCTCACGTTTGCCGGTTCGGCTCGTCCAATCGTAAGAGGGTAGCGACGAAATCTGCCGCCTGCGGACAAGTCTTTCCGTTCGGGACATCCCGTTGGTGAACATGCGCGAATAAGTGCGGTGGCCTGCGGCAGATAAGCTACCGGCGCTTCGTCGGCGGGAACATACGGGACTATGGACTGTGATGAACACGCTCCCCGCTCCGGCATCCCTGGCCAGTATCGCGAAACAATTCGTCCCGTAACGTGTTTGAAACAACAGGTAAGGAAAATAGGTGGCCGACCGGTTTATGGAGTATAGGAATAGGCCGGAGAGCAATGACGCAGTTTGCGGGACAACGGATTGCCGGCGGCGGGCAGGTGAACCTAATCGGCCGCGCGCGCATCCAAAGGGTTGAGGCAGACGTATTACCCGATGGGGTAAACGATTTGCCGTGAAGCAAAAAATGACGACTTGGCACAAACGCGATTGGCAACAGTTTTACGAGCTGGCGCGGCGCCCCTGGCGGCGTCACCGCCCGCCTCGCCCGGTCTATCCGACGGGCATCAATCGTGTGCTGCCCGCGCAGGGTTTCAGTTTGTCGGAGCTGGACGACGCGGGCGTGGACCTCGATCTCGCCGAGAGCCTCGGACTCCCCGTAGATGCCGGGCGCATCGGCGCTTACGGCCCCAACGTTACCGTTCTGCGCGATTTTATCCGTTCTTCGCGGCAACCGCTGTAAAATCTCCCTCAAGGTTCGAATCGAAATCGTTCGAAAGTGCGTGTTTGTGTGGAACGCGGGAACCGCGTAAAATAAATGTTTCGCGGTCAGTCCAATGGCGACACCGTTCAACATTATTTCGAATATTCCGGCGATGCCGATGCCCTCGCCGGGCGCGCACCCGCGCCCGGATTGGCTGCGCGTCAAATTTTTCGGCGGGGAGCGCTACCAGGATTTGAAGCGCATCATGCGCACCCTCGACCTGCACACGGTGTGCGAGAGCGCGCGGTGCCCCAACATGGGCGAGTGCTGGGAGCATGGCACCGCAACGTTCATGATTCTGGGAGATATTTGCACTCGCGCTTGCGGGTTCTGCGCGGTGCCTTCAGGCAAGCCGGTTGGGCCGCCGGATGAGGACGAACCGTTGCGCGTGGCGGAAGCCGTGGCAAGAATGGGGTTGCGCTACGCGGTGGTGACTTCCGTGAACCGCGATGACCAGCCAGACGGCGGAGCGCACATCTTTGCGCGCACTATCGAAGAGATTCGGCGGCGAGTTCCGGGTTGCAAAGTCGAAGTGCTCATACCTGATTTTCGCGGAGATTGGAACGCGCTGGATGTTGTTCTTGCCGTTCGGCCGGATATTCTCAACCACAACACGGAAACTGTGCCGCGGCTCTACCGGCAGGTTCGCAAAGGCGCGGTGTACGAGCGGTCGCTGGAGCTGCTGCGGCGTTCGAAAGAAGCGCATCCGGAAGTTCCGACGAAGACTGGTCTGATGCTCGGCCTTGGGGAAGAAAAGGCCGAAGTTCTCGCGACCATGCAGGACCTCGCCGCGGAGGGCACAAACATCCTCACGCTAGGGCAGTATCTGCAGCCTACTCGCGAGCATCTGCCAATCGTTCGCTACGTGCATCCCGATGAATTCGCCGAATACAAAATCCTCGGCGAAGCCATGGGCTTCAAGCACGTCGAAGCCGGCCCGCTGGTGCGCTCTTCTTACCACGCCTTCGACCAAGCCGAATCCGTAAGAAGTTAGACATCCAAAACGATTCTTTCAAGAAAATCGGCGGTCAAAGGAAAGCGAGTATTTTGGGATAGCGGGCCACGTTCCGGTTACCGCGTTTAACAGGACTTGAGTCCGATACCCAGGAACCTCCTCTTGAAAGTCATCAGTAAACACTGGCCGACTTACCAGGACTTAGAACGAAGAGCAAGAACAATGGTCCTAATTTGGCTTTCCGCAGGGGAAATCCGAAGAGGAAAAATACGCCCACGTTACATCCGACGCATCCGCCACGTTCAGCGCGCACAGCACGAGTAGAGGTGGAGTGATCCGGCCCATCCTCTCTCCGAGATCACTATCTATTGTCTTCTATAGGGTTGAATCTCGGAGGCCGACTCGCCTCATGGCTCAAAACCATAGACGTACTTCGCGGTGTCCTCACCGGGTCCGCAGGAACCCATGGCCCTGTCGGTTCGTGTCTACGTACACCCCGACGATATCGCCGCGGTTGTTGATCCCAGAAGCGGCTGTCAGGAAAGCGCCGGGGAAATCAATCGAAGTGAATTCGCCCCCGGTCAGCAGAAAGCCGTGCACCTTCCCGTTGCTGCCAGGGGTACATGGCGCACCATCGCAGTAACTGCTCACGATGTCACCCGGTGCGTTGATCCCAACAAAGGGGATTGCCGCAGGCGCGGTGTCGAAAGCGCCGGGGAAATCAATCGAGGTGAATTCGCCGTTGCTCAGCAAAAAGACGTGGGACTTACCGTCGGTACTCGTGTATCGTCCTGCGATGTCGCCGGCAGGATTGATCTTCCACGCCGCTGTGCCGGTGGCGGCGGGGAAGTCAATCGTAGTGAATGCGCCCCCGCTCAGCAGGTAGCCGTGGAGCTTAGCATCGGCACTCCTGTATTGTCCCACGATGTCGCCGCGAGGATTGATCCCGAAAGCCGTAGTCAGTCTAGCGCCGGGGAAATCAATCGCAGTGAATTCGCCCCCGCTCAGCAGATAGCCGTGTTGCCTACCATCGGCCGCATCGTAGCGTCCCACGATGTCGCCCTGAGGGTTGATCCCCACCGCACCAGTGAAGACAGCGCCGGGGAAATCAATCGTAGTGAATTCCCCCCCACTCAGCAGAAAGCCGTGGTTGTGACCGTCGTCAGCCACGCAAGGGAGAGTGCAGACGCTCCCATCATAGTATCGTCCCACGATCTCGGCGCTAGGACTGATACCGACGGCTTCGCTATAGATAGCCCCTGGGGGATCAATCGTGGTGAAAGTAACATGCTCATCATCGGATGCCTTCACGCGTAGATTTGGCATCAAGGCGAACACCGCCAGCAGCACGAAGCTAAGCGCGAACAAGCAAAGTCTCTGTTGTCGTTGCATTTTGTCGCTCCTTTTCATTTAAGTCCTGCGGCTATCGTCCCTATGGACGTCAAGGGCCCTGCCGAGCACTGAAGTTACATGTGGACCGTCGGGCTCGGCCCGAGAAGTATTGAGAGATCGGCTCTCATGGCGTGAACAGCTCAGCGGATGAGGCAACCGTCTTCACACTGCAGTTGATGTCATCGCAGTAGATATCCGTAACGCCACCTACAACCAGCACGGTCTTATCGTTGAGTAGAGTCGCTGTGTGGTGAGAGCGGCCGACAATCATCGGGGAAGCGACACTCCAACTGCTGCTCACGGGATCGTATAACTCGGCACTGCTCAGCTGGAAGTTGTCGCTATAAATGACGCCGGATTCCTGCGAACCAGCCACGAGCACCTTGCCGTTGCCCAATAGCGTGGCGGTATGCTCCGTGCGCGCCGTGCCCATTTGGCTCTTTGCAGCCCAAGCCACGGCCGCGGGATCAAACGAATCGACGTCTGCCAGCGTTTGCCCGCAAATGTCGCTCTGCGGATAAAATCCTACACAACCTCCCACCGTGAGCACCGTACCATCCGTGAGAAGCGTTGCGCTCAGGAATGAGGGCGATCCAAACGTCGGCACGGTCCCGGCACTGCTCCAGGCTCCGGTTGTAGGATCGTACATCTCCGCAACATTCGAGTACCCACCCTGGGCCACCAAAACACGACCGTCCGGGAGCAGCGTAGAAGTGTGGGCAACACGCATGTATTGCATATTGGGAGTACTCGTCCAGGTTCCGGTCGTGGGGTCGTAGATCTCCGCCGTCTGATCACCGATGCCGCCCGTGATGAGCACGCGACCGTCTAGGAGCATCGTTGCCGCGTGAAAACCGCGACCGTGATTCATCGACGCCGTATAGGTCCAAGTTCCTGTTGATGGATCGAAAAGCTCAGCCGTTGGCGTAACGCTGAATCCCGGGAGACCTTCCGTTCCCCCGGTGACGAGCACTTTACCGTTCTGCAGCAGGGTTGCAGTATGCAGGCTACGCATTGACTTGTTCATCGTTCCAGTGTTCGTCCAACCATGCGTCGAAGGGTTGTAGATCTCGCAGGGCGCGGCCCCGTTCCAGGCTCCGCCGGCCACCAGCACTTGACCGTCCACCAAAAGGGTCGCCGTATGCCCGACCCGCTGGAAGCTCATCGCCCCGGTGCTTACCCATGGCGGTCCCGGGAGGGCGGTGATGGTGAAGTTGACAGCGTTCGACGTGCCGCCGCCCGGCGCGGGGTTGGTCACCGTCACCGCAGCCGTCCCCGCCGTGGCAATGGCCGCAGCCGGAATCGCAGCAGTCAATTGCGTGGCGCTGCCACCCGTGATGGTGCGCGCTACCCCAGCAAAGTTCACCACCGAGCTAGCCACAAAGTTCGTGCCGTTCACCGTTAGGGTGAAGGCCGCACCGGTGGCCACGGTGCTGGTCGGCGAGATCGTGGTGATCGTGGGAGTGGGATTAGGAGCCGTGATGGTGAACGTCAAGGAGTTGGAGGTGCCCCCGCCGGGTGAAGGGTTGGTCACCGTCACCGCAGCCGTCCCCGCCGTGGCAGTGGCCGCAGCCGGAATCGCGGCAGTCAATTGCGCGGCGCTGACAAACGTGGTGGTGCGTGCTACCCCAGCAAAGTTCACCACCGAGCTGGCCACAAAGTTCGTGCCGTTCACCGTTAGGGTGAAGGCCGCACCAGCGGCCACGGCGCTGGTCGGCGAGATCGTGGTGATCGTGGGAGTGGGATTAGTAGCCGTGATGGTGAACGTCAAGGGGTCGGAGGTGCCGCCGCCGGGTGAAGGGTTGGTCACCGTCACCCCAGCCGTCCCCGCCGTGGCAATGGCCGCAGCCGGAATCGCAGCAGTCAATTGCGTGGCGCTGACAAACGTGGTGGTGCGCGCTACCCCAGCAAAGTTCACCACAGAGCTCGCCACAAAGTTCGTGCCGTTCACCGTCAGGGTGAAGGCCGCACCAGTGTCCACGGCGCTGGTCGGCGAGATCGTGGTGATAGTGGGAGTGGGATTAGGCGGCTGATTGTTCAATGACTGACTCGTGGCGCTTCCGCATCCAGCAAGGAATACAAGACTCACAATTCCCAAGATTACGGGCTTTCTCATTGCCACTGCTTCGCTCTTCATGGCATCCTCCCGTTCAAGTCACCCGTGCAAATCGCGGGTACGGTAATAACCCGGTGCCGGGACACCAGCCACATCGTTCAAGGGCCCGGCAGCACGCAGATCTCGAGCACCCTTCCGCACACAATTTGCACACTTTGAGCCTCTTATGTCGGACCGTCAATTCACAGCAGGTCAATTCTGAGTCATCTGTTTCACGCGCTCTCGACCACCTAAGCGATGATAAAAGCGGAGTTTAGGCCCATTGGACGCTCATTGACTCACAGATAGCGAATTGTTAAGCTCGCGCCAAGTCCTCTAAGAAGCACACCAGAATGCGAGTGCGCACCACATCTAGGCGAGCAATCCGGTTCGGTGCTTTTACTGCCGACATGCACGCGAGCGAGTTGTACAAGGATGGCGCGAAGATCAGGCTGCAGGAACAGCCGTTTAGAATCCTCGGCATCTTGCTGGGACGACCCGGCAAGGTTGTTGCTCGACACGAGTTGCGCGAGAAGCTTTGGCCCACTGATACATTTGTTGATTTCGACCACGGCATCAACGTCGCGATTGCTAAGATTCGAGAGGCACTCGGCGACTGCTCAGAGGAGCCGAAGTTTCTCGAGACGGTCGGCCGGCACGGCTACCGGTTTATCGCGGCCGTTGAGCCGGCCCTGGAGGAGGTAGCACCCTTTTCGCGAGCCCTGCTCGCCGGTCCGGGTGTTCTCCCGTCCAATCCCCATTCGGTGGGCCGCGGAAAGGAGCGGGCCGAACTTGCGGCGGCTTTCGAGTCGGCGGTCGGCGGACGCGGGCGGCTGGTGTGTGTCGCAGGCGAGCCGGGCATTGGAAAGACTACTTTGGTGGAAGATTTTCTCTGTAGCCTCCATACCAGCGGCAAGAGTTTCGGCCTGGCGTTCGGGCGGTGCTCCCAGCGCTTGGCAGGCTCGGAAGCCTATCTGCCGTTCCTTGAGGCTCTAGAGGCCCTCCTTCGCAACGACAATGGCGAGGCCCAGCACAAGTTGAGGACTCTCGCCCCGAGCTGGTACGCGCAACTGTTTCCTCTCTCCCAGAGCGACCCTTCCGACGCGGCGGTGCAGGCCTACGCAAGGGCTACGACCCAAGAAAGGGTAAAGCGCGAATTCGGCGCCTTCCTCGAGGAAATCGCCCGCCTGGAAACTCTTGTCTTGTTTTTCGACGATTTGCACTGGGCCGATTCATCCACCACAGACCTTTTGGCATACCTGGCGTCCAGGTTGGACAGGATGAGAATTTTGGTGGTCGTCACCTACCGGCCGTCCGAGTTACTTCTCTCGAAACATCCGTTCATTGGAGTTAAGCGCGACCTTCAGGTTCGCGCCATGTGTCGGGAGATCGAGATGGAATTTCTATCGCCGGGCGACGTGGAACGCTACATTGCGCTTGAATTTCCAAAGAACTCTTTCCCCTGCGAATTCGCCGGTGTGATCTATTCGAGGACCGAAGGCAACCCGCTCTTCATGGTGGACGTGCTGCGCTACCTCCGCGACACGAAAGTGATCGTCAACACGGAAGCAGATCAAAGATGGCGCCTGGCGCAGTTACTGCCCGAACTGGGCCGCGATTTTCCCCGGTCGGTGAGGAACGTTATTGACAGGAAAGTCGAGCAGTTCAGCGAACGCGATCGTGAAGTGCTCGCGACGGCCGCAGTCCAAGGTTGCGAGTTCGACTCTGCGGCTGTCGCGCGCGCACTCCAAGCCGACAGCATAGAAATCGAGGAGGAGTTGGAGCGGCTCGACTATGTGCACGCGTTTGTGAAGTGCCTGGAGGAGGAGGAGCTGCCAGACGGGACAGTCACGGTGCGATACCGCTTCGTCCATCTCCTGTACCAAAATGCCCTCTATGCCTCTCTCACCCCCGCTCGCCGGGCGGCCTTGAGCGGCGCTCTGGCGCGCGCGCTCGAGTCCATCTATGGCGATAAGTCTTCGGCGATTGCGGCGGGGTTGGGTTTTCTATACGAGACCGCGCGGGATCCGGCCCGCGCTTCGAATTATTTCCTGTTGGCGGCTCAAAACGCCGCACGGCTGTTTGCGAATCGGGAGGCGATCATATTGTCGCGCCGCGGTCTCTCGCTCCTCACGAAACTACCCCAGAGTCCAGCGCGGACCCGAGCGGAGCTTGAGCTCCAGGTTACGCTCGCTTTCGCAGTGCTGTTTACACAGGGCTATGGAGCTCAAGAAACCGGAGCGCACATGGCTCGCGCGCAGGAGCTGTGCCAGCGTTTCGACGATACAGCGCAACTGTTTCCCGTGGTTTGGGGCTTTTGTGCGTACTACATAACGAAGGCAGATACGAGATCAGCTCGAGACGCTGCGGAGCGCCTCTTGAGCATTGCGCAGCGCGCAAACGACCCCACTCTCCTCCTCGGGGCCCACATGGCGTTGGGAATGGCGTTGAATCAGCAGGGGGAAATGGTTTCGGCCCACAGTCACTTCGAAGAAGCGTCAAAACATTATGATCCTGCGAAGCAAAGCCATTACCTGCAGCTTTACAGGTTCGATCCTAAAATCTTGGCCGATAGCAAGGACGTCCGGACGCTTTGGCTGCTTGGGTTTCCGGAGCAAGCCCACCGGAGACTCGAAGAGACTTTGCGGCTTGCTCGCGCAGCTTCCAACCCTCCCAGCTTGGCGTTCGCGTGCGCACTTGGCGGAATCTATTATCAGCACCTCCGCCAGCCTGAAAGAACCAAAGAGATTGCCGAGGCGTGCATCGCCCTGTGCATTGAGCAAGGGATCGCGACGGAACGCTCCTGGGCTCAGTGTCAATACGGATGGGCGATCGCTGAACTGGGCGAGGCCGAGGAAGGAATCTCGGAAGTACGCGCTGGCCTCGATCTACAGCTCTCGATCGGAGCCGGATGCTCCCGTCCCATGTTTCTGGCGACTTTGGCTGAGGTTTTATGGCATGCAGGGCGAGCCGAAGAAGCAATCCAGGCCGTCGGGGACGGTCTGGATGCGTCGAAGCGAAGCGGAGAAAGATTTTATGACGCCGAGCTTTGGCGGCTCAAAGGCGAGCTTCTGAAGATACAGAAGAGAACCGCGGAGGCCGAGTCCTGTTTCGAGAAGGCGATCGACAATGCGCGCCAGCGTGCCGAAAAATGTCTAGAGCTGCGCGCCTCGACGAGCCTCGCGCGCCTCTGGCAGAAAAATGGCAAACGAAAGGAAGCACAACGATTGCTGAGCGAAACCTACTCCTGGTTTACGGAAGGTTTTGACACGGCAGACCTCAAGGAAGCTGCATCATTGCTCAGAGAACTCTCTTAAACAATACTATTCTCCGCCAGCTCTGACACTGGGTGAGCCATGCTATAACTCCTGCGTTGGCTACTCAGAAGTTAGCCCCAACAACCATCTCGCAATAAATCCTGCCTTGTCGCCAAGGGATTACCGACGAGTCCACCTATTCCGCCAGCTTCCGCCTGGGAAACGCGGCTCAGGCAAGTAGCGGATGCAGAGGCAGTCTACGGAGAACTGATGTGCCGCGCGCGTCGATCCTATGTACCACCTTCGACTCTCACTTTGACGGCTCTCGCAGCCGGAATGCAGGACGAGGCCATTCGTCATGCCCGCGAAGCGTTTGAAATCCGCGACCCTATGTTTCAAGTTTGGTTCTTGAGCATTTGGCCCCACGGGGCACAGTTGCGCGCAGATCCCCGCTTTGCCGAGATCGGTAAACGCCCTTGTGTTTACTGATTCACTCTCACTTGCCTGGTTAGTCGTAATCGGGAAACAGATCCGCTGCCTATTCTAGGGGTCCCTGCCGCTCAGGCCTGAGAAGCTCGCTGCGAAGGCTATTTGGGCGCGGCGGTGGACCAATCGGTGAAGGGGACGGCGCGGCCGCCGCGAATCACGGTGGGGAGCACGTGGTCGAAGCCTTTGTGATCTTTTGGGCCGTAATCCAATTTGAGCTGCGGTCCGAGGCCCAGGTCAAGATCGTGGATGGATTCGATGCCGCGAATCAGCCCTTCGCGCGTTAAGTCCTTTCCCGCGCGCTTCAGGCCTTCCACCAGCACCATCGCGTCGACGAAGCCTTCCAGGCTCACGAAGTTCGGCTGCGCCGTGGGAAGGTATTTCGTAAGCGTCCGGCGATAGAGGGCGACCGTCTTGAATTCCGTCAGGTAGTAAGGAGGCACTACCTGGGTGATTACCGTGCCGTCGGCATCGGTTCCCGCTTCCGTGATCAACTCATCCGTGCCTACGAACGATACCGTCAGGAAGAGCGGCTTCCAGCCCCTGGCGTGCGACTGCTTGAGGATTGGCGCCACGGTGTTCGAGGGTCCCACCACCACGACCGCCTCCGGATTCGCTGCCTTGACGGTGTCGATCGCTCCTCCGACCTGGGCCGTCTGCCGCTGGTAGGACGCGACCGCAATCGGTTCGGCGCCATGGGCTTTCAACGCCGCCTTCACTCCCTCCAGCACCGCGGCGCCAAAGGCATCCTCGGGATAAATCACGCCGATTCTCTTGTATCCCAGCGTTCCCCACAGGCCGTCGATTTGCTCTCGCGTTTCGTCAAAATAGGACGCGCGAACGTTTATTACCCAGTGCCGCAGCGGCACGTACAGCGTCTGCGCCCCGGTGAAAAGCCCGACCAAGGGGATCTTGTTGCTCTCCGCCATGGGAATGTACTTCACGGCGGTGGGAGTGCCCACGAAAAAGCCGAGGGCGAAAACTTTCTGTTCTAGCAGGCGGTTGAAGCAC
>Ga0210405_10006294_pt1 | contig 10636 bp, 5 predicted proteins | sample IncBWH11MmetaG_FD_155492 | JGI IMG/M metagenome (GOLD analysis project Ga0210405, IMG submission 155492) | Forest soil microbial communities from Barre Woods Harvard Forest LTER site, Petersham, Massachusetts, United States - Inc-BW-H-11-M | ecosystem: Environmental > Terrestrial > Soil >... | reverse complement strand
CATCAACCGCCGCCTGGGACAACTGTTACTACAACACCCGGACGTAAAGCCCGTCGCCATTCTCGCACTCTTGATGACCGCGACTGGGTTGCTGTTCAAGGTCGCCGCCGTCCCCTTTCACCAGTGGGCCCCTGATGCTTACGAAGGCGCGCCGACCAGCGTGACCGGATTCATGTCGGTCGCGGTGAAGGCAGCTGCCTGGGCGATGTTGATGCGGATCCTGTTCTGGGGTCTCTTTCCGCTGCATGACGTTTACACTCCGTTCCTGATCCTTGTCTCCATCGCCACCATGACGGTGGCCAATCTCGCCGCGCTCACGCAAAACAACATGAAGCGTCTGCTGGCGTACTCTTCGATCGCTCATGTGGGGTACATTCTGCTCGGCGTGGTCGCCGTAGGCTCCGCGACTCAACCGGCAGAAGCAGACGGGCTAAAGGGAATTCTGCTTTACCTGATGGTTTACACCTTCATGAACCTGGGAGCCTTCGCCGTGATCACCTCGCTGCGCCAGCGAGATGTGATCGGCGACGAGATCGACGACATCGCCGGTCTCTATTACCGAGCCCCGATCGAAGCGGTATTGATGTTGATCTTCCTGTTGTCGCTGGCTGGAATCCCGCCCCTGGCGGGCTTTTACGGGAAGTATTTCATCTTCCTCAGCCTGATCGAGAGTGGGCACTACGTGCTGGCCTCGCTCGCGGTCCTCTACGCGCTTTTCGGCTTTTATTACTACATGAAGATAGGCAACGCCATGTTTATGCGCGAGGCCATGGACAAGACCCGCTTGCGCGTCAGCCCGGCCATGTGGACTGCGCTCGGAGTCACGGCTTTTGCAACCGTGTTTATTGGAATTCTGCCCGAATACTTCATTCGAGCTGTCACTTGGTCGCTGCCTCGGTAAGCCCCGCCAGCCACCGTGTGACCGAGCCCGAAACCACTGCTGGATCAGGAGTTTGCACACCCTTCGTGGCATCCAAATTGCTCCTTTACGGGGCAACCGGTGGGGTTTCCAGCACCGTAAGTTCACTCCCCCAACGTCTTACAGCGCCTGACTGGGCGTGATCTAACCAAAGCTTTGCCTCTAAGAGGAAAGACTTTGCATTGCCCGGTTCCAGCGCCGTTTCGAGCCTCGCACCAGCTATCCCATGAGGCTCGGTAAAGAAGTTGGGCCGTTCCAGAACTCAAGCTGTGAGAGGACCGCATGACATTCGTGAGGCCAAAGATGCAGCGTAATGCCGGTATCGCCTGTCTCCTGTTGCTCGCCGTGGTTTGCCTGGGCGTGATCCCAGCCATGGCCCAGTCTGCCGAGCAGTCGAAGGCCGTTCTCGACCAGGTGCACCGGATTCCCGGGCTCAGCAACATCCAGCATGTGGTCTTCATCGTCAAGGAGAACCGCTCCTTCGACAACATGTTCAGCCATTGGACTGATGACCCAAACCATGTGGCCATCAACACAGCAAGCTCCGGGCCCATCTCGACCGGCCAGGTTCTTCCTCTGCAGGATTTGTCGGATGCGGTGGCCCACGATATCTGCCACGGCTGGGGATGCTTCATCCTCGCCATCGACAACGGCAAAATGGACGGCTTCGATCTGCAAACTGTCGGCGAGCCTTGCGATATGAATGGCGACTACGAATGCTATGGCCGCCAGACCGCTTTGCAAATGCAGAATTATTATAACTACGCCGAGAACTTTGCTTTCAGTGATAACTATTTCACTTCCATCAAAACTGCCACGACGCCAAATCACCTTTACACCGTCGCAGCGCAGTCAGGCGGCGTGATTACCAACGCGCCTGCGGGATGCGATTCCCCCCCGAACGACGAACTGGCGATCCTCGACGCCAACGGCAATCTCTCGACCTCGTATCCCTGCGTCGACATGCTGACGCTGATGGATGAATTGCAGGCTGCCGGTGTGAGCTGGCGGTACTACGTCGATACCAAGATTCCGTTCAACGCGATGCAGCTCATCAGCCACCTGCGCTTTGGACCTCTCTGGGTGAACAATGTTCCTGATAACAACTTTGTTGGGGACGTCCAGAAGGGAAACCTACAGCAGGTAAGCTGGCTTGAAGCCACCGGTGAGGCCACCGATCACCCTCCCTACAGCTTGTGTTTCGGGCAGAACTACACGGTAAATGCGATCAACGCGATTATGAGTTCCAAGTACTGGACCACCGAGCCCACAGCGATTTTTGTAACTTGGGATGATTCGGGCGGCTGGTACGATCACGTTCCGCCCCCGGTACTCGACCAGTACGGTCTAGGCGCGCGCGCTCCGTTTCTGGTGATCTCGCCCTACACTCCCAACTCTGCCCCAGCAGGTTCTGTGAGTCACGTGCAATACGAGCACTCCTCAGTTTTGCGCTTCGTCGAAGATCTCTTCAATCTGCCGAACTTGACGAATCGTGATTCCGGATCCAATCAAATCGCGGCTGATCCGGCGTTGTTTAATTTCAATCAGTCACTTCAGGCTCCGTTGTCGTTGACTCCGATGCAGTGCGTCCCCAACTCCACCAACACCCTTCAGTTTTATCAGACGCAGCCAGTGGGCACGCCAAGCCCAATTTCGACCGTGACCATGCGGAACTTCAGCATGTCGAACACGCTGACCTTCAGCAGCATTGCGATTACCGGCGACCCGGAGTTCACGCAAACCAACACTTGCGCTGCCGGCGTCTCTCCTCTGAAGAACGAGAGTCCTTCGAATTGCATGGTGAACGTTACCTTCACACCAACGAGCGCAGGTCCGAAAACCGCCACGTTGACGATGATGGATAACGATGTCAGCGGCTCGAAGCAGACGGTTACGCTCACAGCCACCGGCACCAACGTCACGTTGAGCCCGTCGATTCTGAGCTTCGGAGCGCAGCAGGTCTTCATGAGTGGCAACGCCCAGATGGCGACGCTTACCAATGCCAGCTCAGTTCCGCTCACCATCTCGAGCATTCAGCCGAATGGAGACTACAGCCAGACCAACAATTGCGGAACCGGTCTGAACCCGGGCGCAAGCTGCAACATCACAGTCGTGTTCACACCGACGACCACTGGCACGCGCTACGGCACCGTCACGATCACTGACAGCGACGGTGGAAGCCCGCAGATGCTGAACCTGACCGGCGTTGGCACCATGGTCACGCTCGCTCCAGCGACGCTCAACTTCCCCAGCCAGGCGATCGGTAGCGTCAGTTCGGCGCAGACCGTCACACTCACGAACATTGGATCGGGCACGCTGACGCTCGCCAACCCCACGTTCGGATTGCCCGCCATCATGCTGACCGGAAACAACGGCGGCCAGCCCGATACCTTCACCAAGGACTTCCAGCAAACCAATACCTGTCTTTCAACCTTGCCTTCCGGTATGAGCTGCACCATCAGCATCACCTTTACTCCGGTGCTCCAAGGCGCGTTGGCTGCGCAGTTGTTCGTGTGGGACAGCGAAGGCGACAGCCCGCAGGTGGTGAACATCACCGGCACTGGCTCCGCCTCAACCAACAATCCTGTACCTCTGGAGGCCCAGTCGCTTTCTCCGCGTAATGCCGTGCCTGGCAGCGCGAGCGTGAAGATGACCGTCAACGGCGCCAATTTCGGCACCAAGTCGGTGGTCAACTGGAATGGCGCTGCTCTCGCGACAACGTTCGTGAGCGGACATCAACTTACCGCGACGATTCCTGCAAGCAATCTCGCCACGGCTGGCACTGGCGCCATCACCGTGTCGAGCCCGATTCCTGGAGGCGGCGTTTCCAATACCAACTTCTTCCAGGTCGCGACTTCAACCACAGGGGTTACGCTGAATCGCGCCGACATCACCACGGGCAAGAGCCCGAAGGGTGTGGTTTCGGCCGACTTCAATAAAGACGGCAAGGCGGACCTGGTGGTGTTGAACAACGCTGACAGCACCGCCTCCATCTTTATGGGCAACGGCGACGGCACGTTCACGCTGGTCTCGACCATGTGCACAGGAGGTTCGACGAACTCCGTTTGTAACTCGGTCGGCCCAGTTGCCGCCACGGTCGGCGACTTCAACAACGACGGCGACCTTGATCTCGTCGTCGCCAACAACACCGGCAACACGCTGAGCATCCTGCTTGGCAACGGCGCGCTCGCATTTACACAGGGCACATTGCTGCCGGCGATATGGCCGACTGATGTTCAGACGGCGGACTTCAATCGTGATGGCAATCTCGACCTGGTTTATCCGTACAGCGTTGGTGTCGCCATCGGCGTCTGGATGGGCAACGGCGACGGAACCTTCATTCTCGAAACCACGCCTCCGGATACCGGGAACGGGCCGCTGGCCATCGCTCTCGGCGATTTCAACCTCGACAATAAAGTCGATCTTGCAATCGTCGACTCAACCGACAACAACGTCTTCGTGCTGCTCGGACAAGGCGACGGAACCTTCAAGACTGCAGGTTCCAAGCCCAACACGGGCAAGACTCCGGTGGCGATCGCCTCAGGAGACTTCAACGGCGACGGCAAAGTTGACTTGGCAACCGCGAACCAGACCGACGGCACCGTAACCGTGCTGCTCGGAACGGGAAGCGGAACGTTCACGGTTGCTGGAACCTTCTCGACCGGAACCTCACCCGACTCGATTGCTCTCGGCGACTTCAATGCCGATGGCAAACTCGATGTCGCGGTCGCGAATTCCGGAAGCGGGAACGTTTCCATCCTGCTCGGCAATGGCAACGGCACATTGCAAACTCACGCAGACACGGGCGTCGGATCGGCTCCCGCAGGTCTCGCCACCGGCGATTTCAATCGCGATGGCAATCTGGACTTAGCGGTCGCCAACTCCTCTTCAACCTCAGCATCCATCCTGCTCGGAATGGGTGGATCCAACAACAACATCACGGTCTCAGTCACTCCTTCGAGCCTCGCCTTTGGCGTGGTTCCGATCGGTGTGGTGAGCGGTCCGCAAACTGTAACAGTGACGAATACCTCCGCCACGGCTACCGTCACCATCACCAACGTGGGAATCACCGGCGCGTTCCAGAGAACCAACCAATGCACCACTCCGTTGGCTCCTCAAGCCAGTTGCACGATCATGGTGTTCTTCAAGCCCAAGGTGATCGGACCTGCGACTGGCACCTTATCAATCACCGATAATGCCGTCGGCTCCCCGCAAACTGTGGCGCTAAGCGGTACCGGTACGGCTTTGGGCCTGACCCCTGCAAGCCTGAACTTTGGCAACCAAGGAGTGGGAACAACCAGCCAGCCGAAGACCATCACGGTAAAGAACGTGGCCGCCACTGGTAATTTGAAGATCACCAATGTGACCACGAGCGGCACGAACGCCAGCGACTTCGCCGTCATCAGCAACAACTGTCCGGCATCTCTGGCTCCGGCGGCCACCTGCACGATTATGGTGACATTCACGCCCAGCGCGACCGGAACCAGAAGTGCAAACGTGCAGTTTACCGATAATGGAGGAGGCAGCCCGCAACTCGCACCGCTGACGGGCGTGGGACAGTAGAATCGAACCATGCCGCGCGCCGTTGTGCGAAGACTGCTCTTGCTATTGCCGCTGCTGTGGGCTGGTTTCGCGTGGGGATTAGATCCCTACGTCACGGAACCAGCCCCAGCGCTGGCTTTCTCTGAACTTCCCAAATACATCTCCGATGCTGTCAGCCCCGACGGCATCCGCCTGTTGAGCAACACACAAGAAAAGCAGACCCCGGTTTGCGACGTTTGGCTCAGCAAGCGAGCAACTCTTCAGTCCTCAGGCCACCCAGCCCCCGATATCGCTTATGGAGATATCAAACCCGGGACATTCGTAGGCGTCATCAGCATCCTCGGATATCGCGAGGATTTCCAGCATCACCTGTTGCGGCCCGGACTTTACACCATGCGCTACGCGCAGCTTCAGCAGGATGACGACGACCATGCGGTGAGTCCTTACAAAGACTTTGTGATCCTCAGTCCGGCGTGGCTCGATAAGGATCTGGCGGCGGCTGTCCCGTTAGACGAACTCAACAAGCGCGGCGCCGTCGCCTCTCATCACGACGAGCCTGCCGCGATGAGTCTGGTCCCGGTTAATCCCGCTTATAAAAAGCTGCCTGCTGCCATTGCCGACGACCGGGGATTCTGCACTCTGCAAGTCAACCTGCCGGTAGAAGCAAAAGGGAAGGACTCGGAGTTGAAGTTCGCCATCATCATCGTTCGGCCCATGTGGGAGAACGAGGGTTCGTAGGGCGCCAAAATTCACATTAACTAAGGCTTTCCTCTTATTGCCTTCCGCGAGATACGACGGTATCTTGAGCCCACTGTTCCTCCTCGAATAGAACTATCCTCTTTTTTCGCGTGCTCGCGTCGCATGCGCGGATAGAGTTGCGCCCGCATTCGTTACTCTGGCCCTTGTTCGTCCCATTACAACGTCAGGAGAATAAACTTGGTGCTGCTGCGAAGTACTGCACGCGGCCTCATGGCCGCCGCGCTCACATTCGCGATGACCGTTTGCCCTTTGGGATTCGCGCAGGAAGACTCCTCTTCTCAGAACTCACAAACTTCTTCGCAATCCGAGGTTCGACCGGGTTTCGTGCCTGTTCCCGCGACCTTGTTTTCGATGACCAGCCACTCTCATTCTGATTGGCCCAGCGTGACCGTTAACGGCATGCGGCTCTGGGACACGGGAACGGACTGGTACACCATGAATCCTTCGCAGGGCGTTTACGATTTCACCGCTCTCGACACTTGGATGTCGACGGCACAGGCGAATGGAGTGGACCTCATTTATACGTTTGGAGAAGTTCCGACCTGGGCATCGTCCAACAAGAGCCTGGTATGCGGGAACGCCGGCACACCTGACGGGTCGTGTGCGCCGCCCAACGACGTCACTAGCACCGGCGGAGGCACCGATCAGCACTTCAAAGACTACGTGACCGCCATCGTCAATCACGTGGCGGGACAGATCAAGTACTGGGAGATGTGGAACGAGCCTACGGTTCCGGGCTACTGGCAAGGCAATGATGCGCAGTTGCTGCGAATGGCCAAAGATGCGTACGGAATTATCAAGGCGCTCAATCCCAACGCGATCGTCACGACTCCTTCGCCCTCGACTGGAATTAACGGTGTCGCCAACTGGATGGGTCCTTACCTCGCCTTAGGCGGCGGCCAGTACGCTGACATCATCACCTTTCATGGCTATAGCTGGAGCATGAACTGGGGTGTATGGCCCAAACCCGAAGACATCGTTCCGCTGGTTGAGAACCTGAAAGCGCAGCTCGTCATATACGGCCAAAGCAGCAAGCCGCTATGGTGCACCGAAGGTAGTTGGGGCGATACCAGCTTCAACGGTTTCGTCGATCCCGATCTGCGCGCGGCTTTCCTCGCGCGCCATTACATCCTGCAAGAGAGTGAAGGGGTCGTACGTTATTACTGGTTTGCGTGGGACAATGCGGATGACGGTTTGTGGACCGCATCGGCTGGAATTACAAAATCTGGCACCGCTTATCAACAGGTAGAAAACTGGTTGGTAGGCCTGACGCCGACCGGGAAATGTGTGCAGAACGGGACAGTCTGGACGTGTAACTACACTAAGTCCGGAGGATACCAAGCCGAGACCATCTGGGATACCTCTCAAAGTTGCTCCAATGGATCGTGCACGACGAAGTCGACGAAGGTAGGTTCGCAATATCTGCACTACAAAGACATTGCGGGCGTGACTCATACCATCAACAATTCTTCCGTTCCAGTAGGAGTGAAGCCGATCCTGTTGCAGAATCAGTAGCGACGGCGCATTGCTGGCGCGAGGGAATCGGTGTATGCTGTCAGCCGTTTTCGGCTGGTGACATGGACCGATGCCACTGTCGTGGTTGTCCGGTCTCGCGCCGGTCAAGGAGCGCCTATGCGAGTTTTTCTACCTAACGGAACCAAGCTGTTGATCATGGCGGTTGTGATCGTGCTGCTTTCGTGCGGCACTACCACCGCCTATGCTCAATTCTATGCACTCACTGTCCTAACGGCGGACCAGACGGGAGTGGGTCTGAACACCGATCCGAATCTCATTAATCCATGGGGAATGAGTTTCAGTCCGACTGGTCCCTTCTGGGCCTCTGACAACGGCACCGGCGTCTCCACTCTCTACAACGGCAGCGGGGTGCCGCAGAGTCTAGTGGTCACCATACCGCCCGCGCAAGGTGTGGGCAAGGGACGGCCAACCGGAACCGTGTTCAATGGGACCACCGACTTCGTTGTCACTCAGAATGGAAAGTCCGGCCCCGCTTCGTTCTTGTTCTGTACCGAGGACGGAACCGTGAGCGGATGGAATATGAGCGTGAACCCCAGCAAGGCCATCGTGGCCTTCAGTAACGGTGGAACTTACTTCGGCATGGAAACCGGCAACAATGGCACCGCGAATTATCTCTACGTCCTGGATTTCTTTTCCGCGAAGGTTGTTGTGCTGGACCGGACTTTCACCGAAGTCACACTTTCCGGCTCCTTCACCGACCCGAAGCTGCCCTCGGGATGGGCTCCTTATAACATCCGCAACATCAATGGCCAGCTCTATATCGCCTACGCTAAGCAGAACGCGACCAAGAAAGACTCGGTACACGGAGCCGGTCTCGGAATTGTCGACGTTTTTGACCTCAATGGAAACTTCATCAAGCGCTTCGCCTCGAAAGGCAAGCTGAACGCGCCCTGGGGACTCGCTCTCGCGCCAGCAAATTTCGGAACCTTCAGCAACGACATGCTGGTAGCAAATTTGGGAGATGGAAAGATTACCGCCTTTGACCCCAACACCGGTGCGCTGAAGGGACAACTGAGCGACTCCACGGGAACAGCATTGACCATCGCCGGCCTCTGGGAGATCACCTTCGGTAACGGCGGCCAAGGCGGAAGCACGACGGTGCTCTATTTCGCCGCCGGTCCCAGCGCCTACAAGCACGGATGGTTCGGGATGATTACGGCGCAATAGTTTTCGAGCGTGGCGCGTGCGCCCTCGCCCACAACTTTGAGCACACAGTTCGGTGGTGGGCCCATCTTACCCATTCCTCCGTCTCTATAGACACGCCTTCGCAATCGGGATAAAGTCGCGAGTACCCAACCCGTGTCACGAAACATGACAGCCGCCACTTTTGGAGACAACCCCATCTTTCACCGGAGAACAACATGAAGAGTGACGACTTCGCCCCCGCCCTTAAAGCTCCAGTCCCGCCAACCGTTAGCTTATATCGAGGTCATGTGAGAGATTTCGGCTGGATGCGCAGAGGCCTGCTGGTACTGCTGATTTTCATGACCACACTGGTTGCGGCCTACGCGCAGTCCTATTCGGTTCTGACCACTTTCAATATCAACGGGCTCAGCGGGAGTGGGCCGTATCCCCTCGTCCAAGGATTTGACGGCAACTTCTATGGAGTCACGATTTCTGGCGGTCCCAGCGGGCCCACCGATGCCGGCACGATCTTCCGCGTTACCCCAACCGGCACGCTTACGACGATTTTCGATTTCTGCCCTCAGTCTTGCGCCAACGGCATGAATCCTGTGACGGCATTGGCCCTTGGTACGGACGGGAACCTGTACGGAACCGCCTCAGGAGGCGGAGCAAACCTGGTGGGCACTGCGTTCAAGATGACTCCCAGCGGCACTTACACGCTCCTCTACACCTTCTGCCGGACCACGAGCTGTACTGAAGGCGATTTCCCAAAGGGAACTTTGCTTTTGGCGCCCGATGGAAATTTCTACGGGACTACTTGGTCGAGCGGATTCGCCCCGCACAAGGGTGGGATCTTTAAGCTCACTCCGAGCGGGACTTTAACGCCTGTCTACGAATTCTGTATTCCGAGCGGCTGTCCCGACGGCGGACAACCACTGGCGGGTTTGATTGAGGCCTCGGATGGCAATTTCTATGGTACGGCCTCCGGAGGAGGTTCGAAGACGCCGGATGGCACGATTTTTAAAGTGAACTCCGCGGGTGTTCTGAAAACCTTGTACCGCTTCAGTGGCCCGGATGGTCAAGCCCCCGCGGCGCCGCTGGTGCAGGGGCGCGATGGAAACTTCTATGGAACTACCGAGTTGGGCGGAGCAAATGGTCACGGCACGGTTTTCAAAATCACTCCCGCGGGTGTTCTGACGACGCTTTACAATTTTTGCTCACAGACGGGTTGCGCCGATGGCAGCGATCCGACCGCTGGGTTGACTCTGGCCACCAAGGGGAATTTTTATGGCTCGACCACCGGCGCAGGGGGAACCAATACCAATGGCACAATCTTTGAGATCACCTCGGCGGGCACATTGACCACTCTGCATTCCTTTGCCGGGGGCGCGGATGGGGCCTTCCCCACCGGCGCCTTGCTGCAGGCCACCGACGGGAATCTCTATGGAACGACTGCCGGCGATGGGATTGCGAACTGGGGAACAATTTATGTCTTAGGGGTTGGCTTGAGCCCGAATGTGAACTCGGTGCCCACGTCAGGCAATGTTGGAACTGGGGTCACGATTCTGGGAACCAATCTTACCGGAGCCACGAAGGTTGCTTTTAACGGAGTTAGTTCCTCGTTTACCGTCGTATCGAGTTCGGAAATCACCACCACGGTTCCCACGGGCGCGACCACCGGCAAAATCAAGGTGATGACGCCGAGTGGGGTCCTCTCGACCAGCTTTAATTTCCGCGTGACCCCTTAATCGAGCC
>Ga0210405_10006292_pt1 | contig 10639 bp, 9 predicted proteins | sample IncBWH11MmetaG_FD_155492 | JGI IMG/M metagenome (GOLD analysis project Ga0210405, IMG submission 155492) | Forest soil microbial communities from Barre Woods Harvard Forest LTER site, Petersham, Massachusetts, United States - Inc-BW-H-11-M | ecosystem: Environmental > Terrestrial > Soil >... | reverse complement strand
CCTTGGACATCCAGGCTGACTTTCTGCGCAAGCAACTTGTTTGCTACGTCGACCTGCCCGCTTTTCGCTGCCGCCATCAAAGCAGTGTATCCCGCGCTGTTCTTGGCATTGACATCGATCCCGGCATCGAAAAACAGCAGCAGAGCTTTGATGTCTCCCCGTTCGGCCGAACGCACAAAATCCTCGATCTGTACCTTGAGATTGAGCCTTTCCAGTTCCTGGGCCGCCTGCTCTTTGGACTTGCCACAGCCAAACAACAACAGCGCAAATGAGACGATCAGACCGAAACAGGCGGCTCTCTTCATGCAAAAATCATCTCCGATCCCTCCATGCGAATCAACCGGCGAACTTTGAAGACATGCGCGGGACGAGAATGCGGGTCAAGCATCACAAAATTGCGGCGTCCGTTCCAAACAAATTTCTCTCCTGTTAGGAGATCTTCTACCTGGTAGGGGTCGCCGCCGGTAATCCCGAAACTCTCCAACGGGACATAAGCGAATCCGCTCTGACTATTGTACGGATCAAGATTCACCAGGACGAGAATGATATTATCCAACGCCTCTGTCGCTTTGGAGTAAAAGATGATCTGTTCGTTCTCGACCGTATGAAACCGCAGATTCTCATACTCATGCAAAGCCCGATTGTTGCGGCGAATCCGGTTCAGCTTCGTTATATAATCCTTGATATTGCCAGGAGCGTTCCAGTCCCGTTCCTTGAACTGGTACTTCTCGGAATTCAAATATTCCTCTTTACCTGGGACCGGAACGTTTTCGCAAAGCTCGAATCCGCTATAGATCCCGTAGACGGTCGTTAGCGTCGTGGCGAGTACCGCCCGAATCAGAAAGCCCGGCCGCCCCCCCGTTTGAAGGAATGTCGGCAAGATATCGGGAGTATTCGGAAAGAAATTTGCACGGAAATAATACTTCATTTCCGTTTGAGTTAACTCGGTGAGATATTCAGTAAGCTCCCACTTGGTGTTGCGCCAGGTGAAATAGGTGTACGACTGGGTGTATCCCATTTTAGCCAGAGACTTCATCATTTTCGGCTTGGTGAAGGCTTCTGCCAGGAAGATCACATCCGGATATTCCTTTTGAATCTCCGAAATCGTCCATTCCCAAAACGCGTTGGGTTTGGTGTGAGGATTATCCACGCGAAATATGCGCACCCCATGCCGTACCCAGAACAGGATGACATCCTTCATCTCCTCCCAGAGATTGCGCCAATCCGGGTTGTGAAAATTCAGAGGATAGACATCCTCGTATTTTTTCGGCGGATTTTCCGCATATTTAATCGAGCCGTCCGGCCGATGATAAAACCATTCCGGATGTTCCTTGACGTAGGGGTGATCCGGGGAGGAGTTAATCGCAAAATCAAGGGCAATCTCCATTCCCCGGGCTTTGACCTCCCCCACCAGCCATTCAAAATCGTCAAGTGTGCCGAGTTCCGGCTCGACCGCATTATGGCCGCCGAATTTGCTTCCTATGGCATACGGTACGCCCGGATCTCCGGGTTCACTCGTTACGGAGTTGTTTTTTCCTTTTCGTTTCGTGAACCCGATTGGATGGATCGGCGGGAAATAAATTACGTCGAATCCCATTGCCTTTGCATCATCGATGCGGGGCAAACAATCGCGGAACGTCGAACCCGAATTTGCCTTACCTTCCGCCGAACGCGGAAAGAACTCATACCACGCAGCAAACAGCGCCTCCCGTCGATCAACGACGGCCCGAAGATAGGGTTGATACTCAGTACTCAGCGAGAGGTCGGGCCACGCGGCCATCAGTCCGGTCAGTTCCGGGTTTTTCGCCAGTTGAGCCCCGAAATGAGCATCTGCGTTCTTCAACTGCCTGGCAAATGTCAGCAACCGCTCCTTATCCTGCTTGGGCGTGGCGCGCTCCGCAGCCTTCTCGGCAAGGATAGAGGCCTCATCCAGCTCAGTCCTGAGGTTCACATTACCTGCCCCGTATTTTTTGGTGTACTCTACCTGCCACGACTTGAAGCCATCTTCCCAGGCCTCGATCGTATACTCGTGGAGTGCGTTCTCGATGAAATGACAAACTCCCTCCCATCGATCGTTTTCCGTTGGCTTCATCGGGGTCTTCTGCCAATCGGAGCTTCCGGCTTTGCGCCATTTCAACGCGACGAGGGTCTGATCATGGCCATCTTTGAAAACGTCGGCTGACACTTTCAACTCCTGTCCAACGATCCTTTTGATTGGGTACCGTCCGCCGTCGATACACGGCTCAATATTTTCAATTATAACGGTTGGTAACCGTTCCAGGGTAGATTTTTTCGTGCTCACGAGAATCAAATGCTGGTTTTGGGTCTGACCGGGAGGCCGGCTAGGAACTCTGCAAAGAACCTAAAGTTCTCTGTAACGGACGCAACCTCGATCAATGTTTTTATCGCGGGTTGTATATGTCGCAGGAATTCGCGCTTTTTCTGAAGTAATCCAATGACTCCATAGGCGCCCAAGGCCTGCATAAGCCGCTGAATTCCACAGTCGTAATAGACTTCATCGAATTGAGCGCGCTTCCAACCCATATTATTTCGTTCGAAATAGTAACTCAAGAGATGAGATCGCTCTTCGTTGAGAAGAGGAACGTAGGGGTCCAGGAATAACGAGGCCAGATCGTATTGTGGAAGTCCGGGACGCATTCCCTGAAAATCAATCAGATAAGCCTGCTGGTTGAACAGCAGAACATTTTGTGATTGAAAATCGCGGTGCACTAATCGTCTGGGATAGGAAGCAAGTCTTTCCGCAAGGCTCCTGAATTCTGATCTGGTCCTCAGCCGCCGGATTTCGGCTGCAGGCAACTGGAAATAGCGACCCAGACAGTTCTCCAGGCAGTACTCCTGCTCCCATCGATAAAGTCTCTCGTCGAATCCGGCTTGCAGACGAAGAGATTCACGGACTGACGTATCGGCATTGTGCAGCACGACAATCTGATCGAGTGCCAGCTCGTACAGGTTTCGTCGAACGAACCAGGGTTCGCCTCGGTGGTGCCAAAGATCCTCTTCACCCAGATCCTGCATCCAGATCAGCCCTTGCTGAGGGTCGTGGTGATAAATCGACGGCGCATTTACTCCGATTCCGCATAGAAAGCTGGCAATCCCGACAAACCGCTGATTCTCAACCTTTTCAGAATTATATTTTACCAGGATCAGCGTATTCTCCGGGCTAAATCGAATGCGATAGTAGCGCCGGTCGGATCCTCCCTTTTCCAGAGGTAGAATCTCGACAGGAGTATGATCCAGGTGCGGGAATCGTTCCCGGGTTTGCCAGATCAAGCCGTCAACTGTCATATAAAATCCCCTCCCACATACATCCCTGAGGAGACATTTGCACTCCCCACAATGCAGGAGCGCAATGACGCGCCGCTGCTCACGGACGATCCCGCCAATAGTATCGAATCTTTAATGAGCACATCATGATCGACGCGACAATTTTCTCCCACGTATGAAGCCCCCTGGATTATGCTGGCCGTGGATATCTTGGCCGAGGCCTCGATGCGCACCGGCCACTCAATATCGCTGATGTACCGTGGCAACCATCTTTCGGTTGCAATGGCTTGATGCAGTCCGAGGTATTCAGCCCGCGTGCCGACATTGAACCAATGGTCCTGTTCCAGCACAACTCCCCCGATTCTTCCGCCCGCTCTCAACCAGCCGGCAAGAATCGGTACAAAAGAAATTTTTGTGTTTGCCGGGATACGAGCAAAAACCGATGGGTTCCAGATTGAAATGCCTGCGAAATCGTATCTTTCGGTTGCTCCGCAATTCGGGTTGCCTGACAGATCGAGTATTTGACCGGAATCAGCGCCGAAGCAAACGGCGGAAGAAAGCCCGGTAGTCCTGAGAGCCAGAGTCACTTCGTTCTGGTGGCCGAAATGAGCCTCCACAAGCTCCTCGATTGGAATATCGGTCACGATATCGCCGCTGTACACAATGAAAATCTCGTTTCCTATTCTGGTTTCGAGGTTTTTTATTCCTCCACCGGTTTCAAGCAGATCCGGCTCATGCACAAGCTCTATCGAGCGATAGCGTTGATCCGAAATGATCGTCGCGAATTTCTGGTGAAGATGATGGGTGTTGATCCAGATATTTTCGATTCCTGCATGGTGCAGATGATTAATTGCAAATGTGATCAGTGGTTTGCCGAAAACCGGCAGCAACGGCTTGGGAAAGACGGTGGTGAGCGGCCGAAGCCGGGTTCCCAGACCGGCTCCGAGCACGAATGCTTTGCGAACACGATGCGTCATTGACCGAGGGGAACCTATCGGGTCGTCGTCTTCCATGTAAAGAGCCCAGAAATAATTAACCCGCAAAAATCACGCGCTTCGATCCATGCTAAAATTTGTGATCAATGCAGGCTAAACACTTACTTGACTAAAGATTTCTCTTTACCCAAAACCGTTACCTGCTAACTGCAAACCCTGGATGAGAGTTTTGTATCTATTTGCTTTTCTCGCCTCTGCGCTTGTTCTATTCGGTGAAGACGCATCCGGCCCTGTTATCACGGTTCGCAAAGGGACTTCAATCGTCGTTGAAACGAAAGAGATCACCGGCGCAGGCGGTCCCGCAGCTCTAAACGTTTTGAAGAATGATTTTCAGCTCTCCGGCGCATTGTCTGCAGGAGATGCTTCAACCGCGACAATTATCGTCAGCGGCTCCGCCACCGGGTCAAATTTCAGCGCGCAGGCTACCGAAAAGACCGGCGGCGTCATCCTGCAAAAGACCTACGCGGGCGACACGCGGCGCGCGGTGCACCAATTTGCGGATGAGCTTATCGAGACCCTTACGGGTCAGAAAGGCATCGCCTTGTCAAAAATCGGGTTTGTCTCTGATCGAACTGGCCACAAAGAAATTTACACGTGCGATTATGATGGAGCGAACGTTTTGCAGCTTACACACGATGGCGCTATCAGTGTCAGCCCGGCGCTATCGCCCGATGGCCGGAGACTTGCCTACACCGGATATCAAAGCGGCTACGCAGACATTTATCTGATCGAGCTGCCAAGCGGCTCCCGCAATCGAATCATCAAATTTCCCGGAACCAACTCAGGCGCAGCCTTTTCTCCTGACGGAGGCCACATTGCCTGTACGCTAAGTAAAGATGGGAATCCCGAGATCTATGTTACGGGGCTCTCTGGCGATTCCCCCAGGCGACTGACTCACTCGCGCGGCGTTGAATCATCTCCTACCTGGTCGCCAAACGGATCGGAAATTATCTATTCCTCCGATGAGAAAGGGAGCCCGCAGCTTTATCGGATCTCTTCGTCTGGCGGAGCCGGGCGGTTTCTATCGACAGGGTATGGGTATAATACGCAGCCCAATTGGTCGCCGGACGGGAAACGGGTGGCCTTTAATGTGCGCACCGGCGGAGGATTTCAGATCGCGACGATGGATCTGGATTCAGGAGTGACACGCATCGCAATCGGGGAAGGCGAAAACCCGTGCTGGGGTCCTGATTCGCGCCATATCATTTTTGCTCGAGGGTCCGGTCTTTACCTTTTTGACACCGTTACCGGTAAAGAAACACGCCTTGTAGGAGATTTAGGAAAAATTTCCGAACCGACCTGGTCCCGCTAACTATTTTTGCGATGAAAAGAACTTTCTCTTTGGTCATTGTCCTTGCGTTAAGCCTCACCGCTTGCCAGAAGCAGCAGAAACAGGAGTACGCCGGCGTCGAAGGTGACGTCGTGAACGGCACACCGCTTCCGCCGCGACAGGAAGGCGTGTCATTCTTCAGTCACAACGTCGCGAAAGGGCAATTTCAGCCAATCTACTTTGCTTTTGACAGCTTCCAAATTTCCCCGAGCGAGGCAGGAAAATTGCGGCAAATCGCCGGGTTTTTGAAAAGCGGCCGAAATAACGTTATACTTGCCGGTTTTGCGGACGAGAGGGGCACTCTGGAGTACAATCGTGGTCTTGGAGAGCGCCGCGCCCAGGCGGCCCGAGATTTTTTGATCTCGCTGGGGGTTTCATCCCAACGCATTCAAACCGTAAGCTTCGGTCAGGAAATGCCTGCAGATCCAGGTCATAACGAATCCGCCTGGGCGAAAAATCGCCGGGCCGAAACCGGCGTGGTAAAATAGGAGCGTTTCGCGAGTCTGATTATCGAGGACGATTTTTAAGAACGGTGCCAGGGAACTGGCGCCCTCCAGGGTTTCGGCCTGCAATGGCACCCGGTCGTGGCAATGGTGGCTCGAAACCGGCATTCGAATCCGAGAAATGGCGAATTCCGCTTTTGCCTTTTCTTCTCTGCAGTTTCATCCGAATTTTGCAGAGTAGAGATGCATGGACGACCAGAACTTGCCCGACGATGAAACGTTGGTTCGCCGGACGCAGAACGGCGACACTCGGGCCTTCGATCTGCTCTGGCAAAAGTACAGTCCGCGCATCTACTCTCTTATCTACAACATGACCGCGAATCACGAGGATTCGAACGATCTGCTTCTTGAAGTCTTCGCCAAAGCTTATCGATCAATCAAAGGATTCCGCGGAAAATCGAGTTTTTACACATGGATCCATGCCATTGCGGTCAATATGACAATCAATTTTGTCAAAAAGCGCGGCCGCCGTTTTCAGCTTAGTCTGGATGATATCGACGCAAATGTGCAAAATGATAAAGAATTGATTGACTTGGCGGCCACAAATTCGCCAATTCGTGAAGTAGATCTCTCCGAACTTCAACAGAGATTGAACGAAGCGATGATGAAGCTGTCTGTTGAGCATAGAGCAGTCGTCACCATGTTTGACGTCCAAGGTATGCCGCACGCAGAGATTGCCAAAATCCTCGGGATTCCCGAGGCAACCGTGCGTTCTCGGCTATTCTACGCACATCGGCAGTTGCAGAATTACCTCGAGGAGTTTAGAAAGAAATGATGCTCGACGAACAGCAGCTACAGAAATTGCTTCGGATTAAACGCTTCGAGCAACCACCCCCCGGATATTTTGACCGTGCGCTGATTGAATTCCACCGGCGCCAGCGCCAAGAACTCTTGCGCCGTTCAGTAACCTCCATCTGGTGGGAGCGTTTGATTTCAAGCTTGTGGAATTTTCGTGTCCCGAGTTACGCCTATGGTGCGGCATTCGGTGTATTTGTAGTGGCCGCGACGATCATCGGGTCCGGCGTTTGGGCACCCTACAGGGATGGAAGGGATTTCAATACCGGCAGGGTGGCTGTCCTTACAGCTCCCTCGGCACAGGAGAATTCGGGTAATCGGCTTGCCCTCAACGCAAATCTTGATTGGTCGAAATTCGATCACGCGGCTTCGTCACCCAAGGTCGTCCCAGTCATCGGACCCTCTCAGACCGCTCTCCCGCGCTACGTTTTGGACGGACGACCTGTAAGTTTCAAAGCTTCGTTTAGCTTTTAAAAGTAATGGTGGAAATCGCTGGTCGGAGGCCGATTCGGAGTCTGTGCGCTGCGGCAACTCTGAAAGTCGGCTTAGTTGTTTTTCTCCTCGGTGCGTCTAGACTCTTTGCTCAACAGGGTCTCAATTCCATTTCGTCCGAAGTCATCAGGGTTTTCGACCAGGCAAAAGGCGCCGTTGTCCGCATCCAGGCCGAAGATGAGCATGGCCGGCTCGCCGGCACAGGCTTTTTTATTGATCCCACTGGAACCATTATCACCGCCTATGAAGTGGGCGGCGAATCCTGGGATCTGATCGCAGAATTCGGGACCAGCCGCTATCCGGCCCGTCGCCTGGTTGCCGATCCTCGCAGCGGGATTGCCATTCTAAAGGTTTCCGCGGACACTCCATGGCTGCCGACCGGAGATTCCGATGAACTTAAAATGGCATCTCCGCTCGTTACGATCGGTTATCCAATGGATCTCTCGGTAACCCCGTCCTTTGGAATGATCGGCGGATTCGATCTTAAATACCTGAATCAATATTTCAGCACGACCCTTATTCGGGCAAATATCGCAGCGCAACGTGGCGAGGCAGGTTCGCCCGTGCTGAATCTCAAGGGTGAAGTGGTGGGTATTTTGATCTTTCCAATCGATAATCGCACTGCTTGCTACGCTCTGCCGATCAAGGCCGCAGAGAAGGTACGTGTGGATTACGTGCGGTTCGGTGAGGTCAGGCCTGGGTGGGTTGGGGTAAGCGTCGTTGAAGCCGATGAACCGGCGCATAATTCGACCGCAGTCATTCAAAGCTTTGCGGATGGGTCACCGGCCGTCGATTCAGGGCTTCAACAGGGGGATGTTCTTTTGCGTATCGGCACCGTCGACATCCACTCCCCGCCCGATGTCGTAAACGCCTCCTTTTTCCTCACAGCAGAACAGGATGTGCCGATCACCGTGCTTCGAGACGGAAAAGAACTGACGGTTACAGTCACGGCCTCCGATCATCCAGGGGTCTTGCAGCAAAAATTCCCCTTGTTCGCTCCCGCGACCCGGGAAAATTCCCTCCACGCCCTTGGCAGAGAGTGACGAATTTCTCGCCAAATAACGGTTGGCGAAGTCACAAACCTGACGTACAGATGGCCGGTTTTGACAACTAAGCGCCATCGCGAAAGTTATTGGCTTTCTTTTTGCCGAGGGTTAGTGTGCGCATCTCACGCATGCCAACTGACGAGCCAGACAGGACGGATCTCACTTTTGAGGCGGCGATGGAAAGGTTGGAAAAAATCGTCGAAGAGATGGAGTCGTCCAAGTTGCCATTAGAGGAGCTGATCGCTCGATACGAAGAAGGAATCCGCCTGGTTGCGGTGTGCAATCAGCGACTCGCTGCCGCAGAGAATCGAATTGAAACGCTGAACCGCACCGGTAATGGCAAAACGCCCCCGCCCACAACTCCAGACCCTCAAACTTCGTCCAAGGATATACACAAGATTAAGAAAGATGAAATTAGACTCTTTTAAAGCACCATTGAGACCCAGGTTGCTGGACGGCATCAATTCTCCCTCGGACCTCAAACATCTTGAGGAAGAAGAGCTTCCCCAACTCGCGCACGAAATACGTGATGAACTGATCACGATCCTGTCGCAGACCGGCGGACATCTCGGTCCAAATCTGGGTGTGGTAGAGTTGACGATTGCGCTGCACCGGGTCTTTAGTACTCCCAAAGACAAACTGGTCTTTGACGTAAGCCATCAGGGATATGTGCACAAACTCCTCACAGGGCGCCGGGATCGGTTCAAGACGATCCGGCAATACCAGGGGTTAAACGGGTTCCTCCTGCGAACTGAAAGCGAACACGATTGCTACGGGGCCGGACATGCCGGAACCGCGCTATCGGCAGCCCTCGGAATGGCCGTTGCGCGGGATCGAAGGGGCTCCAAGGAAAATGTTGTTGTGATCGCCGGCGATGCGGCCTTCACCTGTGGAACAAGTTACGAAGCGCTGAATAATGTAGCCGAAAGCACCAGGCGTTTCATCGTGGTCCTCAACGACAACGAATGGTCCATAGCGAAGAACGTCGGCGCGATCGCCAACTATCTGAATAAGCTTGTCACAAGTGATACCTACAGCCATCTCCACGAGAAGGCAGCTAAGTTTGTCGAAATCATCGGCGGCAAATATGCCCAGCAACTCGCGCACAAAGTCGAGGAAGGAGTAAAACACCTCGTGCTGCCCAGTGTCGTCTTTGAAGACCTCGGGTTGCGCTATTACGGACCAATCGACGGCCATGACATTCCTCTCCTTATTCAGACTTTCGAGTTTTTGAAAAAGCAGAATGAGCCGATGCTCCTTCATATCATCACTCAAAAAGGAAAAGGCTACGCACCTGCAATCGCTAAGCCGGACAAGTTTCACGGCCTCAGCAAGTTTAAACTTGAAACCGGAGAAACGGCTGCGGCTCCGACTCCGACGTATTCAGAACTTCTCGGCCAGACGCTCGCGAAATTCGCAGATCAAAATAACAAGATCATGGCGATTACCGCAGCGATGCCTTCGGGAACCGGGCTATTCCATTTCGCCGCGAAGCACCCCGACCAATACTTCGACGTCGGAATCGCCGAAGAACACGCTGCATTGTTCGCCGCCGGACTTGCAACCCAGGGATTTAAGCCGTTTCTGACGATTTATTCGACATTCATGCAGCGCGCTTACGATATGCTTATTCACGATATCGCTTTGCAGAATTTGAATGTCGCACTCTGTATGGACCGGGCGGGTCTTTCTGGCGATGACGGCCCGACGCATCATGGTCTTTTCGATATCGGCTACCTGCGGCACATCCCGAACATGATCCACATGCAGCCAAAGGACGAAGAGGAATTCGTGGACATGCTTTGGACGATGGCAAACTATCATCAGGGTCCGATTGCTATCCGCTATCCGCGTGGGGCGGGCACCGGCGCAAAGCCGAAAGCCCAGCCAAAATTGCTTGAGATCGGAAAGGCAGAAGTCGTCCAGCATGGTCGCGATGTAGCGCTCTTTGGTCTCGGAACGATGTTCGCCCTTGCAGAAGAGACGGCACGCCTTCTTCAAGCGGAGGGCGTCTCAGTCGCCCTGATCAATCCTCGGTGGATCAAACCGATTGATACGGGGACCCTGGAGTTCTTCGCGAGGAGCGTCGACGTTATCTGCACCTTCGAAGATCACGTCCTCCATAATGGATTCGGTTGCGCAGTCATGGAACATTTATCCGAAGCGAGAGTTACGACACCGGTAGTCCGCATT
>Ga0210405_10006290_pt1 | contig 10640 bp, 9 predicted proteins | sample IncBWH11MmetaG_FD_155492 | JGI IMG/M metagenome (GOLD analysis project Ga0210405, IMG submission 155492) | Forest soil microbial communities from Barre Woods Harvard Forest LTER site, Petersham, Massachusetts, United States - Inc-BW-H-11-M | ecosystem: Environmental > Terrestrial > Soil >... | reverse complement strand
CTGCGGAAACAAACTCAGGCTTGGAGCCGTCGCATGAACCGTCATCGCCTTCCTATCCAATGGCAATTTACTCGCAAGAAAGCCCGAACCACTTTAGACTACATAATCACGCGGTCACGGCACTAGAACTCGAACCGCCTTCATCACTTCATTTCTGGACTGTAATTTCGGATTTCGTAACAGGATGAGCTTCTCTCTTAATTTCCACTGCAATCGCAAGTAGCCTCGGGGGCTTAAACCAGCGAACAGGATCGGCGAGTAAGAGCCGCGCGGATTCTGTTCCTCCCGAAATGGCTGTCAGCCAGACAATTAGTGAGCGCTACGACAACTGTGTTAGGAGCACGAGCACATGAAAAATTCTCTGAACGCCTCAACGTCAGTGGTCGCTGATCGATGTTTGAAAGTGGTTTTGCCACTAGTATTTCTGGCGTCGTTCGCATTTGGGCAAGAGACCACGGGTAGTCCTGCCGGAGCTTTTGGCGTAACAGGTGGCGACGTTGATCCGGCAACTCTTGCGGTTACCGTGAAAGTTCCAATCCTGTCTAAACCCGGGGCGATTCCGCTAAGCGCCGCTGACATTCTGAGATCGAGTTGTTACCAGCAGGGCGCGTATACAGCCTGTCTTACACCTGGGATTACTACTTCAAAACAAGACACCCCAGGCCTCCATTTAACTCCCACCATGGGGTTGTTGGGAGCAAACATAACGGTAATCAATCAGCACCCTTGCGCTCCTCCTGGGCCGCTTGTAGCTGTCAATTTAGCAATTGTGTTGGCCGATGGGTCGATTCACCCAATAAATGGCACTGCTAGCCAATGTGTCCCAAATACCGTTACGGGTACAGCTAATGATGGGTCGGGCTTGACCCTTTCAGCGACGGTCCAGAGCACACTCCCATCCGATCTAATCACCGGTACCATTACGGCGACCGATGGGGAAAATGTTGGGTATACCTACAGCATTGCCAACGGGCCCATGCTTACAGGTGGTAACCAAACGTCCTGGGATACTTTCGGAAATCAAGTCCAAGTGAACATTGGAGCTACTGAGGACTATGCTGACACGTTGACTCGAGGATATCCGAATCCGACGTTAAGTTATGCGTCTGGTACCGGAGCCTGGCAATGGCTTGATACAACAGGTGCCCCACGAACGCGTACTTTAACCAAAGGAACTAACGGCAACTTTGGCTTTCCCGTTGCTTGTGGTTACCTAGGCCAACCCGGATGGAACCAGCCAAGCTCCTTTACATATGGCTATCCAGATAACAGCACAATAATCATTCGCATGGAACAAATAGGGGCCAATTATACCGGGCGAATTGGGTCGGTAACGCTTCGAACGGGTGGAACGATCTCGTATAGCTACGGCTCACTGCTGTGTCTCAATGGAACAACCGAAACCTATCCGAGCAGCCTTACTAAGACAACTCCAGACGGACCCACTACGTATACGCTATCGATAACTGGCTCGTCGCCACCGTACAGTATAAACGATACGGTAGTGGACCCCGGTAAGAATAAAACTGTGTATTACTTTACGGGTTACGGCGCCCCTTATTATAGCAACGGTGGTTGGGGTGGACCCAATAATTACGCTCCGGTACTGACGGAAGTGCAACACTATCAAAATACTGGGAGCGTGCAATCGCCTGTGTACGTTCTTCTATCCACGCAGATTTATTGCTACAACACCAACGCGACGAACTGCGCGACGAAGACTAACACCTATCCGATTACGCAGAGAGATACTTACAAATATGTCGGGTCATCCTCGCTCGCGATGAGTCACACAACTCAAACGTTCGATGCGTATGGGAACATTCTGACTAACGTTGCGACGGATAGCATAACAGGGCAGACGGTTTACACAGGCTACGGCTATGGAACCTTATCGGGTGGCAATTGTGTAGCCTTAGGAAACACCAACATCAAGAACCATCCCTGCACTATCGATACCCATGTAACTAACGGGAGCGGCGCTCTGCTCAGCCAGACGTGGTTTACTTACAACTCGAATGGAGCGATAACAAGCAATGGAGTTTGGACAGGCAGCGGTGCCTCGCATACGGGATTAGTAACCAATTACACTCCGAATGCCAACGGAACAACGGCCTCAGTTCAGGCTCCGAACGGACAAATAACCAATATTGGGTACGACGGATCATGCAACGGACTTGTTCCGACCTCGTCATCAACGACCGTATACGGCGTTGTTCTCCAAGCATCGCAAACATGGGACTGCAATGGCGGTGTCGTTCTCACAACAACAGATGTTAACGGACACACCCCACCGGCGACTCAATATGATTCAATGTTTCGGCCCACATCTGTTTCCGATGCGTTAGGCTTCACCCTCAACAAATCCTACACATCCAATACCTCAACAACATCGTGGTCAATGACAAGTCCGCCAGCGTCCTCAGCCACGATTACGACGGTTGACGGTTTGGGTCGATTCGCCAACAGTCAAACTACCCATGGCAGCAATTATGATACGGTATCCACAATATATCGATTCCAGACTCAGCCGGGTGACCCAAGGTTTTACGTCCAAACGAATGAGCCATGTACTGCAACACTTGGTAGCACCTGCAGTTCGCCTCTATACCAGCATTACAACTTCCTCGACCCGCTCGGCAGGAGCCTCAGCCGAAGTACGAATAATCACGAAGTCTATAATTCAACCTACTCGCAGAATGACGTGCAGGTTCAGCTTGTCCCGCCTCCGCCAGGAGAAAATCCAAAGACCGTACAGACTGAATATGATGGCCTTGGACGTGTGAAATCGATATGCTCCCTTTTGTCGAGTGGAGGCACTTCCTGCGGTCAGGCCATGGGTGGGTCCGGGATTCTTACCAGCTTTACTTATTCGTTCGGTGCGGGATCTTCTACGGTCACGGCTACTCGCGGCTCTCAGAGCCATACTGTTGTTTATGATGCACTGGGACGAGTGACCTTAACAAGGACTCCAGAAGCGGGAACTACTCAATTCATTTATGATACAGGCACAACGGTTTGCAGTAGCCCTACTCCGTACTCCAATCCCGGCTACTTGATGGAGACAATCGACAACGCCGGTGTTCACGTTTGTTATTTGCGGGACGGCCTCGGTCGAGTCTATACGACCTATAGCCCCGGTACATCTGCTGGGCCGTGGCACAATTGCCGCATTCTCAACTACACCGAATACAATCCAGGTGGAGCACCGACTGGCTGGTCAAGCGCCAACGGCATTGGCCAAATCGCGGAGGCGACAGTAGATTACAACTGCAATGGCTCTGTTTATTCCCCCACCGAGTGGTTCATGTACGACAAAGATGGTCGGATGACTGACGAGTGGGAGTCGACAGCTAATTCGGGAGGATACTACCACACAACGGTGAACTACTATCAGAACGGAGAATTCCACTGGCTCAATGGAATTCCGGCCTACGGAACATTCACCACAAACTTGGACTCCAATGGGGTCCCTAATTCTACGATTGACAATAGTGGTACGCCCTTTATTGTGAGCCTCACTCGGGACGCCGCTGGCCGGGCGACTACGATTAACTTTGGAAACAACAATGTTGACTCCTACACATTTGATCCCTACACGGGAAATATGACGAATTACACGTTCAACATATTCGGGAAAACGATGTCAGGAACTCTGACATGGAATCCGAACGGAAGTCTGAAGAGCCTAGCGATCGTCGATGGATTCAACTCCCGAGGAACACAAACGTGCAACTATTTATACGATGACGTTGGCAGATTGGGCGTACCGCCGAATTCTCCTACGCCACCAGCAGCATCCCCGTTAAGCGTTGATTGTGGATCAACTCAATGGCAACAGGCATTTGGTTACGACCAGTACGACAACCTAACCCAAGCTGGATCTGGCTCGTGGAGTCCTGGTTACAACTCATCTAATAATGAGATGATCGGCTCATTGTATGATGCAGATGGCAAGGTGATATATGACGGAGTCAATACCTATACTTGGAACCAATACGGACAGATAGTAGGGCTTAATGCTGGGAGTACGGCAGCGGTCTGTGGAACGTCAGGCACTTGCATTACATACGACGCTCTCGGTCGATCAGTGGAGATCAACAGTGCTGGAGCTGTTCAAGAACTCCTGTATAGCCCCGCTGGCCGTGTTGCACGGATGAACGGACAAACGACGCTCTCTGCATTTGTCCCGCAACTTGCGGGCGTGATGCTCTATGAGGCTGGAAATCCATGCTGCAACCTTGAAGGTGCCACCCATCCAGACTGGCTAGGAAATGCTCGTTTAGGTACATCGTCAAATACTTTCGATACGGCCTATGCTCCATACGGTCAAAGATACGACAGCTTTGGGCCTGTAATCCCCGATTACACCGGCGATCTACAAGACATCTTCGCTGGACTTTATGACACGCCAAACCGCGAGTTGATGTCCAACGCCGGACGTTGGCTGTCGCCTGATCCAGCACATGCCAGTTGGAATGCGTATGCTTATCCCACTGATCCGAACACGCAGACTGATCCAAGTGGGCTTGACGGACAAGACCCTCAAACTCAAACCCCTCAAGTTAGCGCTGACCTTGTTTTTTCCTTTGATGCCAACAACCTCATAGCTGGCTTGCTCGGCGAGATTGAGTCACTGAATGAGAGCATCGCCAACGGCATTTCTAGTTCTGGCGATGCAGTCGCGATGTGGGGAGCAGTAGATGCCGGACCCATAGCTGCCGGAATCGGAACCGTTTCATCTGAACCAACCTTTGCCGGTGGTTTTTGGGGGCCGAACGGAGTTACGGGTTCGGATGCTGCTTGGAAACTCGTTAACGCCACGTTCAGCGCCCCTAACGCAGCTCTAGCTCACCACACCTGCGGAGACGGGGTTTTGTGTCAAGTAGGCGTTTCGTTCGCTACGGGTATTGCGATAGGCGGGGTGCAGGGGATTGCGAGCGCGGGGAATGCGCTGCCATCAATTCTCGAAGAGGGTGGAATTAGCGCACTGCGTGCCGGGCAGCTTGCAGAGGGACCCGCTTTGGATGCGATTGGCTCCGCTGGAAAGGTGAGATTTACCCCAACGGCCGAGCAGGTAGATAGCGCGGCGTTTAAGGTTATTGTTGGAGACGCAAGATATACGGCGTCCGGTGCACCTGTTGGCACAATTTTTGATGGATCAACCGCTGCGGGGCTTGCCGAGATCAAGAGTGGATCGAGTGTTCTTAGTTCATCTTACCAGTTGCGGTTGCAGACCTTTGGTGCATTGGTTAACAACCAACCGTTGACAATTTTTACGAGTAGGCCGATTAATTCGACGTTTTATAATTGGCTCATTCGATGGGGGGTATCCGTAACACCCTTGCCTTAGAGTCTAAAAACACATGGAATTAAAATATACAAGCCATCAAGTTCCTCGGAGTTCGCTCCCAGATGCGGAAACCATTGACAAGATTTATTTGATCAAAAATGTTTCGAAGCTGCGAGCCACGTATCAAATCAGACTTCTAACGTTTAAAGCAGTAAAAACCTATAAGACACTCGTACTCAAAGTTCCGCGAACTTGTGAGTTCGATACTTCGCTTAGAAGGTTAATCAGGGAGACGGGTAGAACCATAGAGAGGGAGGACTTATAATGGGGCTTTACCTTTGCATTTTCGATGGGGATGATGACATTAATGGGGTTGAGATTGGAAGATACGCTGATTATAACGCATTGCGCGATTACACTATTCGCGAGCTGGAACGTGGGAAAGCAGGCACTCGCTTTCCAACGCTCGTCTTGCACTCTGACTGTGATGGGGAGTGGTCGGTTGCGGATTGTCAAAAGTTGCAGGTTGAACTCGATGAGATAGCCGTGGCTTTGAAAGGCCGTCCAGCGATCGCCTTCTCCTCCGATTGGCAGAGGGCTGTGGCTAAATCAATCGGACTTAAGCCGTTGAACGCTTTTGAATCTTTTATTGATGTGGACGGCGAGTTCTTGCTCGAGCGCTTGCAGAATTTAGTGAAAGACGCCCTTGCTCGTCGGTTGCCAGTCTTGTTTCAGTAGCTTTGGAAGGACTGGGCACGTTCAAAATGATGGGTGCTGGCAAAGACATGTTGCCACAAGAGGGCATAAAACCCAATCATTCTCCGTCCATTCCTACAAGTTTAGCTAACGCACGCCAATGCCTCGGGTGTAGTCGGTACCCTTGTCGAATCTTGCTCGCGAACCATTTTGATTCTCCGAGTGCCGAATCGAATGGCGGAACATCGGGACGGCGGAAACTAAGGGCTGGATTTCTCCGAGAACAATTCTGGGGCGAGCCATCGCCCAGTCTCTCACACCCGAAGAGAGCAGTTGAGGCACGCTCACGTCGAAGCCTTGCGCGATGACCTCCAAATGTTCTCAGGCACGGCTCCCTTTGCTCTCTGGATTGGGCAACAGTTGCGGGAGGCGTGGCCGTACACGCCAGCACACCGGTTCCTGCTGTTGGATCGCGACGCGAAGTTTGGCAACGATGTGGTCAGCTCCGCCAAAGCAATGGGGAGTGAACCCGTGCGCACCGCATTTCGCAGTCCCTGGCAGAACGGAGTGGCCGAGCGTTGGGTGGGAAGCTGCCGACGAGACTTGCTGGCTCACGTAATCATCTTGAATGAGCGCCATCTGAAGCGACTGATGTCGGAATACGTGAGCTACTACCATGAGGACCGAACGCATCTTGGCCTCGCCAAGGATACGCCGGCGGGTCGGCCGACCGCAATTCGTCCAGCACGCGAAAGCAAGATTCGCTCCTTCCCTCGGCTGGGCGGGCTGCACCACCGTTACGATTTGGCTGCCTAAGTAATGATTTCTTCCTCACTGCTTGTGCTCGTTGGCCAACCTGCGTCTGTTTATTAGCTTGTGGGCGGCATCGATCATCGGCAGAACCAAGAGGCACATCGACATCTCGACCTCACTATGCTAAGCCGCGACGTTTGCCTTGGCGCCGAAGGTTTTGAGGAACCACAGGGGATCGTTCATTGTGAGCTGGAGTGATCCGCAAGCGTTCTACGGACCCCAGTGAACCCGCCGAGGCCTTCGGAAGGGGCTAGGCCTCTAGCAAAGCATATGGGTGGAGATTGTCAAGGTGGGTTGGGTGAGGTCAGGAATTCTGCAGGATTGGCCCTCGGATTTCGCCTCTCTTGACATGTATCTCTAGCAGCGGCCCGTTGGACCGATGCAAGAAACTTCCGCAACAGGGAGGGACCAAATGAGAAAGATGCAACTATTCATCGGGATGCTCGCGCTCGTCACTGCACTGCACGCCTACTGCTTTACGGCCGCGACGCACTGGAGAATGGACTACATGAAAGAATCCTCTAACTGCGCGGCGTTAGCCATCCTGTCGCGCTAGATAGACGATCCTTGCCAGGAGAAAGTTGAATTCAAGAAGAGCCATCGCGCATGGTACGTCCGATGCTGTGATTGGCTCCACAGCTATCTTGGATGAAGTGTACTGCCCCAGAATACCTCCGACTCTTATCGCCGGAGGTTTTTTGTCAGATATAGAGCACCGCTCATTTCAAGCGTAGATGTCTCACACCGTTACGGTGGTACGTTTCGCTTCAGAGAACGAGACGCGTCTCATAAGTAGCTCGACGAAAACCTTGTGTTTTGTACTGGCTTGATCAATACTTGCGCCCACACCAGACGGAGGCACATCATGGATGGCCAGCATGCGGTCCCAAGGCGGGACAGGAGAAGGCCTTCGCGGGCGGAGTCATCAGAGCGATGGGCTGCGCTACTGCTAGCTGTCGCGTCCCTGTTGGTCGCCTGGTACGCGCTTCGCATAGCTTTGCGAACTGATGCTGCCGTTTCCTCGACGGGTGAGACAGTTGCGAAAGCAAACAGGAACACGGAAGAGATCGCGAAGAATCTCAGCACACGCTATATCGGACAATTCCCGGACATCCTCCCTGAAATAGTCAGCGCCTTGCAAGAAGCGGACAAAGAAATTTCAATTCTCAGTGACGTGCCCGGTTATGCGATCTACTCAAGCCACGACAAATACTTAGATTACGAGTCCATTCTCCATAAGAAGGCCCAGCACGCGACGATCAGAGTCGCGGTGCTGGCTCCGACGCGAAGAAGGCAGATGCTACGAATGCAATTTGGTGCAAAAAGTCTAGAGAGTCTAAAGAAGGAGGAACAATACAAGGCCTTTCGCAAATGGGAAGGTCCGAATGCCGACAAAATCAAGAAGATCGGCGATTTCGTTGACGTGCTTGCCGATGTACACGATAAAATTGCGGCTGAATTCGTGCAGAGCATGCAAGTTCGCCAATACGATGGCGATATGCCAGTTTATTTGTGGCTTGTTGATGACAAGGTTGCGGTACTATCGATTCCTAATCTGGCGCGCGAACATCCTGAGGAAACAGCTTTCGTTACCCGAGATGCGCGATTGATTGCGCAGCTCACCAATGTGTTCAACAGTTACTGGATTTCGGCACACTAATGACCGGAACTCGCGTGGTGTTAGCTGACATTTTCCGTCCAGGGTGGCTGTTGGTCACAACAGGAACAAGCGGACCCTGCGAGAGACAGAGCGGCACGGGTTGTGCACCTCGGATCAGGCGAAGTCAGGAAGATCAACGCGTCGGTTGGGGTTGCCTTCGTGGCCATTCTTGGACGCCAGTCCCTCTAAATTCCGGGGCTAGCCCATGTTCGGTCGGGCCCGCGTCCTCGGCGAGCAAAGGAATCACAAAGTGGAGCGCGTCGATCTCTCTCCGCACGCGCTCAATATCCGTCTCTTTTTGACTCAGAACCTGATACAGGTCCTTCATGATGACCTTCCAGCGCCTCGCGGTATTTTGGACTTCGTTTCTGGCAAGAAACTCTTCAAGCGGCGTTGAACAAGCGCTTGACCGTCTCCGCCCATTGTTGCGGTTCCGTTTCTCGAGCCATGAACTCGGTCGGCCAAGTCAGCGATAGATACGTCGGAGGTCCGACGAGAAAGACTATGCGATCGCGAGGGCTCGCGTGGTTGATATCGAGGTAGAAATCGAGAGCCTCCCCAGGAAGATGTCCGCGAGCATCTAGCAATATCAAGTCGTACGCATGGGCTCGCCACAGAGATCGCCCAGCCTGGAGGTTGTCAGCCGCGTCGACTGCAATGCCGTGACTTTGCAGGACGCGAGCGCGCACCTCACGAGCGCGATGGTGGGAATCGATGAGGAGAACTTTCTTGTCATCGCAAACCGAGCGACTACGAAGAGGCGGTGGCTGGCACATGCCGACCTTCCGAAGCTGAAGCGCGTCCCCAGGAGACTTGAGCGGATTCTCTCCCCGGGAGGGGTGCAAGTCAAGGAGAATGGAAAAGCCCCGATTCAGCCGGGTCTTTCGATGTGTTTGGGCTACGGGCGGCGGCTCTCCGCTACTTCTCCGCCGCCAATTTCTTATTGGCGCTTGGCGCCGTTCACCGGCCGCGGCTGGAAGCTGCGCATCCCGGCTCTGGTCGCGGATTTTGCGGGTCGCGGTCGCAAGTTTTTCGTGAGGAGTGGGTCGCGGACTCTGCGTGGTCTTGGAGGGAAAAGGCGCGTTTTCCACGCGCCTTTTTTGGCACTCGAGTTGCCAGGTCGCGCCGTGCAGAGGCGCTCTACGCCGCTATGGCGAGCGGTTGGATGTGCCCTAGTTGAGTCAAGAGCGTGTATTGATCGTAGTAGCAACCGCCCGATACGATCCGCCCTTGCTTGTCGAAGTGGCAGATTTCACAGAAGGGCAGAGACATTTTGCGTCCGGTCGACTTCATTGACCCGAGTGGTCCATCGTTGATGCCTTCGACGGTGAACTGGGCGACGACAATGTTTCCCGCGTCGATGTATTGGGGATTGGTGATCCGGCCGTCCGAGAATGCCTTGGCCCATCCTTCCGTCCACTCTCTAAACTTGTCCTTGGTGTTGAGCGTGATATTCCGGCCGTGATCGGCGTAGGCAAGGCCTGCGGTGGCGTTGCGGATTACGCCTGCGAAGTCGCGCTTGTTCCAGCTCTCGTGCGCCGCACGGAGCGTTTCCACGTTTTTCGAAGCCATAGTGCTTTCTCCTTTTCTCGTAGAGTCGAAAGCGGGCGAGTCGCTACGCTCGCCCGGTGCGTGTTCATTGAGTGTTCTCGCCCGATCTGTCAGGCGGCTTTTACTGCAGCGATTCTGTGCATGGTTGAGCTATCGACATTGAAGGTCCGGATTACGGGCTCTGATTCAAGCAGGTTCCGTACGATCTCGTGCACGGCGGGATATTGCTCCCGCTGGTACCGTTCGGCATCTTCCTTGGTGTTCCAAAAGCTCAATGCCAAGATCTGATTGGGTTCAGTGTCCGATACCAGAAGGGTCTCATCCACGAACCCAGCTTGCTTCTTCAAAATCGGCAGCACTTTCTCGTTGATGGTGCTGGCGAGTTCCCGGGCCTTTCCCGATTTGGGTGTTACTTCGACAGTTCGTGTAAACATGGCAACACTCCTTGTGCGCTTGTTCTGAACAGGCGACGCTCAAGCTACCGGTCGAAGCTGACCGGCAGCAGTGGAGTCTCACTTGGATGGAGTCGGTCTTGCGACCAGTTGCTTGACCACCAGGTATTCGGGCCTAAACCGTCATCGGAGACGGCAGTAGGTGTGATGAATCAACCGCCCGAATTTTCTCGCG
>Ga0210405_10006286_pt1 | contig 10643 bp, 10 predicted proteins | sample IncBWH11MmetaG_FD_155492 | JGI IMG/M metagenome (GOLD analysis project Ga0210405, IMG submission 155492) | Forest soil microbial communities from Barre Woods Harvard Forest LTER site, Petersham, Massachusetts, United States - Inc-BW-H-11-M | ecosystem: Environmental > Terrestrial > Soil >... | reverse complement strand
TCGTGATCACCACAGGCTCACGAGTGGACTGGACGTCGTCCATGACTTTCAGACATCGAGCTTTGAACTGTCCCGCCGGCATCGTTTTCATGACCACTCCAAATGACTATGGTCATTGTAACATGACCACTGGCCAGGAGCACAATTGGACGCTGACGGCTGAAAGCCGATTTACTTCAATTCCTGCAACTTAGCCGAGGCTAACTGAGCGGCTTCACTGGCGGGGTTTTCTTTCTGGATCGTTTCGTAGATGCGTTTGGCTTCGAGCGGCAGATTGTCTGCCTTATAGGTCGCGGCCAACTCGATTTGAGCCGTCACCTTGCCCACCGTGCTGGTAGGTTTTGCGGCCAGCTGTTTATAGAGTTCTTCTGCCTGTTTACTGCGACCGGTGTTCCGATAAACCGACGCCATGGCCATCTTGGCCAGCGCCGCGAGGTCGCGGTCGCCTGACGAAATAACCTTCTGCAATTCACGCTCGGCGGAAGCATTGTCCCCGAGATCCGCCGAGGTCAGACCGAGAAAATAGCGAGCGAACTCGGCCGATTGAGTATGCGGATACTTGTCGACGATCGCCTGAAACTGCTTGTGAGCCGCGGTGGCGCGCTCTGAGGAACTCGCAAAACTGGGGGCGTCCGGCTGCGCTGGCATGTCGGGTGGACGCACCGGCGTATCCAGGGTGCGCACTGCCTGGCTCATATCGAGGCTGGCCTTCTGATCCTGTTGGCTCAGGTAATACCAGGACGCCGCCGCAGCAGCAGCCACGACCAGCGCAACCACGGCCGCGACAACCAGTTTGTTCTTGTGTTCGACGGACCAATGCGCGGTTCTCTCCGCGGCGTCGATGGTGACTCGGCTGAACCGGTCTTGTTTCAGTTGATGGCGGGTTTCTGCGCGCACGAACTTCCCTTCTGATTATGTCAGGGTGGGACTTACAATCTCTCAGTCTAACAGGCAGAATTCAAGAGCGTCAAAGGCATATCGGACGGGAGGCCAGTTCGGCCCTATTCTGGATGTCGTCCTCTGTTTGGACGCCGTCATCCTGAAGCCCCGCGCTTTCCGGCGAAGGATCTCGCGCGGACTATTTCAAACTCACCCGATCCCCACAGCAAACAAGCCGCCGAGCAGAACGGCGGCCTGGCGATGCGCATTCAGCGTCGCGCCTACCTCTGCGTTTCTTCCAGTAGTCCCTGTTCCGCCTTCTCCTGGCACTCGATGCAGTGGCGCGTCCAAGGCACGGCTTCCAGGCGCTTGGCGTTGATCTCCTTGCCGCACGAGATACATTCCCCAAAGCTGCCCTCCCGGATCCGCGACAGGGCCCCTTCGACCATCGCCAGCAGCTGGCGGTCGTTGTTGCTCTGGTGAAAAAGGAATTCCTTGGTGTAAGAGCTGGCGGCACGGTCGGCAATGTCCTGCGCCGAATCTTCATCGACGGTGCGCCCGTCCTGCTCCGTGCGCGTGACCATGCGGCGCAACTCCTGCTGCCGCGTTTCCAGTCTCTTTTTGAAAGTTTCCAGCTTCTTTTTATCCATGGATAATAACTTCACTATTTTGTGACCCTACCTAGCTCGTTCCAGCCCATAAGGCCAAACGAAAATGATATGCGCCTAAACTGAGATGCGTCAAATCGCTTCCGGGATTCGGAAGGGATGGAAATCGCCGGATCAACCTCCGAGAAGACAAAACTTTACAGTCGCAGCCTAGCATGCCACGAAACGTCGCAATGTGACGGAGATCACAGGAACCAACCTAGCGACGATCAACCTGAGCGAGGATCACCGCGGCAATGGCTCCCTGATCGCTGCCCCGGGTGGCGGAGGTACTTTGGTTATCGCCGACCAGCGGGCGGTGCCCCAGGTTCGCGTGCGTTCTTTGAACGCTAACCTGGACCGCGAGGCCAGATCACATATGAGTGCGGGTGCCCCATCCTTTCCGAGCACATTGCGGAAAGGGTGGGAGGCGACAATGCCCGGTTCCCAACCCTCCGCGCACGACGCTTCGGTTTTCTGGTCGACCTATCTACCTGGCTTCCTCAGGCACCCGCAGCTTCTTCTGATGGCTTAAGGAGATTTCTGCTTCCTCTACTGTGGTTCCTATACCGAAGGAAAACTCTGTGCTCTCGATGGCAATGACGCGGCCGTCCACGTCGTAAACGGAGAAAGGTTGCTGCCTCAAAATCTGTCGAGCTTGCGACAGTTTGACGTTCAATTCCTGATAGGACTCTCCTTTGTACAGGAACGTACCACCCAGGCGATGGTATGCATCCAGCCCAACGCTCGTTAGCACCTCGGCAAACCTGCGGATGAGCATGTCCCCGACGGAGTAGCCATAGCGATCGTTCATCGGCTTCAGGTTATCGACATCGCTCATAGCTACGAACGGACTTGTGCTTCTTTCGTCAAAAGCTCGCCGGTTGGGTAATCCAGTCATTTCGGAGACGAACTCGGCAGATTCCTTTGCCTTTTGAGACATCTCCGCGACAAACTTCCGAGCCAAGTGGTTGGTCCTACGTTCGCGCGTAGCAGATGGTTTCCGCACGCTTTAAATTTTGCTCCATCGGGGCGTCGCCACGTTGCTTACCTGCGGACATGTACTGAAGTAACTCTGGGCGAGAATGCAACCAGTACGAACCCAAGCACTCGAGACGAATCTAAGTATCACCATCGGCGTGGTTCTTCGACGATCGTTCACTTGACGATCACTTGATGTCGGCGTCCGATGCACACATTCTGGTGCACTATGTCCTTCAAAAAAACGCTCTGTTTTGACGCAAAATCTAGAAAACAAAGGGTCGGAAATTTTCTTGCCTCGTAGATCTATGGTTCTTAAGGTAGTTACGGGCAAAATATTCAAAACATTGGAGTTGTGATGTCCGAAGTGGCCTTCGGTCAAGCGAACGTGAGCGATGCGCGAGTTGGGGCCGGCGGCTCGGAGCCGAAAAAGTGGCGCCCAGTGTGTTTAAGTTGTCAAAGATCAAGTATTATCTCGTAGATAACATCTACTGTTTTATGTTATCGCAGTTAATAGGCAGAGTTCAAGAAGAAAGTAAACGGGCTGGGGTGGGGCCCCGGCGGGTAATTCGAGAACGGACGGACGTGGCCCTTCTGGGCGACGGCGGTTTTGACTGTAACGGCCAGGTTTCGTCAATCGACTTCATCAATCGACAGCGGCGACATGACTTTCCTTTAGAGCACAGTCCCTCCGCTTGTAGCCGTTTGATAAACTGATGTTTAATAGCGCAATACTGCGACGAACTTTTCCCGGCGAAAGCGGCACTCATCAGGAGTGCAATACCACAATTTGGAGAAGGTTATGGGCGATACCGCTCGGTATTCAGCTCTCCACAGACTTGCCGAATTAGAAAAGCGTTCGCATCCAGTGCGAAAAAGCGCCAGCTATTCGTTGCTAGCTTTGTTTGCGAGGTGCTTTTCCGTTTCGCTTCTCTACTACGTCCTGGCTGTGGTCAGCATGAAGCTCCGGTTTTCCACATCAGGCCTATCTCCCCTGTGGCCATCAAACGCACTGCTCGTCGCAACGCTAGTGCTGACTCCAAAGCGTCGCTGGTGGGTGTACTTGCTTTCCGTCATTCCAGCTCATATAGCGGCTCTGGATCCCTATCATCTGGGACTCTCCTGGCTTGCATATCAAATCGCCTTCAACTCAGTTCAAGCCATCGCATGCGCGGTAATCCTTCAGAGATTTCGGCCCGCGATTCTCTATTTTGAGACTCTGAAGGAGGTTCTGGTATTTCTTGGGGTGTCAGTTGCGGTTCCCGGGTTAGCTAATCTGGTGGCTATCTATCCAATCGTAAAGGTCTCTTCGAGAGCCGCTCTGCTTGCCCACAATTCCCCAGACGGTTTCCTCGCTGTATGGACTAGTTGTTGGGCCAACAACAGCGCGTCTTTGATTGTTTTTGTTCCGGTTATTCTCGTCTGCGTCACTCGGGGCCGTGATTACATTCGCAGTCTATCGTGGCGCGGAGTCGGCGAGGGTGCACTCCTAACAGTGTTGCTTGCTACGTTCACTTTTCTGGCGTATGGAAACGTGCAAACGGTCGGTGACGCGGTACCCACCGTTTATCTCATTCCGATGCCATTCCTCATCTGGGCAGCGGTTCGATTTGGCCCGGCTGGGGCATGCCTTTCCATTACTCTCTTCGTCTGCGTTTTTGGTTGGTGTGCCTATCTCGAACAAGGCCCCTTCTTGCGTTCCGTTTCTATCGATCGCGTCACCGTTCTACAGATGGCCTGGATAATCATTTCGGTTCCATTGCTTTGTCTCGCCGCCGTTGTCCGTGAACGCAGGGTGGCGGTTGAAGAGCTGAAGAAAGCTAACTCAGAACTCAAAGAATTCACGCCGCGTTTGATCGCGGCCCGAGAGCAGGAGAAACAGCGGATCTCCCGCGAGTTGCACGACGACGTGGGACAGAGGCTGGCGTTGTTGAAAATTGGACTGGATTTGGTGGAGCGGAAGATCCCAGTGGAAAGAAATGTAGAGCATGCCGAGATGTGCAGCCTTCTGACTCAGCTCAATGAACTTGCAATCGATGTTCACAACATGTCCCACCAACGGCATTCCTCCAAGCTGCAGTATCTGGGTCTGCGCGCCGCACTGAAGGAAGTTTGCCAGCAGTTCGTCGACCAGCATCGCGTTGCGATCCATTTGACCGCCGACCAATTGCCCGAGTCTCTATCTGAACAGGTCTCCCTGTGTTTCTACCGTGTTGCACAGGAGGCGCTCATGAAAGCTGTGAAGCACAGCGGGACGTCGCAAGTGGACGTTAGCCTTGACTGCAAGGGACAACTTCTGCGCATGTGTATCCGAGACTACGGAATCGGGTTTAATCCTTCGGTCCGAGGAAAGGGGCTGGGGCTGGTTACCATGCACGAGCGACTAAAAATGGTAAGTGGAATGCTTCGATTCAATTCGCTTGCCGGGATGGGAACGGAAGTAGAAGTCGAGGTAAACATCGGCGATGCCAGTCTCAACGCCGCGTGAGTTCTGCATTCGCCCGCGAAAGCAAATTTTAGACGAGTGCTTAAGATTTTGAACTGTCGAAGAATCGCGATAGCGCTGTTGACCCGAGAGGTGCGTCAACGCCACTCCAAGCCCATGTTGTCGTCAGTGATGATCAATCGGCCTTGTACCCGTTTGCGGAGTTGGTCATCGGTTTCGATTGAAAAGGGCTGCCGTCCGGTCGGATCCTCCTTGATATTCGCAATCTCGTCGAGCTTTGCCATCTGCTTGGGATCGTTCGAGTCGATGACATGCCTGCCGTCGATGACGTAGCTGAGAAGCACAGCCTTCCATCTGGCGCGATCAAAAACGATCGGAGAATCACTCACGGCCAGGCAATTCAAAAACCGGAGAGCATAAGGATATACCGCCAGTCCAGTCGCCATCACATCTTCGGAACCGGTCGTGTTGTAGAACAGAACACCACCCGAGTTGAGGTGTTGGCGTGCCATTCGCAGAAAATCCACCGAAAGCAAGTTAGAACTATGGTTGCGCCAGTAGAATGTTGTGTTCATTACGATGGCATCGAATCTTTGCCCAGGATTTCGTACTAGCCACCGTCGACCGTCGTCAATGGTGATCTGCACTTTTGGGTTTCCCAAGAGGCTCGCTACAGCGGGATCCTGCGGAATGAGTTTCAGATACCCTGGGTTGATTTCCACGACTTTCAATTCTTCGAGTTGCGGATGGTTAGCTACGACTTGTGCCCAAGAACCGGACCCCAGTCCGATCATTAGCACGTGTCGCGGTGCAGGATGTAACCCACTCAGCGCGAAGGGCCGCGCAATCATGTTTACATCATTCATCAGATCGACATTGAACCGTCCATCGTAAACGCCACCGCCGAACACTATCCCGTTCGGAGTTACGCCGATGGTACCGCTTCGGTCTTCAACGACCTGTTGGAAGTGCACCTTCGGATACTGGTTCTTGAACAATAAACGATCATAAATCGTACAGAACACGGGGCGGCTGCCAATCGCGACCAGTAATACCGCAGCTACACCAAATGCTGCCCCGAGCTTCAACCTTCCTGGTAGTTTTCCTTTCATGGCGAGCACAACAACCGCAAGCACAACGCCTCCTATCAGAAGCAGCAACGAAATCGAAAACAAGGAAAAATGGTCCATCAAGACGAAGCCCACGACAAAGCTGCCTAAAGTCGACCCGACAATGTTTGCCGTATAAAGGTAACTTAGTGCGGCACCGGCGGGGCCAGTGGGATCGACCGAGAGGTGCGCGATGAGGGGAAAGATCGCACCGAAGAGGAGTGCTCCCATGCAGATTGAAAACATAACCGCCAGAGATGCAATCCAGATTGTGCTGCCCGTCCCCTCTGGCGATGCGAGCTTCAAGGCAAGCGCCAAGCCAGGAGCCACTGCAAAGGCAAAAATAGCAGAGCCAAAGATGACGACACCCAGTAGGAGCGCTGCCGCCGGTCGAATGTGACTGCCCCTTGAAAACCGCTCAATGAACCTTGATCCGAGTGCAATGCCCAGAAGATAGCTACCCAGCAAAGATGCGAACACGCGCGCAGTGTCGCCCGCAGCAAAGGCTAACAGGCGATACCAGATAATCTCGTAAGAAAGTGCCGCGAAACCACAAAAAGCCGCGCAGGAGAGAGCTAGCGGAAAAGGCAAAAGGCGATCTTGGTGCAGGACACTGGGTTCTATCGATGTCCTGTGGGTAGGCTCCCCTTTCTTTTCGTACTCGGAATGGAAGCTGTAGACAAGCGCGCCTGCTGCCACTAGCGCATTCATAGAGGCAGCGAATCGGATTGATCCGGATTGGCCGAGAAGCCGCATCAGCACATCCGCAGCCACGAAACACGCCACGCCTGATCCGAGCGTGTTAGCAAAATACAATCCGCCCACGGAACTCCCGATGTTCTTCGATGAGCGCACCAAGTGCTCGACCAAGAGCGGCAGAGTTGCTCCCATGAGCAGCGTTGGCACAATGATCAATGAGAAGGAGGCCAGCCCTGTCATTGCCGGGGAACTACCTGCGGTGAATTCAGCGATCCAACGGAATAGCTTAAGCGACCAGACCCCGAACACGGCCGTTCCAAACTCAGCAATGGCGAAAAGCACTACCAGCGGTACCCGTTCAATCTTGGAGAGTGCACCACCCGCCAAACTACCGAGCCCAAGGCCGAGCATGAAGGCGCTAACGACGATGGTCACGGATTGAATGTTCAGACCATAGATGGCGAACAATGCCCGCTGCCAGACGATCTGATAGATCAGCGCGGGGAAGCCTGAGCAGAAAAACAAAATGTGGATCCAAGGCACGGGTTCCCGTCGCCGCTGCGCTCTGGCGATAATGAGAAGAAACACGACGACCAAACCTATGATCCAAAACCCAGCGTTTGCGTCCATTTCAGCTCTTCAGATCGTTTCCGACCCTCGGATTGCCAACCATAACAGACCAACTCGGGACGTGGTCACAGAAATGCCCCACCGCTGGTGGTAAGTTAAGCAAAATGCCGAGGTGGGTTTGTAGCAGTCGAAGCAAGCAGATTCAGCATCAGGACAAACAAAACCACGTGCGGGCCACAACGTTTTTGCCGTTTACCAATTGGCTACATAATTCAGTTGCTTTCCCCGACTGGGAAAGCTGGTTCGGCACAAAGGCGAGCGGAGCGTCGGAGGTCAGAGCGCGAATAGCTCTCGCGGAGCCAGTTAAACACGGTGATGGGTAGTCAAAATCCGGGGACACAGACGGGACGTTCCCTGTCTCTGCCTGCGCCGAGGAACCTCCCTGTCTCCAAGGAGGCGATTCGTCTGGGAACTGATTCGTCCGCGACAACGCTTAGCGCGGCAACGGTTCTGGCAAGTCAGCCAGCGCGTATCCCATGACTGCCATGGCTGCGGCGTTCTCGCGAAGCTCCTGCGGAACGATCTTGTCGAGCGTGTCCGCGGCGGTGTGGTGGTAATTAAAATACGTTCGCGCATCCTGCATGATCCCGAACGTTGGAACTCCGGCCTTGGCCAGCGGCGCGATGTCCGCGCCCGGGCTGCGATCCGTCAACTGAATCAGGTTTGCTCCGAAGGATTGCAGGACATCTTGCTCCGGATTCAGCAGAGGCAAGCCTTTGGGGTTGATCTTGGCATAGAACCCCAAAGGGTGGGCAGCGCCGTTGTCGCTCTCAATGGCGGCGATGTGATTCGCCAGTCCCGCCGCATGATCCTTGGCGTAAGCGTCGTGCCCGCGCCCGCCGTTTTCTTCGTCCATCCAGGCAATGACGCGGATGGTGCGTTTGGGACGCAGATGCAACCGTTGAACCAGTTCCCCCGCTTCCATGGCAACCGCGACTCCGGCACCGTCATCGATTGCGCCAGTTCCCAAGTCCCAGGAGTCGAGATGCCCGGAAACGATCACGACTTGTTCGGGATGCTCCGAACCCTTGAGATCCGCGACGACGTTGTAACTCAGCACGTCCGGGCCAGTCTGTGAAGTGAGCGTGAGGTGCATGCGAAGTTTGCCTTGAGCCGTGAGTCGCGCCATGAGATCGGCGTCCTCGCTGGTGACAGCTCCAGCTGGAATGCCTGCGGCCGCGCTCCATCCGCTATGCGGCAGACGATAGTCCGCATTCCCGACGGAGCGCACGAGCGAAGCAACTGCGCCTAACTCCGCTGCGGCCTTTGCCCCGCCAGCGCGATATGCGACGGCTTCGCCATAAGCCTCACCAGCCAATCCGGTCGCCGCCTTCTGCTTGTCGAAGGCAACGTTGAACAGCACAATCTTTCCCGCCACTTTGTCGCGGCCCAGCGCCTTCAACTCGTCGAAGCTGTTCACCACGACAACTTCCGCGGTGATGCCCTCGGCAGAGGTAGGCGTGTTTCCGCCTAACGCGGTCAGCACAATCTTCTGGCTGGTTCCCGGCGCTTGTCCGGGATATTCCACCAGTTCCGCTGTCTCGACCCCACGCATCCAGTGCGGAACTTTGACTTGCTCCAGGTGAACCTCGAGTCCAAGCTTGCGCAATTCATCGGCGACATACTGCACGGCAGCCGCAGCCTGGGCGGAGCCGATGGCTCGCGGACCTATGTTGTCGGTAAGGTGAGCGAGTTGCCGGTAGGCGTAGTCGTCGGAGAGCGCGGCATCCCGCAGTTCAGACAATTCGCCACTTAACTGCGACGGATGAGGTTGCGATGACTCGGGGCTCTCGGGCGAAACCACCAGGTAGCTGGACATTAAGGTTTCGGGCTCACAGCGGCTGACAGTTGTGGCGGCGAGCAGCAGTGCAGCAGCAATTTGAAGGCGCATGTTGATCGTTAGTGTAGTCGGATGTCTCGCCGGCGGGAAGCGATTCGGGTCTTAGGACAGGTCGGAGCGATCGCGCAAAAAAAGCGGCCCCATTTCTGGGGCCACAGTTCAAAAGAGGCAAAGGGTAGGAAATGTCAGGAAAGGCGATGCAAAGGACCGATCCGCCAGGCGGACCGGCTGAGAGTGAGAAGTCGAGAACGGAGAGTGAAGGTCAAGCGCGGCCTCTTTTCTTACCGTGTAAGGGAGCACTTGCCCGACCAAAACCTGCATCTCGATGTCGAAAGGGCGGCCTTCCTGCAAGTCAATGCAAATACGTTATTTACAAAGACTTTGCAAATTCAACCGCGCTCACGTCGGATCGGATCCCAAGGGCAAAAAAATGCACATTCCTGCACATTGACTGCAGGACACTACTCCGCCCAACGACATCAAGACTTCATTCGGACACAGGTCGCGTTTATGAGTTGCCCGCGACCGTTCGCAGCTTCCCTGGCAGGAAATGATAGGGCGGCCAGGGCCCGCTGAGGACCAGTTCGCAATTCTTCAATTGCTTAGCGGCACTGCTATAACGGTTTTGATACTTTTCCACCGATTTCGAATCAATCAGGTGGGCGATGTCAATCATCATCCCATCGGTGTTAACTCGTTTGCAACTAATCTCTTCTTCGAGAGGATTGAACATCTTGTGGACCTGCACCGCCAAACCGCGCGCTTTGGTCTGACGCTCGCGGTCTTTGGAAGCCTTTTCGCGCAGCTTGATCAGGTAATCGCCGCCGACTGTGTCCGGCAGCACCACATCGGCCATAGCGGCTCGCAGCGAGCCGTCCTTCACCAACACCTTGAGGTGCATCTCGGCCTTACCGCGTAGCCGCGCTACGCTCATCCCAAAGGCGCGGCGGTTGGTTCGTACCGCTTGCCGAAGGGCTTCATCACTGTCGAAAATGGTCCCAAAACGGAAGGGAAGGACCGTGCCGTGTCGAAAGCAGACACTCACTACCCGCGCATGCTCCAGGACGGTTTTGTCTTCCAGTTTCTCGCCGCCCTCGGCCGTGCGGTCGTACTCGCTGACTACCACAGCAAACTCACCGCTGGGATAGCTCAGGACTGGGGCTCCGTTCACACCTTGAATTCCATCGAGGAGGAAGGGGCGCCGCGTGCGTACTCCGTTGTTTAGGTTCCGTTGCTCAGTGAGGCAATAAGCGTACCACGCCATAAAAGGTTTCTCCGAACCTGGTCCGAGGCAGTAGTGTCCACCTCGTGACGAGACAGTTGGTTACGGCTCTTGAACCTGGAAGAAAGGGCGGTACCACGATTGGATCGGACGCTTACCACCGCGTCCTAAGTAACATATTACTTCAGTA
>Ga0210405_10006283_pt1 | contig 10646 bp, 6 predicted proteins | sample IncBWH11MmetaG_FD_155492 | JGI IMG/M metagenome (GOLD analysis project Ga0210405, IMG submission 155492) | Forest soil microbial communities from Barre Woods Harvard Forest LTER site, Petersham, Massachusetts, United States - Inc-BW-H-11-M | ecosystem: Environmental > Terrestrial > Soil >... | reverse complement strand
CCAAGCGACTTAAACGTAGATACGCCTCTGAGAATCTCGCTCCCATAATTTCCTGTTAAGCGCACGGGTGCCAGTTCGCGAGCCAGCTTGTTGAGATAGACCTCGTGTGCGCCAGTGGCACCAAAACAACCATCCGTTATATAGATCGTTTGATCTACGTGGGAGGCGAAATTAGATAAAAAATCGGGACCTAGCCGTAAAATGTGATGATCTAAACCACATGCCTGAGCAACCCGCGCCGCAAGTTGAGTATCCAAGGTTTCTCCGGTTGCTCCATCGAACGTAAAGCAAACCGGCTCTTGCGCGCACGCGGGCCGGCACGCCATAATCATTCGGGTATCGAGGCCGCCAGTTAGGGAGATTCCGATCTTCGATTCCGAATTGAAGTAGCGCGGAGTGAGACGCTTAAAAATTCTCTGAAACTCAGCCTCAAAATCCGCTGGCGGAAGGCACGGCTGCTCTTCCCAGCTTGCCGAGGAGAAATATCTGCTCTTATGGCACTCTCCATCTTCAAACCGCCATACCGACGCTCCCGGAAGTGACCGGACACCTTGAAACAAGGTTCGGTCTTCCAAAGTGCATCCGTAGGTCAAGAACTGCGCGACACCCTCTTCGTCAAATGCTCTGAGCTCAGGCAAAATTCGAAGCAACGCCTTGGCTTCACTGGCAAAGTATATCCCCTCTTTAGTCTCATGATAATAAATCCGCCCAACTCCGTAGCGATCATTAAAAAGGAAAGCCCTATTTCGCTTCTTGTCGATCAGGAGGCCGCTAAAAAGGCCATTTAGCTTTGTAAAGAACCGATCGCCTTCTTCCTCGTAAAGGCGAACTAAGCAATCGGTCTTCTTCTCTCCAAGGTTGGGCCTGTTGTTCGTAGACTTCGAATCCGTATCTCTATCCGCGAAACACTCGCCAGAAAAAATCAATGCTATGTCCTTCCGCTCGCTAAAGAAAACCTGGCCTCCAGCAAATGAGTTTTCATGCGCCACCCAGCCCGTGTAGATTCCCAGGTCAGGCACAAAGTGTGTTCCTGAATCATAAAAAGGCTCGTGATTCATTGAAGCTAGCATGTGGTTCACGAGACACCGACATTCTGCTGACGGCCTTTGGCTAATTATTCCAACAATGCCGGGCATAGAGTTAGAAATAACGACGCAGGACTCTTACTTTTGCGTAAAGTCGTACCAGGATTTCCTCAGCTTCTTCAAGGGACTTTTGAGTCTATCTGGGAGCGCAGCCTTCCAGCCGCGGTGCAGGCCCAGTTTCAGCGCCAACTTTCCCTTTCGCGTTAAAGGCACGAAATAACGCGGGACTTTAATCTCTTCGAACCCACATCGCCGCTTGAACTCGGCAAGGGAGTCGTGCGTCCAATGAAAATAAACCAGATATGGCAGGTTTTTCCTCGCACAAACGTCAATTGCCTTCCCGATGAGGGCGTTATTAGTCGCTTTGTCCCGATGCTTGAGTTTCGAGATGATTTGGCCGGTGATGCCGTACTCGCCGGCATTGCCCAACATGATAAAGCCGATTAGTTCCCCATTATAATACGCTCCGATCAAATCCTCTCGGTTGACGTGCCTGGAAAATTGACGCTTAATAGTTTCAAAGTCTTTGCCATAGTGCCAGAAACGTCGCCCCTGCCGAACTGGCGCTTCATTGAAAATCTCCGTCATCCCTCGGACAAATTCATCGTCGTACGCGACTTCACGCAGATTGAGTCCTTCCTTTGTAGCCTTACGGATCTGACTTCTAACGCGCGAAGAGATTTGGTTGTTAAACCAGTAGTCGTAGCTCTGAACGGAAAGAGCAGCGATGGATTCCCATTCCAGGTGGAATTGGTACTGCGGCTGGACGTCCGGCAACCGTTGCCAAAAAGTGAAAAGGTCTACTTCTAATTCGGAATCAGCACGCAAAGTATTGAGCACGCAATCAACGTCATTGACGTCTTCGTACCATTCATCTTCCAAACTAACGATTGTCACTGGACGCCTGTTAATGGCATAGTTCTGGCCAGCGATTTCAACACACTCTATTTCGGTGGGCTGCCCTCTTATTAGTGTTTCTTTCTTAAAGATATGCAGCGCTTGCCTTGCCTCTTTAACAGCTAGTTTTGGCATAAACGCTCTTTCTCCGATGTGCAAATCAGGCCGTGACCGGCTGTATGGGCAGTGATTGCCTTTCACCTGACCAAATCCCGTGCAGCCATTGCTCAAGCATGACCAAACTGAACAAGAGCTTGTGATTGTCCTGGCGCCCTGATTGATGGTCTCGCACCAGTTTCTGCACCGACGCGGGTCTAAGCAACTCAAAGACACAAGCGCTTTCATCCAAGAGCATTTCCGAAACTTGACCTTTCACACACGAACGAAACCATTCGTCCACCACGTTCACCGCAAATCCGCGCTTCTTACGCCTAAGGATCTGCCGTGGCAAATAGCGCTCGCAAACTCTTCGATGGAGCCACTTCCTGGTGCCATTGCGAACCTTGAAATTCGAACTAAGGCGCTGGATATACTCCACCACTGTGCGATCGAGATAAGGCACCCGAACTTCCAGACCGTGGGCCATCGATAGTTTATCTGCGTACATGAGTAACTCGTCGGGTAGCGAAGAGCGGATCTCAAGAAGTTGGAAGCCGCCCAGTTCGTCCATGTGTTCCATTTGCGGCAGTAATCTGCGCCAATATTCGACCAGATCGTGGCCCCGAGGTTCGGAAAGAACATCATCACGAAAAAGTCCATCTATTGTCTCGGCCGGCGCCAACGAAAAAACGTCTTGGTACCGTTTTAGGCGATCTTCATTCCCTAGGGAACGGACGCCACGCTTCAACATTTCATTGCGCGGCAGCGCATCGACTGCAAAGCCGACCATCGAGCGAAGGCCTGTCGGCAAGCCGCGCCACCAATTTCCATAACGAACTCCCAAGTGCCGCTTATATCCGCCGAATAATTCATCCGGGCCCTGGCCGATGAGGGCAACTTTCACGTCTTGCCGCGCACGCTGAGACACAAAGTACATGGGAACGATCGAGGAAGCTGCAACTGGCTCTTCCAGACACTCCACGATTTTCGGTAGCGACCGTTCAAACTCGGACCGATCGAGTTTTACCGTTACGTGATTCGCTCCAAAGAGAGCAGCCGTCTCCGCCGCGTCATTCAACTCATCATCTGCGAACGTTTCACCATACCCTATAGTGTAAGCAGGCCAGGGACGGCCTTCTTCATTCATCAGCGCAAGAAGTAGTCCTGAATCGAGTCCTCCGCTGAGGAGAATTCCAACGGGCACGTCGCTCAAAAGATGGCGCCGAACCGCGCCCTTATATAACTCGAGTAATTCCTCAGCGGCTTCTGCTTCCTTCTTTGGTATTGGAAAGGGGGCCGGCGTGAATTTATACCAGCGTTCCTCCCGGCATTCCCCCCGCTCTACCACCAGCATAGTTCCTGGCGCGAGTTTCCGGATACCTTGAAAAATGGTCAAAGGTGATGGCGTGTAGCGGAAGCGAAGAAACAACTTGAGCGCAACCGGATCGACTTCGGGACTCGAGTCTTGGGCAGCGAGTATTGGACGGATTTCGGATCCAAAGGTTAACTGATCGTATTCGATGCGATAGTAAATCAGCTTGATCCCCATTGCGTCCCGAGCCACGACCAGGCGACGTTTTCTTACATCCCAGATCGCAATTCCAAACATCCCGTTCAGATAATCCAATACGTCGGTGCCCCATTCCTTGTAACCATGGATAATTACTTCAGTGTCGGAATTGGTGCGAAATCGATGGCCCCGATTTTCAAGCTCGAGGCGCAATTCTTTAAAGTTGTAAATCTCACCATTTAACGTGACCCAGACGGTCTCTTCGGCATCCGACATTGGTTGGTGACCGCCAGCCAGATCGATAATGGAGAGGCGGCGAAAGCCCAACCCGACCGGGCCACTGACATAGTAGCCTTCATCGTCCGGGCCACGATGGACCATCGTCTGAGTCATCCGCCGAATCGTTTCCGATTCGACCGGAACGTCTCGAACGAAATTAAACTGGCCGCAAATGCCGCACATTCGGAGGTTGAGGGTTGAGCAGTTGAGAGGTCAAAAAACGAGATAGTCGCGGTCAGGGATCAGATGTCGGAGATCAGCTCAAACCTTCAGCACTCCCATTTCCGCCGTCTCGCCTTTCAGCGTTTCAGTTTTCCGATTTTCAGTTCTCCTCGCTTCTGCCAGGTAAAAGGCCAAACTTCGAAACATCTGGGCCTGCCCCCATCGGTGCATTGGCACGTTGTCCCAACCCAGATACAGGCGGCGAGAACGAAACGACCCGTCGGGTTTCACCCATTCGCCAAGAACGCCTGCAACCACGGTTTCCAAAGTATTTTTAAGCTGTGGAAATCGATTCCGTAACAGGAGGCAAAGGTTAATGCATTCGGCGCAATCGTACAGTTCGCGCTTGTAAATAGTGAGCCGCGGCGCTTTGGCGAACGGCTTTGGCATTCCGTCTGCGTCAAACAAGTTCTTCACGTAATACCTAACGCCTTTTGCTAACGCTTCTTCGCATGCCCTGTGTCCGTTCAATGCCTGGATCTTGGCCAGCGCCTTCATCACAAAGCATGTGTGATAATGATCGACAAAATCACGGACTCCGTCCGCGGCGTAATACCACGAACCATCGGCGTTCTGATTTTCCAAGACGAAATTCAGGTTGCGTTCGGCAGCCCTCCAATAATCGTCATTGGAAAATAACTGAGACGCACTAGTCAGCAGGAAAGCTCGATAAGCGGCTGCATTGATCACGCCGCCTTCACCGAAAGGAGTATAATTACAACTGCTCGCTGTCGCCGATGTTTCGAAATCCTTAATGTCAGTCGCAGCATGGCGCGCAATCGAGTTCAGGATTTCCTTGTATTCAACAAGCAAATCCCCTCTGACCTCTGATTCAAGAAGCTCCACAACTTGAAGGAACGCCTCATATACATAAGGAGTCGTGGTAATCAGCGGCGTCTGCTTTTTGATGATACCAACGCGAGTGACCCAGTCGAACGGATAACCCCAGCAATACTCCTCGAAACCAGAACAACGCGACACAACTAGCTCATCTAAAAAGTGCGTCGCGCGTTGCAGATGTCGGAGGTCAGAGGTCAGCTCATATAAGAATGCGAACCCCATTGCGTAGTGTGCGTCGGCGATGGGAAATCGGATTGGGTGATGAAAAAGACGCCGTGCCGCTGGAACGAAGGCTTCAAAAATGATCATCGGGGCAACCGCCGTTGTGCCGAGGAGCCTGTTTCGATAATACAGCGCTTTCGCGCGGCTCCCGACCGGACCAGCAAAGAAGCTCTGATGGTCCCACGACTTTTCACCGTAACTACCGAGCCATTCGGTGAAATCGTTCAAACTCTCAGACACCTTAAGAGTAAGCGAACCTTCCAGGCTTATTGGCTTGTTACCCGACGTTTGCTCTCTGATCTCTGACATCCGACTTCTGACTTCTAAAATTCCAAAGGCCTAGCGTGAGCGGCTGAATCTGAATCTCGCTGGCGTCACATAGTTATCACGCGCCTCCGAGGCGTAACGCCGAATCATGGTTTTGAACCGGTAGGGAATGTTCCAGTGAAAGCGGCCATTCTCTGAAAATTGTCTAAATGCCAGGGAAATCGTTTTCCTTTGGCCGGGCCGCAATTCAAGTTCAACGCTGATGTGGCCATCGAACACATTCCAAGGAATTGAACCTGACTCGTCACGAATTCTATCGATAGACGACGAGTCGGTCTCACGCCGTCTAATGGAAAAACGTTTTACCCGGTCGGAATCGTTTCTAATTAGAATCTCGCTCGCGTACATCTCGATCTCTATTACGCCGGGCGAGAGCTCTCTTTGACGGTAGCTATGCTTAACAATTTCCCCGAGACTGCGCCACGATAGCCGGCACTTCAGCCGATTAAGTTGCTCCACAAACTTCAAGACATGCGCGTATCGATCGCGGCAGTAATCATGATGAATGACTGCGATACAGGGTTTACCGAGCAGAATATCAAATGCGAAATTTTCGATGCCTTGAGATGGATAACGTCGCGTAAAGAGCGGAAACCCCGCATAACCCGTGACGGCAACGTCCCAAGCATCGGAGATCTTGATGCTCGCGTCGCGGTCGACACTGATCATCTCGGTATTAACTGCGGCCACGAAGCCGGCATGCTTGAGGGCAGTCATCGCCGCCGCCGAAAATACGCCTTGGGGAAAAACCATCACCCGGTCGTGACCAAGCCCCGTTTTCGATTCATGACGGCGCATACGCTCGACCGCCAGGCTTGCCTTACACGCGATCCGGTTCCGATCACGATCTCCAAACTCTGCAGCCGTATGATCGCAGCCGTGGATTGACAACGAATATCTGTCTGGGTTCTTCCGAAACAACCCAGCTACCGCTGGTTGACTGCGCTGCCAATTCCACGGGATGAACGCAATACTGGTCGAAAAATTGTGCTGCACCATCAAGCCCAGGAATTTCTCGAAATCGATACAACCATATTTCGGTTTCAGCACAGGATCATCGATCACCAGACAAGCGTTAACCTCTAACGGCTGCCAACACGTTCGAGCGAAGGCCCACTTGATATATAAAACAATAGGGACCGCGCTGAGAAAGTGTTCCCGCACGTCAAAACAGCGGGACGTTAGGTTCGCATTAATGTCGATTATCTCTTTGGAAATCGAAAGAAATACGTCCAGGCCTTGGTAGTTGATCTTCAGAAATGCGGAGCCGAAATCGGACGAAAAGATATCAAAGACGTCGCCTTTGCTCATGCAAGGGATGAAGCTAACATCCTGCGCTGACACTGTGGCTCGGATGCCCGACATCACTCCGCAAAAGTGATCCCAACGATCAGACAAAACAAAATCCACTGCACTGCCGTTAGTCTTTTGCAGGACGATCCCTTCGTCTTGAACGAGTAGCCGAACCAAACGCTGCAAAGAGTCGGCATTGTCTCCGGCATAAACAAAAACCGAATGAACGCTTTTTTCCCAGGCTGTGCTCGCGATTGACGTCCTCTCTAATTCCTGGAGCACTCTTAAGAAAGCGTCGGCCGAGCAAAACACCCTGGGCTTTGAGAGATCTTCGTCGCCCTCGTGGTCAAGGTCGAAAAGTTCTTCGCTAGCGATAGTTCGCCAGGAAATGCCAAAGAAACTCAGTAGCTTCCCAAGATTATGGTTTTGGCTCGCCGCACCAGCCACTCCCAGCAATAGCGCCTCTTTTTTCAAAGCAGTGTTCTTAATCGAATGCTAGAGTTATCCGGCGATCGTGTTCGCAGGCTTTCTCGACACTACTAACGACCGCATCGCCCGCGATCCAGCGACCGCATCAAGGAACGGTGAAAGCCCGCTTAGAATACGACACATCAGCGCGCCCGATGAATGCGGAATCCAGCAGAAGTGTTCTTTGCGCAGAACCTCGAAGCCCGCCGCCGCAAAAGGTCGAGCGTATTCCTCCAAACTAGGCAAATAACATTCCTCTTCTCGTTTGGCCTGATTACGAAGCCTGTTTTTTAGAGCGCTCCGAAAAAGCGGAAATCGATCATTCATATCAATCACAACGCAAATACCGCCGGGTCCCAGCAGATCGAAGATTGCTCGCGCGCAATCCAACTCGCTTTTTCCGCGATGACAGTACCGAATCGTGTTTACGCCAAGGATGAAATCGAAGGAGTTTTCCAGCTCTGTTCTGCTCTTTCCCAGCGCCGACGATAGATCTTCCGTTAACGTTTCATTTTTCGCGACGACGAACTCGACTCGACCCTGCTCTTTCTCAGGAAGAAAGGTTCTTGCCTCTCGCTTGGCCGCTTCGATCAGGACAGGGGAAAAATCTGTGCCGATTGCTTGTGAAACCTTGACCTGCTCCCGGCTTAGTATCGAAATGAGGTGGAGGAGATTCATTCCCGCTCCGCAACCAAATTCAAGCAGGCGAATACCACGTTCTCGCACTTGTTGCGGCAGAAAATTAAGGGCTTCCAGGTAGACCGATTTGTAATCATGGTCGAGCAGGTAGCTGATTCCAAAACCAGCGGTGCTCCGGGTATATTTCGTAATTGCATCTGGCGACGTGTACTCGCGAAAAAACGGGTCGCTCGCTGTTGATCCAGTCGGCTGCATTGGTTAGGCTAATTTCTTCGCGCGGCCCGCCCCGGGCTGCGCTCTCATCCAATCCGTTACCCTTTGGCTACTTCCGTTCGGTGATTAGCCGAAAACTATCCACGTTCTCGAATCTTAGCAGTTTGCGAAAGATTGCTCTGAGTTTCTTCATCTGCTCTTGGCGATGAAAGCGCATCAGCTCCGGAGTTACGACGCGTTTCATCCGCCGCACCGCTGCCCAGCAATAACCAAAGAACAAGGCAAGCCCACCGGTGAACACCGGCTTCTTTGTCATCCGGTAAGCCACGCGAAACAACTGCCAGAGTGGTGAACCGCCGAGGTAATAGTCTTTTTCTCCGTAAGAAAAAAGGGCCCGGAGAGGCCCCCTGCCCGCAGTACCGAGCGTTCGATGATGATGATATCGCTTTTCTGGAAAGGATCGGACTTTCCAGCCCTTCATCCGCGCCGTCATTACCGCAATCCAATCGACTCCGCCCGCTGGATTCGGAACGTAACCACCAATATCTTGAAAGCATTCGTACCGAAAAAGCTGACAGGGACCTGCCACATAATTTTCTCCTTCGAAGCTGTCTTTGCCTGAATCGTAATCGCCACCCTGAGTGAAAGGGGTTCCGGCAATACCGAGCTCTGGATCTTCGGAAAGCCTCTTCATCAAGAATTCCATATAATCAGGGTCGAAGGAAACATCGGCGTCCAGATTCCCGACTATATCGAACTGGAGCGAAGAAACTCGCTCTAATCCGGCATTAACTGCGTAGACTTTTCCGGCAAAATTGCGGTCCTTACGCTGCGGGCGGCGAACGAGTTCGATCCAGGGAAAACGCTTCGCATAACCTTGGACGATCTCTGCGGTTCGATCTGTCGAGCCGTCATCAACTACGACCCAGCGCTCGGGTTTTTGCATCTGGGCGCAAACCGAATCAAGCGTTTTTTCAATAAATGATTCCTCGTTGTGCGCGGCCGTAATCAAAACGTATCGCATAGAGCGTCGAATCTCTCTGGTCGGGACCACAGGGAGTAACTCGGTTTACGGGCTACCAGTCAGAATTTTATCCCTGGAGTGTTACAGAATACCCGCGATCCACCCGAGTAATAACAATCTGCGCTATGGCAGAGAACAGTAAAACGACTCGACTGCCTAAAAACTTACCCAATGCTTGAGCGTTAACTATGCAAGCTTATTGAACGTGAAGATTAGCGGGCGCGGTAACAGATTGCGCAACCAACGGGTGAGGATAGGTATATTTAGAGTAACCAGGTTTGGCTGTGCCCGTGATATAATCGCGCCCGGATTGAATAAACGTGGACATCTGCTCGTTGTTGCCACATTCGTCCGGATTATAATCTTGCAGTCCAACATTATTTCCAGCAGTTCCAGTGTTGTTCCAAACGTAAACTGGCTCAGTGACGAGGCCACTTATATAACCTTGCCCTACTTGATGCGGCGCTGGATATGTCGTCCAACAAGGGTATGGCCCTGCGTTGCGGCGAACATTTTCGACTGTCATTTGGACGCTACCCTTAACTCCCCACGCCGTTGAACTAATAGCAGGCAAAACATTATCCGTAATTACGGCCGTTCCTCCGCGCATGAGCCAAAACCAATTAAGCGCAAGCGTCTTACTACCATCTGAGTCTCCGCCGCTAGTAAAAACCAACGTGTTATTGTAGGCTTCCAAATATCGAAGCCCGAGCGGACCCGTGTCCGCGCCGTGGGATGTGAATCCGCTGTTGTCGAAAATGCAATGGCGAACGACGACTCTTGCGCTGGCCCCGGCGTCCATTGCTTGGATAGGCATGGCAGCAAAATAGCAATCTTCTACATAGAAATTATTCAACCCCGTTGTGTCACTAGCGCCCATCGTGGAATTACTCGACCATGAACCAGTCGAATCAGAAAAGTTTATAAAACCGATACCGATATCGTTCCAACCCAGCCCGTTGTGGCCGACAATGCTTTGGAATTGAGAGTCGAAAGAGCAGCGGTAAATCACGCCTCGATTTGTTGAACTCCTGAAACCGTATGCGCCTACGCCAGCCACAGAGGATCGACAATCATGGATTAATACCGCCTGACCTCCAGACGCATAGTTGATCTCAACATTATCCCCGTTCGGGGTCGCGCCATTACTGTTCGATGCCTGGAAATAGATTCCAGATATGTCCACGTGGCCGTTCACCGACTCATTAACATTCAACAGCGCTCCACTGTTAGAACTGTTAACAATGGTGGTAATTGAAATCGGGATAGTAAGAAATGTCCAGAAAGGCTGGCTTCCAGTTCCTCCGGTTGAGGTGACGTTCACTACCAGCGTTGATCCTGAGAAGCTTGTCACCGTTCCCTGCATGAAATTAGAACCGTTACATGGAAAGATCGCTCGAACGGTATCACCCGCGGTCGGCGTGTAACCAGGTCGAGCCGTAAAAGTAAAGGTCTTTGAGCCGGTTCCGATGGCCTGTGAAGTCTCAGAATGGCCGATGAAAGCACCCGAGCCCGCTCCGATGATTTT
>Ga0210405_10006282_pt1 | contig 10647 bp, 8 predicted proteins | sample IncBWH11MmetaG_FD_155492 | JGI IMG/M metagenome (GOLD analysis project Ga0210405, IMG submission 155492) | Forest soil microbial communities from Barre Woods Harvard Forest LTER site, Petersham, Massachusetts, United States - Inc-BW-H-11-M | ecosystem: Environmental > Terrestrial > Soil >... | reverse complement strand
TTCCAAATCATCCGCCGACCCGCCCCACGGCTTGAACAGGATCAAAGCCGCGGCGATGTTTAACACCAGCAGCGTGCCCAGCGCTGCTCGTACGCTGACGCGCGGGTCCTTCAGCGACGCCAGGTTGAGGCGGCGCAGAGGCGTGGTGGCGGCGACGAAGCTAAAGCTTTTGGGCATAGTTCACGTTCACCGTAAGGCGGTAAAGTGGATCGGTCTGCGAAGGAGGCAGACTGCTCGATACCGATGTATGTCCGAACAGATCCGAACTCTCCAGCTTCTTCAGAAGCTGCAACAGGTACTCGGTATGTTCCGCGCCGACGTGCATCTCGAGCACAATCTGGTTCTGCGCATTCACCGCCGGACGAATGGAAATCAGCCGCACATTGTACGGCACCACCTTCTCCAAGTCGGCGAAAATCTTGGTCCAACTGATCCCCTTCCGGTAGAGCAGCGAGTTGATGAGCACGCTGTAATCGAGCACCTGCGCGTTTTCCGGTTTCCGCAGCACGGCATCCAGCTTGGCCTGCTCGACGCCGACCGACTGCAGCCGCCGGTTCAGCACGTCAATCTCGGCTTGCGTCGATTTCAGCCTGCCCTGCTCTCCGACGTTCAGCGAAATCAGCATGCCCAGAAGACCAAGCAGCAATACGCCCGCCACCGCCGACCCAATCAGCAGCGGCCGGTCGCGCCGGAACTGCTGGCTAGCAAGATTGACTGGGACGTTCATCAATTCTTCCCCATCGCTCCCTGCAAGTACCCAATCAATCCGGCATTACTCTCTCCCGGAATTCCCACCGGAGATTGCAGCGCCTCCACCACGATTCCCAATTCCTTCTGGAACTGCCGCTGCCGCTCCTCGGTCTCCGCTCCGAAACCACACAACAGCAGCGCCTGCGCCTTAGCGCCCAGTTGATCCTCCACATAGGCGAACGTCGAATACACGTCACCAGTCAGGTCGCTGAATTCGATACACCGGATTAATTTCAGTACGCCGCCGTTCACCACCATCAGCGTCAGGATCTTTCCGCTCAGCTTGGCGATCACCGTAAGCTGCCGCCCCTCCACCAACGCCAGCATAGCCAGAGCGGAAGTAGTCACGAATCCGGGATTCATGCCCGCGGCCCGGAACGGCGCCTCGTATCGCGCGATGATTTCGAGTGGCGCCACCGCCGCGATCACATCCAGCTTGCCGCCGTCCGCAGTCTGCGCCCAATACCCCACCGCAGCCGATTCCACGTCGAACGGAACACTCTTCTTCAACCGGAAGCGCACCAGGGATAGCTGCTCCCTGCTATCGCTGGGGAACTTGTCGAAATCCAGCACAGCCACGCGAGCGCAGTAATCGGGAAGGATCAGCGCCATGTCTTTCCGCTTGCCGTTTACTGGCGCGAGCGTCCGCACTGCCGCAGCCAGCTCATCCGGCATCAGGATATTGTCACGCAGTGGCGACACGGAAATAGTCCCCGGCGTGAGCGGACGAAATTCCGTCTGCGGCGCTTTCGCCACATCGGCGATGGCAATCCCCTCCTCCGAGAGCTCGATGGCATACGCAGGCGGCCGGTCTTTGAACAGTGAAGCCAGATTCATATCAGTCAATGCCCATATCACTCAATAAACGTGACCTTATTGATCTCCTTCAATGTCGAGATCCCTCGCCGTACTTTGTCCACCGCCGAATCGCGCAAAAATGTCATGCCTGCTTCGCGCGCCACGCGCTTGATCTCCGCCGTCGACCGCTTGTCCAGAATCATCTCGCGAATCTGATCGCTCAAATCGAGCAGCTCATGAATCGCCGTCCGGCCGCGATATCCCGTACCGCCGCACTCGAAGCAGCCCGATCCCTCGTACATGGTGATCTTGCGCCATTCTTCCGGATTCAGTCCCGATTCCACCAGCATCGATTCCGGATACTCCACCGGCTTACGGCAGTGTTCGCAAATAATACGCACCAGCCGCTGCGCCAGAATGCAGTTCAGCGCGGAGACGAAATTGTACGGCTCAACCCCCATGTTCAGGAACCGCCCCAGCACGTCGAGCACATTGTTGGCATGTACAGTCGTGAACACCAGGTGTCCGGTGAGCGCCGAGTTGATGGCGATCTGCGCCGTCTCCTGGTCGCGGATTTCGCCCACCATGATCTTGTCGGGGTCGTGGCGCAAAATCGACCGCAGCCCGCGCGCAAAGGTCAGCCCCTTCTTCTCGTTCACCGGAATCTGCGTAATCCCCTTGACCTGATACTCCACCGGATCTTCAATCGTAATGATCTTGTCTTCGTCGTTCTTGATTTCGCTCAGCGCCGCATACAGCGTCGTAGTCTTGCCGGACCCGGTTGGTCCGGTCACCAGCACCATCCCGTACGGCTCGCTGATATACCGCCGAAATTTTGTCAGATCGTTGTCGGAAAATCCCACCACATCGAGCGACAGCTTGGAAAACTTCTCGCTCATCGATTCCTTGTCCAGCACGCGCAGCACAGCGTCCTCGCCGTGAATCGTAGGCATGATGGACACGCGAAAATCGATCAACCGCCCTTTGTAGCGCACGCGGAAACGCCCGTCCTGCGGTACGCGCCGCTCGGCGATATCGAGCTCGCTCATGACTTTGATGCGCGAAATAATCGTCGAATGCCAGTCCTTGGCGATCGGCGCCATGGCATAGTGCAGCACGCCGTCGATGCGATACTTGATGGCTACTTCCTGGTCCCGCGATTCAATGTGGATATCGCTCGCCCGCCGCTCCAGCGCATTAAAGATGGTGGTATCCACCAGCTTGATGACCGGCGCGATATCGCTGTCAGCCGCCGACAGCCGGTCGATGGATAGCGTCTCATCCTGATTTTCTTCATCGCCCACCACGTCCAGCGTGAAGCCCTCGGTCACTTCCTCGAGCACGCGCTGGGATTGCTCGGTCTTCTTGAGCAGATCGGAAATCTGCGAAAGCGTGGCGACTTTGACCCGCAGCTTCTTATTGAGCAGCAGCGCCAGCTCGTCGATGAGCCCCAGATTCCGCGGATCGGCAAGCGCGATATCGAGCGACCCGTTCTGCGCGTGCAGCGGCACAAAGTTATAGCGGAACATCAAATCCACTGGAATCGACCGGAACAGCTCATGATCGATAGAGCCTTCCCGCAGATCCACATAATCGCAGCGATAGCGCGTCGCCAGCGCCTGCGCCTGCGCCGTCTCGGTAATCGGATCGTTAAGCTTTACGCGATCGGTAGCCATTTTAAAACCGGATGTCGGATTTCGGATGTCGGATTTCGGATATCGAATATTGCAAGCAGCCCACCAGCTTTGTAACTGCTGCCACTTCGTGGTGGGACAGGCGGTTTCGCCTGTCGTTCCGGATTCCCGCGCCTTCTACCGCAGGCCACTAAGGCCAGCAGCGAATCTCCCGAAATCCGAAATCTGAAATCCGAAATCCTCTTCATCTGATATTATCCGCTAAGGAAAAGATCGGCAGATACAGAGCCACTAAAACAAACGCCACAAATATTCCCATGAAAATCATAATCACCGGCTCAATCAGCGATAGCGACGCGGTCATCTTCGTATTCACGTCGTCTTCGTAAAACTCCGCCACGCTGCTCAGCATCGCCGGCAATGCGCCCGTGGATTCTCCCACTTCAATCATGTCGATCGCCAGCGGTGGAAAAATCTTCGTCGAACTGAGCGAGCTAGCCAGCGTTTGCCCCTCCCGCACCATCTTCCCTGCCTTATCCAGTGCCCTCCGCAACAGCGACGTGCCCAGCGAATCCCCAGCCGTCTCCAGCCCCTGCACCAGCGGGATGCCTCCTGTCAACAGCGTGCTAAGTACGCGCGCGAACTGCGCCACTTGATACTTGATCCACATGTCTCCGAACAGTGGAGAGCGCATCTTGATGTTATCCATCGCGTCCCTGCCGGATTCCTTCCGCGACCACCAGCGAAACAGGAACCCCGCGCCGATCAGTCCGGCAAAGCCGATCAGCACATACGACCGCGCTGTCGTACCCACCGCGATCAGCACTTTCGTGATAGTCGGCAGGTCGGCCGACATGCTCTTATACAGCTCGGCGAAGTTGGGCACTACAAACACAACCAGGAACACAATCAAACACATCGCCGCGCAAATCAGCAGCAACGGATAGAGCAGTGACACCAGCACCTTCTTCCGCACCGCCAGCGACAGCTTCTGATAACTGACGTAGCGCTCGAGCACCTCCACCAATCCGCCGCTCTTCTCCCCAGCCAGCACCGAAGTGGTGTAGATTTTCGGAAACACGCCCTGACGCCGGAAAGCCTCCGACAACAACGTCCCGTTCTTCACGTCGTCCCTTACCGATTTCACGTGATGCCCGAGATTGGGATCGGTGAGCCGATCCGCCAGCAGGTCGAGCGCCTTCAGTATCGGCAGGCCGGCGCGAATCAGTGTCACGAACTGCTGGTTGAAAATGAGAAACCGCTCCAGGTTGAGCTTCTTCTTGCGGCCCAACAGTCCGCCCGCCGCAATACCGGTCCGGCGCGGCCGGATCGAGTAAATCAGAAAGCCTTGCTGGGAGTAGCGCTCGCGCAGCTCCTGCTCGGTGCTCGCATTGGCCGTCTGATTGTGAATCTCGCCGCGGCTGTCCGCGTATTTGAGGATCCACTCCATGGCTAATTAACTGCCTCTTCCAGCATCGTGCCCGGCGGCAGCTCGAATTGGAACAGCTTGCCGTCCAGCGCTGGATTCAGCTTCTCCTGATCGAAATGAAAATCGTGAACCGAATGATCCTGCCCCGTCACCAGCAGCCGCCTGATCTGGAATTCCGGCGACACCAGGAACTCCACTTTCGTATAAGCCAGGTCATGCGATTTCGGCTCGGCCACAATCCAGGTATCGGGCCCCTCCGGTCGCGATTGGAAATTCTGGAAATCCTTTTCAAAATGCAGCCGCCCGAGCAGGAACGCCAGGGGCGCGCGCATGTCCTCGGTCTCTTTGGCTTTCATCTTCTGGACCTTGTTTGAATCCGGAACCACCAGGTATACGAACTTACCGTCGGAGAGGAACAACTTCCCCTTGGGCGAGTCGTACTGCCAGCGCATACGCCCGGGCTTGCGCAAAAATAACACGCCGCTCTCCGGCTTCCAGATTTTCCCCTGCGCCGTATATTTCTCGTTAAAGGCGATTTGCAAGGTTTGGGCGTGGTTGTAGCGATCTTCAATAGCTTGGAGCGTTCGGCTGAGCCCGGTATCGGCGGCAAGCGCGATCCCGGCCGACACCCACACCACTAGCGCTAGTCGACTCACATAGTAGTAGACGCGTCGGACCCTGCAAACGTGGAGAATTCCGGCCCTCGGAATGCCTTAATCCTGCCAGAGGCATATTGATGGTATATGGAACGAGCATCCACCGGCCGACGGCGCTTCCCGCCGTGGCGCCCCGAATCAACAGTGTAAAAGCTAAGGCAACCCCTGTTTTTTCAGTCATTTCAAAGCAGGCCCCGACGGCGCTTGCGAGCCTGAAACAGTCGCCCATCAGTGCGGCTCCCACGACTCTGGTCTCGACCCCTCAGAGTCAGGTTCCTAGCGCTGCCGCCGACTTTCGGCAACTATTTGGCGGCGGTTCCCCAGCCCCGTCCGTGGTGTCCACCCCCGCGCCGGCAGTGCCGGTCAATCCGCCCTTTGTCCCCTCCTTCCGAACGGCCACGGTTACCGACGGCGTGAACGTGTGGGGCCTCAATTCCGATTACTTCGCTACCAAGGATACAGCCCAATGGATCGCCAACAAATATGGAACGGGCCAGGTGATCGAGACTCCCTTTGAAGGCAGCGGTGGCCCCTTCGCGGCCAGCGCTAACGAATACCAGATCAAGATGGCGGATGGCCGTACTGTCAATGCCGGAATTCTCGCCGGATATTACGAGCGAAATCCGGAGAGCCAGTTTCCAGGTCTAGCCGACAAGCTTATCCGAGGCCAGCTAGGCCTCGCCTAGCAGATGTTGGATTTTGGATGTTGGTTAAAACCGGCGCTGCGCACTTCCGGACCAACATCCAACATCCAACATCCGTTCTCTAAAACCGGCGCGAAGCGCCCTCCTTCAACCAACATCCAAAATCCAACATCCAACATCCGTTTTACTGTATCGGTATCTTCGACGCGTTGCCGAACGTCAGATTGCCGTTCAGGCTGACCGCAATAACGAAGTCGAGGTTGTTCCCCGACGGTACGTCCGACGGCACCCCGAAGGTAACGATATACACGCCGATCAGATCGGTCGAATATACGGCCGAATCCACCGGTACGCCTTCATCGGCGACCCCGGCGATCACCGGGACCTGCGGCGAGGCATCGTCACCGGCGATTCCACTCTGATTGGTTCCGATCGGTATGCCACTCGCCGTGACCGGCCGGCCCAAGCCGGTTACGAACGCTCGAAGCTTCTCGCCGGCTTGCGCCTTATTCTCCAGCGAAACAAAGGTACCGTCCAAATGTTGCAACACGGCCCGCTTCTGACCATCCGACATCACAGTCTCGAAGACTCCCGGATTGGCCGGTGTCACCAGAACCCCATCCACGGTTTTCGTTCCGATGCCGGCTCGAACGGTGACCGAAGCCGCTCCTAACGGAAGCTCCGCCGGAACTTCTACGACCAGATATTCCTGACCCACCCCTAGATTGCAAACCGAGAGGATCGGACCATATGCGGAAAAGCCTCCTTCTGTGAAGAGCACCGTGTCGCCCCCTACCAGCAGTGGCTGCGGGCCGAATTGTTGATTGCTGGTGACGCATCCCTGGAGTCCCGTGGCGACGCCGGCTCCATAGATGGCTACAAGGGACGCTGGAGTCAAACCACCGGCCTGTCCGCCCGCCGCACTGAAGAAGCTCGACGTCGTGATCGCCGGACCAGGAGGACGAACCGTCACCGTGAACGAGGCTGTGAATCCGCTGATCGATGCCGTTATTATTCCCGTTCCGGACGCGGACCCGGCTTGCACCGCGATAGAAGCCTGCCCGTTGCTGCCGGTTGTAGCCACTGATCCGCTCGGAAACAGTATCGGAATCGCGCCGGTAGATGTGAATTGCACTTGCACGCCCGCAGCCGGCCCTTGACTGCTGTTCACCTGGACCACCAGCGGCTGGGCATAGGTGGTGTTGATAATCGCATCCTGAGCGTCGCCGGCGATTTTGCTGATGCCGGTGATTTGAATAGTCACTTGAAGAGTGAACACGATCGCCGTCCCGCCCTGCGGGCTACTGAGCTGAATTGTCACCGGGCCGATGGCGCTGCCGAGCTTGACGGTCGCCGAGACATTTCCGTTCGCATCGGAGGCGCTCGATGAAGTCGTGATGGTCGTCCCACCGCCGCTGAGCACCGTCCAGGTGACCGGAACATTTGGCAGCGGATTCCCCGAGGCGTCCTCGGTCTGCGCGGTGAGCGGAAGCGGAACTGTCGCTCCGGGAGTGCCCGACTGGTTGTTTCCACCCGTGATGCGGAATGCGGAGACCGTACCCTGCATGACGGTGAAACTGAACGGACCAAATACCCGGTAACCGCCGCCCACGTCAATGGTGTACTGGCCGTTGCCGGCCGGACCACTGAACACCGGTAGACAATTGGTGTTCCCACTCGCATTGGTATAGCCCGTGTTTCCAGAACAGGCGATCTGCGGACCACCCGTGGTGTTGGTGGGAATCAAGCGGATCAAAACGTTTGCCAACCCTTGGCCCCCTGAAATCCCAGAGGAGAAGACCTGAATTTGGACTGGCGTCGTGCCCACCGATCCCGACGGCCCGCTCAGGACAGTTCCGAGACCGGGATAGGTTACCGACGCCTGGACTAATGATGCAGTGCTGGTAGGGTCCAGTCCGGAGGTTGTCTCCGTGAAGGTCACGCTCGAGCCTGCCGCGCTCGCCGTGATAATACTCTGTGTGAAGCTGAGGCTGAAGAGCGTTGCTCCCAGGAACGTGTTGGTCGATTGCCCGTTGGAGTCAGTGGTTGTCGTGGCCCCACCGATAATCGATCCCTGCCCGCTCAGCGACCAGGTTACCGGCGTGCCCGGTACAGGCTGGCCCTGAGCGTTCCGCACCACCACCACCATGGGATTTTGCGCCACATTATTCTGAGTCGAAACCTGGCCGTCGCCAGATACGATCGAAATGAATTGAGCGGACGCCGCGCCCGCCGTCAATAGAGAAAGTAGAACAATCTCAGGAAGTAGTCTTTTAGAAAAGTGCATCGTTGCCTCGTCTCTTGCAATTTTGTGAACTGACAACTTGGGATTAGGACGCGGGGGAGAGTATTAAGTATAACACCCTGGTTGCGGAAATGACGTAAAAAAAGGAGGGGAGCGAACTCCCCTCCTCAAAGTTGTACAACTAGACTGCGTTATTACTCATGCAGAGCTTCACCGGTGGACTGGCAACCGACGAAAGGCCCAGCGACTGTGTTCGCGCCACCGCAGGTACCCGGTATCGCCAGACGGCCATTCGAGCTGCTGCTCGGATCCGGGATGATCAGAGCCAGATAGCCCATCGCGAGATTACGAGCGCCAAGATCGCTGACGAACGCAAACCCGTGAGCATACTGGAAGCGGCAAACCGCGATCATATACCCCGTGAACCCGCCGGTTACGTTGTTCAACGTGATGGATACCAACGTTGAGTACGTTGTCCCGGAGGGTATATTAGGTGTTGGAGTAGCGCCTGTAAATGCCGCGCCATACCAGTTCAGAGTACAGGTTCCACTCTGTGGTATCGTGCCGAACGGATCGGTTGCGGTGGCCGAGATAGCGACACCGGTATCGAACCCAGCGGCATTGGTCAGGTACGGGAACAACAATGTGGTCAAGCACGGCACGACGGTGAAGACGTTGGTAGCCGTCGAGGTGTCGGCGAACCGCGGAACTGGAACGCTATTAGTTGATGCGACCGTGACCGTACTGGTCGGAGCGTAGCTCCCGTTTATGGTAGTGGTGGCGAGCGCGGGCGAGTTGGCGCCCGGATTCGCGGTATAGGTGGCGTAGAAGCCGAAATTCAATTGAGCGAAAGTATTCGGATCGGACAATAGATCTTCCCAAACTGCTGTGGCGGATCCATTGGTCACCGTTAACTGTGCGGTGGTGATGCCGGTGGCTCCGATCGGAGCGCCACTTGTGCCTCCAACTGCGGAATACGCTCCGCTCTCTAGTGACGTCAGCTTCGCTATGTCAGGACCAGCGGTCGTTGTCGAGACCGTGTCCACAAAGATATTGACGCCGTTGGGGATGTTGTTGAAGACGGCTTTGACCCTTGTGCCGAAATCGGCCAAGCCTGGAGTGGCCGTCCCGCTGGCAGCCCCTGACGGATAAGCCAGGGCGCTATTCACAAAGCCCGACTCGGTATTGTATGGTGTGAAGTTGGTCTGATTCGCCAGGACGTTCTGTTGCGTAGTGCAACCAGAGACGGCTGGCCCAACCGAAGCACAGGCGGCGGTTGCGTTGTCGCCGGAAAATCTGTTCCTGAACGCCGTTGCGAATTGTTCAGTGTAGCGAAGGAAGCCGAGCGCCACATTGAAGGCCGCTGACGTGCTAGTGGCACGATTATTGTTACACTGCTGCAACGTCCCAGTCGTGATAGCACTGCCTGGCGCACATGTTGTTGTGCCACCAGTAGTAGTGCAGGTCGCCGCCTGGACTGAGAACACCATGCCTCTTTGGATGAAAGCCACAGTCTGAGACGGATTGCTGACCGGCAGGAACTGAGGCGGGTTGGGCGAGATCGTCTCGACGATCGGAGTCGGCGTGGCATTCGAGCCGGCTACGCCTAGAGCGTTCGCATTGCCGCGAATGTTGGTGATGCGGATGATGCGGCTGCCGCTGGTTCCAGGAGGATCGATCGGTACGGCGATAAACGTAACCGAGTTCGAGGTTGTCTGAATTGCCTGGAATATGTTCTTGTTGTTACCCGGAAAACAAGTAACACCGGTAACTACCGCAAACGGACTAGCGTTACAAGACGCGGTACCACCAACCGTACCGCCGCCGTAGTAGCCAGCGGTTGTGTTGCCGGTCCCATTTCCAAATCCGTTGCAAACGGTTCCCGTGAGGGCGGCATTGCCGATGCAAGGGAACTGCGCGCCGGGAGCGGGCTCGTCAAGCAGCAAAAGCGCTTCCGAACACCCGGACCCAGTAGCGCAATTGCCGCTAGTGCTCATCAGCCGGCTGGTGAGCGAGGTATTCAAGAATACCTGAATGTTCACAAATGAAATCTGCGCGTTCGCTGCGGTCGGGGTGCCACCGAGGCAATTCAAAACTAAATCGCCGACTAGAGCCGTTATGTCTTCCGAACGAGCCGGTGTAGACACACCGCCGTTGGCGAAGCATTGGAACGGCGCGTTAGGTTGCGCACTCGCTGTTACCGCTGAGCCCAGCAGAAAGGCTATCACGGCGAGTACTGGAATCATTCTGCGAAAATCAACCATTTCCTTCTCCTTGTAAGTTTTCAATTTTGAATCGGTCGAAGTTCTCTCTCAACCTGAGCCTCGAACAGATCGTCAAAAATCTTTTGCTACCTTGGGAATGTTCTCCGTGTCGGGCGGAGATCCAGATCGCTCACCGACCCTCAAGTGGGCCGTCGAGGTATTACTAACTGCCCCAGCGTATTCACCGTACGTTTTTCGTCTCAACTTCTTTTATCTTCTCGTACGTC
>Ga0210405_10006280_pt1 | contig 10650 bp, 9 predicted proteins | sample IncBWH11MmetaG_FD_155492 | JGI IMG/M metagenome (GOLD analysis project Ga0210405, IMG submission 155492) | Forest soil microbial communities from Barre Woods Harvard Forest LTER site, Petersham, Massachusetts, United States - Inc-BW-H-11-M | ecosystem: Environmental > Terrestrial > Soil >... | reverse complement strand
AGAACCCGCTGCAGCACAGGTTGCTATTCGTCACGGGAGACACTTTGGCGCCGCGAACGGTGGACTTTCTGCAACGGTGCGGGCTGCCTTATCTGGCCAAGCCGTTTCTGGTGGAGGAGCTGAAAGAGGTCGTGGCCCGCAGCTTGGAACGGACAAGCGGAATGGACTCCAATTCGCCGGACTTACCGGAACAGGAAACGCCTCGGGGCCAGGAACAAGCCCATCGGCACGGCTGGAAGCGCCATGACGCCTGACCCACGCATCCAGATTATCTGCGGGAACCTGCGGTTGGCGCGGGAATATGTGGGCGGATTCCGGCGAGTGTTCGAGTCCTCTTATCTGCGTCCAATTGCCCGGTTTGCCGAAGCCCAGCAGTTCGCCGCGGGAGTTTCCGTTTTCGTTTTAGATCAATCCGGCGTCTCCGGCCGACCGAGACAGGGCTTGAAAGGCCTGGTGGAGCGGCTGGCGGAAGCCGCTCCCGTGATCGTGGTTTCCGCGCCGGAGCGGCAGTCAGAATTGACGGCGCTGCTCACTTCCGGGAAAGCGGACTTCGTGGCGCGGACTGGGGACTTCGTGCCGGTGGCTGTCGGTTTGGTGGAACGGCGCATACGTCTGGCCAGCATGGGCCTGCTCGGCTATTCAACCGGAGCGAATGGACACCGGGGCGGCGATTTCGGCGAAATTCTTCGACATGAAGTGAATAATCCGCTGACCGGAATTCTAGGCAACGCCGAGATGCTCCTGGCGAGGCGGGATCATCTGCCGGCGTCGGCGATTGAACGCGTGGAGACCATCGCACATCTCGCCGTGCGATTGCGGGAGACGGTGCGACGGTTGAGCAGCACCGCGGAATTGCGGCACGCAGGCTGAGCGTAAGCGCCGACGCTGAATTAGCCTGATTGTTTCTGGTATTCGATTTCCTTAGATACGGAAGAGCACATCTTCGCGTTGAAAAAGCCGGATCGCCACCCACAGCGCCACCGCAGCATATACGCAGGATGAACCGAAGATCAGGGCGATGTAGTTCCAGTGATAGGTTCCGCTCACGATCTCCTTACTGACGAGGCTGGTGTTCAAGATCGGGACAAGCGAGAGGCTGGCATTCAATTCCACTCCCGGAAGGATGGATACGATGGCGGGTGCGATAACCACGATCGTCAGAGGAGAGAGGTAACTCTGGGCTTCCTTGAAACTTTTTGCAAAAAGAGAGATCGCCAATAAGGCGGCCGAGAACAGGACCGCTAGCGGCACCACCATGACAAAGACCCAGATGACCGCTCCCGGAGTTATTTGGAACTGCAGCCCCAAGGAGTTGACTTGCGAAAGCCCGCCCAGCATTTGGCTGGCGGCGGCGAGCGTCAATCCCATGGAAGCGATGGCGAGGGCGGCCGTCGAAAGCGAGGCGGTGAGCACCATCAGGAACTTCCCCAGCACGAGACTTGTCCGCGAAATGGGGCTGCAGAGTATCGTTTCGATCGTGCCGCGTTCCTTTTCACCAACGGTCAGATCCATGGCCGGGTACATGGTGCCCGTCAGGGAGAGGATGATGACGAAATAGGGCACCAAGCCGCCAAGCACTACGCCGCTGACCTTTTCCGGCGGCGCCACGTTGGTTTCTTCCACCAAGAGGGGCTCGGCGAGATTTTCGGGGAGACGACGGGCATCGAGGCGCTCCCGAATGGCGCGTTCGCGAAAATCCCGAAAAAACCTCTGCAATTTATCCGCGCCGAATCCCGAATTGATTTCGCCCTGATACATATCAATGCGAACTCGCGCGGTGTCGCCACGCGCGACGATGGCGTCGAAATCGGCGGGAAGCTCGACGGCGGCGCGGATTTTCTTGTCGATAATCCACTGAGCGTAGTCAGGGGTCGCGGGCAACACCTGCACGTCCGGGAATGCGCGCAGGGCGGCCAGGATTTGCGGTGAGTTTTCTCCGCCGATGATCATGACCGACGGCACCTGGAGCAGAGCCCTGCCAATCAGCCGCGCCGAGAGGACTCCCACAAAAATCGTCAGCACGGGCATCAGGAAGATGGGCACGACGATCATGGAAATCACGGTGCGACGGTCGCGGAGGGAATCCTTGAGCTCCTTGCGATAAACGACGGCAATATTGCGCAGGTTCACCCGGCCACCACCCGCATGAAAATTTCCTCCAGGTCAGTGACGCAAAAACGGTCGCGGAGGTCCTGAAGAGATCCTTCGGCCAGCAGGCGCCCGTCGTGGATGATGCCGATGGTGTCGCAAAGCTTCTCGGCCTCGCTCATGACATGCGTCGAGAAGACAACCGTCTTGCCGCTCGCTTTGCACTCGCGAATAAAGGCCACGATGGTCCTGGCGCTGATGACGTCCAGCCCGGCGGTGGGTTCATCGAAGATCATCACCGGCGGATCGTGCACCAGAGTGCGGGCAATGGAAACGCGCTGTTTGATGCCGGTGGAAAGAGCTTCGCAGCGGCGATCGCGAAAGTCGTTGATGGCCAGCCGCTCGAAAAGGGCGAGTGTGCGCCGGCGGGCGCTCGACTGATCCAGACCGTGGAGACGGCCGAAGTACTCCACCATTTCCAGAGCCGTCAGCCGGCCGTAGAGAGCCGTAGCGGTGGAACGAAAGCCCAAGTTCTGGCGAGCTTTCTCGGGTTCCCTGCAAATATCGAAACCGGCGACGCGAGCCGTGCCCGATGTGGGCGCGAGAATGGTGGCCAGCATGCGCAGAGCCGTGGTTTTGCCCGCTCCATTTGCGCCGAGCAGGCCATAAACCTGACCCGGGGCGCATCGGAAGGTGAGATTCGCTACCGCGCGAATCACGCCCCGATGTTTATCTCGAAACTCTTTGCCCAGGTTTTCCGCTGCGATCATGCCTAATCTCTGGCCAACCTCGGGCGCGGCCGCTTTCAACGAGCAGCGCGAGTACCTGCGGGGCCTTCGACCAATCGACGACGCGGAGGCATCATTCGCCCAGTATTTTAATAAGGATGCGCTTGGGCCGCTGGCCATCCAATTCGGCGTAAATGACGCTCTGCCATGGGCCGAGTTCGAGCTTGCCGTCTGCGATCGAGACGAAGGCCTGATGATTGAGCAGAAGGCTCTGCAAGTGCGCGCCGGCGTTGCTTTCACTGCGCGCGCCGTGATGATAATCGGGTCCGAAGGGCGCGATGCGCTCCGTCCATTCGGTGATGTCCTGCAAAAGGCCGGGCTCTTCGTCGTTGACGAAAAGAGCCGAATTCGAATGCAGCGAAGAAATGAGGATGATACCGTCACGAATGCCGCTTTTCTCGACGGCTGCTTTTATGTTCGGCGTGATATTCAGGAACTCCCGCCGCTCCTTGGTTTGCACGGTTATGTAATCGCTGTGAATACGCATGTGCTTCTCCGATGGGCGGCGGAGATTCTAGCCGATGTAAGAACGGAAAGAAATTCGCGGGCGCGATCAACCTTTATGGCAGCTGGGACACTGCTTGGCGTCAAAGCGGTCCGGCGTCACCCGGAACATATTGTTGCACTGAATGCAAACGCGATGAATCACGCGAGTGCCGCGCGGCAGAGCGGCATTTTCGGCGGCATGCGGCGACGTCGTAGGATGCTCAGCCACGGCGGTAGTCTAACATAGTCCCGCAGGGCTCAGGAGGGCGGCGGGGAAAGCATGGACAATACGCGTGCCACGATCTCTTGCACTTGAACAGGTCTTAGAATCGTGCTGGCGCCGGGCAGCGGAGGGGCCGGATTCAGGCGGGAATCGACCACGAGAATGGGCAGTCGAGAACTCAAATTTTGCAGGGGCCTGGCGCGTTTCCGTTTTGTGTAATAGCGCGCCATCGAGAACCACGAGCGAGGGGCCAATGCCGCCGGCAATCATGCGCGCCATCTCTTCGACCGATTCCAGTCCCAGAGCTTCGATTCCCGCCTCCCGCAATTCCGCTCGCACGGCGCCGCGCAGATCCCATTCGCCGGAAACGATGAAGACGACGGCCATCCTGCATCCTAGCACGCGCGACTTTTTTGACCGCGCGAGCACACGCGCTCGGGAGGCGCGCGGCGGAAAACCCGGTTCCAGGATATAGCATCCAGCCTAAGCGCCGGGAACAACGGACTTCCACATTCGCGCCTCCGGCCATCAAGTTTTGTTACAATTTGCGCGTAACTTCATCTCAGTGAACGGGGAAATGGCGGAGTGAGGCTCGCATGCGAACGCTAAGCAGACGGGTGTGGTTGCTGCTTGGGTTCGCGATTGTTCTGGTCGTCCTTTTGCTTTATTTGAATAGCCGGCGCCCGTCGGCCCGGGTCGCGGTGGTACAGGCATCACGTCAGACTTTCCGTTCATCCATTTCCAGTAACGGCAAGGTGGAACCGATTACGCCGTATTCATTGCGCGCCAAATTCGATGGGTTTGTGGACCGGGTGATCGCAGCAGAAGGGAAGAACGCCAAGAAAGGCGATCTTCTGCTGACGATGAACGACCGGGATATCCGCGCGCAGCTGGACCAGGCGCGAGCGCAACTGGCCGCGCAGGAGGACGATCTTCGGGCGGCGCGAGCTGGAGGCCGCGCCGATCAGGCTGCAAAGTTAAGCGCTGACTTGAGGTCCGCGGAAGCGGAACGCACCCTATTGCAGAGGCAGCAGGAGACGCTTACGAAGCTGGCCGCGCAAAATGCCGCGACGACCGAGGAGCTGGAGAAGAATCGCGCCGCGCTGGAACGCGCGGAAGCGGCGCTCGATCAGGCGCACAAAGCGAAGCAGGAATTCGAGCACCAAGCCGGCCTGGATCGAGACCGGCTGGATCTTTTGGTGGAGCACTCCCAAGCGCTGGTGAACGAACTGCAAGACAAAGCGGAGTCGGCGCGCGTCGTGGCCCCGGCCAGCGGCACTCTCTATTCCTTTCCCGTGCATACGGGAGATTTCGTGCACACCGGCGATCTGCTGGCTGCCGTTGCGGATTTGCGCGAGCTAAGAGTGCGAGCCTATATTGATGAGCCGGAACTTGGGCAGCTCCGGCCGGGTCAAACGGTCGTAGTCACGTGGGATGCCCTACCCGGGCGCACCTGGATGGGCAAGACGGAGATCCTGCCGCGGCAGGTGGTGGCGCTCGGCACGCGCAACGTCGGCGAATTACTTTGCACGATCGAAAACGAAGGGATGGAGTTGATTCCCAACACGACCGTCGACGTGCGCATCGAAATCAACGAACGCGCCGACGCCCTGGTGGTGCCGCGGGGAGCGGTTCAAATCGACGGCGCGCACCGGTACGTTTACCGCTTCGATGGCGGGCGGATACACCGGACGGAAATCCGCGTGGGGCTTTCGAACGCCACGCAATTTGAGGTGCTTTCGGGCGTAAGCGAGGGGGATACACTGGCGCTTCCGGGCGACGCGACCCTGCGCGACAATATGGCGGTACGTGTGGCCATTCCCGAATCTGAGTCGGAATGAGGCTGATCACCGTTTCTCTCGCTTATCTCCTCCTAGCCGTGCTTTCGGCCGGATTGCTGGTGGCCGCGCCGCTCTCTGCCGGCGTGGCGGTGCGTGAACTGCCCGCGGATATCGGGCGGCTCTACAACGGAGGACTCTATCGCCAGGCGGCGGAAGCGCTGACCGCCGCGATTCAGCGCGACCCTCAGGAATCCTCGCTGCACTATTGGCTGGGCCGCTGCTTCTACGAGCTGCGGGACTATAACCGCGCAATTGCCAGCCTGGAACGCGCCCTGGCCCTGGAGCCCGAACGTTCCGATTATCACGACTGGCTGGGAAAGTCATATGGCCGCAAAGCGGAGGAGGCAAACCGATTCACTCCCTTCACCTCAATTTCACTGGCGCATAAGACCCATCGCGAGTTCGAGACGGCCGTGCGCCTGGACGCCAATAACCTGGAGGCGCAACGGGACCTGATCCGCTATCTGGTGAATGCGCCTGGCATTGTAGGCGGAAGCCAAGGAGCCGCCGAACAGCGCGTTCGCGCGCTTGCGGCAATCGATCCCGTTGAAGGCGCGCTGGCGCAGGCGGAGCTTTTCGCCTCGCGCAAGAAATTCGAGGAGGCCAACCAGGAGTATCGCAAGCTTTTGGATTTGAAGCCCGACCGCATCGGAGTCTATTTTGAGATTGCCGAATACTATCGAGATCACGGCGATGGCGCGCGAATGTCAGAGGCGGTTGAGGCGGGCGCGCCATTAGCGCCATCCGATCACCGTCTGGATTATTACCGTGGAATCGCGCTGATCCTGGCGAACCAGAATCCAGCGGAAGCGGAGAAAGACCTTCGCCACTATCTCGACACCGTACCGGACAATGCGAACGTTCCCTCGCATTCGACGGTGCACGAATGGCTGGGCAAGCTCTATGAAAGGGAAGGCCAACTGGACCGGGCCGTGCAGGAATATCAAGCCGCCCTGATATCGGATCCCCGTGACAAGCAGGCCAGCGAGGCATTGAAGGCGCTGCAGAAGAGATAACGGCCGCTCTATTCTCATTAGCGTCAAGACATAATCGCAGCCCCTGGTAAGGCCCTCCATTTCTGTTACAGTCAACATTGCCCGCTGCCGAAGGTGATCGGATGCTGCCTCGCGAAACCTGGCGCGTTGCCGTGGACGCGCTTTGGTCCAATAAGCTGCGCGCGATTCTGACCACGCTGGGCGTGGTGATCGGGAGCGCTTGCATCGTGCTGGTCGTGACCGTGGCGGTCACCGGGAGACGCTACGTCGTCGGGCAGATCGAGGGAGTGGGAGCAAACCTCGTTTACGCCAATTACGAAGTCAATCCGCAGCAAGCGCTGGTTCGAAGCAACGAGATCACCCTCGCGGACATGGAGGCGGTAAAGAACGCATTTCCCAACGTGGCTGCTGTTGCGGCCACGTCGCAGGGATTGTTGCGCAACGTGATAACCGGCGGCATCGAGCACGCGGTCACTTTGTTTGGCGCCACCGCAGGTTTCCAGATTATCCGGAATCTACTGATCCTCAAGGGCCGGTATCTGGACGCCATCGACGAGCAGTCGCGCAGCAAGGTTTGTCTGGTCACGGACGAACTGGCGAGCCTCGTCTTTCCAAACGAAGATCCGATCGGGAAGAGTCTGCGGGTCGGGCAGATCAGTTTTACGATTGTCGGCGTTTTCCGCGAGCGGGTGGGAACTTTCGGCCTCTCCGAAATACAGCGATACACGGTGCTCGTGCCTTTCTCTCTGATGCAGTACTACACCGGGGATGATGCGGTGGAGATTCTTTACGCTCAGGCGGATGGCCCCGAGGACGTGGTCCTGGTGACCAGCCAGGTGGGAGACCTGCTGCGCAGCCGGCATTCGCGGACCGCAACGTACGTGGTGCAGAATTTGAGCGCGATTCTCGATGCCGCGCGGCGTATTGGCACGGCTCTGACCATCGTGCTGCTGGTGATCGGGTTCATCGCACTGATGGTGAGCGGCATCGGCATCATGAACATCATGCTGGTGACCGTGACGGAGCGCACTCGGGAGATTGGCATCCGCAAAGCCATCGGCGCGCGCCGCCAGGAGATTCTTCTGCAATTTTTGACCGAGGCGATCCTGATCAGCGCGATTGGATCGCTCATGGGAGTTCTGATAGCGCTGGCGATCCCGGTGATGGTGCGCCCACTATTGCCGGGCAATCTGCGCGTTCCGGTACCGTGGATGTCCGTGGTGGTGGCTTTCGTGGTGGCCTGCTCGACGGGACTTTTCTTCGGATACCTGCCCGCCGATAAAGCCGCCCGGTTGCAACCCACGGAGTCGCTTCGTTATGAGTAATCGAGATCAGGAGGCATAGGAGCGATGCAGCGAGAAGAGGGGGCTCTTTACCACGCACATCACAGGCAGAAACGGAAGCTCCGGTTCTCGCTGAGCCAGGGCTCGGCTCTTGTGCTGCTTGTTGCGGCCATCTCTGTTTCCCCCGGGATGGCGCAAACCGCCGAAACGCTTTCGCCGCTGCACTTCACGTTAAAGGAGGCAGTGGCGATGTCGCTGCAAAAAAGCCGCGAAATCTCGCTGGCGCGTCTGCAATACGAGACCTCGCGCCAGCAGGCCGGTGTCCCGAGATCCCAGTTTCTTCCTAATCTCTACACCGGTTCCGGCGTGGCCTACACCAGCGGTTTCCCGCTGCTGGCCGGCGGCGGCGCTCCCGCGCTCTTCAGCCTTACTTACAATCAGGAGCTATTCAATCTGCCGGCACGAGGGGATGTGCGCGCGGAAGAGCAAAGATCCGAGCAGCAGCGGTTCGCGATGGATGCCGTGCGCGACGGCGTGATTCAGAGAACGGTTTCGGCCTACCTGGAACTGGCCAAGGTGCGGCGCCAGCTCGAGCTTTTGCGAAGCGAGCGCCAGAGCGCGCAAAAGATCCTGGACTACACGCGGCAACGGATGCAGGCGGGTTATGAGTTGCCGATCGAAGTCACGCGCGCCCAATTGACCGCCGCGCAGGTGGAGCAGCGGGCAGCGCTTCTCGAAGATCAGGAGGAGACCGCAACCGACCAGCTCCGACTCTTGCTCGGCCTGGAACCAGACCAGCCCGTCGACGTAACCGCCGAAAATATTCCGCCGGCGGCCGATCAAACCATCAACAATCTCGTAGCCGAGGCCCTGCGCAGCAACCCCGAGGTCAAGATAGCGGAATCGGAGCGCACCGCCAGTGAGGAACGCTTAAAAGGCGAGCGCGGAGGATACTGGCCCACGATCGGATTGATCGGCCAGTACAACCTGCTGGCGAAATTCAATAACTACGACCAATTCTTCAACAAATTTCAGCGCAATAACTTTATCGCCGGGATCGACATCAAAATTCCCATTTTCGCGTCGCGCACGGGCGCATCGGTGGCTTTCGCGCAGGCCAATTTGACGGCTTCGCGGATGCAGGTGGAGAACAAGCGGGCGCAGATTTCGCTGGACGTGCGTCACAAAGTCCGCCAGGCCAGGGAAGCGGACACGGGCCGGGAGGTAGCGCGCTTGCAATTGGAATTGGCGCAGCAGAATCTGCAGGTGCTGCAATCGCAGTTTCAGCAGGGGCGCGCCAGCATTCGCGACCTGGAGAGCGGGCAGCTGGACGAGAACGAGAAATGGCTGGCTTTTCTCGATGCAGAGTTCGCGCACCAGCAGGCTGAACTCGACCTGCTGCGCAGCACCGGCCAATTGGCGCAGGCCTTCCAGTAGGAAACCACCCGCGGATAGGCTATCGAGGCGGCCTCAGAGTCGGCTACAATGAACTGTTTTCCAGACGGAGCGATTCCGGGTTAAACTGAAGTTTCAGATCATGGCGTTGATTACGGTGGCAGAGATTCAGGAAACTTCCGGAAGGGGCATCAGCGAGTGAAGCATACCCTTTTTTTGAACCCTCCGAGCTATGAAGGATTTGATGGCGGCGCCGGTTCACGCTACCAGGCGCGGCGCGAGATCCGGTCATTTTGGTATCCCACGTGGCTGGCGCAGCCGGCTGCCATGGTTCCGGGAAGCCGGCTCATCGATGCTCCTCCCGACGGGCTCACCGTCGAAAAAGTCGCCCCGCTGGCCCGCGAGTATGAACTGGCCGTGCTGCACACGAGCACACCCTCTTTCCAGAATGATGCGCGTTTTGCGGCACGCCTGAAGGAAGAGAATCCCCGAATCGAAATCGGCATGGTGGGAGCTCACGTCGGAGTTCTGCCTCTACAATCCCTGAACGGAGCGCCGGCGGTGGATTGGGTGGCGCTGGGCGAATTCGATTACAGCTGCGCGGAGATCGCCGCCGGGAAGCCGCTGCACGAGGTGCAGGGCATCGCTTATCGTGACCACGGGCAGATTCGCATGACCGCCGCAAGACCCACGATCGAGAATATGGACGCGTTGCCGAATGTGATCGAGGTCTACAAGCGGGATTTGACGATCGAGAACTACTTCATCGGCTATTTACAGCATCCCTACGTTTCGCTGTACACGGGCCGCGGTTGCCGTTCGAAATGCACTTTCTGCCTCTGGCCGCAGACGCTGGGCGGACACCGCTATCGCGTGCGGAGCGCGGATAGCGTGGAAGCCGAGATGGCTGCCGCGAAGAGATATTTCCCGCAGGTGAGGGAATTTTTCTTCGACGACGATACGTTCACCGATGATCTGCCTCGTGCCGAGGAGATTGCGCGCCGTCTGGGGCGGCTGGGCATCACGTGGTCGTGCAACGCCAAGGCCAACGTTCCCCGCAAGACTCTGGAAATAATGCGCGCCAACGGGCTGCGGCTGCTGCTCGTCGGCTACGAATCCGGCAATCAGCAAATTCTTAACAACATCAAGAAGGGCACGCGCATCGATATCGCCCGCGAATTCACCCGCAATTGCCGGGAATTGGGAATCACCATTCACGGAACTTTTATCCTGGGCTTGCCCGGTGAGACGCCGGAGACGATTCGAGAGACGATCCGCTTTGCGTGCGACATCGAACCGGAGACGATCCAGGTGTCGCTGGCCGCGCCTTATCCCGGCACTGAACTTTACCGGCAGGCGCAGGAGCAAGGCTGGCTGCGGATTCAAACCGGCGAACTCGTGGATACGCACGGCGTGCAAGTCGCCGCGCTGAGCTATCCCACGCTTTCCACCACGCTGATCTTCGATTCGGTCGAGGACTTCTATCGCAAGTTCTATTTCCGCCCGCGCAAGATTTTTTCTTTGGTGGGCGGAATGGTCCGCAGCCCTGAA